>Ga0326727_10005133_pt1 | contig 37938 bp, 22 predicted proteins | sample MB2enrmetagenome_FD_207643 | JGI IMG/M metagenome (GOLD analysis project Ga0326727, IMG submission 207643) | Lab enriched peat soil microbial communities from McLean, Ithaca, NY, United States - MB29MY | ecosystem: Environmental > Terrestrial > Soil > Wetlands > Peat | place: USA: New York... | reverse complement strand
CGCCGGAGCCTCGCCTGGAAGCACCATCACCCCTGGCAGCGGCAGCCAGCAGAACAGCCAGTGCGTCCTCAATGGCTCCGGCTCCAGCGTCTCCACCTCCGGCAACCTGCTCACCCTGACCCTGGCGCTGGCTTTCCAGGTGGCTTTTCACGGCGCTCAGACCGTCTACATGCAGGCGGCGAACCCCTATGGAACCTCGGCCTGGCAGGCGGAAGGAAGCTGGACGGTGCCTTCCGGGGCCCCATCGGTGGGCTCCGTGAGTCCGGCTTCGGGTTCGGGGTCGTCACAGACGTTCGCATTTCAGTTCTCCGATACCGCCGGCGCCGCGGACCTCACTACCGTCTCGGCGCTCTTCAATACCAGCGCTTCCACCACCGCCGCCTGCGCCGTGACCTATAACCAGGCGCAGAACACGCTGGTGTTGTTGACCGACGCCGGGGCCGCGCCAGGCGCAACGCTGACGCCCGGCGCTGGCTCGCAGCAGAACAGCCAGTGCATTTTGTATGCTTCCGGTTCGAGCGTTTCCACCGCCGGTACCGGGCTCACTCTGAACCTCGCCATCACCTTTCAGACCGCGTTTCAAGGCGCCAGGAACATCTACATGCAGGCGGTCGATCCGTTCGGCTCGACCGGGTGGCAGGCTGCCGGGACGTGGACAGTCCAGCCCGCCGTGGTGATGCCATCGGGCCTGGTTTCGTATTGGACCGCCAACGGCACGCCCAACGACAGCGTCTCCGGGTACAACGGGGTCCTGGAGAACGGAGCCACTTATGCGGCGGGGAAGGTGAACCAGGCCTTCAGCCTGAACGGCGCCACCTCCTACGTCCAGGTGACCGGATCGGGGACCATTAGCGGCGCGCGTACCTACTGTGCGTGGGTGTACCCGCACTCGAGCTCGTTCGGGATGCCGATACTGGCGGCGGGTTCCGCGGGGAACGCCGATTTTTTGTCGATCGTTGGAACCGAGCTTTTCGTGGACCATTGGTGGTACCCGCAATACGTGAGCAGCCTGCCGGTAACGGTGAACGCCTGGAACCACGTCGCGCTGACGTACGACGGATCGGGAACGCTTCAGTTCTACGTGAACGGTGTGGCCGCCAGTGCGGTTAGCGGGCATCTCTACAACTACGGCGTGAACACGCTGGCGATCGGCGGGAACACGATCGGCGGGAGCACCACGGGGCCGTCGTTCAACGGGTTGATCGAACAGGTGCAGTGGTACTCCCGCGCCCTCACCGCCAGTGAGGTTGCATCCGTGTACGGCGGTGGCGGCGGGAACGCCGGACCCCCCACGGCCGTGTCGGTGACTCCGGCATCCGGTTCGGGAGCGTCGCAGACGTTCGGCTTCCAGTTCTTCGATCCGGGTGGAGCGGCCGACCTGAGCGGCGTCTCCGTTCTCATCAATTCGAGCGCCTCGACGGTGAGCGCCTGCTCGGTGACCTACAATCCGGCGCAGAACTCCCTGGCATTATTGACGGATTCGGGTGGAACGCCCGCGACGACCATCGCTCCAGGCAGCGGCAGCGCGCAGAACAGCCAGTGCGTTCTCAACGGCGCGGCTTCCAGCGTCTCCACGTCTGGCAACGTCCTGCTCCTGAATCTCGCCCTCACCTTCGAGGCCGGCCTGAGCGGTGCAAAGACCGTCTACATGCAGGCTGTGAACCCATCGGGCTCAACGGGTTGGCAGGTTAAAGGCGCGTGGACGGTTCAATTCACCGCCTCGGTCGTGTCGGTGAGCCCATCTTCGGGATCGGCTCCCTCGCAGGCGTTTGCCTTCCAGTTCTCCGACACCGGCGGAGCGGCCGATTTGACCAGCGTTTCCATCCTGCTCAACACCAGCACCGCGACGGCCGGCGCCTGTTCGGTGACCTATGTCCGCGCGCAGAACACCCTGGCTCTCTTGACGGACGCAGGGGCCGCGCCCGCGACGACCATTGCTCCAGGCAGCGGTAGCGCGCAGAACAGCCAGTGCACCCTGAACGGCGCGGCTTCCAGCGTCTCCACGTCCGGCAACGTGCTGACTCTGACCCTGGCATTGTCGTTCCAGTTGGCGTTCGCCGGCGCCAAGACAGTCTATCTGCAGGCGGCCAATCCATCCGGCTCGACCGGCTGGCAGTCCAAGGGAACGTGGACCGTGCTGTTCGGGGTCGCGTCCGTGGTTTCGGTGAGCCCCGCATCCGGCTCGGGATCGTCTCAGACCTTCAGTCTCCAGTTCTCCGACACAATAGGCGCGGGCGATTTGACGAGCGTGGCGGTTCTCATCAACGGCAGCACCTCCACAACCGCCGCCTGCTCGGTGGTTTACGCTCCCACGCAGAACACCCTGGGGCTGCTGACTGACGCAGGGGCGGCCGGCGGGACCATCGTTCCGGGCAGCGGCAGCGCGCAGAACAGCCAATGCACCCTGAACGGCGCCGGATCGAGCGTTTCCAGCTCCGGCAACGTCCTGACCTTGAATCTGGCGCTCTCCTTCCAGGCCGCTTTCGGCGGCGCCAAAACGGTGTATATGTCGGCCTCGAACGCCGCCGGCTCGACGGGCTGGCAGGCCGAAGGCACGTGGAGCGTGCAGTTCGCCGCCTCACCCGTGTCCGTAACTCCAGCGTCGGGTTCGGGAATGTCGCAGACATTCAGCTTCCAGTTCTCCGACAGCGGCGGCGCCGCCGATCTCAGCGCTGTCTCGGTCCTCTTCAACACCACCGCTTCCACTACCAGCGCCTGCTCGGTGACCTATGTGCCGGCGCAGAATACCCTGGCGTTGCTCACCGACACAGGGGCCGCGCCCGCGACGACCATCGCTCCGGGAAGCGGTACCGCGCAGAACAGCCAGTGCGTTTTGACCGGCACGGGATCGAGCGTTTCCACGTCCGGCAATGTGCTCACTCTGAACCTCGCAATCGCCTTCCAGACCGCGTTCCAGGGCTCCAAGACGGTTTACATGCAAGCCGCCGATCCGTATGCCACAACCGCCTGGCAGTCGGAAGGAGCGTGGGCAGTCCAGGCGTTCCCGGCCAATCTGGTTTCGTATTGGACCGCCAACGGCACGCCCAACGACAGCGTCTCCGGGTACAACGGGGTCCTGGAGAACGGGGCCACTTATGCGGCGGGGAAGGTGAACCAGGCCTTCAGCCTGAACGGCGCCACCTCCTACGTCCAGGTGACCGGATCGGGGACCATTAGCGGCGCGCGTACCTACTGTGCGTGGGTGTACCCGCACTCGAGCTCGTTCGGGATGCCGATACTGGCGGCGGGCTCTGCCGGGAGCGCCGATTTTCTGTCCATCGTTGGAACCGAGCTTTTCGTGGACCATTGGTGGTACCCGCAATACGTGAGCAGCCTGCCGGTGACGGTGAACGCCTGGAACCACGTCGCGCTGACGTACGACGGATCGGGAACGCTTCAGTTCTACGTGAACGGTGTGGCCGCCAGTGCGATAAGCGGGCATCTCTACAACTACGGCGTGAACACGCTGGCGATCGGCGGGAACACGATCGGCGGAAGCACCACGGGGGCGTCGTTCAACGGGTTGATCGAAGAGGTGCAGTGGTACTCCCGCGCCCTCACCGCCGCCGAGGTCAAGACGCTGGCCAACGGGAACTGAAGCTGCCTGATCCCGCTTGCGTTCCCCGGCTTATCCGGCAACCCTCTCCATGCATTCGGATCCGCAGATGGCTTCCAGCGCCGCGCGAAATTCGCGGTCGGGTCTCACCTTCGCCGGCACATCCAGCAGCACCGAGAAATCTCTCGGCGCCTCCAGCCGGAACCGGACCCGGGTTTCGCCCGGCTTCCGCCGGAACAATTCCTCCAGAGCCTGCGCCCGGTCCACGCCGCCGTTTCTGCCCAGCCACACCCGAATCGAGATGACCGCCGGCAAATCCACCCGCGCGTTCTCCAGCGGCACGATGTCCTGCACCGAAATCTTCGGCGGCGAGTTCTCTTCCGGCAGCGCCAGCCCGCGCACCATGACCGCCTGGTCTTCCACCACCTGGGGCGCCAGCCGCTCGAAGCTGGCCGCGAAAACCATCGCTTCCACGCTCCCGTTGCGGTCCTCGATGGTCAATGCCGCCCACGGCTTTCCCTCGCGGTTGCGCTTGCGCACAATGCCCGTCAGAACCCCGCAAAGCACAACCTCGGTTCCCTTCGCCAGGCCTTCCAGGGTTCCGGTGTCGTGCGTCGCCAGTTCCGGGATCTTGTCGGCATGCCGGTCGAGCGGATGGCCGGTCACCCAGAATCCCAGCAACTCCTTCTCGCCGGCCAGTTTTTCCTTGTCCCCCCACTCGGGCACCTTCGGCAGCACGGCGTGGTGCGGCCCTTCGTCCACCATGGCTCCGAAAAGGCCCGTCTGCCCGCTCTGCCGGTCGCGCCACACGCGCTGCCCTCCTTCCATGGCGCTCTCTACCGCCGCGAACTTCTGCGATCGCGTCCCTTCCATCGAATCCATGGCCCCGGCGCGGATCAGGCTCTCGATCATCCGCCGGTTCACCGCGCCCAGATCCACCGTCTCGCAGAACTGGTGGAGCGTAGCGAACCGCCCCACCTGCTCGCGCGCTTGTGCGATGGCCTCAACCGCCGACTGTCCCAGGTTCTTCACCGCTCCCAGACCGAAGCGGATTCCCTTGCCCGTCTGCGGCGTCCCATCCGGCGTGAAACTCCATTCCGAGTGGTCTACGTCCGGCGGCAGGATCGGAATCCCCATCTCCCGGCACTCGTTGATGTACTTCACCACCTTCGCTGTGTTGCCGGTCTCCGAGGTCAGCAGCGCCGCCATGAAATCCACCGGGTAGTGGGCCTTCAGGTAGGCCGTCACATACGCCAGGTAGGCGTAGGCCGCCGAGTGCGATTTGTTGAACCCGTATCCCGCGAACTGTTCCATCAGGTCGAAGATCTTCTCCACCTTCTTCTGCGGAAACCCGCGCCCCAGCGCGCCTTCGATGAAACGCTCGCGCTGCCGCGCCATCTCCTCGACCTTCTTTTTGCCCATCGCCCGCCGCAACAGGTCGGCCTCGCCCAGCGAGTACCCGGCCAGGCGGTTCGAAATCTGCATCACCTGTTCCTGGTACACGATGACGCCGTATGTCTCCTCCAGCAGTTCCTTGAGTTCCGGCAGGTCGTACTGCACCGCGCGCCGGCCCCACTTGCGCTCGATGAAGTCGTCCACCATCCCGCCCTGGATCGGTCCCGGCCGGTAGAGTGCGTTCAAAGCCGTCAGATCCTCCAGCCGGCTCGGCTGGTAGCGCCGCAGAATGTCCCGCATCCCCGCCGATTCGAACTGGAACACCCCGCTCGTGTAGCCCTTGCAGAAGATTTCGTAGGTGTCTTTGTCGTCCAGCGGCAGCTCCTCGGGAACCACGTCCACCCGGTGCCGTTTCTTGATCAGCCGCAGCGCGTCCTCGATCAGCGTAAGCGTCGTCAGCCCCAGAAAATCCATCTTGAGCAGCGCCAGCTTGTCCAACCCGTTCATGTCGAACTGCGTCACGATTTCGTCGCGGTTGGTCTTGTACAGCGGGATGAGGTCCCGCAGCGGTTGCGGCGATATCACCACTCCCGCGGCGTGCACCGAACAGTTGCGCGCCAAACCCTCCAGCCGCAGCGCGACCTTCAAGACGTCGTCCACGCGCGGATCCTTCTTGGCCGCCTCGTTGAATCCCGGTTCCTGCTGGATGGCCTCCTCGAGCGAGATGTTCAGGACGCTGGGCACCATCTTGGTGATCCGCTCCACGTCGGCGAACGGCATTTCCAGCACCCGCCCCACGTCCTTGATGGCCGCGCGCGCCCCCAGCGTATTGAACGTGATGATCTGCGCCACCTGTTCCCGTCCGTATTTTTCGGTGACGTACTGGATCACCTCGCCGCGGCGGTTCATGCAGAAATCCACGTCGATATCCGGCATGCTGACGCGCTCCGGGTTCAGGAAGCGCTCGAACAGCAGGCCGTACTGCAAGGGGTCGATGTCGGTGATGGCCATGGCGTAGCCCACCAGGCTTCCCGCCGCCGATCCGCGCCCCGGTCCCACCGGAATCCCCTTCGATTTGGCGTAGCGTATGAAGTCCCAGACAATCAGGAAGTACCCCGAGAACTTCATCTGCTGGATCATCTTGATTTCGCGGTCCAGCCGCTCCGCATACTCCGCCAGGTCGTGCTTCAGCGTCCCCCGCGCCCGCAAGGCCTCCAAACGCGGCCGGCGCTTCTCGAAGCCCTGCCGCGCCACGTACTCGAAGTAGGTGTCCGTCGAGTGCTCCCGCGGAACGTCGAACTTCGGAAACGGCTCGGTGACCTTTTCCAGCTCCACCCGGCAGCGTTCCGCGATTTCCCACGTGCGGTCCAGCGCGTCTTCCAGTTCGCCGAACAACTCCAGCATCTCGGCCGCCGATTTCAGGTAGAAATCCGGCGTGTTCCAGCGCATCCGGTTGGGGTCGCTGAAGAACTTGCCGGTCTGGATGCACATCAGGATCTCGTGCGCGCGCGCGTCGTCCTTCCGCAGGTAGTGCGAGTCGTTGGTGGCCACCAGGGGCAGTCCGGTTTCGTGCGACAACCGGTTCAATTCCGTCGTCAGCCTGCGGTCCTGCTCCAGGTGATGATCCTGGATCTCCAGGAACACGTTGCGGCGCCCGAAAATGTCCGTGTAGGTGTGCGCCAGGCGCCGCGCCTCGTCGTACTTGTCCGCGAGAATGGTCTCCGGAATGTGGCCGCGCAGGCAGGCCGAAAGACAGATCAGCCCCTGGGAATGCTGCGCCAATAAATCCAGGTCCACCCGCGGCTTGTAATAGAAACCGTCCAGATACGCTGTCGAAACCAGCTTGATCAGGTTGCGGTAGCCTTCCTGGTTCTCGCACAACAGCACCAGGTGATGGTAGCGGTCGGTGTCGCTGCGGCTCTTGTGGCCCTGCCCGGACACGTACATTTCGCAGCCGATCACCGGATGCACGCCCGCCGCCTTGGCCGCGTTGTAGAACTTGACCGCGCCGAAAAGGTTCCCGTGGTCCGTCATCGCCACCCCGGGCATCTTCTGTTCGACCACGATCTTCATCAACTGGTCGATCTCGCAGGCCCCGTCGAGCAGCGAATAGTCGGTATGGCAGTGCAGGTGGACGAAGGACATCGCTCGGGTCGGCTCCTCACTCCGCGGCCGGACACCCCATTTTACTGCTTTCGCAGCGTCAGCCCCCACCCGCGCCGGCTCCCCGCATATAGACAGATGAAGGCCCGCATTCCCCGTCCATGCATCGCCACGTCGGCGCTAACCCCTCCGCCGCCGATCTCGTACGGGTCCCGCCAGTTCATCAGGTTTCCAAACCAGCTCCGGTTGTTGCAAATCCGTCCGCCCGTGTAGTCCGTTTCTCCCATGCGCACCGTGACCGCGCCATCGGGGGAAATAAGGAACTCGACTTTGACCGGAACGGGATCCGTGAGCTCGCCCTGCCAGCGTCCCACCATTTCCGGCGACGGCCGCAAGGCCGGTGTCATCAGCGGCGGGTTGCCGAACATTTCGTTGGCGCACAACAAAATGAAAACGCCGGCCACCCCCCCGGCGATCCACAGTGCCGTCCTGGGAACCCGCCAGGGAATCCCCGAAGCAGGCGCTCCCGACGCGATCCGCCAACCGCACAGGACATGGACAACTCCCACCATCGCGGGTATCAGGAGGATCGAACTCGCGAAGAAGCGCCGGTTCATCGCACAGAGCACCCCAAACCCGGCCAGCGTAACCAGGCCTCCAACCCGTTCCCATTTCCAGGCCGCCAGCATGCCGAAAACCAGACCTGCCATGCCCGCGAACTCCAGGCTCTCTCGCCAGCTCAGTCTGAAGACCGGCGGCGGTCCCTCGCCCACCAGGAACGCCAGGAAGAACAGGGCCATCAACGTGCCCGCGATTCGCGCTATCCAGCGGCCCACTACCGCAGCCCGCCATGTCGCCGCATCCAGTGTCGCCATGCCACCCAGTATCCGCCCAAAACGGCGCGAAAGTTCCTTCGGAATTGCTTCGGAATGCCCGATTCAGTGTTTCCCGCGCGCCATGTGCAACCCGATTTGTGCAGCCATCGCACCAGCCACCTCGCCCTGCGCCTTTTCCGCCTCCGCCAGCGGCCGGTCGTAATTCTCCGCCCAGATAACCTTGCCCGTGTGCACGTCCACCAGCCGGGCGGTAACCACCAGATGCCCGGCGGAAGCCTGCACCCCGCCTTCCACCAGCGCGTCCAGCCCCAGCAGTCGCCCCATCAGGCCCATGGAAATCCCCACTCGCTGGTGCCGCCGCACGGTGCTGGGCGAGACCACCTGAATCCCATCGAGCTTCGACAAGTCCGTCACCAGCAGGTCGGTGATCTGCCGGGCCGCCCCGGTTCGCTCCGCCTCGGGTGTGACGGCCTCGAACGGCACCACCGCCAGGCCCGCCTGGTTGCCGCCGCTTGCCACGTACTGCGAGGGCACGTAGAATTGCCAGTAGACCAATCCAGCCAGGGTGACGATCCCCGCCGCCGCCATCGCCCACCGCCCAAGGTGCCTGTCCGCGTGCTCAACCAGTGTCTCCGGCGCCGCCGCCACGAACCGGTACCCTCGCCGCGGAACTGTCTCGATGTATTCGCCGCCGCCCGCCCCCTGGTCGAGGGCCTTGCGCAAAATGGAAATATTGCGCGCCAGGCCGACTTCGTCAACCGTCGTGTCCGGCCAGACCCGCTTCATCAGATCGGCCTTTTCCACGATCCGCCCGCGCTCTTCCAGCAGCACGTGCAGCGTGTCGATGGCTTTGGGCGCCAGCGGAACGGGCTGCCCTTCGCGGAGCAGCCTCCGCTGCTCCGGGTCGTATCGGTACGGCCCGAATTCGTGAATGGCCATGGCCGGCGTCGGGAGGTGTGGTAGGCACGGGCAGATTCGAACTGCCGACCTGTCGCTTAGGAGGCGGCCGCTCTATCCAACTGAGCTACGTGCCCACTCTGTCCTCATTGTACCCTCACCCGCTCCGTCTCCGAAGCTCCTTCCGCCCGGGAAGTGGGACAGGCGCTTTCGCCTGTCACCCGCTCCGTCCCCCGCTCTGTCTCCGAAGCCCCTTCCGCCCGATGTCCCGGCGGTAGTGCATCCCCTCGAAGTGGATCTCCCCCACCGCACGATATGCGCCACCGATGGCCTCCGCCAGGCTGGCTCCTCCCGCCGTCACTCCCAGCACGCGCCCGCCCGCGGTCTCAAGCCCGTTCGGTCCCATTCGCGTCCCCGCGTGGAACACCGTCGCCCCCTCGGCTTCCGCCGTCTCAACGCCCCGAATTGCCTTGCCGGTCTGGTAGGCGCCCGGGTACCCGCCCGACGCCAGCACCACGCAGACGCTCGGCCCGGCGCGCCAGTCGAGCCTGCAATCGCCCAGTTTTCCTTCGCTCGCCGCCACCAGCGCCGGCACGAAGTCCGATTCCATGCGGTGCATGATCGGCTGTGTCTCCGGATCTCCCAGCCGCACGTTGAACTCCAGGACTTTCGGTCCCGAGTCCGTCATCATCAGCCCCGCGTACAGGAAGCCCGTGAAGTGCATCGCTTCCACCGTGGGATAGATCACCCGCTCGAGAATCTCCTGCGTCTGCCGCCCGGTCAGGATGCCGTCGTCGCAATACGCGCCCATGCCGCCCGTGTTCGGCCCCGCGTCCCCGTCGAACGCCGCCTTGTGATCCTGTGTGACAGCCAGCGGCAGCACGTCGCGGCCGTCGCACAGTGCGATGAAGCTGACCTCCTCGCCGCGCAGGAATTCCTCGATCACCAGCGGTCCCCCGAGGCCCTGCAGCGCCAACTCCGCGGCGGCGCGGTCGGGAGCGATCACCACGCCCTTGCCCGCTGCCAGGCCGTCGGCCTTCAGCACCACCGGAAAGCCGAACCGGTCGAGCGCCTTTCGGGCCTCCTCCTGGTTGGCCGCGGTGGCGAACGCCGCCGTCGGAATTCCACTTTTCAGAAAAAAGTTCTTTGCGAAGATCTTGCTGCCTTCCAGTTGCGCCGCTTCTCGGCTCGGCCCCACGATCCTCCTGCCCCGCGCCCGGAACGCATCCACCACGCCGCCCACCAGCGGACCCTCCGGCCCCACCACCGTCAGATCGGCTCTGATCGACTCGGCGGCCGCTAGATATGACTCCGCGTCCGCATTCGGCACCGGAATCGACCGGCCGATACCCGCGAATCCCGGGTTGCCCGGAGCCCCATACACCGACACACCCGCCGATTGCGCGAGTTTCCACGCCAACGCGTGCTCGCGCCCGCCGCTCCCAAGGACTAGGATTTTCATTATCGATACAATGATAGCGGATGCCGGAGACTTACGACGTCGTCGTGGTGGGCGCGGGCCATGCCGGGTGCGAGGCCGCCCGGGCTTGCGCGCGTCTTGGCCTGAATACCGCCATCGTCTCCATGAACCTGGACCTTATCGCGCAGATGTCCTGCAATCCCGCCATCGGTGGCATCGCCAAGGGTCACCTGGTCCGCGAGATCGATGCGCTTGGCGGCGTCATGGGCGAGCTCGCGGACGCCGTGGGGATCCAGTTCCGCCTCTTGAATACCAGCCGCGGTCCAGCCGTCTGGTCGCCGCGCGCCCAGATGGACAAGAAGCAGTACCGCGTCCGCATGCGACAGGTGCTCGAGGAAGAGCCTAACCTCCGGATCAAGCAAGCCGAAGTGGCCGCGCTGTCGCTCGACGGCCGCCGCGTCACCGGTGTGCATTTGCGGGATGGGCGGAGCCTCGCGGCCCAGGCCGTCATCCTCACCACCGGAACGTTTCTGAACGGTCTGGCTCATGTTGGGGAGCAGCGCTACACTTGCGGCCGGAACGGTGAGTCGCCTTCCGAGTTGCTGGGCAACCAACTGCGCTCGCTCGGCCTGCGGTGGACGCGCCTCAAGACCGGCACGCCTCCGCGGCTGGATGGCCGGACGATCGATTGGAGCCGCTTTGAACCGCAACCTGGAGACGCCGAGCCGACTCCGTTTTCGTTTCTCACCGAGCGGATCGATCGGCCCCAGATCCAGTGCCACATCGGCTACACCACCGCCGAGACCGGCCGGATTTTGCGGGAGGCGATTCCGCGGTCGCCCCTGTACAGCGGGCAGATCGAAGGCATCGGGCCCAGGTACTGTCCCTCCATCGAAGACAAGATCGTGAAGTTCCCGGATAAGCCGCGTCACCAGATTTTTCTCGAACCGGAAGGCCTGAACACCAACGAGGTCTACGTGAACGGCATGTCCACCAGCATGCCCATCGACGTCCAGCTCCAGGTGCTGGCGTCCATCCCTGGTTTGCAGCGGGCGGAGATGATCCGCCCCGGCTACGCCATCGAGTACGACGCCATCGATCCCCGCCAACTGGCGCACACCCTGGAAGTGAAGTCCATGCCGGGCCTGTACCTGGCCGGGCAGATCAATGGAACCTCCGGCTACGAGGAAGCCGCTTGTCAGGGCCTGGTGGCCGGCCTGAATGTGGCGTGCCGCGCCCGCGGCCGGGAACCGGTCGCGATCAGCCGCACCGAGGGCTACACCGGCATCCTGATCGACGACCTGGTCACGAAGGGAGCCGATGAGCCTTATCGCATGTTCACTTCCCGCGCCGAGTTCCGGCTCCATCTGCGTATCGACAACGCCGACGAGCGCCTCACGCCCATCGGCCGCCGCGCCGGCCTGGTGACGGATTCGCGATGGGAGATCTTCACCCGCAAGCAAGCGCAGAGATCCCTCCTCATGTTCGCACTGACAGCTCATCCGAACGGCCTGCGGCTGAAGCGTCCGGAGGCCTCCATCTCGGAGCTGTTGCCGTGGGTCCGCGAGATTCTCGGGGCGGAGCCCGTTCGCGGGGTGCTGGCGACCGTGGAGACCGAGACCAAGTACAGCGGCTACATCTTGCAGCAGCAACGGCAGGTCGAACGGGTGGGTGAGGCCGGACGCCGCCCTATCCCTCCGGGCTTCGTGTTTGCCGGCATCCCCGGTTTGTCTCGAGAAATCCAGGAGAAGCTCGACCGGGTGCGGCCGGTGACCCTGGGGCAGGCCGGGCGCATCCCCGGCGTTACGCCCGCCGCAGTTGCCGTCCTGGATGTCTATTTGAGCTTGTCCCGTGTTTGCTGAACTGCTTGGCGCCCGCCTTTCGGGCATTGTGAATCTTTCGCCCAACCAGACCGCCACGCTGGAGGCGCACTACGAATTGTTGCTGCGCTGGAACCGGACCCTCAATCTGACGCGGGTGTCCACTGTGGAAGAGGCTGTGGAGCGGCACTACTGCGAATCGTTGTTCCTCGCAGCGCACCTGCCGCCCGGGATTCTCCGCATCGCGGACATCGGATCGGGAGCCGGCTTTCCTGGCTTTCCCGTCGCTATCGCGCGACCGGATTGCCACGTGACGCTGATCGAGTCGCATAAGCGCAAGGCGGTCTTCCTGCGGGAAGCCAGCCGGGGCGTGCCCAACGTCCGTGTGCTGAGTCAGAGGGCAGAGACGGTCGGCGAGCGCTTCGACCATGCCATCTCGCGGGCCGTAAGTTATGAGGACCTTCTGAAGCCCGTAAAGCATCTTGCGGTAACCGTCGATCTACTTACCGGCGGCGAGGCTCCACCGGTGTCGATGCCCATTGAATGGGAGCCCGCAGTTCCCCTGCCGTGGGGAAAGTACCGCTTTCTGCGAATCGGGCGGGTTCGATCAAAGCGAGAGCCCGAGGTCTAGTCGGGGTATCTCAGGTCTGTGGCTCTTCGTCCTCGCACCCCTCCGCGAATCTCCCGGCAAGTCATCCGCTCCCCGCGCCCACTCTCCCCGCCCTCGCTCACCGCGCCCCCGCTCGGTCCGCTCCAGCTAACCAGATTATCCCCCGACTGCCGGCCCCCGCTCACCCCGCCCCGGTCACCGCGCCGCCAGCCACCCCGCACCAGCTCAGCCCGCCCCCGCTCACTGCGGCCCCACTCACCCCGGCCCCGGCTCACCGTGCCCCCACTCACTCAGCCCCGTGCTCACCCCGCTCCAGCTCGCCTTGCTCCAGCTCGCCCAGCTCCGGCTCGCCCCGCCCGGCTCACCGCGCCCCCGCTCACGTCGCTCCCAGTCACCGCGCCGTCACTCACCCCGCTCCAGCTCGCCCCGCTCCGGCTCGCCCCGCCCCACCCACCCCGCCCGGCTCACCGCGCCCCCGCTCACGTCGCTCCCACTCACCGCGCCGTCTCTCACCCCGCCCCCACTCACGCAGGCCCGGCTCACCGCGCCCGCGCTCACGTCGCTCCCACTCACTGCGCCCTCAATCACCCCGCCCTCACCCACCCCGCCCCAGCCACGCCCAGTCTGTTTCACGTGGAACAGGTTCCCGCCTGCTGTTCTGTTTCACGTGAAACATAGGAACGTCCAACGCTTAACCACCACCCTTGTCCCACGTGTACCTCACCCCCATCCCCCCAACCAACCAAATTGGCTTCGTTTCGTCACTTATCCCAACCCCAACCACCCCAATCGTCTCCCCACCCCGCAAAATTCCTCGCCCTTGCCTACAGTCCCCCAACCCCGTCATGTTACTATGGCCGCTTGAGCAGAGTTTTCGCCATCGCAAACCAGAAGGGCGGCGTCGGCAAAACCACCACCGCCATCAACTTGGCCGCTTCCCTTGCCGCCAACGACCTGCGCGTCCTGGTCATTGACTCCGACCCCCAAGGCAACGCCACCACCGGCCTCGGCGTTGCCAAAGACCCCAATCACCCCAGCCTCTACCACGTCCTCCTTGGCGACGTCCCTCCCAAAGACGCCATCGTACCCACCGATTTCGAAGGCCTCAGCCTCATCACCGCCGACAAAAACCTCGTCGGCGCCAACCTCGAATTGGTCGGACTCGACGCCCGCGAGCTCCGCCTCCGCCAGCGCATCGCCGATATCCGCAACAACTACCACTTCATCCTCATCGACTGTCCCCCAGCCCTGGACCTCCTCACCCTCAATGCCCTCCTCGCCGCCGACGCCGTCCTGGTCCCTATCCAGTGCGAGTTCTTCGCCCTAGAGGGCATCTCCGAACTCATGGACACCATCCAGCGCATCCGCGAGTCCTTTAACCATCCCCTTGAAATCGCGGGCATCCTCCTCACCATGTTCGACGACCGCACCAACCTGACCCGCCAGGTCGCGGCCGACCTTCGAGAGTTCTTTGCGGATCAGGTCTTTCGCACCGTCATCCCCCGCAGCATCCGCATTGCCGAGGCTCCCAGCTTTGGGAAGCCCATCCTGACCTACGACCCCCGTTCCCGCGGCGCCGAGAGTTACATTCAATTGGCAAAGGAGATTCTGGACCATGAACAAGCCCGACAACCCACGCCGCGCCCTCGGTAAGGGCCTCGGCGCACTCCTGCCAACCCGCACGCCCCACCTGCAGCCTTCCGAACCCGCGCCCCCGCCGCCCACCCAGCCGGCCAACACCGTTCCAATCGATTCCATCGACCCCAACCCCATCCAACCCCGCCACGTCTTCCAGGGTGAACGCCTCGCCGAATTGGCCCAGTCTATTCGTTCCAACGGCATCATCCAGCCATTGGTCATCCGCAAAGCCGGCGACCGCTATCAACTGGTCGCCGGTGAACGCCGCTGGCGCGCCGCCAAGTTGGCAGGCCTCGAACACGTCCCCGCCGTCATCCAGGACATTCCCGATGACCGGCTCCTCGAAACCACCCTCGTCGAGAACATCCAGCGCGAGGACCTCAACCCCATCGAGACCGCCAATGCCTTTCACCGCCTCGGCGCCGAACTCTCCCTAAGCGCCGAAGAAATCGGCCGCCGCACCGGCAAAGACCGCACCACCATCGCCAACTCCATCCGTCTCCTTCAACTCCCCGCCGACCTCCAGCAGCTCGTCTCCGAGCGCCGCCTCTCCGCCGGACACGCCCGCTGTCTCCTCTCGCTTCCCAATGCCGACCTCCAGCGGGAAGTCGCCGAGAAAGCCGTGGCGCAGGGTTGGAGCGTCCGCCAGATGGAACGCACCACTCAAAAGATGATGGAAGGCCGCCAGGCCAAGCACGCCGACGATGTTGACATCGACCCCAACGTCAAAGCCGCCATCGAGGAAATGTCGCGCGTCCTGGGGACCAAGGTGAAGATAGTGGAAAAGGCCAAGCAGAAAGGCCGCATCGAGATCGAATACTATTCCTCCGAGGACCTGGATCGCATCTACAGCGTCATCGTTGGTGAGCCGTAGGTTACTTCAGACCCTTCAGGATGTCTTCCAGCTCTTTGCGAATCTCCGGCAGCGGATCAGTGGAAAACAGTTCCTGCTGAACCCGCTTCGCGGACGACGCTTTCGGACCTCTCGCCGACGCCTGCAAGGACTGCCGCGCTCCCTCGATTGTGAACCGCCTCTCATACAGCAGGTGCTTGATGCGCAACAGCAACTCCACGTCCTTGCGCCGGTACAAGCGGTGCCCCGTGCCCGATTTCTTGGGCGACAGCACCGGAAACTCCGTCTCCCAATACCGCAACACGTATGGCTCCAGCCCCAGAAGCTCGCTCACTTCACCGATCTTGAAGTACAGCTTGTCCGGAATCTCTGGCGACCCGGCTTGTAGCGCCAAATCCGTCATTCGTCAATGGACATCCTATCTCACTCGGTTGCCATTGTCACGAAATGTTGACCGCGGGGCAGAAGAACCGTGTTCCCTCCGGCGGCCCGCACCGGCCCCGCCACGCCGTCCACTCGAACCCACTTCACCTGCCGGTCCAGAATGGCGATCGCTCCACTCCCGCTTTCATACGTGAACTCAATTTCCGCAGGACCGCTTGCCCTTGCGCCTTTCAACACGCCGTTCAACCGCAGCAGCCGCGGGCCCGAGACCTCCGACGGCCCTACCGTGTGCACGCCCGCCGGAACCCAAACCGTCTCGCCGTCGCAGACCGGCCACGGGTTCCCATCCACGCTGGCCGCGCCATGCCACCGTATGCCTTCCGCAACTGGCATGTCCACTCGAATTCCGCTGCCGCTCCTTTCCACGCTCCGCACCGCCGACGCCGACGCCGGCAACAGCGCCAGGTCCGGCGCCGCGAGTGAAGCCTCGAAATACAGGGCGACCCGCCCGAAGCTCGCCGCCGCCCCGTGGACAAGCTGAAACAGCTCAACCCCGGTCTGCTGCTTGGTCGGATAAACGTCCTGATACCGCTCGACAACGTTGATGTCGATTCCCAGTTGCCCCTCGCCGCTCTTCAATGCCCCATACTCTCCCGCGATGGAATGGTACCGTTCCGCCCCCATGTGCCACACCGTCGCCGGATCCTCCACCAGCAGCGTGAAGCCGTGCTTCTCCAGCAAAGGCAGAACCTTCGCCGTATCGGCGCCAATCGCATCCCGCATCCGAGGGTCGATCCGGTCGTCCACCTGCGTCAGCACCAGGTCCAGATCCGGCTTGCGTTGGCGGATCGACACCAGCTCCTCAATCCACTCCCCCTGCATCTTCTCCACCAGGGTTCTGCGGAAGTCGAGGAACATCCGCCGCGACGCCGCGTCCTTGCGCGACCCGAACAGATCCAGTGGATCGAACCCGCCCTGCTTGCGGAACAGGCCGCGCACGTCGTCGTTCATAGGCGTAAACCTGGCCGGGTTATCCAGCCCTTCCAGCGACTCGAAGTACAGCTCCGCCAGGTTCACTCCGTCCCAGTCGAACCGGTCCACCAACTGTCCCACCCCCGCCGCGACCGCGCGAAAGCAGTCGCGATTGGTGAGATTCATCAGCTTCCGCCAGTCGAGTTGCGCGTCCTGCCGCAGTCCCGTCTTCTCCCGCCACTCCGGGTGATCGGCCCAGAACTTCTCGCTGACGTGCGGCAGGTCCAGCCAGGCGTAAACCAGGATCCCTTCGCGGTGGCAGGCCTCGATCAACCGTCTCAGGTACTGGTCTTGCTCGGCCTCAGGCTCGTAGAAGTGCCACGCCGCTACGTGCAGCGCGGAAATCCCCGTCTTACGCCAGCGCGCCGCGAAGTACTCGAGATCCACCCGTGACCGGTACGCCGAGTCGAAGAAAGCCCACAGCCGCGACGACCGGTAGGGAGCCACCAGCCCCAGGTCCGAAAACGCCTGCAGCAGGTATGGGAACCGTTCGTAGCCGCGTTCCCCGGGGTCCACTGCCGCCCACAACACCGCTCCGCCGCCGCGTCGGAAACCCGCCAGTAACGGCGCGCCCGTCCACCGCTCCCTCGCGAATACCCGTGCCCCCGCCGGCACGGCGAAGACCGGCACAGCAACGCTCTTCTCCCAAATGATCGGCAGTTCGGGGCTATGGACGTCAATCACGCTGCTGACCCGGACCGACTTGGCGCCCCGTTGAAAGCCAAACGATCCCGCCAAAGCCGAGTCGCCTTCCAGGCTCAGAATGATTCCCCCCTCCACCCGTTTCGCCCAGTCGCCCGCTTCCGCCGCGCCCCCACGAACCACCACCACCCGCGCCACATCCACTGGCCGCTGCTCGAAACCAATCGATGACAGGATCTTCGGCCATGCGCCGCCATCGGGGGACGTCACGCTGAAGTACGGCAAGTCCGCGCCCTGCACCACCCAGGCGGCCAACAGAAGCCCCGCTCTAGCGCACAAATGCATACCAGACCCCTACCCGGAAATCGTTGAACGCCCGGTGCTGCGCCATCCCGTCGTTGATCAGGTATCCGCCCCGCACCGCATTGAAGACCAGGTACATCGTCTCCGGCATCGCCGACCAGTGAAACCGCGCCCCAGGCCCGGTCTCCACGAAATTGGCCCAAGCCTGCCGGGCCGTGTCGAACGTCAGGTTGCCATTCCAGTACAGTTGGCTCCGAAAGGACTTCGGTCCCACCGAGTATCCCGCCCGCGACTGGGAGTACACCAGAAAGTCGTTGTCAAACCGGCTCACGAAAACCCCGTCGGCGATAGTCTCCCCGAACCATCCCGCCGATTCTCCTCCCAGCGGCCTGCCCACATACCGGACTGCGTTGACCCCACCCCGGTAATCCGGCAACATGTGGCCGCTCAAATAGTTGGCTGCGGAGCCCGCCTCCAGCCAGCCGCTCACGCCATGCCACGACAACGTCCGCACTCCCGCCGCCAGGATCACCGACGTCTCCGAAAACAGCAGCGGCGGAGAGTTGCTCCGCACGTCGCCATCCAGCCGCATGCTCACATACGGCCGCAATGGCAGCTTGGTGTGAACCTCCGCCTTGACCTGCGCGTACCCGAACAGATCCTCCCACCGCGACGAGAACATGGGGTAGAACCAGCCCGAAACATGCCACTCCGCTTCTGCCGGCCGCAGGTTGCGCCAAGCCCGATTCGCCGCTTCCGCGATCTTGGCATCCTCGCTCTTGCGAGCCAGGCCGAACCAATAGAACGCCTCCGCATCGCGATGCAGGATGTTGCTGGCCCACCCCATCTGCAACACCACGTCATAGTCCGCGGGGTTGGCCGCGTGCGCCTGCTTCAGGTAACCCAGCGCATCCTTTATATAGCCCGCCTTGATGCTGATCTCGGCCATCTCTTTCGGATCCAGCCCGTCGGCTCCATTCAGCGCCGCATGGCCGGCTTGCGGAAGCCCTAGCACCGCACGCACCCGGTTAGCCAGGGCCTGGTCCTCGCCGTCCAGCGCCTGGTATAGCAGTGCCCGCGCGCTTTCCCGCTCGCCGCGGTCGCGCAGCAGCAAACCCAGTTGGGCGGCCGAAAGCTGATCGTGAAACGGCGCTTCCGCCAGAATCCGGAAATCCTTCTCGGCTTCCGCGCCCCGGCCCATCTCCAGCAGCAGGTAGGCCAGTTCGCGGCGCAACTCGACATTTCGCGAATCCAGCTCCAGCGCCGCGCTGAACTCATGGACATACGGATACCGGGCCGGCAACAGTTCCCGTGCCGCTTCGGTAGTTCGAACATCGCCCCCGCGCGACGCTGCCAGCAGCGCCGACATGGCCTGTTCCGGACGGTTCATCGCCTGCCACACGCGCCCCAGGTCCACCAGCGTGGCCCGCCGGTCCGGACGAAGTTCCCAGGCTCGCTGGTAATGCTCCGCCGCCAGCTCCAGTTCGTCCCTCTGCTCGGCCAGCGTGGCCAACTCGAGGTGCGATCCGTAGTCGTCCGCCCCTTTGCCGATGGCTTCCTGCCACCGCGCGATTCCCTCCTCAAGCGGCCCATCGATATTGCGAAACGCCTGTTCGGCGGCGGCGTTCCCGGCCTTTCGCAGCCTGTCGAAGATGCGCCGCGCCTCGGCCTTCTGCTTGCCCTCGTAGCACAGGAACGCGTACTCCATCGCCACGCCCGCGTCCCCGGGGTCCAGCTTCATGGCCTCTCCAAATTGCCGCCGCGCCAGCTCGTTCTCGCCGATCTTCAAGTAGGCGTATGCCAGATCCTTGCGGATCGACGCCCGCTGCGGCGCCGCCGCAATGGCCGTCTGGAACCCGTCGATCGCGGCCTGGTAGTCCTTCGCGCTCAGTGCCCGATAAGCGCGAGTGAGCGGCTCGAAGGCCGCATCCGGAGCCTGCGCCAGGGCCAGGCTGCCGGCCGCGAGCAGTATTGCGACGCGCATGGTGGTTGTCACATAGTGCTCTCCGCGCCCCGTTCCTCACAGGAATCTGGCCCGCCAATCGCAGCCTGCTGCCCATCCATTCTGTTAACCATTTATAAGCACACCATTGACGTGGTGTCTCTTTGGGTCTAACATTCGGGCTGTAAGGACTTTCGAGTTTCCGACTCAGAAAGAAGGTCGGCAGCCATGTCAGCTACCGCAGCATTGGACAAAACCCCATATGATGTCGCGCTGGAAAACTTCGACCTGGCGGCAAATGCGCTGGATCTCGATGACAATCTCCGAGCCAGAATCAAGTACCCGGAACGCATCCTCTCGGTGAGCGTGCCGGTTCGCATGGACACTGGAAAGGTGGTCCGTTTCGAAGGGTTCCGCGTGCAGCACAGCACGCTCCGCGGCCCCGCGAAAGGCGGCATCCGCTTCCATCCCAACGTAACCGTGAACGAAGTGACGGCCCTGGCCACCTGGATGACCTGGAAGTGCGCCGTCGTCAACATCCCTTACGGCGGCGGCAAGGGCGGCGTCACCTGTAACCCCAAGGCCATGTCGATGGGCGAGCTGGAACGCTTGTCCCGCCGCTACGCCAGCAGCATCCTGCCCCTCATCGGGCCGGAGAGAGACATCCCCGCGCCCGACGTCTATACCACCCCCCAGATCATGGCGTGGATCATGGACACCTTCAGCATGAACAAGGGCTACCCCGTAATGGGTGTCGTCACCGGCAAGCCCATCTGCCTGGGCGGCTCCCTGGGACGCAACGAAGCCACCGGACGCGGCGTGTTCTACACCACCGTCAGTTCCTGCCAGCACCTCCAGCTTGCCATTCCGGGCGCGCGCGTGGTGGTGCAGGGATTCGGCAACGCCGGGTCCATCGCCGCCATGCTGTTTCACCAGGCCGGCGCCAGGGTGATCGCCGCCAGCGACTCGCGCGGGTGCGTCGCCAACCCCGGCGGCCTGGATGTCCCCGCCCTGATCGCCTACAAGGAGCGCACCGGCGCGCTGGCTGAATTCCCGGGAGCCCCCAGCCTCACGCCCGATGAGCTGCTGGCGACGGAGTGCGAAATCCTGGTCCCCGCGGCTCTCGAGAACGCCCTCACCCGCGACAACGCCCACGCCGTCCGCGCCCGCATCGTCGCCGAAGCCGCCAACGGCCCGGTCACCCCCGAAGCCGATCTCATTCTGCAGGAGAAGGGCGTGTTCCTCATCCCCGACATCCTCTGCAACGCCGGCGGCGTGACGGTGTCGTACTTTGAATGGGTGCAGGACGAGAACCACCTCTTCTGGGACGAGAACGACGTCAACCTGCGCCTCGAGAAAGTCATGAAGCGCGCCTTCAACGACGTGCTCAAAATCCATCTCGACCGCCAGGTGGACATGCGCCTCGCCGCCAACATGCTGGGAGTCGGCCGCGTGGCCGATGCCGCCCGCATCCGCGGCCTCTACCCATAGCGCCTTGTGGGTTGTCAACCTGCGGCGGGTTGTTAACCCGCCCTCCGGACCCTTGCACCACGCCTGCCCAGTCCGCTCAGCCGGCGGCAGCGCCTGAAATCTGCATTGGATGTTTTCGCCCCGTCCGGGAACTCCCGCTCGTCCCCTGCCAGTAACCCGTTTCTCCCGGCACCCACCCCCGCTCGCTGTGTTCAAATGGTAGTTCGCATGGCCTTGCCCTGCTAACCTTCGAACAGGTCACGGGCGCGGCGCGCCGCTCTCTCACCACATACCGATAATGTTCCTTTACGCAGCCACCATCCTGCTCGGCGCTTTCCTGCTCTTCCAGGTCCAGCCGGTCATCGCCAAGTTCATCCTGCCATGGTTTGGAGGATCGGCCGCGGTCTGGACAACCTGTCTCCTCTTCTTCCAGGTGGTCCTTCTTCTGGGCTATCTCTACGCCCACTTGCTGGCGCGCTATCTCAAGCCGCGCATCCAGACGCGCGTCCACTTCACCCTCCTTCTGGGCGGCCTGCTGGCTCTGCGAGTGTATCCCGACCCATCCTGGAAACCCTCGGGATTGCACGATCCCACCTGGGGCATTCTGGGCCTGCTGGGGGCCACCGTGGGGCTTCCCTATTTCCTCCTCTCCACCACCGGACCTCTCTTGCAATCCTGGTACGCCCGCCAGTTCCACGGCGCGGTTCCCTATCGTCTCTACGCGCTGTCCAATGCCGGATCCATGTTCGCCCTGCTGAGCTACCCGTTCCTGTTCGAGCCGGTCTCGACCACCCGCCAGCAGGCCGGCACCTGGTCGCTCGCCTTCGTCGCGTTCCTTCTGCTGTGCGCCGCTACCGCCCTTCGCGCCGGCCGTGCGGCCGGGATGGCGCAACCGGATCCCCCACCCGAAGCCGCCGCCGGAAACGGCCAGCCGGGCGCCCGCGAATACGTCTTCTGGCTGGCCCTGCCGGCGTGCGCTTCCGTGCTTCTGCTGGCCATCTCCAACCACATCGCCCAGAACGTGGCGGCCATTCCGTTCCTCTGGGTTCTCCCGCTCAGCCTGTACCTGCTGAGCTTCATCTTGTGTTTCGACGGCCGGGGATGGTTCCGCTACCGCCGCTTCATCTACCTGCCGCCGATGGCGCTTTTCCTGGCAGGCATGGCGGTAGCCATCGTCCGCCTCGAGAACGCTCCCATCGCCCTGGTGGCCGGCGTCTTTGTGCTGGGCTTGTTCGCCTGCTGCATGGTCTGCCACGGGGAGCTGATCCTGCTCGAACCGCATCCCCGCTTCCTCACCCAGTTCTACCTCACCATCGCCGCCGGCGGCGCGCTGGGAGGGTTTCTGGTGGGGTTCGTGGCTCCGCACTTCTTTCATTCCAACTACGAGCTGGAACTCGGCATGGCCGCCTGCGCGTTCGTAACCCTGGCGGCCCTTGCCAACCACCCGGGGCGCGAGTGGATGCGAAATCTGCTGCCGGGTCCGCAGCTTCTGCCCGCGGCGCTGGCCTCGCTGGGGGCCGGCTATCTCGGCTTCCTCTATCGCGACCAGGTTCTCGCCATCGCCCACTGGGCCGTCCATCTCGTGGCCAGGCACTGGAACCCCACCGGCAGATTCGATACCGGCTTCCTGCTGCTGGTGCTGCTCTGGCTCGCCGCGGCCATCCTGCTCGTGCAGCGCGGAGTCCGCCTGCGTTGGGTGGCTCGCCACGGCCTGACGCCTTTCGCCGTCGAGCTTGTGGGGCTGGTGCTCATCGGCTACCTGGGTTACCAGGTGGGGTACGGCCACACGGGCTATCGCAAAATGGTCCGAAACTTCTACGGGGCGCTGAAGGTCTCCGACTGGGGCTCGCCCGGGGAACCGGACTTCACCCGCAGCCTCCAGCACGGAACCATCAACCACGGCGAACAGTTCCTCAGCCCCGCGCGGCGCCGCCAGCCCACCACTTACTACGCCGAGGAATCCGGCATCGGGCTTGCCATCCGCGACCGGCAACTCGCCCCCGGGCCCATGCGCGTCGGCGTCATCGGCCTGGGCGCCGGAACTACCGCGGCCTATGGCCGGTCAGGCGATTACTACCGTTTCTACGAGATCAACCCCCTGGTGCGCGCCATCGCCGAAACCGATTTCACCTTTCTCCGCGACTGCCCCTGCCGCGTGGAAATCGCCATCGGCGACGCCCGGCTCTCGCTGGAACGCGAAGCGCCCGAGAACTTCGACGTGCTGGCCGTGGACGCCTTCTCGGGCGACTCCATCCCAGTCCACCTGCTCACCCGCGAGGCCATTCAGCTTTACTTCCGCCACCTCGCGCCCGGCGGAATCCTGGCCGTGCACATTTCCAACCGGTACCTCGACCTGCGGCCGGTGGTGGACGGCATCAGCCGCGCCATCGGGCTCTCCGCGCGCCTCGTGACCAATGCCGAAGACGACGACCGCGACGTGTTACGCTCCGAATGGGTGCTGGTGACGGCGCGCGTGCCCGGTTTCGACGAGAACATCGAGAACTTTTCCGAGACCATCGAGTCCACCGGCAAGGTGCGCCTGTGGACCGACGAGTACAGCAACCTGTTCCAGATCCTGAAATGAGAGCCGCCGCGAGCTGAGAGAGAATTCATGGTTCTTTACGCACTGACCATCCTGCTGGGCGCCTTCCTGTTGTTCCAGGTCCAGCCGGTGATCGCCAAGATCGTTCTGCCGTGGTTCGGCGGAAGCGCCGCCGTGTGGGCGACCTGCCTGCTCTTCTTTCAGTTGGTGCTCCTGCTGGGATACCTTTACGCCCACGCCTCCATCCGCTACCTCAAGCCGCGAGCCCAGATGTTCCTGCACCTCGGGCTGCTGGCGCTGAGCCTGCCGGCTCTCGTCCTCCTGCCCGTTTACCCGTCGGCCGCGTGGAAGCCTTCCGGCACCGCCGACCCCACCTGGGGAATCCTGAGCCTGCTGGCCGCATCCGTCGGCCTTCCCTATTTCCTGCTCTCCACCACCGGGCCCCTGCTCCAGGCGTGGTACGCGCGCCGCTACCACAACGCCATGCCCTACCGGCTCTACGCGCTCTCCAACGCGGGGAGCATGGCCGCGCTGCTCAGCTACCCGTTCCTGTTCGAACCGGTTTTCGGCTCGCACCGGCAAGCCGGCCTGTGGTCGGCGGGCTACTGCGTGTTCCTCGGGCTGTGCGCCTTCACGGCGATTCGTTCCGGCGCCGCGCCCCAGGCCGCCGCCGAAGGCGATGCCGCCGCCTCCGATCCCATCCCCGCTCCGGGGCCGCGCCAGTACGTCTTCTGGCTGCTGCTGCCGGCCTGCGCCTCGGCCCTGCTGCTGGCCGTCACCAACCACATCTCGCAGAACATAGCCGCCATCCCCCTGCTCTGGATCGCTCCCCTCAGCCTGTACCTGCTGAGCTTCATCCTCTGCTTCGAGGGCCGCGGATGGTATTCCCGCTTTCCCTACCTGCCGCTCATGGCGGTGTTTCTGGCCGCCATGGCGATGGCCATGGATAGCTTCGATAAGGCGCCCATCTACATCGTGGTGCTGCTGTTCCTGCTGGGGTTGTTCTCCTGCTGCATGGTGTGCCACGGAGAACTGGTCCGCCTCAAGCCGCATCCCCGCTACCTCACGCACTTCTACCTGACCATCTCGGCGGGCGGCGCCCTTGGCGGACTCCTGGTGGCCTTCGTGGCGCCCCACGTCTTCAACGCTACTTACGAGTTTCCCCTGTGCCTGATGGCCTGCGCCGTGCTGACTCTGGTGTCGCTGCGCGCCCACCCCGGCCCGTCGTGGTTCCAACTCTTCCTGCCGCCCGTGCGCACGGTGGCCGCCGCCGTGGCCGTGGGTTTGACCGGTTACTACGGCTACGCCGGCCGCGACCGGCTCATAGAATGGGCCCACGGAGTGGCGCACTGGGCCGCCCCGAAATGGATCCCGCCCGCCAGCTTCGACGACTACTCCATCCAGGTGGCCTTCCTGTTCGTCGCCCTCTGGGTGCTGGCCGTGCTGCGCGTCGATTGGGGATTCGGCTGGGTCCGGACCGTGGGCGGCCGCGCCACATTCGGCATTGAAGTGGTGGCGCTCCTCATCGCCGGATACCTGGCCTATCAACTGGGCCAGGCCACCACCGGCCACCGCCTCATGCTCCGCAATTTTTACGGCGGCCTGAAGATCACCGACACCGGACCGCCCGAGGATTTCTACTCCGTCCGCCGCCTCACCAACGGGACCATCAATCACGGCGAGCAGTTTCTGTTTCCGGAGCGCCGCGACCGGCCCACCACCTACTACGGACCCGGCACCGGCGTGGGCATTGCCATCCGCGACAAAGGCCGGTCCCGCCCCATCCGGGTGGGCGTGATCGGCCTGGGAACCGGGACCATTGCCGCCTACGGACGCCTGGGCGACTACTACCGGTTTTACGAGATCAACCCGCTGGTGCCCCGCATCTCCTTCGCCGGCCCTTCCGGCCAGTTCACTTTCCTGAGCGATTGCCGCTGCCAGGTTGAGGTCTCGATGGGCGATGCCCGTCTGTCGCTGGAGCGCGAGCCGCCCCAGCACTTCGACGTGCTGGCGGTGGACGCCTTCTCTAGCGACGCCATCCCCGTTCACCTCCTCACCCGCGAGGCCATGCAACTCTATTTCCGTCACCTCCAGCCCGACGGAATTCTGGCCGTTCACATCTCCAACCGTTACCTCGATCTGCAGCCCGTGATGGCCGGCGAAAGCCAGGCCACCGGACACATCGCCCGCCTGGTGGACACCAAGGACGACAACATCGAGGAGGTATTCGGCGCCACCTGGGTGCTGGTGACCGCGCCCAGCCCCGGCTTCGATCCCGAGGTGATTTCCAGTTCGACGGAGATCGAGTCCCGCCGAACCGTGCGTTTGTGGACTGACGATTACAGCAACCTGTACGAAATTTTGAAGAAATGAAAAAACCGGGGTATAATTAAATCGCCGCGTTCCCGTCTCCCCTGTTATTGTGTAAACAGAGAGAGATGTCCGTTTCTCAGCCAGGTGTTGGTGTATCGCTACGCTGTGTTATGAGGAAACCCACCATGGACGCTGTGCATAATCGAATTGCAATTCCGAAAATCGCTTTTCTCCTGCTGACGGCCGCGCTGCTCGTGGCGGCGCCGTGGCAAGCCTTGGCCCAACCAGCCTTCTCGCTCTCGAGCAACTCGGTTTCGCTCTCGGGCGCTACTGGAGGCGCCATCACCGTCAGCTCGACTGGCAGCCCGATTACGTACACCGCCGTTGTGACGTACCCCGCGGGAACCACTGCGTGGCTCTCCGTCAACAACAGCAACCCCATTGCCAACAGCGGATCGGCCGGCTCGTTCACCACACAGAATAGTCTGGCGTTCAGCCTTGGCCAGAGTCCCCCTTGCAACAACTGCACCTCGGTCACGGCCACCGTCACGCTGACGGCCTCTTCGCCAACCGGCGTATCGTCGGTCCAAATCCCCGTCTCGTGGGCCCAAGGCGGCGGTGGTGGCGGGGGTGGCGGCGGCGGTTCCACCGGCGCCATTTTCGCGTCCAGCGGCACCGTCTACGCGGATACTTCCTCGGGGACAACTTCGCAGCAGCAGATTACCCTTAACACCACCAGCACCAGCGGGGTTTCCTTCAACCTCGCCTCCACCAATCCGGCGGGGTGGCTCTCGGTATCGCCTGGCAGTGGAACGGTGTACGCCGGTTCCCCCTTCACCCTCTATTTCAACTTCAACGCCAGCAACCTCGCGGCCGGGAACAGCTACACCACCGTCACGGTCAACTACGGCTCCTCGCAGACCATCAACATCGCCGTCACCTTCGACGTGATCGGTTCCACGGCGCTGACCATCAGTCCTAACACGGCTTCCTGGAGTTACTCCGCGGGCGGGCAGGTGCCCTCGAGTAGCCTGACGATCACTTCCGGCACCCAAAACTTCAACGCCAAGGTGGACCCGGTGGCATACCCCTGGATCATTCTGTTCCCGGGCGGCCAGGGCGCGAACTATCCGGCATCCACCAGCCTCTACGGCATCCCGACTTCGCTCGGCCTGGTGGTCGAGTACAACACGGCCGCGACCGCTCCCGCCGCCGGCACCGTCGGCACGGTCACGATTTCCGACACCGCCAGTCCCCCCAATTCGGCCACGTTCTCGGTCACCTTTAACGGAGGCGGGGGCAGTTCGGGCACTGTGACCATATCGCCCTTCCCGTTGAACCTCAGTTCCCCGCTCAATTCGGGCACCCAGGCTCAGGCTACCGTGCAGGTCACTTCCACGGTCAGCGGGAACGTATCCGTGGGCTTTTCGAGCCTCACCTGCAACAACGGCTGCCTGACGGCTTCGCTGCCTTCCAACACCACCATCGCCGCCAACGGCACGGTCAACGTGGTGATCTACGGAAATCCCAGCGGGCTGGCCGCGGCGACTTATTCGGGCCTCTTCACCGCGACCGTGACATCCAACGGAACCACCAGCCAGGCCTCCATTCAGGTGGGCTACATAGTGGGCGGCGGCGGCGGCGCAACCAGCGCCGTGGTGGCTCCCACCAGCCTGACCTTCTCCGCCGACGCGGGCAACGCGACCGCCGTCAGCGCCCAGTACGTGACCATCGCCGATACGGGCAACTTTACGGCCAGCGTGACCAACGGCTCGTCCTGGCTCAGCGTGGGCGCGACCAGCGGAAATTCGGGCGGCGCTTCCTCGCCCGCCTTGCTCGAGATCATCGCCAACCCCGCCGGTCTCGGCGCCGGTACGTACACCGGGACGGTAGCCATCAACTCGACCTCCGGCGCCACCACCGTGGCCGTGAACCTCCAGGTCTACAACGGAGCCGTCATGTACGCCGTGACCAGCCTGGGAAGTTCCTACCCCGGGAACGCCGGATCCATGAACGTCACCGCCTACGCCGGCAACATCTCGGGCCAAGTGCCCACGCTGTCCATCTACAGCAGCGAAACCGCGAGCATGAGCATTAGCGGGACCACCGCGACCACCTGGCTGCAGCAAGTCAACCAGGTTTCGACAAGCGGCAATAACTCGCAATTCCAGATCCTCTTCAACCCCACCAATCTCCCCAACGGGTTGTACAACGGGGCTCTCACGTTCAAGAGTTCCACGGCCGCCAATTCACCTCTGACGGTTCCCGTGGTGATGTCGGTCACCGGTAGTTCGACATCGAGCGGCCTCACCTTGACGCAGTCGTCGGTCGCCATGAACGGCATTGTGAACGGCGCCCAATCCACCGCCCAACTGGGTGTCACGGCCAGCACCATAACCTCGTTCAGCGCCTCGGCCACGGTCTCCAACAGCTCGGTCCAATGGCTCACCGTCACGCCGTCCACGGGAACCGCTTCCAGCACCAACACCTACCTGACCGTTACCGCCAACCCCACCACCTTGACGGCCGGCACCTACTACGGCACCATCACGGTGGCTGGCGGCGGGACTCAAGCCACCGCCGCGGTCACCTTCGTGGTCAGCAATTCGGGCGGAAGCGGCGGCAACGTGACCTCTACCCCGTCGTCGTTGACGTTCAACTACCAGGCCAATGGAACGCTTCCTTCCAACCAGAGCCTGTACATCACCAACGTCCAGTCGTACACCCAGGGGATTCCCTTCACCATTTCGACTGCGGTTAGCGGGAACTCCGCCAACTGGCTGACCGCGACCTCTACCACCGGTAGCTCCAGCTCCACCACCCCGGGGACCGTGGTAGTCAGCGTCAGCCCCGGCACGCTTCCCGCCGGCTCATACACCGGAACGGTCCTGATCTCGCCCACCGGCGGCAGCCTGCTCTCCGTCGGGGTCACCTTCACCATACAAGGGGCGCCCATGGTGTCCGCCAGCCCCTCGACGTTGACCTACTCCTACCAGTTGGGCGGGACCACTCCCGCGTCTCAACCCGTGCAAGTGAACGGCAGCGCCACTGGACTGCCCTATAGCGTGCAGGTGTCCACCGCGTCCGGAACCGGCTGGCTCTCGGTGAACAAGACCAGCGGCACCACTCCCGATGTGCTCAGCGTGTCCGTGAATCCGACCAACCTCAACGCCGGCACCTCCTACAATGGCACGATCGTGGTCACGGGAACCGGTGCGGCGGGCGGTTCCACCAGCATCGCCGTGGTTCTCGCGGTGACCGCGCCGTTCCCCAGCATATCCTCGGTGGTCAACGGAGGCAGTCTCCTGAGCGGGCCGATATCGCCCGGCGAGATCGTTACCATCAAGGGAACCGCCCTGGGGCCGGTTTCGCCGCTGCAAACTACCATCGACCCCACCAGCGGAAAGGTGGCCACCCAGCTTGGCAGCGTGCAGGTTCTTTTCAACGGATATCCCTCGCCGCTGACCTACGTGAGCGCCACGCAAATCAACTGCGTGGTGCCCTACGAGCTGGCCCAACTGAGCAGCCCCTACGTCCAGGTCAGGTACCTGGGCCAGAGCTCCAACACCTTTAACCTGACCCAGGCAGCCACCGCTCCGGCGATCTTCACCGCCAGCGGCACGGGCACCGGCCAGGGCGCCGTTCTGAATTCCGATTACAGCTTCAACGGCACCAGCATCGGATTCAAGCCAGCCCCCGCCGGCTCGGTGATCCAGGTTTACATGACCGGCGAAGGCCAGACCTCGCCCCAGGGCGTTACCGGCAAGGTGAACTGTCCGTCCGGCACTTCCTGCACCGTCTCCCAGCTTCCCGTGCCGCTGCTGCCGGTGGGTGCGCTGGTGAACAACCAGCCGGCCACCATAACCTTCTACGGCGAGGCGCCGGGATTCGTCTCCGGCGTCATGCAGGTGGACCTGATCATTCCGCCGAACACGCCGTCCGGTCCGGCTACGCTGCTAATCACCGTGGGCAGCACCGCCAGCCAGGCCAACGTGATTATCGCCGTGCAGTAACCTTAGTTCCGCGGGGCGGGTTTGTCACCACCGTGGCATCCCGCCCGTCCCGTGTTCGAAACCGCGCTCAACCGCTTCGCCCACCCGCTTCCAGCGCCCCCGCCCGTCACCGTACAATTGTTCCAGGAGCCGCTTTGGAAAACCGCGAAATCGCGCGCCTCTTGCAGGAAACCGCCGACCTGATGGAGATCGCCGGCGACGATCCCTTCCGCATCCGCAGCTATCGCAACGGCGCCGCCGCCGTGGAAGGATATCCCGAGCGCGTCGTGGACATCCTCCAGGACCCCGCGCGCCCGCTCACCGCCATCCCCGGCATCGGCAAGGGGCTGGCCCAGGCCCTCGCCGAAATCGTCTCGCGCGGGAGCTGCGAGCGGCGCGACCTGCTGCTCCAGACCTTCCCGCCCACCGCCCTCGAGTTTCTGAAGATCCAGGGACTCGGCCCCAAAAGCATCGCCCTCATCCTCCAGCACTACCGCATCAGCACCATCGACGAGCTCGAGCGCCTCTGCGTGGAACAGAAACTGCGCGTGCTCCCTCGCATGGGCGCCAAGCTGGAAGAGAAGGTGCTCCGCGGCATCGCCCAGTACCGCATGCACAGCGGCCGTTACCTGCTGAGCTACGCCGAAGGCGTGGCCGCGGAATTGGCCGTGGCGCTCCAGGCCGCGCCCGGTGTGGAATCCGTCACCCCCGCCGGCAGCCTGCGGCGCGGCCGGGAAACCGTGGGCGATCTCGACCTGCTCGTCACCGGCCCCGCCGCCGAAGCCGCGCTCGACCGCTTCATCGCCTGGCCCGCCATCACCGAGGTTCTGGGACGCGGCGAAAACAAGGCCAGCGCCAAGGTCGGCCGCGAAGGCCTGCAAGTGGACGTGCGCGCGCTCTCGCCCGCCAGTTCCGGCGCGGCCTTGCAGTACTTCACCGGCAGCAAGGAACACAACGTGGCCATCCGCACCCGCGCCGTCCGCATGGGGCTCAAGCTCAGCGAGTACGGCCTGTTCCGCGTGGAGGGCGATGCCCGGGTGGCCGGCGTTACCGAAGCCGGCGTGTACGAAGCCCTCGGCCTCGCCTGGATTCCGCCCGAGCTGCGCGAAAATTCCGGCGAAGTGGAAGCCGCCGCCGAAGGCCGCCTGCCGCTCCTCGTGGAAGAGCGCGACATCCGCGGCGACCTGCACATGCACACCACCGAGACCGACGGCCGCGCCTCGCTCGACGAAATGGCCGAAGCCTCCCTCGCCCGCGGCTACCAGTACATCGCCATCACCGACCACTCCAAGGCCCTGGCCATGGCCAACGGCCTGGACGAAAAGCGCGTCGTGGCCTTCGCCCGCCAGGTGCGCCAGCGCAACCGCGACGGCCTCGCCATCCGCGTCTTCTCCGGCATCGAGTGCGACATCCTCCGCGATGGCTCCATGGACCTGGCCGCCGACGCCCTGGCCGAACTGGACCTCGTCATCGGCAGCGTCCACAGCCACATGAACATGGAAGCCGCCGAGATGACCGATCGCCTAATGCGCGCGCTGGAGTGCCCGCACCTGCGCATCCTGGGCCATCCCACCGGCCGCATCCTGCTCCATCGCGAGCCGTTCCCCTTCGACTTCGACCGCATCGTGGCCGAGGCCGTCCGCCGCGGCGTGCGCCTCGAAATCAACGCCAGCCCCGAGCGCCTGGATCTGAACGCCGTCATGGCCCGTGCCGCCAAAGCCAAGGGCGCGCGCTTCGCCATTTCGACCGACGCCCACCACCCCCGCCATCTCGCCCAGATGCGCTACGGCGTCCTCACCGCCCGACGCGCCTGGCTGGGGCCCGAAGACATTCTCAATACCCTGCCGCTCGACCGCTTTGAAGCGGCCCTGCGCGCCCGCCCATGAACCAACCCAAGGACACCATGAAAATCGTTTCTTCCCGTGAAGTCTACAAATGCAGTCTCTTCCGCGTCACCGAAGACCGGGCCGTCGATCCCAAGAGCGGCTTCGTCATCAACCGCTCCGTGGTTCGTCACGGCGGCTCGGCCGTCATGCTGGCCGAGGACGACAAGCGGCGCATCCTGCTGGTGCGGCAATACCGTCTGCCCGCCGGCAAGTTGCTCTGGGAATTGCCCGCCGGCCGCCTCGACCCCGGCGAAACTCCCCTGGCCGCCGCCCGGCGCGAGTTGAAAGAGGAGACCGGCTACCGCGCCCGGAAGTGGACCCGCCTGGCGTCGTTCTTCGTCAGCCCCGGATACGTCGGCGAGCGCATGACCATCTTCCTCGCCCGGAACCTGACCCCCGGCGAAGCCACGCCCATGGACGACGAGCGCATCCAAACCGCCTGGTTCACCCGCGCCGAAATCGCCGCCATGATCCGCACCCGCAAGATCGAGGACGCCAAGACGCTGATCGGCTACCTGATGCGCGCCTGAGCGCGCCCTTCAGGCCGGGCTCTTCACCGCTGCGCCTTGCCGCTGCAACATCTCGCCCAGCAGATCCATCTCGTACTGCCGAGCGCCGCATGGCCTCACCGCTCGGAGCGCCGCCAGCGATTCCATGATCAGCTCCCGCGCTTTGTCGCGGTTGCCGCCGGCCTGCTCCACCGCCGCCGCCGCCCGCCCGCGCAGCCACGGCTCGGCGTTCCTGGCTTCAGTCTCCAGCCATTTTCCGGACGCCGCCGCATCGCCGCCGTGGAATGCCAGGAAGTAGGCCGCTTCCAGCGCGTGTTCCGGCGGATCGTCCGCTCGCCATCCCGCCAGCAGCCGGTCCAGGTACAACCGGGCCTTCCCCGTGTCGCCGCTATCCAGAAAGTGCAGGTACGCGCAGTACAGGTTGTCCTGCCGCGAGCGATCTTTGTGATGAAGCAGGTGCCCGTCCGGCACCGCTTCCGCCAGCCGCAGAATCAAATCCCTCGGCCAGTCGCGCGGCCGCAGATCCGTCACCTGCGACGAGCCCGCCAGCATCCGCCGCTGAATGGCGTCGATTCCCTCCTGCCGCTGCAGCAGAAACTCCAGCAGCGAGTAACCATCCGACTGGTGCCCGCCCCACTGGAACGGCCGCAGGTTCTCCACCCCCAGCACCGCCGACCACGCCGCGGCGAAGAACCAGAACCAGGCGAACGACGGGTCCTCCGCCACGTGCCCGAACCACAGGAAAACCACCGCGCCCACGAACGACCCCATCGGCCCCGCTACCGCGCTGATCCCCATCTGCAGCCGGAACTGCTCGAAGCTGGACGGGTACGCATACACCGCGCCGGTCCGCCACTTGTCCTGGAACCGCGCTCTCCAGCCGCTGGCCACCCGCGTCAGTTCGAGCGGCCCCACCACGAACTTCAGGCAGCGATGCCCCAGCGCCCACCCCGCCGCCCAGTGCCCGCCTTCGTGAAACAGGATGGCGAGCGGTATGGTGACCAGCGAAAGAGCCAGCACCCCCAGCACCGAGGCAGGCTGGATGCCGATCGCCACCATCACGCCCACCCAGATGACCGCCACCACCACCGCCCGTCTCAGCATCGCCACATTTTACCCCACCCCACCCCATGTGGGGCAGGATGGCATCCTGCGGCGGGTTGGTAACCCGCCTGCCGCGGGCCCCGCACCCCACCTCGCCTGTGCTACCATCAACCCCATGTCGGACTTCAAGCCCAAGCCTGGCTCGTTCCTCCCGTATCTCCAGTCCCAGCGCGGGAAATCGCCCGCCCCATCCGCCTCCGCCACCCCCCTGACGCTGCTGGAAATCCTGGTCCAACAGCCCCAGCACGCTCTCCCCATGGCCGACCTGCAAGCCCGCAGCGGCATGCCATCCGACCGCTTCCGCGAGTCGCTCTCCAGCCTGCGCGACGCCGAATACATCACCGTCGAAGGCGACCCTCTGGCCGCCGTGGTCAAGCTGACCGGGAGCGGCGAGAAAGCCTCGCGCCTCGCCCGGTCGGAGTGAACGCCATGGACTGGACCTGGATCGATTGGCCCGCCGTCGCCGCGCTGGGCGCCCTGGTCGGCTCTAGCGAGCTCGTCTCCCGCTATAAGGACAATCCCGTCGCCGCCATCCAAGCCTGGCCCGGCTTTCTCTACATCGCCATCAACGCCGCCGCCTCAGTGGCCGCGCTCGGCCTCATCCACGCCAACGCCTGGTTCGGCCCATCCCGCTGGACGCAGGTCCTGATGGCCGGCATCAGCGCCATGGCGCTCTTCCGCACGTCGCTCTTCGTGGTGCGCGCCGGCGACCGCGACGTCGGCATCGGCCCCAACGGCTTCCTGCAGATCTTCCTCGCCGCCGCCGATCAGGGCGTGGACCGCAAACGCGCCGCCGCCCGCTCCGCCGCCGTGGCCAAGGCCATGAAGGGCGTCGATTTCGACAAGGCCCTGCCGGCCCTGCCGCCGTATTGCCTGGCCCTCATGCAGAACGTTTCGCCCGAGGATCAGCAGGCCCTGAGCCAGTCGCTGGCCGCCCTGAAGGCGAGCGACGCCGATCCCACCGTGAAATCGCTTCTGCTGGGCCTGGAGCTGATCAACGTCGTCGGCGAGGATGTGCTTACGACGGCGGTGAACTCGCTTGGAGATCAGATTCGATCCGCTCCAGGAGCTTGAGGGTCTTAACGACCCACCGATCCGCGTTCTCGCAGGCCTGGTAATCGCGCAGCGCGGCTTTGGCCCAGTCGCGCGCGTCGGCAAGGCGGCCCGCGCGGGCGAGCGTGATCGCCACGTTCTCGCGCGTCTGGCCGGCTCTGAAGCGGTCTTGCATGGCCCCGTAGTAGCGGATCGATTCCCGGTAGTGATGGAGCGCGGCGTCGATCTGCCCCGCGTCGTCGTAGATGTTCCCGAGCTGGTTGTGAGTAGTCCCCAGCTCTCGAACAGCGCTCGCAGGGAACATGCCGAGCGCCTGCCTGTAGTGCTCCTCCGCCTTCTTCAGGTGACCGAAGCACTCCCCGACCGGACGACTGGCTTCCCGAGCGTCGCGGAACCGCTCCCACGCGACACAACCCAACTGGCCGAGACACCGTGCTTGACCCATGCGGTCCCCTGTCGCCGTCAGCTCCAGGGAGCGCTGGTACCACTGTTCTGCGAGGGCTAGGTCGCGGACTGCGCCCAAGTCCTCATACGCGCGGCCCAGATTGAATGCACAGTTCGCCGCGACCTGGGTGTCAGCGATCCGCTCGGCAAGAGCCAGCGCCTCCCCATAACCGTCCACGCAGGCCGCCGAACCCCGCTCCCGATGGATCTCCGAGAGCTCGTGCAACGACGCCGCCAGCGTGCGCACGGCGTTCCCCTCCGCGGCGTCCCACGCATGCGTCGGCTTCGCTAGAATCGGGACCACTCGCTCGCGGTTCCAATCGACAAGCAGTCCTTCCAACCGCTCCGCCTCTTCCAATCGCCTCGCGCCCTCGGCGAGCAGGACTCTATAGTCTGTCACCAAGCCCCACCCCTCCTCTCTTCCCGGCAACGGACCCTCCGTCACCGGGTCGACGAAATCGGGCACAACCTCCTCCACCAAGCGGGACCATTCCGCAGCCCGCCCAGTATGACCATAGAGCGACCGCAGTCCCTGCATGGCGCTGGTCACCGGGTCCCACCAGCCATTCGACCGAGCCAGGTTCCGCGCGTATAGCAGATTCGCTTCCTCTGCCGCCAGAGCGCCGATCACATCGCGATTCCCATCCTCGTATTGGTTATGGTAATAGCTCCCCAACTCCCCCATCGCCTCCACAAACGCGCGGGTCGCGGCGACACGCCTCTCCGAGTAGTACTGCTCGAACAGCCGCCGGAAGAACCACGGCAGCGCCGGATGGATTCGGTAGTACCCTCCGCCGAGCTCCGTCAAGAGCCCCACTTCCGCCGCCCGGTCCAGCAGCGCAACGCCCGCCTCCCGAGTGAGTCCCTTCACTTCCGGCAAACACCACTCCGCCTCAGGAGCGCCCATGATCCGCAACGAATCGACATTCACAAACCCCTGAAACAAATGCAGCAGCGCCAATTGCTTCCGCTCGCCCTCGCTAAACGCGTTCTCAAACCCGTACTCCAGCGAAGCCGCCAGCGATCGCGTCCGCCCTTCGCTCACCTCATCCTCAAACACCGCCTCGCCCGCCTGCAACTTCTCCACGAACCCCGCAATCTGCTCCCCGCTCCTCAGCCCATCGCGCAACGCCTGCCCCACCAGCACCGTCAGCGTCAGCGGATTGCCCTGCGTAAATCGCAGCAGCGGACGCCAGTCCTCCACGTCTCCCAGCTTCCGCCCCAGCTTCTTCGCCAGTGCCTCCGTCATCTGCACGCATTCGTCAAACGGCATCGGCGGCAGCTCGATCCGCGCCGGCAGCTCGTGCAGCCAGCCACGCTCGTCCCGGCGCGAGGTCAACAGAAACTTCGCCTTGGTCGCCCGCGCCGCCCGCAGGAAATCCGCCAGTTCTTCCTGCTCGCCCGCGCTCCACTCCGAAGCCGTCCCCGCCGGAAAGCCCGCAATCGGTTCCACGTTGTCCCAGATCCACAGCACCGCAACCTGCCGCAAAACCTGTAGCGCCACATCCCGCCGCTCCGCGTCATTGAGCGTCAGCCATTGAATCCCGCTCTTCGCCAGCGCGCCCTCGAACACCCGCCCCAACTCGTCCAACACCTCCGGCAGCCGCCGCTTCCGATCCCCAAACGAAGTGAACAGCACCGGCCCGGCCAATCCGCCCGTCTCCCCGTACCAGCGCACGAACTCCGCCGCCGTGCTGGTTTTACCGCTCCCCGCATACGCGTGCAACAGCACGACGCTCTGTTCGTCGAACGTCCGGTCCAGCCGCAGAATGGTCTCATCCCGTCCGATGAACCCCACATCCGGCGCTAGCGGCAAAGCCGAACCCACGCGCCCGCCGGCCTTGACCTTGATCTCCAGCCCCGCTTCCGCCCTCGGAAACAATCGAATCGGCGCGGCTTCGAACACCACCGGCACGGTCCAATCCTCGATGTCCCGCCCGCCCGCGCTCAACCGCTTCCGCGCCATGGTGCCCGCTTCGCCCAGCGGCAATCCCTTGGCCAGCGCGCCGTACAGATCCTCCATGTATTTCGCCGCCGTGCCCACAAACACGCTGTAGCGCCACGCCACCACCCCCGACGCGCCGTAATCCATCGCCGCGTGCGCGAACGATCCGAACTGCCGGATGCGCTCGTGCAGATCCCCCACCTGCGCCGGCTGTTCCCGCGGTTCGCTATCCGCCGACCGGCACGCATTCAGGATCAGCAGCGGCACGCCCGTCTCGTGCAGCAGCCTGCCCAACGCGGCGGCCTTCACCGCTTCGGCGTTCCCCTCGTGCTCCGGGTTCTCGAAGAATATCTCACCCGCCAGCCCATGCCCGTCGAAATGCACCGCGTGGAAAGGTTTGCCTTCCGCCTTCGCCTCGAGCAGCCGCTTCGCCAGTTGCTCGAAAGTAGGCGGCCGCAGCACTTCCAGCTCGAAAGGTTGGCGCGCCGCTTCGCTCAGCCCTCGAATGAGTTGCCGCGCCACCGAGCGGAACCCCACCCGGTCATCCTCCAGCCGGCAGATCGCCAGCAGGATGCGCGTCTTCCCCGCCTCTGGCGCAGTCGGGTGCGCACGCATCGCCGCCTTCGAGTGGCGCCGCACGAACGAGCCGACGCTCAGCGCCAGCGGCAAATCCGCCACCGGTTCGCGCATCAGTTCCCACGGGACCAGCGCGTCCTCCAGCCTGCTCTCCACCTCGATCCGCGCATCCGCGAGCCGATCGCGCACCGCGCCCCACGCGTCGCTCCCCGCCAGCGCCCTCCGGAACAGTTCCCGCCCGATCTCCCTCATGCGCCCCTCGATCCGCTTCGCCGTCCTCGGCATCGGCTCGACCGGGTAAATCGGGTATTCCTCCAGGTACCAGCGGATGTCCTCCGCGTCCTGTGCCAGGAGCCTAAATTCGAACGGCCGCTCCTCGGTTCGCCGCGGCCCGTCGCCTTCCACCGTCACTTCCACGCCCGCAGCCGTGTGATTGATTCGTAGGGTTAGCACGCCGTCCTCATGAGTTTAGCACTAGGCCATCGAACCGTATTCACAAGAACCTGGCGCCTCTAATTCCTTTCTTTTCTTCCCCATCCCCCGCCCAACCCCGAATTCCACCCCACCCCCGTGCTACATCTGGTATGGAGCCGCCCATGCCCGCCCCGTCCCGGAACCCCCGCCCATCCCCGCCGCACAAAAATACCAAACGAACCCATTTTCCGCATTCAAC
>Ga0326727_10005132_pt1 | contig 37953 bp, 31 predicted proteins | sample MB2enrmetagenome_FD_207643 | JGI IMG/M metagenome (GOLD analysis project Ga0326727, IMG submission 207643) | Lab enriched peat soil microbial communities from McLean, Ithaca, NY, United States - MB29MY | ecosystem: Environmental > Terrestrial > Soil > Wetlands > Peat | place: USA: New York... | reverse complement strand
AGTGCACGACGAGGGCATTGCCCACGCGCTCGGCAGAGTAGAACTCATGCTCCTTTCGGTCCGCGACGAAGCGGGAGACGGCGGACTCCACAGCACTCTCGTCAAGCAGTTCCTCCCCGAAGGAGTCGATGACGATCTTCCCGCCGTTTACCAGGGCGACCCCCTTTCCCTTCAGGGATTCGCTGATCTCGCCTGCCAGCTCTAGCTCCTCGTCCATCGTGAGCTCGCTACATTCGATGTGAAAAGTGGTGGGCTTCATGCTACAGTTCCCTTTGGTCAATATCGTAGTCGATATCAATGTCGATGTCACCAAAAAAGACATCGCTGAGCTTCGGTCCTTGAGTAGAAAGAAAAGAGATCTCGTGAATTACTGTAATCGGGGTCGCCCGATAACCCCATGGACCTTCCCTAGCTCTGGACAATGTCGTTCCAGCCCTTCGCCACCTGCCAGGCTTGCCTCACGAACCCACTCTGCGGCGCTCGCTCAGGGATTGGCTGCAGCCTCAACTGATAGACGGCCACCGTCTTCCGCCGCTTCTGATCCCAGATCAGCACGTCCTTCTCCACGAACCCCATGTCGAGAAGCTTCCTGAGCAGCTTCGTGTAGAAGTTGTGGTAACTGTATTTCACTCCAAGCTTGCCGGTCTGCAACTCCTTCGCGAAGAACCTCATCTCCCGCTTGGTCATGGACAGAGTGTTGGTCTGTTTCATCCTGGCTATGGCAAGCTTCGCGGCCTTGAGAGTCTCTTTCCTGTCGCCGAAAAGCAGCGCCAGCGCATCCCCACTGTTCAGGTTCTTCTGGGTCCAGTACAGCTTGATGCTCTTGGGCAAAGGCGTCAGGGCGCCCTCGGCGTCATCCGATAAAATCGTTTGTCAGTTCTCTGCGGTAGAGAGCGAGAACCCTCCTGTCCCAGCGGTTGAGGAAGTGAAAAATGTGAAGACTTCTTTCGAGCAATGTTTGCCAACGGGCCAGTAATCTGAAGTCACTTCCAAGCGGGCTCGGAGGCGTCCTGCAGCTAGTTGCCTTGCAGGGGGACAGAATTATGCAACCTTTCCACACCTATAGTGTCCTTAAAGGGTAACCAACCAGCGCCTGGGAACACGCAAGCACGGAGGCTGGGAGTGACACTTCTTGCATGTCGGGCGGTGTCCCTGGAAGGGAACAGGATTGTCATGCAAAAAGACCAAGTCGCCTCCCTTGGCGCCCGCACGAAAACCAGTCTCGGATGCACTCCTTTGACACGCTGACACCATGGTTCCTCTACCCAACATTTGCCAATCGCGGACGGAATTCGTTCGAGCTAGTAGTTAGCCATCCTCAGATGCTGCGCCGACTCGGCACTATTTGCCATAGTATCCCTCGGGTTAGTGCGCCTTGGCATCAAGAAGTCGAAGGAACTCCCCACTGTGCCGATTGACTTTCTGGCGTTTTTCACGCATTGCGACAGCCCTCTGCCTCCTCCGCACTTCGCGCCGGAGTTCCCTTCCCATATTTCTGCAGGGCGATTGCGGAACTATTTGATTTTGCCGAGCAATGGCTCGTCGATGCTGAACTTGATTGGAATCCTTTCCGATTCGTCTGGTGGCAGTGGTATCCTGATCTTGGCGCCCGGGAATTGATCCTTGCTGTAGTAAGGCGAGTGCTTCAAGCCGATTCCAGAAATCCGCAGCAGCTGATAAGCAATCGATTTGTCTGCAACTTTTTCCGACCGGACGCCTCCGAAACTGTCTCGGGAGTTCGACTTCCCCGACACGTCAAGTCCGGGTCACCTGCTTGGCACAGCCCTTCGCAATCTGTACTCTGGACCCGCCCGCAGCCGTCCCCTTCTCCCTAGATGCGATGATGCCACAATCTAAGCTGGTACACACACTGCAGATGGCAGCGGTCAAAGATCCTCAACGTCAGTCATTTTGTTGGGTGCGACACCCTGCCTCCTCTGCCTCACTTTTGGTCGTCGTGGATATTCGTCGCACCTATGACGTTTGCCGCTCCTACGCGACTGTTGCTTAGGCAGGAGTCGCGATGCTGAACTTCCTCTTCAGAAGGATCGTAGTGGGTATTGCTAGCCCAAGGAGAGCCAGCATTCCAAGGGGGAACTCTGGAACTGTGTTAGGAGTCCCGGAAGTAGTCAGCGTGGTCTGCAGCGAACAACCGCGGCCTTGGGATTGCTCGTCGGTCGCAGTCACGGTAAGAATCGTTGTGCTGCCTGGCGCGTTCGGGGCGTTCACGGTGACCGTGACCGGGTACCAGTCAAAAGAGGTCGATGTCCCCTCCCCAGGCACCAAGAGGGGCGAGACGCCTACAACGGTCCAAGCTGTGTTGGAACTCCCCACCGATAGCCCAAACGAGGCCGCAGTGCCAGCGCTCGGATAGTTGTAGGGGTAGACTAGCGAGTAGGTCAATTGCAGCCCTGATGTCCCCGGAGCAATGCCGGTTTTGGTACCGGTCTGGAAGACTACAGTACAAGGAGAGACCGCGGCCGAATGTACCGGGATGGCTCCCATGGCTATGACCGAAGCCAACAGAACAAGAATCGCTACCGAGAAGTTCCTGCGCAGGTCACTCATTAGCATCGTGACGCGGATTCAGGGTATATACGTGCTCAGAAGCAGAACATCACAGATATGAATCTGGGATTCACGTCGAACGCCACTTGACACCTGCCATCCTTCGGATCTCTGCCGTGTCTCTCTCGTCTTGCCCTCGTGGGGTCCTGTTCGCCTGTCCCATTGCTCCTGTGGCGCGTGTCTACTTTGATATCAACACCGGCGCGGCTCAGACAACTAGACCATGAACCTAAATCGCCTGCTCAGATGACTCTAGGGGTGCTAGAAAAAGAGAAAGGGTCCTAGGGAAGAAGTGACTCTTGTCCCTAAGACGCCTTACTTGAAGGACTTGATTTCTTCTTTGCTAGGAGTGCTAATCCGAAGAAGCTGATTGCGACGACCGCCATCGGCATCCCGAACTGAGGAACGCCAGATGGCGGTGCTGGACCAATTGGTGCAAGTGAAGGGAACGAGAGGACCTGCGCTGCCCAGGTAAGGCAGTCGTCTGTGCTTCCGATCGTCGCGTTGTCTTGGGTCGAACCGCTCATCACTGGTACGGTGTAGGTCCTTGTGTCCCAGAGGTTTCCGTCAGTCCACTCTGCTGTTGATGTTCGGTTGTCACTTCCGGGGAACGCGTTGGCATCGATCTGCACTCCGTCCCATGCTGCAGTGTTTCCTGTGAATTGACCGTCCGAGACTATGAACGTTGTGTTGGCGCTGGTTGCAATGGTTGACCCGTGATCGAATGTGCTAGTCAGGTAGCCTCCGTTTACCAACTCATTATCCGGGTTAGCGTTGGTGTAGGTACCAGTGTATACGTAGACCTGGTTGGTGACGGAAGATGTAGGTGTGTATATCACGATCAGGCTTGCGCCCTCCATGAGTGGTGCCACGTAGGTGCCCTCACTCCAGGGGTCGGCACCGTTCGTCACACCTGAGGGGAAGTTCTTCAGGTTGTTTAGGCCGTTGACAACGAGGGAAGTCACATCGGCGGCGAACACGGTGATGTTTCCATAGCCCCAGCACGGGCTAGAGTCAGTCGACTGGAAGGTGCCAGTGATGGTCTGTCCGTTGAAGGTACCTTGCGGGTCCGTGGCTGTGTAATTGATGTATGCCCAGACAAGGTACGACTTGAACAGAGTCCCGGTCCACCTAAGTGTGATGTTGCCATAGCCCTGGTCTCTCATGGCGGCGCCTGCCGCGACATAGCTGTAGTCACCAGAGTAAGCCGCATAGGGCGCAGGACTCAACGGAGGGTCTGAAGAGACAGGGGCTTTGCCAATCGGAGCTCCAAGAGTAGCTGCTGCTACAGTCGGCGAAACTGATAGAATGAGTATGGCTGCAATGGAAAGAAGCATTCTAGATCTTTTGTGCGTCAATTTCTTCTATCTTCCAAGCAGGAGACATTGTGGTTATAACCATTAAGAATCTCAGGCTCATCTATGTGAATTCGAAATTCACATCCCTTGCCTTCTCTAGAGCGCGCGCCCCCATGGAAACAACACGCTGAGACCCACCAAATCGTCTGGCAGACTTCCTTGTTCACCCACGGGCCGACTCTCCCAGGGAGCTCGGCCGAGCGTATCTACCTCGATATCAATGTCAATATTGGTTGATAAATGCCTTTCTCCCTTTCTCAGGCCTGTTGAGACCTCATACAACAAGAAAGCCCCGTGGCGGGGAATCCACCTCTCCTGTAGTGGATGCAACAAAAGTTGAGTGCTGAGCGAACCCGAGACTCACCCAAAGAGTGAATGGCAGTAGCGACTGTCAGCTAGGCCTGGCAATAGCACGCGCGCTAAGTTCGAGGCGCTCGTCTTTCCCTGGCTTCCTGTGGTCAAGCTCAGGGCGCGTTTCAGGGCTAAATACTGCACTTGGGAGAGGAGGGTCAATGAAAATGGGATACGGATTCTGGGTAGTGGTCCTGGGAATATTGGGCATTATCGCAGGAGGGGCCATATATGCAGCCTACGCGGGTCACCATAGATTGGGACTGGCCGGCATCGGACTGGGGGGAGTCCTGATCATCATCGGCGCGGTATGGTGGTGGATGGGGAACAAGGCAAGCCCGAAGGCTACAGCGCCTCAGCCAACTCAACCCGCAAAGACATCATAGACGAACTTAGGCATCAACATGCGCATTGAGACAAAGAGCCCGATGCGCATCCTCCTTCGTTTTTTGCTTGGGAGAATCCACTGCCTGCCCAATTTTGACCAGCGGCCCCCAGGCCTTCATAGTTGGAGACGTCTTCACCCGAATGCCGCGCACGTGACTTGAATCTTTTCTATTGCGATGGAGCTAGCCATTTCCAAGGAACAGCTTGCCGATTCGGCCTATGAATGAGGTTGGAGGGGCGAGTTGGAAGTACAGGTCCAAGTTGATCAGCCCTCGCGGATAGTTGGTACCACTGCCCAGCCTCAGGAGAGGCTTGTTGGCGCACTGGGCGGCGACGGCGGCCAGGAACCGCGCCCCATCCTCTGCGGTGGAGCCGGGAGAGGCACAAAACGCCATTATCTCACCCGTGTCGACATCCCTGGCAAGCCAAAGGTGGAAGCTTCGCCCTTCGATGCCCACGTCTGTGCCATCAATCGCGACCTCCCGCCGAATCTTCTTGCTCTCTTCTGGAAGACTGGTCAGTATTGCTAAGTAAGCGTCCCTAGCCGCGATGTACGACAACCCTCCGACCATTGTAGCGACGTCCCTGTAGGAGTATCCCGCGTTGCAAAGTGCGGCTGCAATCACCTTCTTGGTCGGAGACAGCCTGTTCCACCGGAAGGCGCCCATCGAGGAGGCCCATCGGGTCAGGATTGACACCGGCCCGGTCTGCTGGGGATTCATTGGGCGTGTTAAGCTAAGCCGCGCTATATGCATAGGCGATGAACCTAATTTGTCTTAACAGACTTGTCAGAAGACTTCTACGAGATCAGTTCTCACGCCGCACCGGTATTCCTCTATTCCGAGGCTCCGCAACTGGGGCACGGGAGGTTGGGTGCTGCTATGCGCGCGTGTGGAGCTAAAGCGAGATGAGTACGAGGACTACGATGACTAGCGGGACGAAGAGGATTGCCCATCTGGCTTTGCTCCACTGGAAGACTTTAGCGCCGTCCAAGGGCATTATCGGAAGCATGTTGAACGCCGCCAGAAATAAATTAATGTAAAGTCCCACGAATCCGAGGACTTCCCAGACGCCCGTTCCAAATAGCAAAATCGGCAAGAAAACCATCGCGACACCGACGTTTGTTAGTGGTCCAGCAATCGATATCAATCCGTTGTCTGACTTGGAGATGTTATTTCCTGAAATGTAGGTCGCGCCCGGCGCGGCGAAGATGAAACCTATGATGGAGGTGGCAAGTGCAATCAACAGCCCCACAGGCCACATCCTGAACTCAGCCCAGAGTCCATGACGTTCTGCGACGAACTTGTGACTCAATTCATGCAGGACGAAACCAGGCCCGACAGAAAATAGGGAGATTAAGAAGACCTGAGAAGCGGTTGGATAGTAATTCTTGCCAAAAATTGGATAGAGGAAGCTCTCATTCTTGGCGACAGCGGCGATGTTGAAGACTGCACCGGTTTCGGCTATGAAGAACGCTACGCCCAGAGCGAACCATGCTATTACAATGTCTCTTATTTCGATCTCTGAAAAGACGCTTGCCCCCTTGGCGCGAGTTGCCACGGGTGGTGCGAATCCGGAATCGGACCAGCTGACAGTGGTCTGGGGAGGTGGTATGATCATCCGCCTCTGCGTGAGGTCCCCCTTGCACTGGTGGGCCTCCGGGAGCCTGTGGTCGGCGCAGAAGGCGCCACCGCAGTAGTTGCATACGAAAGGTAGCGCCTCATCTCTCCCGCAATACTCACACTTCATGCTAGAGAGACCCCACAGGAATCAGGCGAAACCGCCCGAACCTCGTTTTTTAACATTGCTGGCCAGCTCGACGAACTGGAATCGGAAGCGACCCCATCAGTCCTTGGGCAGAGTGCGCAGGTAGTCAGAGAGCTTGGCTAAGACCGTCTTCTTGTCCAGGGCTTCCAGGACCACCATTTTGTACTGGGCTGCTAGCTTTTTCGCCTCGGCCGTAAGAGAAGGGATCGCGCACAGTATCACATGCTTTACATTCACATCGTAGACCTTGATGAACAGCGCGAGTACCTTGGTTTCGTCACTCGGAGCGGAACCGACCACCGTATCGCAGGCCATCACGACTGAGACCGAATCCTTCACTCCAAGGGTGAAGCTGTGTCTGACGCCTGACCTCCCCGTCACTACCAGGGGGCTGACGATGGGACTCTTACAAGACGAGGCCAGCTCTTCGACTGCATCTGACGGAAGAGAATCCAAGGAGCTTGAACTCATTTGTACGGCCGGCATCCCAGCCTTGTTTGCCCCCCGCAGAATCCCAATGAAAGAGGGTTCGAACCAGGTTCCTAGGAACAACCCCATGCGCTTCTTTGCCGCTGCAGGTGAGCCTTAAGAGTCTTCCCAAACTGAATTAGCACGACAGCATGAAGTGCTTTGCTCAGACGAACTTTCGCCCTACGCCTCGATATGCGAAACCGAGCCTTGCTGCCTCCTTGGGATCCGCCACGTTCCTGGCATCGACAAAGGCGACCTTCTTCGACGTCAGCTTTGCCAGGCGGCGAAGGTCGAGTGTCTCAAATTCCTTGTGGGCTGTGCCGATGACAACGCAGTCTGCACCCTTCGACGCTTCTTCCAGGCTCCTTCTTACTGGGAAGCCGAACACTCTGTCTCCCTTGAACATGGGGTCGTAGAGCGAGATCGAAGCTCCCATGGTGGCGAGCCGGCTGACCACCCTCTCCACCGGGCTGAGCTGGATATCCTTCACTCCGGGCTTGTATGACACTCCCAGGACCGCCACCTTGGAGCCACGAACCGTCTTCCCGACGTCGTTGAGGGCCTCTGATGCCAGTTCGACCACATGGTCCGGCATCCTGTCGTTGATCTCCCTGGCCATCCTGATCATGTAGGGGATGTTGCCCGCCTTCAATCCCTCCACTATCAGGTAGTAGGAGTTGCTGGGGAGGCACGGTCCTCCCACCCCAATGCCCGGATAGTGGGGCATGAAGTTGTACTTCGTGGCGCAGGCCTTGATGACTTCCAGGGCGTCTATCCCAAGCTCCTCGAACAGCAATGCGAATTCGTTGGCCAGAGCGATGTTGACGTCCCTGTACAGGTTTTCAGTGAGCTTGATCGCGTTTGCCGTCTTTGGGTTGCTCGCCTTGATCACGGTCACACCGAGTGCCGACTCGTAGAGGGCAGCCACCAGCTCGGTGCACTTTGGGTCCGTCGACCCCACTATCCGCGGGACCGACCTCATGTTCGCCACGATGTTGCCCGGATCGGAACGTTCGGGGCAGCTCGCGAGGCCAAAATCGGTCCCCGCCTTCATCCCCGACTTCTCTTCGAGTATCGGCAAGATCACCTCCTCAGCGATCCCCGGGCCGATCGTGCTCTCCACGATGACTATGCCGCCCCTGCGGAGAGACGTCCCCGTGGTCTGAGCTGCGGCTATGACGGCTGAGTAGTCGGGAGACTTCATCTGATCGATTGGAGTCGGAACGCAGATAATCACGAAGTCGGAGGACGCGATGGCTTCGGCTGGCTCGACCGTTGCCCTGAGCCGGCCGCTCTCGACGTTCCTTCGCACGAGCTCGGACAGGCCCGGCTCGTCCAAAAATGCGCACTTCCCGGCGTTCGTCTCCTCAACTACGCGCTTCCTTATATCAACGCCGACCACCCGGGCCCCCCCTTCGGCGAAGACTGCAGCCGTGGGGAGTCCGATCCGCCCCAGCCCAACCACTGCCACCCTGAGATCTCCCGATCTTAGTCTCCTCTTCAATTCCAGGACCGAACCTGTCAGAACGCCTGCCTGATGATTCACGACTGTCTTCGGCCGTGCCAGTTCAGACCACCGCTCCATGCCTGTCGTGTCTCACAGCAAGTCCTGCAGCCACTGCGAAGACGAAGGCCGCTAGGAGAAAGGCCGCCCTGAACTCTCCGAGATCGTAGTAATGGAAAGAGACAGGCGAGAAAGGAGGGAAGACTCCGGTGTCGATGGAGAGATGGGCGAAGAACGCGGACAACGAAGCCAACTCCACGTCTTTCCTTCTTATTACCGTTGCCATGAGTGCGACTGTGCAGACAATGAAGATGATCGAGTGCGCGGGTCTGATCGGCTGGGCCAGCCCGAAATAGGACGGAAGGTGGTCGAGATCGGTCAGAACCACGAGCGCAGGCACCAGAACGAGGAGCGTCAGGTCAGGCTTCCACCGAACAGCCGAGATGGCCAAGCCGAGCCCGAGCCCCAGAAGGACCAGAAGCAGCTCGTGCGACGGTATCGTCGCGACAGGCCGAAAGGTGCCAGTCTGCGAACCCTTGGGGGCTGTGAAGAGAGAGATCAGGGTAAACAGGAGAACCATCGCGCCGTAAACAACGCAGGCTGCAACGAAGACCCGCACCTCTCTGCTCAATCGGTGCCTGGTGGTGTGTCCTTTGCTCCCGTTGAGAGGAGGGGCATCGAGAATCGAACCCCCGGTTTCTGCGTCTGCCGGAGCGACTCTTTCTGATGCGGCCCTCAAGGCTCTCTGGCGAGGTCGGTGCTTGTCGCGGTCCCAACTCTCAGGAAAGGTATCTTCTTGGCCCTGAACAGATTCGGGTCGTAGATCCTCCTGCCGTCCACCACTGCAGGTGATCTCATGAGCCTCCGGAACTGGCCCGGTTTCATAGACTTGAACTCCTTCCACCCTGTCGCGACGATGCAGACGTCGGCTCCGGTGACGCACTCCTCGACCGAAGTCGCATAGGCGACCCTGTTCCCGAGCACAGACCTGGCGTTGTTTGTCGCCTTGGGGTCGTAGGCCACAACTTCCGCGCCCTTGTCGAGGAGGTTCCCAATTACCCGGATGGCGGTGGACTCCCTGACGTCGTCCGTTTCGGCCTTGAAGGCGAGACCAAGCACAGCGATTCTCTTTCCGTTGAGGTCCCCGGCGAGTTTTCGCGCCATTTTCACTGCTTCTTCGGCTTGCTTCTCATTCACTTCAATGGCCGAACTCAACAACGACGCGTCCACGCCCACCGACCCTGCGAAGGCGCGCAGCGCTCTTGCATCCTTTGGAAGACAACTCCCGCCATACCCAAGCCCAGCCCCGAGGTACCTCTTGTCCAGCTTGGTCACCCTTGAAAGGCCGGCCACCACGTCGCGCATCTCGCCTCCTTCGATCCTTGAACAGATGTTGGCCAGGAAATTGACATAGCTCACCTGGATGGCCCGGACAGCGTTGATGGAGTACTTGATCAGTTCCGCGTTCTCAGGCGTAGTGTGTATCGTGGGGGGCAGCCGCCCGTAGAACCTCCGGTACAGGGAAAGCAGCAGGTCAGAAGACTTCATGTCAGATGCACCCACGACGAGAGCCTCGGGTCTGAGGGTGTCCTGGACCGCGGACCCTTCGTATAGAAACTCAGGGTTGACGGCCAGACCGATCCTCTCTCCAACCCTGGCCTTTGATTCGGCCTCGAGAATTGGCTTCACCTTCCCCACTGTTGTGCCCGGAACCACGGTGCTCTTTACTACGACCAAGTGAGATTTTTCGCTGGACCTCAGAGAGCGTCCTATCTCTCTCGCCGCGCCCTCGACCTGGCCGGTGTCTATTTTCCCGTCCGGTCTGCCGGGCGTGCCCACAGTGATGAACGATATGTCGGTCTCGTTCAGTCTGGCGAAGTCCGACCGGATCTCAAGGTGACCCGTCCTGAGGGCCTTGTCCAGCAAGGGCTGCAACCCGTGCTCCCTGATCACCGGCTCCCCCCTCTGTATCCTCCTTACTCTGGCGTCGTCGATGTCTATTCCGACCACCCGGATCTTCCTGCTCGCGAAGCACGCCGCTGTCGTCAGCCCAACATACCCAAGGCCAGTAATAGAAACGGAGGGGCCTCTCAAGTGATGTTCGCCGATGGCTCACTCGACTACGTTATGAGTTATAAGTCATCCAGAAGCTCGATTGTTTAGTGCCTGACGCGGGAGACTAATGCCGAGACTACGGTCCTCACGCTCCTCGCCTGGTCTGGATACACGCCAATCAGTTCTGGCCCAGAGTTCCCACTCGGGATGACGCTGCTGTGGGGGCTAGCTGTTCCAGCGCTCCTTCTAGGAGGGAACAAGTTCTTGCATGTAGGCATCGAGTTGCGGTCGGGCGCGCGCGCTTCGAATGGCAAAGAATGCCCTCTCGCAGAATGGGAAAAACGGAGGAAGGGGATGACCCCAATGTCTAGGAGGTTTTGAGTAGTTTTCGTGGATTTCTGGATCGCGCGCGTGCACTGAAGAGAGCCAGCGACAAGAACGCCAGAGCGGCAATCGCTGTTGGAGGAATGGGGAACTGGGGTACTTTTGATACGCAGCTGGCAGGTTCCAAGGTCAGCGTGATTGTTGTGTTCTTGGTCAAGTCAACAGTTTGCGACGTCGAAGCGTAGCAGTTCTTTGAGGCGGTTACATCGTATGATCCGCCCTGGATTCTATTCCACTGCACCCACCCAGTTGAGTTAGTCACACCGCTCTGGGTCGTCGGCCCGACGGCCGCTACGTTTGCCCCGGAGATAGGTGTGCTGGTGGTGTCAACGACTTGCACTGCGAGGTTGTTGGGGACATGGACGGTGAATTGCTGGAGAATAAGTATGCCCCAAGCGGTGCCTAGGTAGTTAGACACGTCGTCGTCCTCGTTCACCGAAACCCAGTTGTTCCAATGCCCGTCTGGGCCTTGCTTCGCCAGAAGCGAGTCTGCATATTGTCCGGCTCCGTTGTACCAATTGATGCTGGCTGTGTTTGCATAGTTTGTAATGTATACTGTCGGCGTCGGCGTTGTCTCTCTCATCGCTTTCATCACGGAGTACATGTCGTACAGGTCGCCTATGTTCCAGTTCCAACCGCAGCCCTCCGAGGGAGTGCACCCGTTCGGGGTCCAGTCCTTGTACAGATATCCCTCCGCTGCTAGGATGCTCGCGCTGGTATTGGTTGCTCCGACATACGTCAACTCCATTATTCCTGCTGCCGTCTCAGCAGGGGAGAAGAGTCCGGACCCTGGTAGGTAGTCAAATGCTCCGTAGTATGCATTCGTGGCAGGGGTCCCAGTAAGATCCTGGTCTGCCGTAATCCACTTTTGCAGTTCGGTTCCAACCCAGCTGGGCGCGTTGATCCCCCAGAGCTGAGCGGTCAGCAGACCGACGACTGGCCACTGACTCACAGAATTGTCGGAACCAGCCCCCGATTGCGGGTCGTATCTCCACCCTCCTTCGTACACACCGCAACAACCCGGCTTGCTGTTTTGAGCCCAGGCTATCCAGTCGACTATGTCCTGTGCGACGGCTATGTAGGTTCGACCCGTGACGCCTGTGGGGCCCATGGTAGTGACAGCTGTCTCTGCGTCTGAACCCACGATGGCCATGAGCACCATGGGTGTCTCGTAGACACACGCGTCGGGGGCCTCTGTACCACCCTTTACGCAGTCGCCACTGTCTCCAGCCCAGTAGATCCCGAAGCCGTCCCCACTGACATCTGGGTTACCCGCCGAACTGGCACTGCTTATCGGTACTGTACTGGCCGTTGAGAAGAGCCAGTTCAAGCCGTTCTGGACTACAGTGTGGTCGGGGTCTGAGGCGTTCCAACCGTAATGGCCGTTGTTTTCGAAGGCCAACACTGCCATTGCCGTTGAGGCTACTGGATAGGGCCCGGGCCAGCTTCCGCCTGCGTTTTGTGTGCTACTGAGGTACGCTAGTCCTTCTGCGATTCCACCGTTAATGGCTGTCTGGGAAGCGGCTTCTGCAGCGGGAATTGCCACTGTCGAAAGCAGCATCACAGCGATGACTAAGATTGCGATCCAAGAATGTTTTCTTCGTCCTGACATTAGGCAGGATTGCCGCCGGGAGTTCTATATACAGAGTATGATGCCGAGCTTCATTGGTGTACATGTGGAATTCACCTAATCTGGCTCTAATCCATTAGGGTCAATTGCGCGCACGCCGCTATTGCCTGTGTCAGCCTGCCTGAATCGTTCCAACGATGACCTGACCATTTGCAAAGGCGATCTCGAAATTGCAAGACTCGCCGTGCGTCAAGCTTGCCCCAAGGTAGAATGCGGTTGTGGGGCTGGTGTACGCGGTCGCCGACCAGGAATCGACTTCAGCGCTGTTGAAGGGCGAACAGGAGCTCGCGGAGGAGCAAATGTAGACCGTGGGCGTTTTGGCCAAGTCCCCGCCGCTCAAAGTGATTGAATGGACTTCCGTAGCTGGGCCATCGTCCACTAGAATCAGGTAGAGGTACGCTGTTCCCTGGGATGTGGAACTTGAGGCAACGCCTGAATAGAGATCGATGAAGGCGATGAAGACGGGGCTGCTCGATTTGGCCACCGAGGTTGTGGAGGTACCCGTGGCAGTAGCGGTTGATGCCGCCGAAGTGCTAGTAGAACAAAGCCCGCTCGGAGCGGCCAGGCAGGTACTGGTAGTTCTGATCAAGGGGGCATAGGTCGTAGGTGTGTAGCTCTGGAAAGTTTGAGAGGAGCTGAAAGTGGTTCTCGGAGCGGCGGACGACGGAACCACGCCCGGAGTCGATACCATGTGCACCGTTGCGTAAAATGCGCCTGCTCCGACTAGGACGACGATGCCCACGGCCGCCAGGGTTCTAATCCCGGGAATGCTCGGAATCGGGCTCCGAGTCGAAGGACCCGAACTGCGGCTTGTCGCAACCCTGGTTCCTCCCTCTTTGTACAGCAGACCCAAGCCAACAGCCATCAAGGCCGCGCCTGACCCGATGCCACCGAGACCAATGGTGTGTTGCAGGTTCAGGAGGAACAATGATCCACCTGTGAAGTAGGTAAAGACCCCAGCGAGCAATGAGGCCACCCACATCTTCATTGAGATAGAATTGGGGCGGTAGGGTATTTACTTAACGGTCCTTATGCCAATTCCACTGCCGCGCCCCCCTCTCTGTAGCTTGGGGAAGCGCGAGGCTGGCTGGGAGCCCTTACAATGCGGCGCGAGTCGTCGGCCGTAGCGACTTGACCCTAATTAGTTCAGAGATATTAGGTGAATCTCTAATGTATGCTAGTAAATCCCGACATCATATTCCGTATATAGATGCGCTTTCGTGAGCGCGCCTAATGTTAGGACGAAGAAAACATACTTGGATCGCGATATTAGTCATTGCGGTGATGCTGCTTTCAACGGTGGGGATTCCTGCCACAGAAAGCGCCTCTCCGACAGCCATTAGCAGTGCAATCCTCAAAGGACTTTCGTACCTTGCAAGCAATCAGAGTCCAGGCGGATACTGGTCCGACGGCGCTCCGGTAGCCTCAACGGCAATGGCAGTCTTGGCCTTTGAAAATGAAGGCTTCTACGGCTGGAACACCTCATCCCCCTACTACACTACTGTCCAGGACGGCTTGAACTGGCTCTTCTCACAGGCCTCTACGGTTGCGATAAATGGCGCCAACTCGGCTGGCAACCCAGACGTCAGTGGGGATGGCTACGGAATTGCGTGGAATGGAGACGGTCAATCTGTCTACGAGACACCGATGGTACTCGCGGCGATTGTGGCTTCAAACGCACCGACTAACGTCACTACCACAGGCCCGGCAGGCGTAGTGGGTCTAACCTACAAGCACGTCGCACAGGACATAGTCGACTGGATAGCCTGGGCTCAAAACAGCGTTCCGGGCAACGGCATATACGAAGGCGGATGGAGATATGGGCCGCAATACGGGACCTCCGACAATTCAGTATCCCAGTGGCCGGTAATGGGTTTGCTGGCTGCTCAACTGTGGGGAGTCAACGCGCCCGGCTGGGTCAAGACCGAGCTGCAGAAGTGGATCAAGTCAGACCAGGATCTTACCGGTAACCCCAATACAAATCTGTACTATGGAGCATTTGACTACCTTCCAGGCTATGGGCCAGGCTACATAGTCAGCCCCGCCGAGTCGGCAGCAGGAATACTGGAGCTGACCTACGTCGGAGCATCCAACACCAATGCGAGTATCTTAGCAGCCGAGGGATACCTGTACAGGGATTGGCACACCGGGACCCCCGGTGATAATCCGGACGGGTGCTCTCAAGGCTGGGGCTGCGGCTTCAACTACAACATAGGCGCCCTGTACGACATGTACGCCGTGATGAAGGCGATGAGGTCGACGACACCGACGCCGACAACCTTCATTCAAAACTACACAGGCACAGCCAAGATTGAGTGGTACAACGGAACTGGTCAGTATGCGGACGCGCTTGTGGGCAACCAATCGTCAGACGGACACTGGAACAACTGGGTTAACTGGTGGGAGAACGACGGGGTGTCTAATTACCTGGGCACGGCCTGGGGCACGCTGATTCTCGAGCCCATCCCCGTCAGGGTTACATACACGCTTACAGTGCACGTCAATGACTCCTCAACCAACAATCCCATTCCAGGCGCGGATGTCAAAGCAGTGGGGCCAACGACCTTGATGGGCGTGGCCACAAGCGGGACGGTGGTGTTTACCGGCGTTCAGGCCGGGTCATACAATGTATCCGCGTCCGCGACAGGCTACAAATCGGCGTGGAAAGTTGTGGACCTGGACGCGAACACAGCCATCACGCTGAAGCTAAGCACTAGCACATCTCCATCAGGCGTGCCCGAGTTCGCCATCCCAACAGCAGCGATAGCCGCACTATCCCTTGTGGCGCTGGCTCTCCTCAGTGTGTTCAGGCGATCCAAGAGTCCACGAAAGCTGATCAAAGCTCCTTAGAAACTGGGGTCTTCCCCTTCCTCCGTTTTTCTCGCTCCGCCAGAGGACACTCTCCGCCATTGAAGCTTGGCCAATTGCATAGCGCGAAACTTGGCGCGCGCTAGCACCCAAAAGGCATGGAGTATCTTATGTCAGACTTAATGACAATTCGATGTACCTGCATGGCGCATGCTGCAGCTCCACTTCAACGCGCACGCAAGAGTCGATGCTGCAAGTGCCGTGCCTTCCCGCCCTTCTTCTTCGGCGCTAGTGCTGGACTCTCTTTCGCATCTTCCGCGCTTCAGCCACGGCGGCTTTGCGCACCTTGCGCGCTTCTTCTATTGTTTCCTTGCGCACTCTCCGCGCTTCTGCCACAGCGTCTTTGTAGGCCCTTCTTGCCGCATCCTTGGTCTCTTTGAAGGCCTTCCTCGCTGCCTCTCTGGCTTCTTTTCTCGTCGACATGGCTTTCGCCCGCGATTCGACAAGATATTAGTCGTTCGCTAGCGCGCTCTGCTATTTCAGAGTCAGGAAGGGCGGGAGCACTTCAGCCTGGCAGGCGCAGTTGATATTTAGCGGCCCTACGCTTGATTGTGTTAATCTCTAGACCTCTTGTCAAGCCTTTGGTCGTGGAATTCAAGATGGCAGGTTCGTCGGCCTGACCTTGAAGTGGGCCGTGATGACCGACGCCCCCCTGGTCATTCGCGGCTCAACGTGAAATGATTGCTTCACGGACTCTCGGAGAGCGCCCGCGACGATGATGCTCCACTTAGGGCCGTAGTCATGGCGGAGGACAACCGTATACGTACCGTCTTCACGCATCACCTTTGTCGATAACTTGGAATCAAACTTGGCCCTCATGATCAGGACCCTCAGGATGCTGTCCGGAGAGGAGTCCTGAAACCAGAACTGCGCCATCTCCTTCCACGTGGCGGCCAGGACCTCTCGACCTATTCGGTCGAGCTCCTTCTCATCCAACTTCTCGACCAGGCTGATGAGCATCGGTCTGGGAAGCGCAAGGAATCCGAATTCCCTAGACTTCCTTGTCCATTCAAAATACTCGCTAATCACTGAGTTGGCGAGTGCGTTGCCGGTTATGCCTTCGTCGGCTGCTTGCTTCTCAAGAGAACGCGCTAGCGACTCCGATAGCCTGAATGTCTTGAGAACGGACTTTCGCTCATCCACGCCAGTATCTGCCGTAGGGATAACCTCCGATGGGAAGGTCTGCTTCCTCTATACTTAGGCTTCTTAGTCGATTCTGTTGAATCCTCGCGGGCGCATGTGTGGCAAAGAGAAGACCGTAAGGGTCGAGAGCAATGCTCTGGAAGCGCGCGCCACAACAGCCGCTACAGCCAGCCCGGGCACGGGCATACTCGCGATTCTGATCACAGAAGTCATCGTCTGGCCGCTATTCGTAGCTGGAGTCTTCATTCTGGGACCCGTTCGCAAGAGAGCTACGGGCCAATAGACGACCGTCCGTCTTACAGCCCACGGTTAGGACACACTCCGCGGAGCGCGTTCGATCAATCAAGCCTGGCCGCATGTATTCAAAGCGGGTGCCGTCCCACTTCATTGGAGCGGCTGACCTCTTTCAAGGGTCTTGAAAGGGCCTTCAAATCCGTAGGATTATCTCTGGTGTCTTGTAAGTAGCTACCAATGAAAAGTCTAACGGCGAATAAGAAACTCATAACCATCCTTGCAATCTCTCTCGCAGTGTCTTTGGCCATTCCGTACGCTTTGGCTAACTCCGGATACTCAGCAGCCCCGACTCCCTCGATACCCAGCCAGTGCACGACAGCGATAGCCACCGGCTGGACCGCCATCCCCATAATCAATGCCAGAATGACGGTGTACAACAGCGAGGACAGCGGCCTGGTTGGATACTGGGCGCTCGACAACTTCATGGAGAGCTTCGTAATTTGGCAGAACACCGGTACGACTCCCAACACCTTCTGTGCTCTTCAGCAATACTCGGGGTACTGGACGACATATAGGAGCGCACTCAGCCCGCAGAACGGCGTTTCAGAGCTGCACGCGGCTACCGGCAGCATGGTGGCTTCCATAGTCAAGATCTTCACTGGCACTTTCCTGGGCCCCTATTGTCAACCCACAATATCGGTCCACTACACAAAGACAACCACAACAGAGGCAACTACAACCATAACCACGCACACACGCGTTACTTCCACCTCAACCTGCCCCGGGACGTACAGCACGGAGCCACTGACAGGAAACATCGGGACGTTCAACTTGGGAGGCTCACGATCGCAGATACTGCTGGGCACCTATGCCAAGCAGACGGCATTCAACCCTACCAGCTTCCTCACATTCTACTTCAAGACACCGACCATCACGAGTGAGCCTGCATGGTCCTGGATCTACACTCAAGGGAATGGTGTAGGCTATGGCAACATGTGGGTCAATGACTTGAGCGGAAGCTTCGGCGACATAGTCACCTAGACTAACCAAGGCGCCGACTTCCTGCTCTCCTCTATTTTCGTTCTGTTAGCGAACATTTACGCACGACAACGCCAAGATGGTGCGCGCGACCTCCTTTTTCTGAGGCCGTGAGAAGCCCTTCTAGCCCTCAGTTAGGCGACCATTGCTTTGTGCGCACTCTCAGTGTATCACGGCGAGGACAAGGGCAGCGACTATCACAGCACCCCCCGCGAACTCGGTCGCGGCAGGAGACTCTTTCCCGAGGAGCTTGGAGAAGAGCTGCGTAAGAAATGGGGAGAGGCTTGTCAGGATGACGGTCAGGGCGATTCCTACCAGAGAGACCGAGTAGACGAAGAGGAGCGAACCGACGGCCAAGTCTGTCAGGGCGATGAGGGCTATGAACCCAACCTCCCTGCGGGTGACTCCCGAGGGCCAGAGCCGCGTCCTCCTTGTCACAAGCACGGCGCAACCCAGGGCGACGGCAGCGGCCGCGTTCCTGCAGAACGTTACCACGAGGACACTCCCTCCCGCATTCGTCGCTGCCTGAATCAGGTCCTGGCCGACGGTCCAGACAAGGGCGGCTGCGAGTCCGTAGACAATCCCCCTGGTCTTTGGCATCCCTCCATTCCCTCCTCTCGATAGCAAGAAGATACCAGCGATGACCATGGCCGCTGCCACGTAGTTGAAGGCCGGGACTACTCCGCCCACTGTGGTAGCGGTGAGCTGGACGAATAGGACGTACGTGTAGACAACGGGGGCCGCGACTGATGCTCCCATCTCCCTCACTGACAGAAGGAATAGGGTGTCGCCGCACGCCAGGCTTATCGCCCCGCTGAGGAGAGCGTATAGTACGCCGCTCCCGAACCCAATCACCAAAGCGGGGACAAGCAGCACCAGCGACGCCATGGACGTGCGAAGGAGGTTCAGAAGCAAGAAGTCGAACCTCTTCATAAAGACCCTGTAGTAGATCGGACTGAAGGCCCAGATCACAGCCGGGATCAGGGCGACGGCGGGGCTGAACAAGGCGCCGTGGTCTCGATGCCCTTCTAATTAGCCCGACGGCGGACCCTTCTCGTCATGTGCGCTCGCGCGCGATGCAAACAGGCTAGGTATCAGAGAAATGCTTGTGCGAAGACCTGTGCTCGCCGCACACATATGCATGGCATCTGCTGCACCTGAACTCTGCTGCCGCCGTGCATGGGAGGTAGTCGCAGGATGGCATTTCAGATTATCTCATTTGGTCTCGCGTGATCTTGTACGAGCAGGCATCCGATCGCTGGGACTCGATCCGGTCGCTACGTCCGCAAGGGACCTCTGTCATACCCTATCACGGAAGTCCCAGAAACCCCCCTCCCAGAAAGATCCAAACCATCCATGCGACTGCCAGAATTACCAGTCCTATCGGCAATAGGGAAAGAGCCCCGCTAAGGACTCGCTTGAGGGGATTCATACTCGCAATCCATATTCGGAGTCCGCCCTCCTAAGCGTAATTGCCGAATACCACAGCTACGCACCCGCGTACTCGTTTGAGAGACCCCTTAGATGCGGCGCGGGCTCTTTCCTATGGCATGATTAACACAAACTCATGGGTTTCTTGCCCACGGAGTTAACAGAGTTACCTCATTAGCTAGCCTGCACGCGCGTTCCGAAGTCGCGGTTCCCCGTCACTTCTCTTTGATGAGCCCGAGGATGCCTCTGACGAAGTGGTCGATCTCTTCATGGGGCACCTCTTCTGTCTGAGCAGTGGAAGGCGCCGCGCCGAACCTTCCCCTGAACTCGTACTTCGTTTGGGGCCCGCCATTCTCCAGTGAGGACATGAGGATCCAATGGAGGGCTGCAGAATATACCAGTTTCAGAATAAATCCAGACCAAGCGAGAGCGGTCCTATGGAAAAGCTAAGCATCATCCTTCAGAGATAGAGCGCATGGCACTTGAAACTGACTATAGCGACCGACTGCCCTCCAAGGATTCGTGGCAAGCGCCAAGGGCGACTGCCTGAGACCGGGGATCCTCCAGAAGAGGCGCCGAATGAGGAGCCTTAAATCGAATCAGGCCCAGGCCCAACCGAGATTGACAGGCGGGCCTTCGAGCATCCTCGTGACCGGCGGCTGCGGCTTCATCGGGAGCCACATCGTGGACGAGTTCGTCAGGAAGTGCTGGGAGGTCGGAGTCCTTGACAACCTCAGCACCGGGATTGAATCGAACCTGAAGGCCGGCCCGAGGGTTCGCCTTCACAAGGCGGACATCCGCGACATCGACGCGGTTAGGAAGGCCATGAAAGGCTACGAGGTGGTCTCTCACCAGGCCGCGCTGGTGAGCGTGGCAAGGTCGGTGGAGGACCCCATCCTCTCAAACGCGGTCAACGTCGGGGGCACGCTGAACGTCCTGATGGCCGCACGCGATGCCGGGGTGAAGCGCGTGGTCTGTGCCTCTTCGTCCTCGGTCTATGGCGAGACCGAAGTCCTACCGAAAGTCGAGACCATGCAGACCAGCCCTGCCTCCCCCTACGCGACGTCGAAGCTCGCGGCGGAGAACTACACCCGGACCTTCGCGAGCGTCTACGGGCTCAGGACCGTCGCCCTGCGCTACTTCAACGTCTACGGCCCAAGGCAGAGAGGAGGGCCATACAGTGGCGTCATCCCAGCCTTCGTCGGCGGCGTGCTCGCTGGCAGGGCCCCGGTCATCGACGGTGACGGTTCACAGTCCAGGGACTTCACCTACGTGCTCGATGCGGTCCAGGCGAACGTACTCTGCATCGAGAAGGATGTTAAGGCAGGGGAAGTGTTCAATGTCGGCTCAGCTAGCCGGACCAGTATCCTGGAGCTCGCCAAGACCGTGACAGGGCTTGGTGGCAAGCCTGGCCTGAAACCCGTATTCGGACCTGCGAGGAAGGGCGACGTAAAGCACAGCTACGCAGACATAGGCAAGATAGCCGACGCAGTGGGTTACAAGCCCGGATACACTCTCGAGAGGGGCCTGAAGGAGGTCTTCAGCTGGATGGTTGGTTCAGTCCGATAGGACACGATTCCACGGAGTTTTGCGCGCGCGAATGCCCTCAGTGATAGAGCTTGGCCCCAAGTCTTCTCTTCTCATTGCTTAACGTGGCGCTTTCCCTTCTGTGTTACCACCTATCCGCCTTTCAAGATTGAGAAAGACTGTGAAGAACAGTGACACGGTGAGAAGAAGCCAATTGCTCAGGAGAGATACGCCGTCATAGGCAAGACCAGCTACTACGTTGACCGCTTGCTTACTCATCTCTCCCGGATCTACGAGAAGAACAAAAACAGCGAGAAACAGCATAGACGGGAAAGTGAAGAGCCTCATTGTTCTTGCAACCCCGATACCTAGTGAAAAAGAAATGAAAGCCAAGACCCACACCATCAGACTGAATAGACCATAGCCATCGGCTCCACTCGGCCCAAGTGAGCTACCGCCAAAGAACCCCAGGAGGCCTAATGGATAGCGCATTAGATCGACGCCTCCCAGACCAACCCCACTTACGGTGTTCATTCCTTGCCTCGAATTGCATAGCACAAGCACTGCGTATGATATGGTGGATACGATCCCAACTAGTACTAGTGGAAGACGCGGCCTGGAATGCATTTCATAACCAAAATCGAACCGCACCAATCTGGCTATGACCAAGGCGGTTCCGATGACAATTATTCCCTCTATCACCTCGACTTGCGCCAGCCAATTCCACACTATCACGCCAGCGTATGAAGGAATGTTCAACGACAATCAGCACGTTTCTTCGACCATTATAACATCACCCTCTTCTTTGGAGCCGCGCGCGCTCTATGATCGAGGGGTACTGTCGCGCTTCGCATAGTATTCGCTCTCTGAGTTTGTTTCCTTTTTCGCAGGATTCTTTCTCAGCGCACCCACTATGGCGACGATGATCCCAGCGATCGCGCAGGCGACACCCGCGAGCACCAGCAAACCCGAGATGATAGTTCCAAGGAGGGTGCCCGTGACCTCGATCTTCGTGGTCGGCTGCGCCGACGAGAAGACGACGTAGTTGAAGTCGCCCCGGAGTCCAATGTAGGTCTCAGACGAAGCGGCACTCGAATTATAGGGAACCGAATACGAACCAATATCTGCGGAATTCACTTTGCTGACATCCTGAGCAGGAACCATCCCGCCGACACTTGCGGGGGGCCGAACGACGACCACAGAATCGTTGAGGACCAACTCCGCCGATACGTACTCTCCCGCAGTGGGTTGAGTGAAGCTCGTTATGGTCGTGGTCGTACTCTTCAGGTTGTACCCGCCCGCTGCCGCCAGGGCAATTCCAACCACCAAAATGATGAGTCCTATCGTCAGAGTTCGAGTCCTCATGCTACGTTCCCCTCCGCATGCCTGGCGCTAGATGTGGACACACAAATGAGCCGAGCATCGTCTTTTAGTCGAGCAGCGAACTTTGAACCGCGGTGGAAGGCGAACAGAATCCTGTAGGCCAAGGCGCGACGCGGGCACCTCCTCCTCGGCTGATAACAATTTCGGCCGGTACAATGTCTGTACTCAACGCGCGCCAATGTATGTAATGTCGAAAGGTTTGTATTGACAGAGCCCATGGAACAGTCGTCCTCACTGAACTGCTCTTCCACGCGCGTAGGTGATGTAAGCGTTCAAATTCCTACTCGACACTGGTAGGCGAGAACTTCTTCCTGACTAGGAAGAGCGCTGGGATTGCCGCCCCCAAGAGCAAACACAGACCTATCAGATGAATAGGACCGTCTGGCGGGTGGATCTGGGGTGGTTCGGAAGCCGAAGCGCATTCACCAGAAGATTCAATCAATCGCGCGCATCCGAGAAGGTGAGACGAACTTTATCCTCTTGGCGCCGTCCAACGAGGCTCCTGAGCCACCGTGAGCTTCGATATCACCGGCCTGAATTTTGCCTTGAGATTCTTTCTGTCGGCGATTGAAACTTCAATCGTTACGTCCTCCCCTAGAACGTCGTGACATCTGGCTACAAGCCCATCCTTGGAGACGCCAGGCTCATTGCTTCCCCTCATTAGTTCAATCCTGACTTGGTTCATGCTTTCCTGAACGGCTTGGTACCTTGAAACTCCAGGAGTGCCTTGTATCACCGTCATTATGGTCCTGGGTGTAATCAAGCGTCCACCAGGCAGGGCGAAGCAGTCAGCCGTCCTTCCCTCGATGGACTTCAGCAGGGGTAGACCACGCCCACAAGAACAGGCTTTGTCATCAAGAACGCCTATGTCCCCCACTCGGTACCTGATCAGAGGCATGGCGTAGTTCAGAAGATTTGTTACGACGATTTCTCCCCTCTCACCAGGCGAGGCCCGCTCATTTCCTCGTACCACCTCCAGGATGAGCAGGTCCGCATCGATGTGGTAACCTTCCCTCTTTGTGCACTGCCAAGCACCGTTCCCAAAATCCCAAGAAGAGTATTCGTCGAAGACATTGCATTTGAACGAAGACTCGAGATATCTCCTTGTCTCTTCGTCCGCGACCTCCCCTTCGGTCCTTACTACCTTGTCGCCGAGGCTTTCTATCCCTCTTTCAGCCATGGCTTCAGCGAGCAGCCTGAGATATGAAGGAGTACCTCGAATCAACTTCGGGTCGAACTTCAGAACTTGAGTCAATACCTCGTTCGCCTCGCTTCCAATGGTGACTGTCTCTTCTCTGCCTCGCAGCAGATGAACGATTGGTCCCAGACTCTCCCTCCCCTGAGACTTGCGTTTCATCCTGGCCATCTCTCCGCTTGGATCCTGATCTTTCTTTGGAGCCGCGAGCCCACCGTATCCTATCACCATCACCTTCTGCCAGGGTTTGACTCCGATCGCTAACCGCTTTCTAAAACGCCAGGCGGCCATGCAATAGTCCATGAACCTCTTGTCATAGAGTATGGGCATCGGGCCACCGCTCGTTCCCGAGGTCGATGTCCGAATACAGTTCCCGAGGTCAAACCCTCTTGCTATGCTTCTGTCAGGAATGCCATCTCGGACTTCCTGTTTTGTTGTGAATGGAAGCTTCCGGAGATCCTCTAACGATCTGATGTCTTCTGGTTTGATCCCCTGAGCATCGAACTTTTCCTTGTAGACGGGAACGCTATCGTAGGCATGGTTGACGATTTCTTTCAGTCTCTTCTCTTGGAGCTGCTCTAGCTCGACGGATCCGAGCCACTGATTTCTCGAAAGCTCATAGCAATACCAGAGGACTCGGCGAAGCACACTTGGTGGCAACAGCGACTCTGATTTAACGGCTCACCATGCTTCAGAGCCAAGAAATGGAGAGGGACAGAGCGCGCGCGATTGTCTCACAGAAGCCTCTAGCCCAGGTCCGCGTGTCGTAGGGGAGTGATCTTCCAACCGGGCTGTTGAACGCGTGGGTCACTTTGAATACGTCGCAGTCAGCGTCGCATTCCCCGCTGTCACGAATTGCTGCGCTCTGTTCTCGCCATTTGACCAGGAAACGAAGTGATAGGAGGGTGAGGTTCCGAAGGTCGCGGCGGCTGTGATGTTGGTGACATCTCCTGGTCCAGAGGTGAAGGCGTATGGGGCCTCCTGCAGCGTGCCGTTGACATACATCGCGGGGGTGATTGAAGAAGGAGAGGTGGTGATGAAAACCGTGTAGTAATCGTACGGAGTCGGCGGGGCGGAACACTTGGACACGGTTCCAAGGTTATCGTAGGCGCCGTAGTTTATCGTCCCATACGCCATCGGCGAGCCGCCTATGCAATCTTCGAGTCTCCCCGCGTTGATGAATGTGCCGAAGTTGTTAATCACGCCTCCGTTGGCAAAGGTTTCATCGTTGTAGATGACTGCCCCGGCGAAGTTGTTGATTACACCTCCCCCGTTGTATGGGAGGTTGCTTGAGGGGCCATTGAGGATGATCGTGCCGTAGTTGTCGATGACTCCGTAGTTGCAGAGGCCTGCGATGCTGTTGTTCTCGTTCTTGAGGACGTCGACTACTCCGTAGTTGTCCAGGACGCTGTAGACACAGACATCCGAGGTTGAGAGGTTGAGGTCCAAGGTGACGCCCAGGTCGATCCTGTACCTGAGCGCGGCCATTATGACGCAACCCCCCGAGGAGACCCCCATGCACAATGTGGGGCCCACGTCCGGGTTCGTCTGCGTCAGCGTGCAGGTGTTCGAGGACCCGTTCCAGGCCGCGGAACCGAACCCACTGAAGTCCCTGGGGCAAACAACGGCCCCGTTCGAAGCGTTCAGCTCGATCGAACTCGTGTTCACCTGGGACTTGGACGAGACGAAGACCAGCTCTGAATCGAGGGCCCTGAAAGTGGTCGAGAGGCCTCTGAACGTCAGGTTGTACAGCAGATCCTTGTTCGTGTAGTTGTCCTGCATCGCCGCCAGGTTCCGGGTCAGGGATGCGACCTCCTCGCCGCTCACGCCGGTCCCTCGGGCCGAAAGCAACAGCTGGGTCTGGAAGGCCGAGACCGACCCCTCCAGGGAAGCCGCGAACTGACCCGCAGCAAGACTGTTGCCCTTCGTTGGGGGGCTGCCAGTCGAAGAATGCGGGAAGGAGTAGATCGCAACGGCGCCGACAAGGGCAGCAAGCACAATCGCCGCACTCACGGCCGCCGCGATTTCCTTCCTGTATTCAGCCAAGCCTGGTCGCTCGGTTCCCCCGGAAGGACTGGGCACTATACATTGCTACCCTTTTGCAAGCACGGGGCCACCCGTTACTACTTCGTAGCAATATAAGCGGTCTCTGATGACTGGCAAGACAGGTGGCGAAATCCGTGACTGAGAACCCACAGACCGAGTCTGGGGATGCCTATGAGCCCCACTTGAGGGGCACCACATACAGGGTCTATCGGTTCATGCTCAGACAAAGGAGCCCTGTTGGGATCTCTGAGGTGCAGAGAGGCCTAGGGCTCAGCTCACCCTCGGTGTCGCAATACCACATCAAGAAACTCCTGCGGCTGGGTCTGATCAAGGAAGAGGGGGGAGGCTACGTCGTGGATAAGGTCGTCTTGGAGAACATCATCAGGATCAGGAGGATGTCAATCCCGGTCCAGGCGGCATACCTCGCCTTCTTCGGTGCGACCCTCTTCATTCTCCTAGTATTCATTAGACCTTCCACGATCGATTCTGTGTACTTCCTTGCGCTCGTCGTCAACTGTTCGGCATTAGGAATTTCCTCATATGAAACAGTAAGAACCCTGAAACGTTTCTAGTCGCGCGCACGCACGCAAGCGACCACGTGCTGTTCGGACTGAGCCAACCCTAGCAAACACAGACTTATCAGATGAATAGGACCATCTGGTAGGCGAATCCGGTGTGGTTCGGAGGCCTAGGCACGTTCGACGCAAAAGGAACTGGCTCTGGACGATCCTGATCGCAGTGGCTCTTGTAGCTCTAGCCGTCTATGGGATCAGGTATGATGTCCTGTCGGCGCCCCACGGCTCAACGACTACGGCATCTCTAACATCACAGACCACGGTTCCTTCCACCACGCAGACCACAGCTACTCAGACCTCGCAGACCACGGCTACTCATGCTTCGCGGACCGCCTCTTCCCATACCTCGCAGACCACCGTTCAGCCTGGCTCGCAGACCGCAGTCTATCTGACGAACAGCGCGCCAACGTCTCAGTGGCTCATCCTATCGTCATCGCAGCTGCCCACCAGCGTGACTGCCAACAATACGGGGTTGCTGCCTAGGTTCTACAGCTCGGAATCCCTCAACGCTACGAAGATCGGAGTGTACTGTGTGCAGACCGTTACGGATGGAGCCGGGAACAATTCTACTGCCGGGGGTTGCGCCCAGTTCGAGACATACCAGCAGACCGGTTGGTACTGGGACCAGCAGGACCAACTGTTGTTCATTCACTACCTAGGAGGGCCCAACGTCCAGATCAGGGTCGTTGTACCGGAGGACGCCCCGAGCTAGCGCGCAACGACGGGTTCCCTGGACTGCGCGCGACTGTTCAGACGACCTCTTCGGCTTACTTCTCGAAGTAGCTCGCGTTGAAAAGGATTTTTAGTACTCTCAACGAAACCGCCCTAGGGAACAAGTTGACAAACCTGAGGATGACTCTTGCTTCTGTGGATTACGAGAAGACTGAAGCTCTAAGAGGCGGGCGGGTGTTCGTGAGGAATTCTAGAGCGAGTTCTAGTCTGACGGCCTTCCTGTCGATTCTGCTGATTTCACTCGTGGCAGTGGCGGGAGTAGGTGTCGTTCACGCCTCCACTGCTGTCGCCACCGTGCAGGTCGTTGGCAACCCGACCAACCTGGTCTACGACTCTGGCCGGGGTGAAGTGTTCCTTCTCTATTATGAAGATAGCGGCGCAGGTGGGGTCCAGTCCATCAATGCCAGCAACAACACCGCGGGCGGATCTGTTTTGCTTGGATCGGTCTCGTCTCTCGCCTACGACTCGGCCAAGGGCGAGGTCTTCGTAAGCCTCGGCGGCCAGAATATGGTCGCGATAGTGAACGACACCACACTTGCCGTGAAGGACGTGTCCGTGGGGCAGAACCCAGGCGGCATCGCCTACGATTCTGGTGCTGGTGAAGTATTCGTCGCTAACTACGGATCGAATACAGTGTCGGTGATTTCAGACAGCAGCAACACGGTCGTAGCCAACATATCGGTGGCCGCAAGCCCCCTGGCTGTGGTTTACGACTCGGCCAAGGGCGAGGTGTTCGTGCTCTCCCACAACTCCACAGGCTCCCTGGGCAGCCTTCTATCGGTCATATCAGACAGCTCCAACAAGGTGGTCGCGACGACGAGTCTCGGAATCGGCGCTGGAACCATGGCCTACGATTACGGGAAGGGAGAGATATTCGTGCAGTCCGTCGAGAGCATCCAGGTCATCTCCGACAGCGGCAACCAGGTCGTCGCCAGCATACCTCTCGGCACGGGGGACGAGTACGCCATGACCTACGATTCGGGCAGAAGTCTGATCCTGTTCACTGACGATCACGGCCTGGACGCGATATCGGACAGCAGCAATTCGATCGTCGCGCTGGGCGTGGCGGCTGCCGGGAGTGCTCCCTGGGGTGTCACCTACGATCCGGCCATGAACGAGGTCTTCGTGGCCAACTACGGCCCGAACGCCGTTGAGCAGTATACAGTCACGGTCCTGTCTGACGTTTCGTTGGTAACTTCGCCGGCGACCACGACCTCTACGGCTCCACCGACCACGAGCGCGACGTCGATCGTCACCACTACTCCGCCGGCGACCAGCACCTCATCCAGCAAGAGCGGAGGTGGGATCCCCGAGTTCCCGGCTGAGCTCGGCATTACACTACTGGCTACGGCGGTCATAGTGATGTCGTACGTGGTTGCCAGACGCGGTCTTCGGATAGGCAAACAAAGTCCGGTTTAACGCCAGGTCTTTGCGATGGGGGCGCCTACGTGGCGCGCGCTATCTCGAGATGCTTCCAAATGGCTTGCAGCGGAGCTCTTGAGCAACAGGTAGGCGCGCCCACACAACTATTCCCCGTTGACATTGGAATAGGCTCAACCCTTGCGCGCGCACTAGCTCAAGATAGCCTCCGTCGGTCCGGAAAAGCTAGATTCTGGCTTCACGTGGGTCGCAGCAGACCCTAATCTGCATGTAACTTATTAGGGGAATCTGGAGTCCATATGCATGAAGTTCACCATCTGCTGCATTAATATCTCCCACACAAACATACGAGCGGTGATGGGAGCGTGAAAGTGCTGGATTTCAAGTCGATGAAGATGGCTCTTCTCGCTTTAGTTTTCGTGTTCATACTGGGCTTCGTGCCGCATGCCTTCGCGAACTCCAATGGCCCACCCGCCACTCTCGTATTGGGGCAGACGGGCTTCACTTCAAACGGATTTGCAACCACCAAAAGCGGGCTTAACTTTCCGGAAAACATGGCCTTCGACTCACATGGGAACCTATGGGTGGCTGATGAAGATAACAACAGGGTCCTAGAGTACGCCTATCCATTCTACAATGGCATGAACGCGTCGCTGGTGATAGGCCAGTCGGGCTTCACTACAAGCAGTTCATTTCCAACCACTGCAAGCAACCTCAATGGCCCGAGCGACGTAGCCTTCGACTCATCGGGGAACCTGTGGGTGGTTGATCAGAACAACTACAGGGTTCTCGAGTACGTGCCCGGCACCAGCGGGTGTCCAACCGGCCAGTTCTGCAACGGCATGAGCGCATCGCTGGTGATAGGCCAGCCCGTCCTCACTTTAAGCGAGGCTCAAAGCGGTGCGTACGGTTTTGCGTGCCCAGCCGGTGAAGCCTTCGACTCATCGGGGAACCTGTGGGTGGTTGATCCATGTTTGAACAGGGTCCTCGAGTTCACTTATCCATTCTCCACATTCGAGCCGGCGTCGCTGGTGATAGGCCAGTCGGGCTTCACCGCATATGACCCTGCGACCAGTCAAAGTGGGTTGAGTGCTCCGAACGGCATAGCCTTCGACTCATCGGGGAACCTGTGGGTGGCCGATGAAGGCAACAACAGGGTCCTCGAGTACCTCATAGGCTCGGGATTCTCCACTGGCATGAGCGCTTCGCTGGTGATAGGCCAGACGGGCTTCACCACACATGGGTATTCAGACAGTGCCCTCGGGCTTAAGGAGCCAAGTGCGGTGGCCTTCGATTCATCGGGGAACCTGTGGGTGACTGACTACGACAACAGTAGGGTCCTCGAGTACCTCATAGGCTCGGGATTCTCCACTGGCATGAGCGCTTCGCTGGTGATAGGCCAGACGGGCTTCGGTTCAAATGCACATTCAACCACTGCGACAGGGCTGACCTACCCGACAGCTGCAGCCTTCGATTCATCGGGGAACCTGTGGGTGGCCGATCAGAGCAACAACAGGGTCCTCGGATATGGACCCGTTTCGGTGACGCCATACAGCTTCACCTTCGACCAGACAGGCATACCCAGCTCCGTCACTTGGGGAGTGACTGTGGGAAGTACAGATCACACAGGGACGGGGGGCAGCATCACGGTAACGGGCATAGTCGGGGCTCAGACATACTCGTATGATTCTCCGGTCGCCGGAACGGGCGACACGCAGTACTCCTCCAGCTGTTCTGGATCGTTGAGCGCGGCTGGTACCCTGTCTTGCACGTACTATGCGACTCCGTACAGCGTCACGTTTTCCCAGTACAATTACAACGACCCTGCTCAGCAGGAAATACCGAACAGCGTCACTTGGGGCGTAAACGTGGGAGGGAACGAATACACCGGGACCGGTCCGAGCATTACCGTGAACGGTATCCCAGGAACGGAGCCGTACACGTACGACATGGCTGTAACGGGAGCCACTGGTGTCCAGTATCAGTGTTATAGCGATTTCGATTGCTCGGGAACCGTGACCCCCTCGACCACCACGGAGTCTGCGCCCTACCTGACCTACTTCCAGGTCTCCTTCGCGGTGAGCCCTCCGGGAAGTGGCGCGATCGATCCCAGCGCTACAGCCTACTATGTCCAGGGGGGCTCGTTCGGTGTCACAGCAACGGCAGCCTCGGGTTACCTGTTCTCCAGCTTCTCCGCTAACACAGCCTCGATACCGATCGGCAGTCCCTCCGCCTGTTCGGCAAGCATGTGTGCTTCAGTCACGATCAACGGGCCCGGCACGATAACGGCAAACTTCGCGGCGTCCTACAGCGTCACATTCGACCAGACGGGCATACCTGGTACCGTTCAGTGGGGAGTGACCGTAGGCGGCCAAGACAATACCGGAACGGGCAGCAGCATCACAGTGAATAGCCTCAGCGGGACCGTCTCGTACTCATATGACTCCCCAATCACCGGAGCGAGCGGCGCCCGCTACCTCTCGCACGCGCCGACCTGTTCAGGCAGCGTTACGGGGGCAGGATCTCAATCATGCACCTATGCCGTCCAGTACCAGGTCACCTTCTCGCTGCCCTCTGGGCTGGGTGCAGATGCGACGGGAACCGTTCTAACAATCAACTCGACTGATAACTACCCCTATTCACAGCTACCAGTGTCTGTGTGGGTGTGGTCGAGCTCCGGCACCACATTCAGCTTCACGCCGACAGTTCCAGGAGGCGCAGGAATCCGTTACGTCTTCCAGAGCTCGAGTCAAGGCTCACCCCTCCCGACACTGTCCTCACCGCTCACGATCTCCTCTTCCTACCTGACACAGTATCAAGTCTCGTTCGCGGTGAGCCCGCCCAGCAGCGGCACCACCCTCCCCAGCGCGACAGCTTACTACAGTGCCGGCTATGGACTCCCGATCTCGGCAGCGCCTAGCGGCGGATACGAATTCTCCAGCTGGTCCAACGGCGGGGCATCGATAGCGTTCGACAGCAGCACCTCGAGTTCAACGACCGCGACCATCAGCGGGCCAGGCACGATAACGGCGAATTTCGTGGCCACCGGCCTGACGACGACAACGACCATCACTGTAACTCTGCCGACGACGACCACTCAGACAGTTTCGACGACCTCTACTGCCACAACATCGACCACCACGACCACCACCAGCTTCGGGTCCACCGTCAGCACCGCCACGTCCACCAACACCATCACTTCCACAGCCACGAGCACAACCACGATATTCAGCGGCCTCTGCTCTGATCCGGAGGTCGAAGTCACTACCACCGTCACGAGTTATACACCGACGACTGAAACGACAACGGTAACCTACTACACGACCTCCACGGGCACTCAGACGGTCATCTCGGCCTCGACGGCTACGCTTACGACCACGACGGTCGTGCCCGTTACGACGACGATCACGCAGGTGTCGAGTACAACTGAGTGTTCTACCGCCGTCTCGTCCTCTTCAAGCACCGTCGCCCCGCCTCTGGGCGTCCCCCAGTTCCCGCTGGGCTCTGGTCTGGCTGTGGCGGCCATCGGCATCATTGTCCTGGCAGCAATCATGAGGGTCCGTGCTCCGCGCAAGGCTGTGCGGGCGTAGAGTGGCGCACTCAACACAACTCCTGCGAAGCTTGTTTCCACTCCAATCGGTTCCCTTGGATGCATTTCTGGAACCTGTTTGCGTGCGAGCGCTGGATCGAGACTTTAGATTAGCGGGAGGCCGTGGGCTCGAGAGAGAATCGCGTGCTGAGTGGGGGACGCGCGCGCTCTCAACTGCGTTCTTCAGACGCAATGTAGGCGAGGAGGTCCTTGTTAGCGCTCGCGACTAGAAATCAACTTCAGGCTTCCGTCGCGACAACAAGTCCCAGCTCATCGACGATTCCATCAGCCAACGAGTACGATAAATACTTCATCCTCGTTCTCACGGCGACAGTACTGGTATTGGCGACGATTGTAATCGCCCTGGTCCTGAAGATGAAGCGGCTTCGGGCTCAAGTGGGCCATGCTGACCTCTCACTCTACCCGGCTGCTAACCGAGTATTCTTGTTCCAGGTCGGGCTACATTCAAAAAGCTCAGGATATGGTCTGTTTGACGAAAAAGGCCTGATTCTAGCTGGTTCTGATATTGCGTTTCAGCGGTCCGACCCTATGATCGCAGGGCGGGGTGCGCGCGCAGTGCCTGGTTAGACCAGCCCCACCTGATCGAAGAGGAAGGCGAACACATCAGCCCCCAGGGTGATCATCTCGTCGAGGGCCGTGCCGAATCCGTGCCCCGAGGCGGAGCTTGTCCTGAGAAGTATCGGCCGGCCCGAACTAGACGCTGCCTGCAGCCTGGCCACCATCTTCCTGCTCTGGAGGGGGTTGACCCTCCCGTCGTTCTCTCCCACGGCCATCAGGACCGCAGGATATGGCACACCGGACACCACCCTGTGGTAGGGCGAGTAGGCGAACATGGCCCTGAACTGGTCTGGCTGCTTTACAGTCCCAAACTCGGTGACGTTGAAGGCCCCGTTGGGGTCGAGCTCAACCCTGAGCATGTCGTAGATGCCCACGTGAGACACCACGGCGCGGAAGAGCTCTGGGCGCTGGGTGAAGGAGGCGGCCATCAAGATCCCGCCGTTGCTGCCGCCCTCGATGGCAAGTCTCTCGGGCGTCGTGTAGCCCCTCCTGATTAGGTGCTCTGCGCAGGCGATGAAGTCGTCGAACACGTTCTGCTTCTTGGTCAACATGCCTGCCTTGTGCCACTCCTCCCCGTATTCGCCGCCTCCCCGCACGTTGGCCACGGCCACGACTCCGCCCTTCTCGAGCCAGACAATGCGCCTCACTTGAAAGTAGGGCGCGGAGCTGAGGCCGTATCCGCCGTACCCCCCCAGGAGGACCGGGTTCTTCCCGTCGAGCTTAGTGCCGCGACGGCGGATGACGCTCAGGGGGACAATGGTGCCGTCCTTGCTCTTGGCATATTCACGCGCCACCTCACAGTCTCGATAGTCCGCCGGTGACACCACCGCGAGGCGCGTCCGGACCGCCTTCCCCGTGGATGGATCGTAGGCGTGCCAGGCCGGGGGCGTAACGAAGCTCTCGTTCCTGTACAGGATGGTGTCGACGTCGGCCTTCACGACCTCATCCACGACGGAGACATCCTCGATCGGTACCTTCCCCTGAGGACGGCCGTCCAAGTCGTAGGCCAGCAGCCTCGAGGGACCTCCGTCGACCTCGGTCACATAGAGTCTGTTCTTCGTCAGCACAAAACTCTCGATGCTGCCGCCTGCGTGCTCCACGATCGGCCTGGCGGAGCCCATCTTCGGGTTCGAAAGCGGAACCTTCAGGATCCTTCCCCTCGGCGAGCCGTTCCGCGAGAGAAGGTAGAGACAGCCGTCTGTCCCCAGAGCGGCCCGAGTCGCCTTGTCTGAGAACTCGGTCACCTTCGTCCACCCGCCCCTGTCGTCCATCAGGTAGTGGGCGAATTCTCCTCCGTCACCGTTGGCTACGGTCGCGAGCATATACTTCCCATCACCGGTCGTCTGGAGCACGGTTTCGGCGATCCTGGGGAACTCCTCGCCGATTACGTATTTGTCTTCTGATGTGTCGACGCCGATCCTGTGGAAGTAGACCTGCTGAAAGAAGTGCAGATCTTCGTCCGGGCGCTCGCCCGGCTTCGGATACCTGGTGTAGTAAAAACCCGACGCATCGGCGTTCCAGGCCACGCTCCCGCCTGCCGTCGGGTAGTTGGCTCTCGGCACCCTGTCCTCGAGCTCCCTCCCCGTGTCGACCTCGTACACATGGACCGTGCCGTCTTCGGACCCTCCCTTCGACAGGCAGACCGCCGCGAGGCGGCCGTTCAGCGAGGGCACGTAGAAGTCGATGCTCATCGAGGCCGAGGTGTCAAGGGCGTTGGGGTCGACTATCACCCTCTCTGAAGCCTGGTCCTGGAGGCTGTCAAAGGACACCAGGAACGCTTGGTTCTTTGGCGGCTGCCACTTCAGGGCGAAGAAGACCCCTCTCCTGAACCGGAGACTGTAGTAGTCTGGTGAAGTTCCCACATAGAGTGTTCTTAGTCGAGATAAGATCTGCTCTCTTGCCGAGATTCCGTCGAGGAGGGAGCGAGTATAACGATTCTGGCTGGCGACCCAGCTCTGGACATCGGGGGCAGCGGCATTCTCGAGCCATCTATACTCGTCGTTGACCTTAACCCCGTGGTACTCATCGGTGACGGCCTTCCTGAGGGTTGCGGGCGGTGAGACAGGCATAGTTGATGACTCTGGGCAGAAGCGTCAGATAAAGACTGCGAGGGGACTGAGGGGGGCTCTCTTAACTTGTCGGCAGGTGGGAGAGGGCGTTAACTGTCGGCAGATGGCTTCTGTAACTCCTTAGCCGGATTTTCAAGGAACGCGCGCGTTCGCCACACATGGGGTTGAAAGATAGAACACCTGCAGATGCTGCGGGAATCAAGGTCGAGGGCGAGAACAAGTGGATAACCTTAATTCAGAATGCCTCGAATCGTCAACGTATTGAGCGGGACAGTTCTTCGCATCAAAGGGAATGATTTCGAGGAGGAAGTACTGCATGCCAATCTGCCCGTAGTCGTCGATTTCTATGGCGGAGGATGCCCTCCGTGCGAGATTGTCTCTCCCATCGTGGAGGAACTCGCGAAGGAATACGATGGCAAGGTGAAGTTTGTGAAGCTGAACATGGATGATGACGAGGAGCAGTCCAATCGACTGGCGGCTCGATTCGAACTTATGAGCGTCCCGACTCTGCTATTCTTCCGTGAAGGCAAGTTGGCGGATAGGGTGGTCGGCGTCATTCCCAAGGCCGATTTCAGGCAGAGGATGGAGTCGCTTACGAAGTAGCTCGAGAATCACCCACCAGCCGACTTCGGAAAGCCCGAGAACGCCCCTTCGCCAAACAGAGATTGGGCAGAACCTCATGTCCCGACAGTTAATGACCGAAGAAAACCCATCCGTGTCCCGAAGAGTTAGGAGAACCTTCACTTCAGGTAATCACTCAATGTTACCAGTCATATCCCGACGCTTAACACCGACAAAATCCCTGCCCGTGTTCCTAAGGCTTAACAGAACTTGGAGAAGCGTCGTCCCGCGCTAAGTTACCCAGAACCCGACGAAAGTTCCCAATGCAGAAAAGTAAGTCCAACTGACGAGAACTTCCCAGTTCCTTTATCTGGCATTCATTAGTAAATTGGTTCAAGAGCAGGGTTGAGGGTTTCAGCCCCTGAGAGCCATCTGCCGACAGTTAACGCCCTCTCCCACCTGCCGACAAGTTAAGAGAACCCCGAGGGGGGTTTTGCGAAGTCTTCAGTTGATGGGTTAGTCAGAGCGCGCGGAGAGGCAAGGACGAAGCCAAGCCAACTCGAACAACTCAGACGAGAGAACGCAGAACCCAAAGAGCTACTACTGAAACTCACAAAGCTGATGGCTGAAGAACCTGAGCGCTGATCGCAGGCTTACTAGTGCGCATGCTCCCCTGGGGTGCGCGCGGCGCGAGGTGCAGTTTTGTCCAATGGTTTCCATGCAAGACCCTGAGCAGCACCAACAACCGACAGAACACCGCCGATGATCTCTCCAAATTCGGTTGAGGGTGCACCTATGACAGAAACAATCAATACAAGAATGGAGCCTCGCCTTACCCTCGATTCCTCTTCCGAATACTGTAAGACCGCCCCAACAATTATTGAAATGCCGCAGATTGTCCCTATAACGAAGAGTACGAGCGCTTCGCCGGCTGAGAAGTTGATACTGATGGGTCACGATTGATAGCTGAAGCCTCCGCCAGCAGTTGAATCTAGGCTGAACCAAGTGTTGATCAGAATCAGGTTGAGAACGAGCGTTATGATGCCACCAATCAGCGAAAGTCCGAAGGCTGAAGTTGGTCTGTCAGCCACAGATGTGTTCCGCCGGCTATTTTGTATCTAAGGAGAGAGAGCGCGCACTCCTCAATCCAGCGGAAATGCGTGGCGGTTTGGTCTCGCGCACAAACAGTACCTGCGAGCACCAGATGATAGTCTAAAGAAAAGACAGATGGATTGAGGATGTTCCTAAGGCTTCGTAATGCTCGCTCTGCTCCGCTTTATCAGAGCCAATACGAGGACACCAGACACTGTGACGAATGCGATGGATAGTGGGAACTGCGGAGTAATAGTAATGATTCCCGCATCGAAGAACAGATTTGCCGTGAAGGGAGTGCTCCCAACTGGACAAATGACGTTTCCTTCAACGTCTGCCGTGTACATTCCGTGGGTCACAGTAGGGTTGATTGATGGGTTCTGGTCCAGTCTAAGGTTTGACCCGTATGTGTTGCCAGCAACCGTCCACCAGTAGTATGGCCCAGCTGGAGAGACGTCATTCGGAGGGTTGCCGAGGACACTAGTGAACGAGAACCCGCCAGCGCCTGCGGCAAATGGAATGGTGAAGCTATCGCCAACGGTGACATTCAAAGCATCTGCCTGGGGAGGAACTGAAGTTCCACTGCCGCTGCCGCCATAAGCTGCGGGCCAGTACAGACCAGACATCACACTGGATCCAAGCATGTACTCGTTACCACTTGGATCGGTTACGGTGACTTCGTGAATCGAATAGAAGCAACTAGTAGCTGTAGTCCAGGGTTGCTGAGGATACACACAGTTTCCCGAACAAGGCGTACTGCTCCCCTGTGGGAGAGGAACTATACCAGGTCCCGAACCTGTGCTCAGCACGATATTGATGGTGCCTCCTGGGCTTATGGCGGCAGGCGTAGCGAAACTCGGACCGTAATAGGTTTGGGCTAAGACCGGTGAAACGAATCCCAAAAGCAGTCCGGCAACCGCCAGCAACACTACTGTCCTTGACTTCATCGATTTAGGAGAGCTAATCGAGGTTATTAATCATTTAGATTCTCAGGTTCATGGACATGAATTTCAGATTCATGTCTCTGACCACTGTAAGCGACCGTGTAAGTGAGAGTGCGCGCGCACTTGAAAAACTTCTCAGGGTCATCCGTGGGCACGAAAGCAGTCTCTGCCCATGCTCCAGACCCGTGATGAATCCGCCTCTCTTATCCAGCTCCGTCCATGTCTCGAGGAGGCTCGCGCTGCACGAACCTGACTATCCTCTCGAGCAGCCAGATAAAGGGCTTGGCGACTTTGAATACCTTGGGTTGTGTCGACATCATCTCTCCGAGACGTCTCGCATCCGCAGTGGTCAAAGCTCGGAGAAGTGCGCTGAACACCACGAAGGAGACTGCAACGACAACTGCTCCTGCTATGACCTCTACAACAGGACCAAGATTTGCCAGCAGCAAGCCGAACGAGACAACCCCCGAGAGTAACAGAGCGCCGTAGAATGCCTTCACATAGGAATAGGGCGGCGAGATACTTAGGCTCGACTTCGCTTTTCTTACGAGCAGTACGTAACTCGGCATGCCAGCAAGATTGCTGATGAGAACATAAGCCAAGAGACCGAGGGTTGGCACCGTGGCAATCGCAATCGCCGCCCCGATGGCACTCGACAGAATGCCCATCGCGCCCGTGTATCCCGAATACCCCTGGGAAGGAAGGACGTTTGATGGCCAACCCATGCCGATGGTCAACCAGCTCAGCGACAAGAAGGTCAGGTATATCCCCCCACCAGAGTATGCGCTTCCGAAGAACAGAGTCATAAAAGGACCACCGTACACGATGAAGAACAGGGCAAAGGGAAGGAGTATCATCGTAGAGTATCTGACGGAGTGTCTGTACACCGTTTGCAGGATTTCCACCTCCTGCAGGCCCTTTATCCTTGAATAGATCGGAAACGTCATGGCTCCCAAGGGATCGTTGATGGAATTCATCAAGGCGCTGGCAGAGAGAGCGACGCTGTACAGGCCATAGATGTACAGACTGACGAATCTCAGTATGATCAAGTTGACGACTTGACCGACAAAGCTGCCGAAGCTGTTGGACAGT
>Ga0326727_10005129_pt1 | contig 37963 bp, 39 predicted proteins | sample MB2enrmetagenome_FD_207643 | JGI IMG/M metagenome (GOLD analysis project Ga0326727, IMG submission 207643) | Lab enriched peat soil microbial communities from McLean, Ithaca, NY, United States - MB29MY | ecosystem: Environmental > Terrestrial > Soil > Wetlands > Peat | place: USA: New York... | reverse complement strand
ATCGCGCCGGCTACATCTTCGGGACCATACTGACGAATGAGTTCGAGCAGTTCCGCAATCTGGCGTGCGAGCGAACGGTCCGTACCGGCCATGTCGCGCAGATAAGCTTCCACCAGAGCCCGGGAACATAGGCCATCCAAGGAATCGAGCAACCGCTGCTGCGACTGCGAGCGCCGCGCGGCGGGCCGCTCTTCTGCAAGGATTTTCTCGAAACGCTCGGCTCCGAAAGTCTGTCCACGGCGCCACGAGCGCGCATAGCTAACGACCTCTTCCACGCGGTCGTAGATAGCCACGGAACTGGAGTCGCCCTTCACGGTCAGCCGGCGGCCGACGTAACGATGTGGCACACAGTAGCGATTACCGTCGAAGGCGAGGCGGAGATCTTTGTGGACGAGCGCCTCGGCGGAGTCGCGGTAATCGTAAGGGATGATGGGTAGGGGCTGCAGCGCTTGAGGTTGGAAGCGGTCGATGGGGCGCTCGTGCGTTTCGCTATGGAGGCGCTGATTCGCGACTTCAGCCAGCCACTGCCGGGCCTGACGATTGACATCATGCAGATCGGTAAACTCGCGCAGGGGCCAGAAGTTTTGGCGAAGATATCCAATCGCGCGCTCGACCTTGCCTTTTTCCCATCCGCTGGCGGGATTGCAGGCGTGCGGAAAGAAGCCGTGATCACGAGCGAAGCCGAGGAAGCGCGGCAGAAAACGAACTAAGCGCCCATCATGTTCGGCGACGGCTGTCGCCAGGTTGTCGTAGGCGATCTGGCGAGCGACGCCGCCGAGGGCAGTGAAAGCATGCATGTGGCAGCGAGCGAAGGTCTCGAAAGTCTGACTGTGAGTGAACTCGACATAGAGCATCCGACTATGGGCTTCCACAAGTGCGAAGGCATAAAGCTTGCGCACGTCGCCCGAATAAGTGAGCGCGCCGAAGTGGCCCCAATCGACCTCGAAGCGCTCGCCTGCCGGCGGTTCCATCCGCAGGAAAGCGCGGCTGGGTTTCAATCGTGGGCGAAGGTTGTGTAAGTGCTCGCGTAAGATCGAGTGTCCACCGCAATACCCCAGCGGCCGCAATCGCTGCTCGATGACGGCGGCACTGACGGTCGGGTCCTTCTCGACCCATTCGGCAATGGTGGCTTTAAAGGGGTCGAGCTTACTTTCGCGTTGCCGCGGGGCTGGGTTTTGCGCGGGCGCATTCAGATACTTCTTGATCGTCCGCCAACACATCCGCAAATGGCGTTCGATCTTGCGGATCGGCCAGCGTTCGGACCAGTACAGGCGATGCAGGTCGTTGATCTGATCGGGCGAAAGCATCGACTTCCGTTATCCGACGGAAGCCGTCACAGCGCCAGCAGGTTGTTGTTTGCAAGATTCCGCGACCGGGGGCTTGCGCGGCGGAAGTGCTTCGAGAATCCAGACTTGCGCCGGAACTGAGTTGTTGTTTGCAAGACCGCGGAGTTCGTCGCCGACGATCCAGATCTCGGCGGCGCAATGCTTTAGGTCGAAAACTGAGTTGTTGTTTGCAAGATTGCGCAGACGGCGTTTTTGGTCGCGAACGTGCTGCTGCTGGCGGTTCCGCTCGACGGCGGCGGCGTGCCGCTCGCGATAACGCCGCCAGTAATCGGGATGATTGGCGCGCCATTTCTGCGGGCTATCCAGACAGATTTGGCGATACTCGGGATCGGCCGCGATCTTCCGGCGATGGTAGTCGGCGCGGCGCCGGCGCTGGCAGTCCGCATTGCCGCACACCGATTGCTTCGGCTGATACTTCGACGGCTGGAAACTCTGTTCGCAGTAGCGGCAACGTCGTTCGATCATTACCGCGTTGTCGCACCTGGGAGGGGCTGCTTCAGGCCGTGGAAGATTTAGAAACTGGTGTAGAGTGTGTACCGCGTCCCCGCCGAGGGCTGGTTTCCGGGCAACGGAACCGGCGAAAATGCGGTCGTTTTAAACCGGCGCTGACACTGGATCTGGACGAGCAGAAGAAGAGCACCTTTCAGTATCAGTATTCGGTGTTTCAGGTGGAGTACAGCCGGAATCTGTGGTTCCGCTCCGGCCGCCAAATGGATGAGATTTTCCAATCGTTGATTGACCGAACGCGTGCGCCCCTGGATCTGGACCGCATCAAAACCATCTTCGGCGACAAGAAGCGCCCGCACTATGACAAGCGTAAAAAGAATCCCACCCGGTGGGGAGTCGTAGTCGAGACACCTACGTATGATCTGACGGTGTTCAAGGTGCATTACGGCAAAATGACCCTGAAGATCTATACCAAAGGCGACCGCGTACTCCGCGCCGAAGTCATCGTGCACAATACCAGGGCGTACCGCTGGGGCCGCTCGCTGCCGTGCTTTGGGGAAATCGTGACTCGCCTGCGCGGGATTCTGGAGCGATTCCTGAACGCGGTCGGATGCCTGGACGCTTGCTTGGTGCCTGACGAGACCCTGGAAATACTGCCGCTGCCCACCCAAGTGGGGAAGACCAAAGTGGGCGGGATCGATTTCAACAAGCTCAGAATGCGGCGGGTAGCAGGGGCAGTCCTGGCGTTATCGACGGCGCCCACTGGTTTCACAGCATCGCAACTGGCAGAGAAAGTGCGCACCATGAGCGGCGAGACGGAATCCGCCTATGGGCCGCGGCGCGCCGCCTACGATCTGAAAAAACTGCGCGGCAAAGGAATGGTGCACAAGGTCGGGACCTCACACCGCTATGAGACGGACCCGGCAGGACTGCGGGCTATCACCGCGCTGGTGGTCCTCCGCGAAAAGGCAATCCGGCCGTTACTTGCCGCATGCCAACGGTCCGAGCCACAAATCAAAGCCAACAATCCCACACCCGTGGATCAACACTATGAACATCTAAGGGTTGGTATGCGCGATCTCTTCACGGCTCTCGGGATTGCCGCTTAGGATCGACAATTCATTTTTCATCTTTTTCCATAAGCTTCTAGAGTGTAGTGAGGGAGCCTCATACCGCCGAGAGCAGGGGCCGACTCGCGGATGTGCGAGTTCAAGCGCTAACATCGGATTAGAACATAGTGGCGGACAGTCACCTTTGGCGAACAGCCAAATGCGTTTTACAAGTCGATGCGAGGTTCGCACTTCGACATGAATCTAGGGTCCCAATGAGGACGGCAACGAAAAGCCAACGCGGTAGACGACCGAGGTGATTGCCCGGAACGGTTAACGCTGAGCGCTCCTTCACGCGGGAGCGAAGGGAAGTGTCTGCGCCGGCGACAAAACTTGACCGTTTTGTGAACTTTTTGGCCACCAAGTGGATCTAGGTCGTTCCCAATTTGTAGGGCCCCCCAGGTCTCGGCAACTGCCCCCGCCTTCTACCAAGTTTCGGCTGGTGTCGAGGTTTCCGCAGCGAAAGGCTAGAGAACCCGGAACGCACGAGGCAATGAAGTTCATGCACTTCCTGACTATCCAAAAACCGGAAAATAGCCCCGGGAGCATGTCCGGTAGCACTTCGATGCGTGTTGGGAGTCGTCCCTCGTCGGAGCCACCGCTGAGTTGGTAAAGGAGTTTGGTCGATGAGCACGGACATTTCTACCCATTGCAATTTACTGTGAAATCGTGGTCAAATCAGTATGTTCTAAACGTACTGGTACGGACATCCAGCGACAGGGGGTCGCCGTAGCTTTTGGATCGTGGATTCAATAGGATACATCGCATTCTAGCGATGACTGCCTATGAGATTGGAGGAAAAGTATTCTTCGCTAAATAATCGACAGCGTGACATTATCTTGCTGATCATCAAGGGCATGCGAAATCGCGAGATCGCTCGCCGACTTGGCATTTCTGAAGGCACGGTGAAATGGTACGTCAGCCAATTGCTGCTCATCTTTGAAGTGAAGAATCGTACAGAGTTGATAGGTAAGATTCTACCGATCTTACCCGCTCCAGCGGAAAACGGAAACAGTTGACTGTCGGCGTGAGCTAGTGTTGTACATCACACAGTGTTCATTGATTGATGATTGAGCGGGGCGCTGAAGATTTTGCGGGAACGCTATCGTCTTTGGCGTTCCCCCATTCTGCCGGACGACGTATCCGACTTTGGCGCTCACCGGAAGTTGGTTCTCCCCAATTTCCGTGCAGGTCAAGGTGCGCCTTGGGGCGAGACGGTGACCGCGGCAGCAACATAAGGTAGAACACGGCGACGCATAAGGTTGAATTTAGCCCGGCTGTACATCTGCCGCTTCACCAGTTTTAGCCGATGAATTTGGCCTTCGACCTGGCCGTTGGCTCCAAGGGAGGACGACGGCGGCGTTGATTGCCTTGTCGTCGTGATGCAGTCCATCACAGAAACGCCCCATTTCTGGCAGCCCTGATGCTCTTGCTTGATCAATCCAAGTCTTTAGGGTTTCGCTCTGCTTGGTGCGCGGAACACTGTGGCGAAGCCCTGTGTCAGATCGTAGAGCAGGTGGACCTTCCGGACAGCACTCGTTCAGTTTGGCGAGAAGTTGCTTCTCGTCGGGTTTCAGCTTTTCTGGTCGCCGGGCCAATAGCATCGCGGCCTGCCGGGGGCGAAGGCGCTTTGGTCTCTTTCCGCCGCGGAGTTGTCGTCGGGCGGAAGTACGTGGTGCCTGGAACACGAAGGGTGGCAATGAATTTAGTCATCGTGCTTCGTCCAACGGCATAGCCTTGGTCCTGGATCTCGTGCCAGAGTTTGGTTGGCAGCCCTCGGCCTGACGGTGGCATTGGAAAAAGGGGCCATTCTGGCAGGCAGAATAGGACCACCAGGCGGTTACGAAATGGACTCCACTGCCGGCTGAGTTGCCCTCCGGCAACTGGGCCGCCTTTGCCGCGACTGCAGGGGAGGCTTTTTATCATCTTCGAAGTAGCCTGCGTCGGTCAAGGAAAATCTCAGCCCCCCGCTTTTTCCCGCCAGTGGCGGGGCGGCGACCCTGGATGGCGCGCGGCGGCCCTCTGTGCCCCCTCTACGTTGGGGGCGCTGCCGTCGACGGGCGGCACTGTGGCCGCTCCCCTTAGGTCGGCCCCGCTCATTTTGGGCCCGACGGTGTGTCTGTCTGACTTGAATGGTCCAATTCCAGGGAAAGCCGCTCGTCACGACCGTAGGCTCGAGGGCTACAACCATAGAATGCCCGGAAAGCTCTCCCAAAATTGCTTGCGTCACGATATCCGGCACGTTCGGCGACTTCTTTGAGCGGCAAAAGTGAGCCGACAAGCAGTTTCCTGGCGATTTCCATTCGTCCAGTTATGGCACCATAGCGGCTGCTCATATTTGTGGTTTTCGATGTAGCGCCATCCTTGAACGTCACGCTCACTTCAAAGTCATCATCAATGGCAAGTATTCCTGAAAAATGCCACGTCCACGGTTTCCCTGTCAAGAGCCGTCGGCCTACGTAGCGTGCCAACGCGCACACACGCCCCAAGAAGCCGCGGTGACCGAAAATATCCTAAATAGACAATTGTACACGCAGGGGCCAAATGGTACGTTCAGGTTGGCCGCCGGACGTCCGCTTGGTGTGGGTGTCTGCTATGCAAACCGAACCGAATGAAGAGAACTCTATCGATAGGTTCGTCTCGGAGTCGAGTGCGATTGTCGATCCTCGACAGAATGGACAACAGTCCCGGCCCCTAACCGCTAAAACGCGCCAATGCATTTCATCACGGTTCATTGGCAAGTGCTTATGTGCAGGCAAAGGGGACTCGCGTTTTCATTTCGATACGACCCTTCCAGCGTGCACCCGTTCCTACGTGTAGTTCTGAGAGCTTAAAATATGGAGGTTAAGATGCGACGTGCTAATACCTGCTTTTACGCAATACTCGCGATTGCAGCGCCTACTGCATTGCATTGTACTTCACAGGATATTACTCGAGGCACTCCTTCCGCCGATGTCGCCTGTGAAGCCAAAGGCGAGGTTCTAAACAGTGTGACGGGCCAAGGCCTGCGAAATGCGATAGTCACCTTTCGCGCTTCCCGTACGGATGGTACTCCTCACGCTTATTTGGCAACAACCGACTTGACCGGTCACTTCGCTATCTCTGGTATCGTATCAGGCACGTACCGACTGTCAGCTAGCCGTCGCGGCTTTATAACCGGGGAGTACAACGCCAGAACATATTCGTCGCCGGGGACCGCGCTTAACGTGGCATGCGAACAGGGAACTCCTACATTGACCATTAGGCTCGTACCATATGCCGTGGTGACTGGCCGAGTTATTGATGAGGACGACGACCCTATCGAAGGTATTCACCTACAGCTTATAAAACTCACAGGCAACGGAAACGATACCGACCTGGTTGTCGTCGGATCTGCTGTGACGGACGATGAGGGTGGGTTTCGAATTGGGAAAGTTCCACCCGGAAAGTACTATCTCAGCAACCTCGCCGGCAGCGGCCCGACTGTGCCCTTGCCACATCAGCCCGGCAACCCCGTGCGGCAGGATTGGATGTACGCTCCGTCGCTTTACCCCGGGTCCGATGATCTGTCGGGCGCTGTCCAAATTACCGTCATTCCGGGGACACATTTCCAATCGAGTGATTTCCGTATCGACAGGAAACCAAATGTACGCCTAAAAGGCAAAGTGACAATTCCTGGCATGGCCGATAACCCCTCGGATCATAACGGGATACTCGTTCCACCTGGCCGTAGTATGATATCGGGCTTTGTCCGCCTGGAGCGAGTTGTGTCTGGAGGAATTTCATGGGCGGCCAAGACGGCTGTCCTCAACCCAAGCGGCACCTTTGGGTTCGATTCAATTGAGCCTGGCACTTACGTGTTATTGGCGACCGTCAGCTACGGCGGAGCAAGTATGGTCGGTCGTCAAACAATCGAAGTAGGCCCCACTGAGCCGGGATCGGTAGAAATTGCGGTTATTCCTACTATGACGCTATCGGGAAAAGTCGAGATGGCGGACCACACCCCTCCAAAGTTGTCGAAACAAACAACAATTGAGCTGAAAGCTCGTGGAGGTAACCTCGCCTTTTCTGAACCCCGGGCTGCGATGGTAGCGCCCGACGGAACCTTCCAGGTCACTGGTGTCAGTCCACAATATTATGACGTCAGAGTCAGCGATCTCCCGGGCAACGTGTGTGTTCAAAGTATTGCGGGAAAAAGTGACGACGAACTTTCGTCCGGGATAGATCTGACCAATGGAATCGGTGAGTTGGATATCGTACTCGATTCGTCCGCCTCAACCGTTACCGGGTTAGTGAGAGGCACGGTTGGAGAGAAGTCGGCAGGCGCTGCTGTTCTCCTGGTGCCCGAGGAAGCTGGCCGACGTCAGGTGCCGTACTATTATCGCGCCACGACCAGCAATGAAGGCGGACATTTTACTTTCACCGGCGTGCCGCCAGGAGACTACACCCTCTACGCCATGGACTACATTGAAGGATCACCTCATTTCGACCGACAGTTATTTGCATTAGTGGACGGCAAAGGGGAGCGAGTGCATGTCCTTTCGTCGGGCACGCTTCAACAGGATGTTAGTCTAATTGTGGCCTCGTTCGCGTTCTAAAAGCTGCGAGCCGGCCTTTGGCGCAATTTCACCTCGGGTACCATGTGTGACAGAGACCGAATTGCGTAGATCGCGACCGGGCAGCCGGAAGAAAAGCAGATGTTCGATCTCGAACTGGAGTCCATCAAGACCGCGATCGGTTTGCGTACGTATGCCGCCGGCCAGGGGTGCGGTTTCGATCACAAGGACAGTTCGCAGGGCATGCGCCATGCGAACGGCGACAAGATCGTCATGAAACGCAATGTCGTTTTAAAGCGGCCAATGTTTCGTGGGAGGACGAGTCGACCAGGATGCTGGTCTTCCGCCGACTCCGCTGAATCCGGGATGCGGGCTACTTGGTGAAGGTCACCTCGACAGCTCGGCCGGTCTCCTGATCTACGATAATCATGAAGCATTCCCAGGTCCACGCGACCAGACGGCCGTCGCGCCAGTCCACGTCTGTGAAAATGTCGCTGGAGCTGGGCGTAGATGCCGCTCAGACGATGTCGCCGGTCGACCTCACTCGGCGGAGGTTCGCCCAAACTTTGGATTGAGATGCCTCCTGATAGTCCAGCAGGACAATGTGATCATCGCCGCAGGAGAGTGCCTTAGAGACGCGCACTCCGATTGCTCGCGCATGCAGATCGGCGGTGTCCGGCATAGATCTATTATCCGCTTGTTGCGCCCGATAGAGCCGATCTACTAGGTCCGGCCGCGCGCGCTCGGTGGTCGAAAGCAGTATTCTTTTTTCGTTCGAAGCTGATTTGCCGGGAGGGTGAAGGCCCGGCCACAGATCGGAACTTTGGCAAGGGAACGGTCAGCGGCGGGCCTTCACGCCAGCCGTGATTCTCTTTATCGCACTGCCAGAGACGAAAGACAACATCGTCCCGGGGTGACGTTGGATCTCCTGCCGAGGAGATGTCCAGTCTGCGGGAACGACACGATCATCGGCCACGGGCGGCGCCTCCGCCAGAGCCATGATGCCGAGCGCGATTGCATCTGGGTACGCCGGGGAATCTGTCGGCCGTGCAAGAAGACCTTCACCATCCTGCCGGATTGGCCGGCGCCGTCCGGGCGCTACACCCTCTATTGCCGACAACGCGCCTGCGAGCGGATCGCCGCCGGCGAGTGTGCCGAGCAAGCCGTACCTCACTGCAAGGACCCGACCCGATTGCCGGGATCCCTCCAGCGTGCGCCGATGGGCACAACGTCGCTTGCTCAGCGTAGGGTGCTGGCTGAAAGCCGAACCGCAGGGGGCGCGCGAGATCCCGGATCACCGGCGTGAGGTTTATCATTCGTCACATGGTGAAGTCGATGTGCGCACGGCTGGTGACGTAGGTACGGGGCCTGCGCGTTCTCAAACGGCAGTCCCGGCGCGGGCGCAAGTCGATGGGCAAGGCGGAACGCCTTCGAGGTGTCGGCCAGATGAAAGCCTACTGGGCAAATCATCGGAGGACCTCGAATGCAGCATCCGTTTTCGAGGGGCACGCGTGGTTGAGAAAATAAACAGTGAGCCGGGCGACGCGCACCAGAACGGCGAGATCGGGACGGTGCGCAGCGTAGTGGGTCCGACGCCCAGGGACATCCCGACGCAGCGCGGCGTGATTCCGAAGGGCACCTACGGCTACTTCGTCGAGTGGGACAATCTCCCAGGTAATATCCAATCGCAACGGTCGGGCTGAAGGTGAGGGCGCTTGCGGCGTGAAACGCTCGACCCTCGGGCTGGCGGGCTTTGTGGGAGCCATGCTCCGCAACACGGTCATGACCCAGCACTGCTGGGGCACGCGCAACCGGAGTCCGGGTTGCTCGCCCGTCCCCCCCACGGAGTGGCGGCCATCGCGTCGACCTCGCCGTCGCACTTCGGGCAGTGAATCATTTCAGTTCACCATAGGGTCGGGCGCGGTGATTTTGGCCAGCACCATCAGAGCTCCATGGGTTTCGCCGCAGCCCTCGCAAGGAATATCTACTGCCTTCGAAGCCAGCACCTCGAAGGATGGCCCGCCAGGCCGCTCTAAAAACGCGCGGAGACGCCACGTAGCGCATCCCGCCGACCTCGCAATCGTTGTGCGGCGAGATGGTCTTGTCCACCACCGCCGCCAACTCCCCGCACTTTCCAGCAGATGATACTTACCTGTCTCATTGGGTTCCCTCCCCGCCGCAAACGTCAGACGGAGCGCCAGTGTCGACAGCGTTGAGCCCGGCCTCGAATGCGTGGATGATCGCATTGAACCAGACAATCGAGTGCATGGTCTCCTCGTATTAGTGCCGTGCGCGGATGGCCTTCTCGTAATCGTCTGTCGTTCCGACCCAGATGTCGTGCCACTTCGGCCCCCCCGCGCAGTCAGCCGCTCCTTTTCCCTCTTGGCGTCGGCCAGTATCTCGAGTACTGCTCTTCACTTTTCATATTCACCTCTGCGCCCATCGATAGCCCGCCATCAGCAGGACCCCGATACAAAAAGCACGCCGCCGTCCGCAGCACGGGCCATTCATCTGCTCCTGGTGCGCGAGCCTGATGCCGGTCGATTTCACCGCCGGCCAACTGTTCTTACGTGCCGCCCCGAAGCCCTCGAGGCCATGCGGCAGAATCCCCGCGTTGTGGAGATCATTGACTCGCACGAACAGGAGGTCCGTGTTTCGATGATAAAGGGGACCGACGAGACGCAGGTCATCCGGCACAGTTTACCAACGGTCTTGGCAATCCTGGCCTTCCTCGCAGCGAGCCCCGCGAACGTACTCGTTGAACTTCTGCCCATGGCTGAAACTCGCCTGGATTTATGAAATCGGCGCGAAAGGCTTGTTTTCAAGCGCTTTAATCCTCGCGGCGACCCACATTTGAGAGGATTATGAGCGGCCCGTGCGGTGAGGTACCATTCAGAGTAGGAAACTATCGACCATTGTTGCCCACAAATCGAACCATCAGACATGCAATGGCGTGCCGGCTCTGGGAAGCTATGGTAGTCCTCCCCTACCTAACCGCTACGGTTTGCCTAGTCGGCTGTCATTCAAGTCCTACAGACCCCGAGAGGTCGCTGCAAGCCGAGTTTCATCGGATGACTGGATCCATTACGTTACCACCGGGCGTTACGGAAATACACAAACCCCTTCAATTCGAGCGCGGCGCAAACGATATCAATCTCACGGGCGATCCCTCGGGTTCAACGCTTCGACTCGCTAGAAATTTCACTGGGAGAGCCGCCATTTTGGGAGTAAATGTTGCGAACGTACGATTGGAAAGATTTCAGATTTCCGGGGACCGTGCTGACCTGAAAAGAGATCTGTATTTGCCTCCTTCCAATGTTTCTTTTGCGGATTATTATGATCACAATGGCATCGTTTTTGTCACGTCAAAATCGATCACGATTCGCAACGTGTCCTTGCAAAACATCGGCACGTTCTCGATTCTTGCCAGCCGCTGTCGTGGGGTGGCACTCGAGGGTATTAGCGTCAAAGACTCAGGGACGTTGAACGCTCAGGGTCACAGCAACACCACTGGGGGCATTCTATTCGAAGAAGGCACTGCGGACTTCAGCGCCAAACATTGCCACATCGAAAGCATTTGTGGAAATGCGATCTGGACGCATTCCAATGACGGTTCACCGCGGAACCAGGACGGCATAATCGAGAACAACGATATCTGGGGAACACCGAGAGATGCGATTCAAGTCGGACACGCCACGCGCGTTCAAGTTCTGAACAACCGCGGTGGACGAATCGGATTCCCTTCCGACGAAGCTGATCTTCCTGGCGGGGCAACGCCCGTGGCTGTGGATTCCTCCGGGGACACCTCTGATTCCATTTACTCAGGCAATCAGTTTGAAGATGTGGACGGACAGTGTATAGACCTTGATGGCTTTCACGATGGGCGTGTAGTGAATAACTCCTGCATCAATCGGAAGCCGCCGACGGCGTACCCCCTTTCCCATGTTGGAATTGTGTTTGGCAATTCCAACCCTGCCATGCGGCCGGAGGGAGTAGTGGTGAAGGGGAACGTGATTCAGGGGTTTGGCTACGGCGCGGTCTATCTGATTGGTCAGCACCAGGAAGTGTCGGGCAACCAGTTCATTGATGTAAATAGGAACCACTGTTCTGGCGACATGCGCGTTGCGATATGCGCCTATGCGCCGGACGAGCCAGGAATGCTTCGAAGCGGAATCTATCTCGCCGCACACTCGGCACGCCCGGTGAAAACAAGGGGAAACAGGATTTGGGGAAACTACATAAGTGGCTTCGGCATGGATCGTTGGTGTGTGACAGCGGGCCCTGGCGCGCGCCTCGATCTCAACACAATTGGGAACAACACCTGCGTGACAGCAAAATGAGAGGGCAACCACACAGAACCCAGTGGGCTACCGAGAACCATAACCCGGTGAGCAACGAACCCAGCGGGGACTTAACAAAAAGCCGACGGGCCAGACTATATGGTAGCAGTCGGAGCGAGTCTCCGATCCTCACGCTGATACCACGACATCGCCCAGCCGGCTTGGTCGGAGGACTGGGTCCCGATGTCCCCCTAGGCGTTCCGCGTTGCGCCTTCCCGACGGCGTCCCGAGGAAAAGCCGCGGAGCTTACCGCCATACGTAGGAACGAGGCTTTAGTCGACTCCAGGACCTTTAGTCGGCGGAACAGTGGCTCCGGGGCCGGCGCCTTTCAGGGTGGAAACCAGTGATCGATTCTGTTGCGGGCAATCCTGAGTTCTATCGCAGCATGCAGGGACAAGCCAATGCGGTTCGTTGCGGTACTCCGTACCACAGCCTGGAGCTTCCCGGCGGCGTAGTTCCGGGGGTGGTGCCGGTGGAGCGGCTGCGCGAACGGCTAGACCACTACCTGCCGCTCCGCGATCCCCGAGGTAAGCGTGTATTGGACATCGGGGCCGCCTCAGGGTGGAACAGTTTCGAGCTAGAACGGCGCGGGGCAAGCGTGGTCGCTCTAGATTGCATCGAGTATCCCGAGTTTCACTACGCCAAGAGGTCGCTCGATTCGCGAGTTGAACTTGTATTACTAGACGTTGACGAAATCTCCAAGGAACGCCTCGGAGTTTTCGACTACGTCCTATGTTTTGGAGTTTTGTATCACTTGCGACACCCCCTTATGGCATTGGAGAAGATCTGCTCTATCACTCGTGAAATGGCATTTATTGAATCGTACGTAATAGATCCCAATGAATCTTTCCCAGGCTGCGTTATGGAGTTTTACGAGACAAACGAGCTCGGGGGACAAATCGACAACTGGTGGGGACCCACGGCTGCTTGTTTGGCTGCGCTGTGCCGATCAGCCGGATTTGCCTCTGTTGAAAACTTGTATGTGCGCGACCGGCGCGCCGGATTCACGTGTGGGCGGCACTGGGCGAAGCCCTTACGGAGCGCGAGTGCGTCACCCTTATTGTGTTTTGCGGTTAACAACCGCTACCAAGATGACTGTTTTTCGCCGCCGAAGGACGAATACATCTCGATCACTTTCAAATGCCCCTACGATATCGAGAAATCCGACGTTCTGGTCGAGGTAGACGATCTAGCGGTGCCCGTCCTGAGCCTGGTCCGGGTGGGCGCGACCCGATGGCAAGCGGATGTGCGGGTTCCACCAGCTTTGGACGAGGGGCGTCACGATGTAAGGTTGCGGACCACGAATTCGGATTACAGCAATAGCCTGCAAATCTGGGTATTGCCCTTCGAAATGCGGGAACAGCATGTCCGGGATTGTGGCTCGGAGGCGCTAACGGCCCTAATACTTGCCGTGGGGCCAGACCCCTCACAGCCAGTGGTGCGAGAGCCCCGCGCGCCAATGCCCGTTCACTTTCAGTGTGCAGGACAGGGTACTTCTCCGGGGCAATCGATATCAGTCGAGGTGGATGGAGTGCCTTCTCCGATCATGGCGTTCGGCTTCGTCGAGGAAACAGTGCACCAAGTAAATTGCCGACTGCCGCCGGAGCTCTCTGGAGGCCTCCACGAAGTCCGCCTTCGCTTGCCCGACGGGAGCTATTCAAATTCGGTGCAGTTTTGGCTGGAGGTTTCTGCGTAACATCGTATGACTGAAAATAGAATACGAACCACCCGAAACGTCTCTGGGACACTCGGAATGAAATCAAACCGAGGTGACCGCATTGGCGCGCGGCCGAAAAACGCCGGGAGCTCGGCTTGGCCCCATTGGCGATTGCCTCCACATTCGATGTCGGATCGGCTGTGCGGCCGCCGCGGAACGTCCCGCTATGCCATCGGTTTATTGAGTCTCTTTTGTGGCGGACTACTTCTGTCTTTGTTTGGTTGCTCTGAATCGTCCGATATACGTTTGCGGAAGATCCTGGCTTCGCGAACGACTGGCGTCGTTTACCTTCCGCCCGGCACCATCGAGATTTCGGAGGAGCTTACTCTCGCCCGTGGCGCTCATGACCTCACCATCAGCGGCCCCAACACCACGCTGAAAGCGTCTGATCGCTTTCACGGTCGAGCGATCCTTTGCGGGGAAGAGGTGCAGCACATCCGCCTGCTTGGTTTCTCTGTGGACGGCAACCGTTCTGTACTCGCAAAACCGCTAGAGATGGCTCCTTCGGAAAATTACTTCCGGGTCTACTATCAGAACAATGGCATCCTATTTGACCGCGCCGACAGCGTCGACATCTCCGGCGTTCACTTTTCCAATGTCACGAACTTCGCCGTCTTAGTTAGTCGCAGCTCAGGAATTCGGCTTGACCATCTTTACGTGTCGGATTCTGGTTCCCTGAACAAACGTGGCCGCAACAACACCACCGGCGGCATAGTCATCGAGGAGGGGTCCTCCGACTTTGACGTGCGCGATTGCAGGTTCTTGCGGATTCGAGGCAATGCGCTTTGGACTCATTCCATGTACCGGTCGCCCCGGTCATGGCATGGGACCTTCACCGCGAACAATTTCGACAGAGTCGGCCGCGACGCGGTGGAGGTCGGACACGCTAGGGACGTTCGCGTAGCGGAGAATGCTGGATCAAACATCGGCTATCCGACGGAAATCATCGATGCGGAGAATGGCGGCGTGCCTGTCGCACTCGATACCGCCGGAAACGTTGATCACGCCATCTACGAGCGGAATCGGTTTGAGGAAGTGGACGGCAAATGCATCGACCTCGACGGCTTTCACGATGGCTCGGTCATCGAAAACCAGTGCGTCGACCGCCGTACGGCTGCAGACTACCCCTTCGGCCAGTTTGGAATTGTTATGAACAATTCGAATCCCGACATGCAGTCCGAAAACATCGAGATCATAAACAATCGCATCGACGGCATGAAATTTGGCGGGTTATTTCTTATCGGCAGCGGTCATCGCGTGATCGGCAATGTGTTTTCACACATGAACACGGCCGGTTGTAATGAGAACGCCAAGCTATTTGGCTGCATCTTCAAGCAGGACGAGCCTGAAATGCTGGAAGCTGGGATCTATGTGGGGCGAGGGGCGGAGCGTCCTGCTAATACACACGACAATGTTGTCAGGCAAAACCGGATCTCCGGACACATGATGAAAACTCGGTGTGTCATTTTCGCTCCAGGGGTCAGCCGGCGGTCGAACGCAATCGAAGGCAACCAATGCTTCGACGACCGCCCTTTGCCCTAAAACTGCGAGCCGCAGCCGTAATGAGCGCCGCCAACCCAAACACGAGACAAGTATCCAACAGGAGATTGAACTGGAACTGATGTTTGATATTTTCCCACGCGTCCCCAAAGGCAGCGGAAAAGAATGCGACGGCGCAACAAGCCGACAGGCAGATTCCCAATTCCGACCAACACCGCACCGAGGCATGTAGGTTTTTGTGCTTCCCGATCAGTATTAGTATCCCGACCATGGGAACCAACACAAGACTGCCGATGAGATAGACCCCCAACGCGGAGAGCCATCGCTCATGAATGTAGCTCCATAACGAGAACGAATTGCTCTTTGCGCCGGGTGGCTTGCCGGCGGACTTCTCAAAATTACCGCAGAAATCTGGCCGAAGAGAGAGGGCACTCGCGAGGACGAGTTTCATATGCTTCATCAGTCGGCGAGGCCGATGAAGGTAGAAGCGCACCACGGTTATTGGGGTCACTTTTTCGAGTACGGCGTTTACCAACCGGCCATCGCCAACACCGGTATTGTCGCTCCAGGGAAGTGTCCCTGAGTACTTTACGTAGTCAGGATTGAGACCGAGTGCCTTCAAATCGCCTGCTGGATTGTCGGATTCGGGCAGGATGGCATAGAAGATCATGTTGTACAGATTCGTCATCCTCAGTGCCAGCAAGCGCGAACGGTACATGACCGTGCCAGCCAACAAAACGGCAACAACTCCAACCAAGAACCCACTTCGCACCCGGTTGTCGATGTTGCGGCACGCCAGAACAAGTCCATACGCTCCGAGAGGAATGCACAACGGCGCATTCTGAGTCTTCGCCAGTATCCACAGGACCGCGAAAATGCTCCAGCGTACCGCCGACGCAATCGAAATCTTTCGAACGGTACAGAAGCTAATGCTTTCAGCCAAGAAGAACAGAAACCAATAACACGATGCGGGTTCGGTGTACAAGGAGTTCCAGTACGCAACGTAACCGACATCCGTTAGTACAAAGACAGCAGCAATCCAGAGTAACCTGTACCCCGGAATGGTGGCAGCAGCGTTGAACAGACAAAACAGTGCGACAAGGAACAAGGTGGTGTGGATCGCACCAATGAATCGAATATTGAAAGAGTCGGCGTGCCCGGACAGGCGATTGAGGAACAGCCCAACCCTGAGTGGCAACAGTTCGGACGTGATCTCTTCCCATTGGGGCGCTCTATAGGTGGGGTCTGAGACGTAGGTTGGTGTGACGTACCAGTATTTGTGCTCTGGCCCCTTAGGCTGCGGTGCGTAACCGAGGGGCCCGAGTATCCGCACAAAATCACCTTGGTCAGCGAGTCCGACAATTGGCGGAATGAACAGTTGCCAGCTAACCACCGCCGCAGCCAACGCCAAGACCAGCCACAACTCTAGAGTGCGCGACAGGCAGGCCCTCCGGTTCTTAAGGTGTTGTCCGGGTAGCACGAAGATTTTGACTCGCCCAACAGTGTAGCAATGGTTGGGTCCGCGATGGGCTGCAACGGTCCTCGGTAGCGACGCTCGCCCTGAACACATCCACCAGCAGGACAATCATTGGTGCATCGTGGATCTCGGTGCCGACTTGGGCCAAGGTGAACATCGACGCCTGGACGCGGCGGGGCCGCCAGGGGGGAAAGTCTCGTCAGTTCGGTCGGAAACGGCTCGCAGGGGCACGCACGAGTTCATCGTTGAATCGCGGGAGCCAAGCACTCAACACCGGCTGACCAAGAACATGTTTGATGCCTGGCTCCGGCAACCGGGTGGATCGCCCGCAGATGTCGTATGAAAAACAGGCTGAGGGAATTCCTTTGGGACGTGGCGTAGGTCGTCGCGCCTGGGCAACTGCCGGCCTGCCCAATTCCGCTGCCTACTCTAACTATTTGTGGCCTGGCCACGTCTTTCGGCGCAAAGTAAACTCCTCGGGGCCGAGCTCATCGAGGGAGGTTCCGCTGTTATCCCATTCCTCAATAGGCCTCGGGTATCGGCAGCATGCTAAGAACGGCCTGATAGCCGGGCATCGGAATGCTGCTGACCGGGGACGCCGGCATCTGGGGCCTGACGATGGCAACCTGTTACGCCAGCAAGAACGGACTTCCGGCTGCACTGTCTGCCCGGCGCGGTCGAGCCACGATGCAGGACCTCAGGGCCCCCCGCGCTCGATCAACGTTCTGCGGTACACTGCACCTGGATTTGCAAAGGAACGGTCGCCGGTGCGGCGCCGCCCAGGTTGTAATGCCGTAGTGCCTTGGCGTACCAAATCCGATCCTCTTCTGCGGCGGCGAGCTTTTCGAGAATGGCGAGGTTGTGGTACCAGGTGATTTGTGCAAGCACCGCTTGCACAAATGCCTCGTCCGGCCACGCTTCTGCGAACGCCCGCATGTATCTCAGGTTGCGCGGGGCGAGAATCCCCTTGATATCGGGGAAGGGCTCGCCTGGAGGTCGGCCGCCAGACGGTCGATCACTTTGGCTCCCCAGCTTTACCGTTCCTGCCGGTCGAGGGATATCGCGGCCGATCTGCCCGTACAGCAGGACCAGTTCCCCGATTGACCCGCCAGCGATGTCATGGAGCTGCGCAGTTCAACTCCTGCTCCAGCGGAAACTAGTAGACACGCTTCGCTTAAGGCCGACCATTGAACATGGATGGAGCCGCCACGTGCTCGTTCATCAGATCCAAGCCGGCCGGCGGCATCGGCAAGGGGAAGGCCGTTGCCAACTTTGACCCGCCCTGGAGGCGGAAGAAGTTGGGTCACTTGCCCGCCCCGGACCGGACGATCCCACTTTGCCCATTTCTTTGCCCACACTGTCTACAACTGGGTCGTAATACCTCATACTGCCGCTCGGTCCAACGGTCACGACGCACTACAAAGGCTCGCGCTAAGTAATTGAGGAAGAGCAACATATCGCATCTGATCACTCTCCGTAGCAATAGCTCGTCGGACGCCTGAAAATCAGATTTCCGGGGCTGTTAACCGAAGGGTTGTAGGTTCGAATCCTACCTGAGGAGCCAATTTAACTCCTTCATTTTCAACGTATCCCCCAAGAAGTCACACACTTACGACCAGGACCGCCACAGGCGCGGCCGGTTCGCCATTTACCCAGCTTTCCTCGATTTTGGCCACCTTTCCGTGCTGGAGTCCCACCAAAGTCCCACCAATACTTTGTGGCGCAAAGCCATCTGCGAGGCCTGCCCATGCGGTTCTTCCCGGCGCGCGATCCGCATGGCCTGGTTGTGGCGAGACATGCAATCCGACCCGAAACACAAAAAAACTGGCAAGTCTGGGGGAAAATGGCGCGGCTGGAGTAAGCATGTAACCGATTAACCACAGCAAGGAGGGTTAATCGATGGCTCCAACAGTCACCGGCGAGAGAGCGCCGGCCAAAACCCGATCTTCCAAAATCAGGCGCAAGGTCGACCTGGCAAATGTTCCTATGGTCCCCTTCGCCTGGGTCGACGAACATGTGTACGCCGCGATCCGCATGTGTTCGGAGAAGGTCCTCCAACGCGAACGCCAGGAAGACCTCGGGTGCAGGTACAAAAAGATCGGCGGTAGCGTCCGGTACCGGCTCAGCGACATCTTCGAATTCCTGGACGCGCAGCCGGGCGGCGGTGGGAACGCGCCCACCGCGAAGCGCGGTCCGGGCCGGCCCAGAAAGGTGGTGGTATAGATGCCCACCAACATCAGCACCACCACGCCCGCCGCGCCGCCCGCCGGAGACGCGCCGATGAGTGCGGCGGTAACATACGACGTCGGCATCCCGACGATCCACGATTCTGCCGCCGCGATGGAGACGCTGGAATATGGCTTGTCCACCGTCGCCGACCCGACGCTGCGCCGCCACTACTTGCGCATTGCGCTGGCGCTCACGTCCGGCATCCTGGTGCCGCCTGGCGCGCCTGAACTGCTCGAATCGTTCGCCATCCTCCGGGCGGCGCGGATGATCCCGGCGAGCAGGCCGGACATGCTGGCACCACTTGGCCTCTACATGGGGTTCGGCGATCTCCGGCGGCGGGACGCGATGGCTACCGCGCTCTATGAGCCGACGGCGAAATTCATCCTGGGCTTGCTGGGGTCGCCGGTACCGGCCCGGCGTTTGCGGCAGGCGGTAGAGCGCAGGTTGCGCAAGCTGGAGCAGGTTCACCAGCAGCGCATCGAGCAACGGCTGCTGCCAGACCCCCTGGTGGTTGAGAGCGGCCTGGCCGGCGAAGGCGTCACGCAGTTTACAGACGCGGACTGGCCGTGGCTGGACGCGCAGTTGCGCGCGAGCGGCAGGCGCACCGATCAGCGCACGGCAGAAGTGATTGAATTATACCGGAGGTGCGGCGGCAGCCGGGCGCGAATGGGCGACTCGGCCTACGTGTTCCTCCAGCGCCAGATCCACAAGCCATCGAGGCTGAACTGGCTGATCCGGCAATGCGTCGGGCGGGGCTGAAAAAAAGTTGAAAAAAAGTGTGCCTGGGGCCGTTTGGCCCGGGCCTATAAGTGAGGGCACTATGCAGCAGGACGTCGAACTCGCAATTCTTTTCCGGCCGGAGGGTGCGGCCATGCCCGTCGTCTTAGGTCATATCCGCGACACCGCCATGCTGCGTACGGCCATGGCGAAGCTGATCGCACAAGCCGAGGCCGGTGCCAGCAACTCGAACCCGCTTACCGCACGGGCCAGCGCCGCGCAGGCGCGCGTGTTGAAGCAACTGCTGGAGTCGTAGAAATTTCCGGGAGAGGAGGGTGGCGCGGCGGGCCGGAAACCCGCCACGCCCGAAAAAAATGGGAACTGCTGGAATTTTAGCACACGAAGTGATGTACGTTCTACCGGCACCAGTCTACCGCGACCCGCTGGTCCGGTTGTCGTTGGAACTGAAAGCCGTATACGCCGGATGGGGCGCCGCGAGCATCGCGCCCTCCATGCGCGGCCTGAGCCTGGCGCTACGCCTGGCCGCCGTCCGGTTGGAACTGCCCGGCCTGCCGGATTGGTGGGCGGCGGTGCCGGAGACGCGTGACACCGATATGATCGTCTACCTCGCCGATGGCGAGTCACCAGGCGAGCAGTTCTTCGAGACGTTCCCGCCGTTCGGGCCGTTGCGCGGGTTGATCGAGGACGCTGCTGCCGCGCTGGCGGTGCAAGAGGTGGGGTTGTGAGCACCAGCGTCGGCACGATCACCACCGCGACTCCGGTGCCCGCGCAGCTTGCTGGCGACCGCGACGCGACCCTGCGGTTCCTGAAGTTGCTCTGGCCGGAAGGTCCGAAACACAATTACATCTGCGTTTGGAGAGGTGGCGTCTCGAAGTGGTTCGGCGGCGCCACCGGCGAAAGTGGCTCACTGCTGATGTTGGAGGTGGCGGCGGATTTCATCGCGGCGCATCCTGTGAACGCATACGTCGGCATGTGCCTCGCCGACCGCGATCACGGCCCGCACTGCCGCCTCAGCCGGAGCGAAGAACGTCTGGCCCATGCGTCCCACGGTGTCTGGATGGACGTGGACCTCCTTGGTGCGGCCCACAAGAGCGAAAACTATCCCAAGTCGCTCCAGCAGGTGGTGGAGATACTTCACCGCGCTGGGTTGGCGAACTTCATACCGACGTTCGCGATCTTCACGGGCGGCGGTTGGCACCTGTACTGGCTTTTTCGCGAGCCTTGGTTTTTTGAGCCGGGTTCCGATCCGCGCTTCCATGACCGCGATATCTTCTGCTCGCTCCTGCGCCGATGGCAAAAGCTCATCCGCGATGCAGCCAGCGCCATGAACCTGACTCTCGATCCGACCCACGACCCGGAGCGCGTCCTCCGACCCGCCGGCACGATTCGCGCGAAGGAGGGCTGCGAACCGAATGCAACCAGCTTCTTCGACGAGCTTTCCTCCGGCCGCCGGTACGCTCAGTCCGACATGACGGAACTCCTGGATATGCTCGGCGTAGTCGAGCAGTTGGAGAGCCGTGAAGCCAGTCCGGTTGACGTGGGGCCGTTGCGGATCGACCCTAATGCCTCCGTTGACGGCGAGTTATTCGAGAGTTTGGGGAAGGCCGATCCCGTGCTCGTGCAGATCCTGAACCTGCAAAAGCCCCTCGGGAAGACGTTGCCACCGGAGGATTCGTTCAGTGAGCGCGATCAGCAACTCGCCGGATACCTCGCCTTCTGGGTGCCATACGACCCGGAGACCGATACCGGCTTTGACGCTCAGCGTATCGTCGATGCGCTCATCTGGTTCCGGCGCACGAAAGCCAAGCCCGGCCACCAGCGGCAGAAGCACGGCGCGTATTACGCGATCACAACGCGGAAGGCGCTGGACTGGGCGAAGTCCGAACACGAGAAAGAGGACCGCCGCAAGAGCGCCGAATCGAGGAAGCAGGCCGAGGCCGAAGAATCGGCCAAGCTGGAGCAGCAGCAAAAGCAGGCCACCGAATCCGAGGCCGCCGCACGCAAGCTCCTGGCGGACATTTTCAAGCCGCGCCAGATCACCAGGATGCTGATCCTCTCGGATAACGGCGCGGTGACTTATCGACTTGAAGTGGACGGTACGGTGGTCAAGATTGGTGGGGTCGGTGCCATCTTCAGCAGCGAGTTGACGTCGCGCGCGATCTGGCAAGCGACTGGCAGGCCACTCCCGCCGATCAAGAAGAAGCACTGGATCAGCGTCATCCTGCCCGCCTTCCACCAGATCAGGCAAGAGGTAAACATGGACGAAAACAACGGACGGATTCGCCGGTGGCTGCATGGCTACTTCAAAGGTGGCTTTGACGGCTGTTTGTGCGTCCGTGACCCCGCCCTATGGGTTCCCGCGCTCGAGGAGATGGTGACCGAGGAGGATAGGCGGCGCTCGGCGGGGGTTGCCATGTTGTACGGCGATTACATCTGCCTTTTGCGAGCCCACAAGTTCACTAGCTGGGTGCGCAAGTTCGCCGAGGACGGTAACGAGGAGTGCGCGACCAGCATCCGCGAGAAGCTTTTGGCGCTTGGCTTCGAACGAAAGGATTCGCACACGATCACGTTCGAAGGCGGCGAGAAATTCAAATTGCGTGATGTTTTCGTCGGACAGATCAAATGGTTCCAGGACTTCCAAAGCGGTGACGGGGATTTCTGGGTTGCATCGAACCGTTCCAGGCCCGCCGGAGGAACACATTCTATACCAGGGGCGAATTTTGATTCGGAGTAGTGAGTGCACTACTTGCTTCGCAGATAGGTCGAACTTCAAAACGGTGTTCTTGGTGTTCCATCCGTCTCTCCCTACGGGATTGCACCGGCTTCAAATTGCTGGGAGTAGTAGGTTTACTGCTCGCTCAAGTGTGAAAATTACCTCCTGTATATGGAGAAGCGCAACACCGCCGAACACCGTTTGCCACTTCGAGAACACCGGCCAGAACACTTTTGGCTGCTCGCCAGGAAAGTGGCGGGCCGGTCGCCACCACTTCACCTGAGCCCATCGAAGCACCTGGAAGTTCCCGCAATGCGGCCACGGCACATCGCCGATCCGTGCGTGAGCAGCGGCGGTAGGCGGGGGCGGGTAGCCAATTTGATGGCAGCGCCACTTTATTCAACCGATCCGGCCCGGCGCGCTGGTGGCGACCGGCCCACGGGCGCGTGTGTTGCGCCGCCAGTCGCGGTCGCCACGCATGTGCCAGCAAGCCGTCACGCGTGGGAACGGGCGCGCCGGTGGCGCGTGGAATGGGCATCGTGACGGCCGTGCTGGCCGCGCCGGAATCTTAGGTTCTGACTTTCGACCGGGCGCCGCGATTGGTAATGGTGCGGCACAAAGCCACGGTCAGACTTTTGAAAAGTGGTTGACCGGAGGTTGACTCTGGTTGACCGCGCGGTTTACTGGCGACCGCCAACCCCCAGAAACGAAAACAGATAGGCGGGTGGCGAAGGAAAGGCCGCGTGAAACCGCTTGTTGACAGGTTGACCGGTGGACAGGTTGACCAAAAAGGAGGATTGTATGGCGGCACCAGAGCGTAGGATACCGGCGCGCCCGTGCCTTACGGCGCACTGGCCGGCACCGTGCCGAAATTGCGGTGCGGCGGGGGCAACGCACGCGCCGATCTTTCATCGTGGCCTGTTTTGCGCTGCCTGCTGTCCTTGCTGTTCGCCGACCGCGCCGCCGCAACCGCGCGCACCCACTCAGGGTCCGCGTCCGCCGCATGCGCTGAAGCCGGCACCGAAGCGCATGGCGCCGGGCAGCCAGTTCTTGGATTTGGGATTTGGCCGTCCAGATGGCGATTTCTACGGCGACACCCCGGTGGACAAAGCCGTGCGCAGTGCGCGGCCACCGGATCGGTGGGTGCCGCGCCGCGAACGATGGTTTCCTGGGCGGCGGTAGAGACAGAGTTTGAGAGTTGTAAATCCGAATCAAAAAAGGAGCACATCATGACAACGAAGATCGAAACGGCGCTGGGCGAAATCAAGCTGTACGCCCACCGCGAACAGGAACTTCTCCATCAAAAGTCCGAGAAGCAGATCGAACTGCAGGACGCCCAACGTCTCGGCGGCGAGGCACTGCTCGATGGCGACACCACCGACGATGCCATCGACACGGTACGACGCTTGCAACTTCAGTTGTGGCAGATCGAATCGGCGCTCTGCGGTTGCCGCCAGCGGCGACTGGCCGCCATCGCGGAAAAGGTCGCCGCCGAAGTCGCCGGCCTTCGCCAGCGCGCGAGCGAGGCGCGGCAGCAGGCCGAGGCGATCCAGGCCAAGACCGCACCGCTGCTGGCGTCGCTGAAGGAGCTCGAGGGCGTCGATCACGCGCCGCAGGGCGTGTCGCACAGTGCGAACGCCGCGAGTTTGGCGGGCATCTTTGATGGCCAGGCCGGCGAGATGGAGCGGCGCGGCGTCCCGCGTCACGGGCACATCGAAATCGATTCGGCGATCTTCTCCATGGACGAGATCGTCGATGCCGTGTTGCAGCAGTCGGTGGACGGTCCGTCCGCGTCGGACGTGATCTCGTGGGTCGATGCGCAACCGAAGTCTGCCACGTTCGCCGGGAATCCGACGACGTGCCGCTTGAGTTGGGATATGACGGCAGGCGGTATCCTCCCGGCGGCCTATATCCGTACATTGCCGCAGCCTCGTGCGGTCGCGCCGCCGGAAGAAGCGCCGGTGCCGACCGGTGGCCGGTTGGTCTCCGTCGATCAGTTTTTCGGTCACGCCGCTCGACCGCGCCGCGACCAGCGGGAGGAGCAGAGCGCTTGAGCGCCGTGGCTGGCACATTGGAGGCGAGTACGCACGATGCGTGCTCGCCTTCCGCGAACATCGCCATCCAACCGGGCGTCCGCATCGAACTAAGCGGCTACGAGTGGGGACGCCGCCGGCTGGCAGTTCTTTACGGGGGTCTGATCGCGGAGAAGATGCCCCCGTGCGTGAGCATCGAGCAGAACGTTAGCAGGCATGAGGCCTGCCACTGCACGGTAAGTTTCCTCACGAGCGAACTGCCGCTTGGAGGCGCAAGCATAATTCCGGTCGCTGGCCACAGCGCCGGCAGAACAAGCAATAGGCTTCCAGGGCCAGGCGAGAAGTCGATTTCGGACAAAGAGTGGGTCAGTGGCCTGAAGCTCCTTGGCGGCGATCAGTTCGATCTTGCCGAGATCGAGCGATTCACCACGCAATTGTTGACCGACTACCAGCCGCTTACGCGGCGACTGGCCGGCGTGCTCCTGGAGCGAAAAGTTCTGACCGGGCGGCAGGTCCGGCGGATTTTGCTCAAAGCGCTGAAGAAAGATTTGCGCCGCGCGAAAATCGTCGCAGAGAAGGACCGGCGCGAGCAGGCGGCGTTCGCCCTGGTACTCGAAAAGGAGCTGCGTTCGTGAACACCGAAGCTGCTGTCGAGGAGAGCCACGATGCACCAGCTCCACCCGACCTCAAAGCTGAGCACCGCCGATACCTTGAGACGAGGGCGTTGTCTGGCCTGGCCGGACCGCTCGCAGAGAAAAGAGCATGGCGATCAGAGCGCCTTTGGAGTTGGTGGCGATATCGCGTTGGCGAAGATCGCGCCAATTCCTTTCACGAAGCCGCTCACGCCATCGTAAATGAGATTCGGGGCCGCTACACGCACTTCATCAGCCTTGTCGCCATTCGATCCGGGGCCTACATAATCGGCGGCTATACGACCACCTCTGCGACACCTGACGCGGTGCTCCCTGCGCCACCCTCATCCAGCCTGCCGTCGGATCGCGAAAACGTGGCGCGGGCATGCGTGGAACTCGGAAGCGGTTGGCGCGGCGGCCTTCGAGAACTTCGTCGTTTGCGTAAGCAGGCCGAGACCATGGTCGCAGAGAACTGGCCGCTGATCAGGCTGGTAGCGCAGTACCTATCTCAGCGCCGCACGCTCAATCGCGAGGAGTTCTTGAGCATCCTGGAAGCTCACCAGAGCCAGCAGTTCATCGAGATCGCAGCCCACGCGGGCGTTCCCAATCACGCCTAGCTTCACAGGCTGCGGACGCGGGCCGCGCACGGCTCCTCCCTTGCACCCAGCGGCATGGGTGTGAGGCTCCTTGCCGTTGTCGCGGTCCGCGTTTTTTGTTCCTACCGGGTTAAACGGGTTGCCCGGTCCGCGATGCGGCGGGGATCGGTTCGCTACCGATCTCCGACCTTTTCCACCTTCAACCGAAAGGAGGTCTGATGCCCAACGGTCACGATCATCTCTCGCGCGACTGCCGGCGATCCACAACGATGCGGGCGCAGTGCGACGCATGCGGCACCACGCTCGACGTGCTTCACATTCCGCTGCGTGTCCACGGCTGGTTCTGCGGCTTGCATTGCCCACGTTGTAATCCGCCTGGCGCCGCGCCCACCGTGCCGCACGCGCCGACCACGATCCCATCCGGCAAATTCGCGGGCTCGTTGAACGGCGGCCTCAGCGACAGCGACCTGAAGGAGGCACATCGTGCAACCTCGCGCGAGGACGGACCGACGCAACAAGCCATCGCGGCAGAGCGCCGGCGCCGTTGGCGCGCCGGGCACAGCGTGGGCCGCTTCAGCAAACGGCAGCGGGCGCGGTACGCCATGAGGTGGGGAGTGGCGGTGGTGTAGATTGTCGGCGGCGCGTCGAGAGTCTTAATCGCGGTAGCCACTTCGTCCCCTAATATCTACGGGACGAAATCGAAGGCAGGTCCACACGGCGGTCCTCGGAAACCCTTCCGGTCGAAGTGGCCGGAAGGGTTTTTCGTCGGATCACACCGCTAAACGCCGCCGAGGGCATGCGCCAACGCCTCCACAGCGGTTGGGCCGAAGATCCTTCCTACTCGAAGGCCTACCGCGTCGTGGGCTTCGACGTGGCGCGCGGGCGCGCGGTGGGAGGCAACAGGGCGGCGGGCCGGAATCGACACTTTTGTCGCAAATGGGATCTTGCGCGTTTCCGACAAAACCGCTCGGCGGGCGCGTTGTCCGCGAAACCCACTCCCCACAAACGACGAACGCCGCCAGCCTTGCGGCCAGCGGCGTCGATGCGAACGTGAATCCTACTTGGCGGCGATCCGGTAGCAACGCTCGCCGGACTCGCTGCGTGTGCTGTCGACCTTCAAGCCCATCTTCTTGCCGAGTGCGCCGGAGATGAATCCGCGCACCGAGTGCGCCTGCCAGTCGGTCGCCTTCTGGATCTCGGCCATGGTTGCGCCGCCCTTGCGGCGCAGGAGGTCGAGGACGATGGCTTTCTTCGAGAACTCGCGCGGTGGGGTGACTTTGGCGGCCTTCTTGGCGACGGACTTTTTGGTGGCGGCTTTCTTCGCGGCAGGCTTGGCAGCCTTGGCGTTCCTGTTGGCCTTGGGCGCGGCCTTCTTAGCGGTGGCCTTCCTGGTAGTCTTGGCGGCCTGCGGCGTAACGGGCGCGCCCGGTGTCGCGGCGGCGGTGGTGGTTTCGGTGGTGGCGTTCATAGTGGTTCCTTTCGTGCGGCGATTCGGCCGCACCACATGAATCACTCCGGGGGCGCCGGAAGGCAAGGGCATTGTTGAACCCTCTCGCGGCCAGCAGGAACAGACTACACCCGACGATATCTTCGAGAGTTACATCGGAACGGCCGTGCCTCTTCGCTAGTTAACGAGTGGAGGAACTGATTCAGAGTTAGAAACGACCTCCGCAGTGCCTTTTGCACGGACGCTATCATCAGGCACGTTTCGCAGATCGCGGTCGCTGAGCATGATGCTATGGGCCTCGGCTACAAACTCTCTCAGTCGTTGATGTAAGTGGCCGAAGACATCATCGATTATCGCGTGCGGCTCCGCAAAATCGGTGAAGTGAAAATCATAAGGCCTCGCCTTCGCCTCTAGCACCAGTGCTTTTCTGCAAATGCTTTCGGCGACAATCTCGGCTATCAGCACGCGAAACATGGGTGTATCCTGGCCAGGGTAATTATCTGCTTCGCGTCCGAGATACCTCGCCAAAGACTTATGTAGCGCAGAAATGAGCAGGAGGTTCGGCTTGGCGAGATGATCCGCCCAACGTGCACGGAACTTGCCGAAATCTTCATTGCAGAGCTGGATTTCGATTGCAATGCCTTTCGGCTCTTCACCCTGGTCGACGACTTTGGCGCCTGCCTGAGCGGAACTACCGGCAACCGTGACAATCACCTTTGCCTTTCCCTTGAGGACGCGGCCTTCAATCTTAAGCTCCGCTTCTGCGTAATTTGAGCCCGCCACGGGCACAAATCTGCATCCACCGATGGTGGCTACTTTGTCGGGCTCGGTCGATTCTACTTTCGCTATCGTCGGCTGTCCAACTACTTCCGGGCACTTGGCGTAAACGCGTAGTGTCTTGCGACTGCCGACACGCACTTGGTATTCCTGCCTCTCAAATTCGACTGGACGAGTGAAATCCCGGTCCTCTGGCGTATCGAGAACGACTCGAACACATGCCTCGGCGGTCGGCAAACCCGGCGACGATGTCGAAACGAGCGCATCATCGCAGACCTTCAAACCTCGAAGGCGAAAGCTACCAACGAGCCGATCCTCGAACTTCGAATGCGGACGAAGCAGTAGAGGGCTGTCGAGTACTTCTACCGCATCTGGCGAATCGGTCGTGACGAAGACTAGTTGGTTCGGATCTCGAACCAGGGCCTTCTTGACATAAATCGTTAAGGATCGTTCCTGACCTAAGACGAGTTTTGGATAAGTTGGCCAGATGTTTACCCCCAGCTTTGTGAATGCCTTTTCGTCTAGCGAATCGCCTGAACTCAATTGCTCAAGATCGTCCACTTGCTGTTTCAGGAACTTGCCGGCGATGCGCGCCAAGCGGCTCAAGCGGTGCAGTGTCTCCTGGTTGGCAATTGCCTTGTCTTGGCGCTGCTGATCTTCTCGGTCTTTCGCTATAAGTTGTTGCATACGCTGGATGGGAAGGTGAAACAGACTGTTAACAAATGGGTGCTTTCGCTCGAGTCCTGAGCGGCGATTCGGATCTATTAGCAGGCACGGGTTGGTATCGCTGGGGGCTACACGCCCTCGACTGGCTTCGTACTCCTGGAGGAGGTCATCGATGTATGAGCAGTCTATCCTGCCAAAGTATTTACGGGCATAGGGGTTGCGCTTCAGATCTTCGGAGAGAAGACTGCACTCGTGGATCGCGCGCCGACCTTTTACTATCATGCCAAAACGCTCGAAGCGCGCACCACTCTTGCTCTCGTCCAGGGGTTCGGGCGCTCGCCAGATCTTGAGCCGTGCTTTGATCTCCGGGTACCCGGGAATTAGGAACTCTTCATCGATCACCTGCTCCCCATCGGGGCTTCGGAACACCAGATGCTGCTGTTCGTCTGTTCCTAGCCTTCGCAGGAGCACTCGAGACGCGGACGAAACGCTCATAATGTCACGGAGCGCATAGTGCCACGGAAGGTCGGCGGCTAATGAGTCGAAGCGGGGCAGTCGCACTCCCGGCGAAAGTTCGATCCTTACAGAAGTGCCGTTCCCGCGTTTTATGCCAAGGGCATCGCGATCGGCAGCATTCAATTTACGTCCGTCCATCTCGAGGATGAATTTTAGATCCCTAGTCAATCGGCACTGGGAAAAGCGTTCGTCCTTGATGGAACTGAACGTGACGTCGCCGAGAGCGGTGCAGTCCTTCGCGCCTCGCCCCATGTAGCCGCGGCTGCCGCCATCGCTGGAGTACTTGCCAATTGTGAGGAGGCACCGCTGCATATCGTCGCCCGACATTCCTTCTGCTCTGTCCCGAACGACGAGTATCGATGGTTGCCCTTTTCGTTGCTCTTGACATTCGACTAAGATGTCGCCGCCATTGTCATTGCGTTTGTTCTGAGCATATAGGCGCCCGTACGAATCATCCGCATTTGTGATTAGCTCAACAAGTGCGTCATACACATCTGTGATGGCATGGTCACGATTGTGCTGAAGATAGCGCTTGTCCGTCTGGATATCTACTGGTAGACCGATTTTTACCTTCGACATTTATCATTTCCCTCGATTGTTCCAACCAGGAATAAGTGAGGCAAACCGTTCCGCGCACGCCTTGAGAAAGCCTATGGCATCCTCATCGCCCGTTAGCTCAGCGGAAGCGAAGAGACGCCGGAATTTTAGCACGATGACATCGGCACTGGCATCGGGACTGCAATTGAGCATATCAGTAAAAACGTATTGTGAGACGTCAGCCAGGGATCCTTTGTGCACGAAATGGCGATATAGAGGCTCATCGTGTATGCGTCGCAGGATCCGGTTTTGATCTTTTGCGGTGATTGCCTTCGCTGGTCGCGTGCTACCAAAGTGCTGTTCGAGGCGGGATTCATTGTTGCGCACCCATACCGCACCGTTCGGGGTGAGTCGCCAACCGTCTCTTGCTGGATCTAGGTTGTATGCTCCGTCCACCAAGTAGCCATACTCTTCTTTCTTCGCATCTTCGAGCGCGGTCTTTACGATGTACTTGTCCGGCCATGCGCGGTACTCTGGAAGGCGCCATGCAAACCTCGCCGGATCGAGGGCAAAACATCTTGCTGCGATCTGCTCGGAATAAACACGCTTTTCGGCGCCGTCGAGAGCAGCCGTCGCATAAACGACGATATCGACATTTGTTACTGCCTCATGCAACCGCTGTTTCGTCTTCATTGATATAAGCTCTCCCAGTTTCAGTCAAGCAATACGTTACTCGAATGCCTTCCCGACGTCGAGAGATAAGTCCAAGGTCACTCATACGGGAGATGACTCCGGAACGCTGCGTGGAGAGATACGGATCACTAATTGTCGCGCAAGCGTTATTTAGCAATGTCCGTAGGTGAACATCGAGACTTTCTGGGGTCGATGCGCCGCGCGCAATTGCCCGAAGAACAACCTCGTATGCCGCGTTCTCACGGGGCACAAGGGTCCGGACATGCTCGATCAGGAACCGAATTTCCTCAGTCGAAAAGCGCTCGTCCGGTGTGTGGGGTTGGTCGAGGATTGGATTGCCCAGGAGAGCAAATCGTAAGCCGGCATCCGTAAGAGAAACTCGCGTTGCTTTTGCGTCTAACCGATTCAGAAAACCAAGGGCAGCTAGGAATCCAGAAAGAACGCCACTTTTGTTGATGGCCATTACAAACTGGTTCATGTAACGGAGGATCGACTTAGTGTCCTTTGAGGGGAAGGCCGTGGCCAGTGCGGCTTCCCGACCCCGGTCATTGTTTGCGTCGAGATCTGAAAGCCATTTCCTCAGGTCCGGCATATGGTGTTGGACGGCTTCAGCGATTGCCTGAAGAGAAACACCGGTTGGCGACTCATGGAGAAGCCGGCCTACCAAGCGGCAGTTGGCTTTTATTGGAAGGAGCTTATTGTACTGACCGAATAGCCATTTGTCGGGTGTAATAGGACCCTCCAAATCATCTGCCGGCATATCAGCGAGCGTTGGAACCGAGGAAAACTCAACGAGTCCGAATGGCGCAAAGACGCCCGAGCCCTCTCGATCAGCGTTCGAGCGTGAAGACTCTTGAGCGGCTTGTTTGGCGGGGACAGGAGTCCTGGGTGGCTCAGTCCGAGTTTCAAGCAGAATTGCTTTCCCCGATTTTGTGACGTGCTCCTCAAGGAGAAGCTGGTTTTCGATGGCCGCTGAAATAGCTGCTGTGTAGCCTGAATAGCCCCCTTTGTTAACCAGGAGATCCAGTTTTTCTTTGATGGTCTCATCACAGCTGAAACAGATAACCATATTTGCTGATCCTGTGTACAAATAGATCACCATTTGTGTAAATAGTCAACTATATTTTGGAAGGCTAGACCGTTAGTTGCGTCGACTATTACGTAACTGCTGTGTGTACAATGACTTGGCCGTTTGATCCTTTTGCGCAGAATGATCCGTGCAGGATCACGAGGTCCGAAGGCATCAACTGGTCGATCTGCGCGCTGTCACGCGCGGCTCGGCATCGGGGAGCGGGCCGGGCAATCTTCTTGGGCGATTTTTCCGTTTAGTTTTGGTTAAACGGAAAGAATGCCGGGCAGGCCGACGCGCGCCACCAGACCCTGGATGCACACCGTGCAGTTTCGGTGCAGTACTTTTGCAGTACTCACGCGAGAACGCGCCGGTATTGGCTGGACAGCTGCCTCCGGCGCGCACTGAAAACACAACCACTTAGCACACGTCGGCACCCACCGATATGGCGTTGTTCGGGTTCGAGCCCCGTCGTCCCCGCCACCTAACTCCTCTTGGTCTTGGCCATGATCACCGCGATGCTCACGGACGGCTTCGGCATAGAGGGCGGATAACAGTTATGCGACGATCGGCGATCAGCGACAGTAGAAGCGCGGGTCGCCGGGGCTCCGCGACTTGACTCCTCTACGCGTCACATACTACCGTCCCCATGACCAAGAGGAACACCAATGGCAAAAACGCAGAAATTTACCGCCCGTCCACCCCGGCGAACTGCTCCGCGGTGAACTCGACGGAATCGGCGTCAGCATGAACGAACTGGCCCGTGCGCTTCGAGTCCCGATGAACCGGATCAGCGCGATTGTGAACGGGAAGCGGTCCATTACCGCCGATACGGCGGTGCGGCTGGCCCGGTACTTCGGGACGTCGTCGGAGTACTGGTTAAATCTTCAGAACTCCTACGCGCTGGGAACGGCGATTGACCGATTAAGTATCGAGAGGGAAGTTCTGCCGCGCGGAACGCCGCCCGGAAGCTGGGCGGCCCGACCGGGCAGAACGCGGGATGCAAAATGAGCGTTTTCCTAATCGGGAAGTTCTACCACTACGATTTCGTCCTCGACGGGCGTCGGTATAAGGCGACCACGGGAAAGACCTCGAAGCAGGCCGCCCAAAGAGTGGAACGGGACGAGCGCATGCGCCTCGAGTCCGGCTACAACGAAGTGGTGCAACGGGAGGAGCGCGCGCAGGGACGCAAGACCATCAAGGAGGCCGCCGCCGCGTTCCTGGTGGAGTACCGGGCGAAGCACGACGCGGTGAAATTCGCGGAGTATGCGCTCGGCCATGTGAAGCGGCTGCTCGGAAGCCGTCTGGTTCTGGAGGTCACACCGGGCGTGGTGAAGCAGTATCAGACCGACCGCCTTACCGAGAAAGGATCGCCGAAGACTATCAACGACGAGACCGCAATGCTGCTGCGGCTCTGCGGCGACCAGGGCGATCTGATCCGGTCGCGGCTGCGCCGGGAGAAGGCGCTGAAACTAAAGGTCGAAGAGTCTCCGGGCAAGGCGTTCACGGTCGAGGAACAGGGGCGCATGCTGGCGGTGGCGCTGGAATCCACCCAGGCGATGCGGCAAGCCTGTGAGCGGCAAGCGCGTGGCGAGAAGCCTGCCAAGGGGGACAAGCTGGGTGGTTCGCCGTCCATCTACCCCGCGCTGGTGCTGGCTCTCAACTGCGGCATGCGCGACGGCGAAATCAAGAAACTCACCTGGGCCCAGATCGACTTCGACAAGCAGATGCTCACGGTCGGCAAGGCCAAAACCGCCGCCGGCACCGGGCGCACCATCCCGCTGAACGGCACCATTCTCGACGCGCTGGAGGACCACACCCGCTGGTACGTGGCGCGGTTCGGCAATCCCAAGCCGGGGTGGTTCCTCTTTCCCGGCGGCGGCAGGTGGCCCAAGGACCCGACGCGCCCGATCAAGTCGTTGAAGACCTCCTGGACGACAATCCGGGAGAAGGCGGGCGTCACCGGACGCTGGCACGACAACCGGCACACACTCATTACCGAACTGGCCGAAACCGGTGCCGGGGACGAAACGATCATGGCCATCGCCGGGCACGTTTCGCGGCAGATGCTCTCACGATACTCCCACATTCGCACCCTGGCCAAACGCCGGGCGCTGGACGAAGTAGAGCGCGAGCGCGCCGCCGCAAAGGAGCGCCGGAAGGAATCCACCGCGCAGTAGAGCGCCGAGGCAGAGGCCGCCGCATCTCGGCTACAATAGCGGGCATCGAGCAGTATTCGGCGAGTTCGATCATGTCAGAGCGCAAGCGAACGCCCGCAGTCTTCATGCCAGATAACGAACCCTACTTAGGCCTGCCATCGGTGTTGTGGTTTGATCGGATCATTGTCTGGGCACTGGAAAATAATAGTCGGGTGGCCGCGCACACTCATATGCGCCTCGACCACTTGTCCGCACTTCAGAAGGCTGCTTGTCAGATTATCCCTCAAGGGATCAACCTCGCGTTAAGCATCCGCGAACTGGTGAGGCAGGGATACCTCTTCCCCGCGATGGTCTTAATGCGACCTCTAATCGAGCGAGCGGCAGTCCTCTCGTATCTGGCGCTCAATCCTGGTGCCGTTGCCCTGTGGGAGAGCGGATGGAAGCATGCAGAGCGTCCTCCTTTGGCCACGATGCTACAGGCTATGGGCGGTCCCGAGGTCAACGCCGCCGAAGCGAGGAAGATCTGTACTGCACACAACCACATCGTGCACGCCGATCCCGTAGGTACGTATTACAATCTCGTCCATCTCGGTGACGGTCGAGCGGCTTACGCCAGCAGCAAAATGCTGGACAGCCCCGACATGGCCGACTCCATCTGTATGGAGGCCCAGTGCTACCTAATCGTCTTAGGTGCCCGAATGGCGCAGGTCTTCGCCGATGTGGAAATGCAGCCGATGTCGAACGAAGTGGACGTCGGTGGCACGATTCAATGACGGCGGACCGGCAAACCCAGTGGCGAACCGCAGAGTCCCACCAATGTCCCACCGATCTAGGCGGTAAATTGCCATTTCAGCGTGTAAGTCTTTTGGTGTCCGCGTTAGGCGGCTCGAATATTCGTGTCTGTTAACCGAAGGGTTGTAGGTTCGAATCCTACCTGAGGAGCCAAACGCCAACTACGTCAATAACTTATACCCGGTGGTTGACAGCTTTTCTGCGTCTTTCCACGCCTCCGATTCCAACGCAAATTCCTTCGTTTCGCAACGACTTCGCGTCTTCGGCCGATGTCGGCGCCATTCTCAGGTTCGGAATCGGAGACTACGGGGACCAAGCGCAACCGTAAGGGTTCCGGCCGTACCCCGCGTTTTCTCCCTCCGAATTCTCACATTCTCTGGTCAACAGGGGTAGTTGGTTAACAGGGTGTTGCGGTCGGCGCGGCGAGAGGAACCCTGGGCCTTGGCCACTATCATGTTTGCCTAAGGTCGATCGGAGCCGACGCCCCGTATGCGCGGTCTATACTCGCCAGTCCGCCGAGTCTGGGGGCGATTTGACGTCCTACGACGTCCAACAGGAAATCTGCGCTGCGTTAGCGAAGTCGAACGGACTTGTGGTTCTTGACGAGCGATTTGACGACCACGGCTGGTCCGGTGCAAACCTCCGCCGCCCGGCGCTTCAACGGCTCCTGGCCCTAGTTCGCACTGGCGCAGTACGAGCAGTTGTCGTTCATCGGCTCGACCGACTGTCGCGCCGTGTTACAGATTGCGCCGCCCTGATGAACGAATTCAAGGATCTCGGCGTACGGCTTCTGGTAGCAGCGGTACCGGAACTGGCCGAAACTGCGTCCGATACGCTCCTGCTCAATCTTATGTCGTGCTTTGCGGAATTCGAGCGCGAGATGATCGCTAGCCGCATCGAGGATAGGCGCGTCGGGTTGATCGCACACAACCAGCGGATCGCAGGGAGGACCCCTTTCGGGTACTCAGCGCATCCCCGAACGAAGCAATTGGTGCCCGTTCCAAACGAGGCGGCCATCGTTCGGGAAATCTTCGATCTCGTTGCCGATGGCATGCGTCCTTCGGAGGTTGCAAGGTTTGCCGCTGAACGCGGGTGGCGAACCAGGAGCGGGCGGCACTGGACCGCTCGCCAGGTGCTCGACACGATTTCGAATTCCGTTTACGTCGGCCAGTTCGGCGCCGGGAATCAAGTCCGACCGGGATGTCATGAGGCAATCGTGAGAAAGAGTCAGTTCGAACGTTGCGCGGCCATGACGGCAACTCGCCGAACGGCGGTCAACGGTGCGCGACGGATGCGACCATGGTCCGTCTTGCAAAGGAAGGTGCGCTGTGCGCGTTGTAGGCAACTGATGAGCATTCATGTGAACAGCCGCGGTTCGCGCCGCTATCTCTCTTTTCGGTGCCGTCGGACGGGGGATGGTAAGAAGCCTTGTCGAGGAACACAGGTTGCAGTCTTCGAAGTCGAGCAGCGAATTGAATCCATCTTCTGCTCTCCTGCGGATGCCGTCCCAAAGAAACGTGGGCGACCGCCGCGATGGAGCCTTGCTCTGCGCTCTTTGCGTGAAGCCTTCCCAACGCTCGATCTCGCAAAACGGAAACAACTCATCGGTTTGGTGGTCGAGGAAATCGTTTGGGACGCGGACTCTCGGCAGATCCAGGTCATCCTCAAGAAGGCTGCCATCTTGGAAGCTCTCCCGCAGTTGGAGCCCTGAGGCTCGGGGCCGCGGCAAGCCCGGAACACTGTACGAGCAATGCTCAGACAATATGATGACGGGTAGGATCTCAGGCCGCTTCCGGCCGGTTCCGAACCGATCGTGATAACGGCATCACCAGTGAGATCCGATTATAGGTGACCTTTGGAATGACCGTACCGCGAGTGCCACGCCGAAGCTCCACCAACCCGTACCGCTCCATAGTTCTCAGAGTACGAGATAGGTTGGACTTTTTCCGGCCTGTTCGCTCCGCCAGTTCCGTCAATGATTTCGGCGCCGTCTCGGCGATGAGTCGCAGTACTCTCCGGTTGTGATCCGACAGGACCCGAGCGAAACTCTCCGCCGAGTTGAACCATACCTTTGGCTCGTCGGCTGCCGGTTTGTGTTGCCCGCGAGCGATTGCGAGAGTCCGAGCCTTCATCTCCTCGTAGCTGGCGATCCCGACACGCAACGTCTTCATTTCAGCGCACTCCTTTCTCTTTCAAATAGGCGTCCACCTCAGCCCAGAAATCCGTCAGCAGCGTCGGTGCATCCTGAAAACGGTACGGGCGTATTTCGTCCATGCGGTGTTTGTGATCCGCTGAACGGCCCCGTTTGCCTCCAGGCCCGCGCGATTGCCGCACCGCGTGAGCGTTATCAAATCCGATCAGCCGGCGCCCATCCGGACCGTGAAGCGTCAAGGAGTAGTTCAGCCCGTGAGGGCGTTCAGGCGAGCGCTCCACACGTTGAACCGAGAAGCGGACACAATACTCGCCCTTGGAATCAATGACCAATATCTGCCCATCCAGGTCCAGGAGCGTTTCCGTACCGAGGTCGTGCTCATCGGAGCCCATCCACTCCAGAGGTTATCACCCACTGATAACTATGGCAAGACAGAAGCGGTCGCCTCCTGCACGATCGAGAATTCTCATGTTTCCGAGATTCCGCTCGGATTTTGGCTTCAGTCAGAATATGTCGTTTGTTTTCAGCGCGCTCCGGAGGTCTGTGTTAACGGTCGGATCAGCCGCAGGGCAGGGCGAATCTGAGCCAAACTCCAACTACGTCAATAACTTATACCCGCTGGTTGACAGCCTTTCTGCGGTCTTTCTCGCCTCCGATTCCAACGGAAATGCTACTGTCTCCCAACGAGTTCGCGATTCCGCAGGCGTCTTTGCCATTCTCAGGTTCGGAATCGGAGACTTCGGGGACCGACCGCAACCGTAAGGGTTCCGGCCGTACCCCGCGTTTTCTCCCTCCGAATTCTCACATTCTCTGGTCAACAGGGGTAGTTGGTTAACAGGGTGTTGCGGTCGGCGCGGCGAGAAGAACCCTGGGCCTTGGCCACTATCATGTTTGCCTAAGGTCGATCGGAGCCGACGCCCCATATGCGCGGTCTATACTCGCCAGTCCGCCGAGTCTGGGGGCGATTTGACGTCCTGCGACGTCCAACAGGAAATCTGCGCTGCGTTAGCGAAGTCGAACGGACTTGTGGTTCTTGACGAGCGATTTGACGACCACGGCCGGTCCGGTGCAAACCTCCGCCGCCCGGCGCTTCAACGGCTCCTGGCCCTAGTTCGCACTGGCGCAGTACGAGCAGTTGTCGTTCATCGGCTCGACCGACTGTCGCGCCGTGTTACAGATTGCGCCGTCCTGATGAACGAATTCAAGGATCTCGGCGTACGGCTTCTGGTAGCAGCGGTGCCGGAACTGGCCGAAACTGCGTCCGATACGCTCCTGCTCAATCTTATGTCGTGCTTTGCGGAATTTGAGCGCGAGATGATCGCTAGCCGCATCGAGGATAGGCGCGTCGGGTTGATCGCACACAACCAGCGGATCGCAGGGAGGACCCCTTTCGGGTACTCAGCGCATCCCCGAACGAAGCAATTGGTGCCCGTTCCAAACGAGGCGGCCATCGTTCGGGAAATCTTCGGTCTCGTTGCCGATGGCATGCGTCCCTCTGAGGTTGCAAGGTTTGCCGCTGAACGCGGGTGGCGAACCAGGAGCGGGCGGCACTGGACCGCTCGCCAGGTGCTCGACACGATTTCGAATTCCGTTTACGTCGGCCAGTTCGGCGCCGGGAGGCTCGGCGACCATGACACGATCATGTCAGAATGTTTTTGCGTCCCAACCACCGGAGCAAGGATGGCAAAGCGCATACCTATTGGTCGCTGGTGGAAACGGTACGCACAGCGGACGGTCCGCGCC
>Ga0326727_10005128_pt1 | contig 37968 bp, 25 predicted proteins | sample MB2enrmetagenome_FD_207643 | JGI IMG/M metagenome (GOLD analysis project Ga0326727, IMG submission 207643) | Lab enriched peat soil microbial communities from McLean, Ithaca, NY, United States - MB29MY | ecosystem: Environmental > Terrestrial > Soil > Wetlands > Peat | place: USA: New York... | reverse complement strand
CAATCCCATCACCGGCATCATAAACTATGGTCAAATACTGATAAACGAGTGCAGACCTGAGAGCATGGAAAAGGACATCGGAGAGCGCATCGTGAAGGAAGGCGAGCGTATCGGCCGCATTGTAAAGACCCTCCTCTCCTATGCGCGCGATGGGCGGGAAGAGAAAAGACCCACTCGAGTCCCTGCAATTCTTGAAGAAGCCATTGTCCTGATCCAGGCGCAGATCCGGAAGGAGAGCATCGATCTAAGGATAGATCTTCCAGACGACCTCCCTGAAGTGGATGCCAACTTTCAGCAGATCCAGCAGGGTTTTATAAATATCATAAACAACGCGCGCTATGCATTAAATGAGAAGTATCCCGGAAGGCATGAGAATAAGCGCTTCGAGATCACCGGCGAGAAAGTAACTATTGGCGGCCGCCCGTACGTGCGCATCGTATTTCATGACCAGGGAGTCGGAATTGCCGCCCATGAACTCTCCGTGCTGACGAAGCCGTTCTTTTCCACAAAGCCGTTCGGGAAAGGGACCGGCCTCGGGTTGAACATCACTCAAAAAATCATCACGGATCATGGCGGGCAGCTCAGCTTCGAGAGTGCCAAAGGGGAATTTACCAGGGTCATAATTGATTTACCGGCTAATGGGAGCGGTGAACGGGGTGGAAAATGAGTGCGAGAATTCTTGTAATCGATGATGAGGAATCGATCAGGTTTACCTTCGAAAGGTTCCTCACGACCGATGGGCATAACGTAGCGACTGCTGAAAGCTGCAGAGAAGCTTTGGCCCGAATAAACGAGACGAGCTTCGATGTGGTATTTGCAGACATCATTCTGGGGGACGGGACTGGAATCGATATCCTGCGTGAGATCCGGGCAAGAGGACTGAGCTGCCCTGTGATCATGATTACGGGAGATCCGGGTGTCGAGACCGCTGCCGAATCCATTCGTCTGGGTGCGTTCGATTACATCCCCAAGCCCGTCAACCAGGAGTCATTGCTGCATACCACCCGAACGGCTTTGAAATATAAGGCCCTTAATGAAGAAAAGGAAAGATTCCGTACAAACCTGGAGGCTATCTTCAGGAGTGTCACGGATGCCATCATCACCGTAGATAAAGAAGCAGTTGTGCTCGAGTTAAATGAGGCAGCCATGACCATGTGTGGATATTCTCGTGATGACATAGGAAAGGCCTTTAGCTCTCTACCAGAAATTTGCAGCGGACGATGTGCGGAGATTCTTGGGGAAGCGATCAAGAGTGGGGAACCTGTAGAGGTGGACCGTATTGAATGCCGGCCTGCCAATCGTGCAATAAGGGTCATCAGCGTCAGGACATACCCTCTACTAGGCCCTATGGGCGTGCTCTCAGGTGTCGTTATGGTGTTGAGGGATGATACGCATGTGGCCGACCTCGAAACAGAGCTCAAAGAGCACCGGCAGTTCCATCGCATCGTAGGTAGAAGCGAGCCGATGCAGAAGGTTTATGCCCTCATAAAAGCCTTGGCCCGTGTTCAAACGACTGTTCTCATTACGGGGGAAAGTGGGACGGGTAAAGAACTTGTAGCCGAGGCGCTGCATCGTGCCGGAGAACGCGGCCATAAGCCGCTGGTCAAGGTGAACTGCTCTGCATTGCCTGAAAGTCTCCTTGAAAGCGAACTCTTCGGCCATGTGAAAGGAGCGTTTACAGGCGCCATTAGAGACAATGTGGGGCGGTTCCACAGAGCGGATGGGGGCACCATCTTCTTCGATGAGATCGGTGATATCTCGCCAATTATACAACTGAAGCTCCTTCGCGTCCTTGAAGAGAGGGAATTCGAGCGAGTCGGAAGCTCTACTCCAATCAAAGTGGACGTTCGGCTGATCGCTGCAACGAACAGAAATCTCATGGAGAAAGTCAGTCGTGGCGAATTGCGAGAAGACCTCTACTACCGGCTGAAAGTGGTTGAGGTCCGGGTGCCACCCTTAAGGGACAGGCGCCAGGACATCCCGCTTCTGGTCGATCACTTTCGCAATGGGTTCAACATTAAATTCAAGAAAACCATTGAGGCGATATCCTCCGATGTCTTGAAGGCTTTTCTCAAGTATCCCTGGCCCGGCAATGTGCGGGAACTCGAACACACCATGGAGCATGCCTTCGTGCTTTGCAGCCAAAACATCATCACCTTCGATCATCTGCCGCCTGACTTCATGAGTGCTCCGGGAATCGAGCGCCGCTCTCCCGATGAGATACAGGATACCGATTCTCACGCAATTCTTGAGGCCCTGGACAAAACCGCCTGGAACAAAGCAAGAGCAGCCCGCCTGCTGGGTATGGATCGTGTGACCCTCTACCGAAAAATGAAAAGATATAACCTCACTAAAGATACACCCTGATGTTGAAGTGTTACATGTGACATGAAGGAATGCAACGCTTCTGTTGCATGCAACACTTTTGCTATTCAAGTCCATCTTCCTGGGCGGTACTCGCTCCTTCCATAAGCATCCATATATATTGTCTAAAAGGAGAACACGACAGTTCTCGATCTCCCCGGGCACAAGATTTGCCTAAAGCAACAGGCAGGATAGCTCGCAACTCATAAGTTGAAGGCAGGATTTACTGGAGTATCCGGAGTATTTATCCGGCAAGATACGGGAGGGATATTGGCATCAAACACGAGGGAAGCCGATAAGAAGCTCAAAGGATAAGGACGGCTTGAGTGAGATCGGTCTCATGTTGAACGACTGAAACCAGCCACCAAAATCATTTTACCGGTTATCAAAAACACCGGAAAGGATGTTGGATCAAGAAAGGCACTGTTCCTGTATTTTTGTTTTTGTCTATGGTTCTGATCTCAGGCTCTGGAATTAATGGCAAGTGCCGTTCCGGCCTCAGCGGGGGCCGGCGCACAATCCCGAACCGGTTTGCATGCAAAGGAGATGAAATGATAAAGCGTATTCTGTTATTTTCACTATTTTTGGCCCTGGTTGCAACGTTCAATGCGCCCGTGACATACGCAAACGAGCAGGATGAGGTAGATCGGGCCGTGGCGACAATCCAGGCATTCCGGGACATGCCCGAAAAATCCATCCCCCCGCAGGTGCTAAAGCACGCCAAGGGAGTGGCTATCATGACGGTCTACAAGGCGGGCTTCGTGGTCAGCGGGCGCGGCGGCTCAGGTGTGGTAGTAGCGCGAACAGGCAAAGGCTGGAGCGGGCCCTCTTCAATTGGGACTGGTGGAGCGGGATTCGGCTTTCAGATCGGAGCATCGGAAACCGAGTTCATTTTCATTCTCAATACTCGTGAGGCCGTGGAGGCATTCGCTCATGGAGGAAACGTGCAATTCGGAGGCGGTATAAGCGTAGCTGCCGGTCCCGTGGGTCGCACTGCCGAGGGGGATATAACACCTGTTGCCGCAGTCTATGCCTATAGCCGCAGCCAGGGCCTTTTCGCCGGCGTATCTCTCGAGGGTACCGTCATTGTGGCGAACAACGAGGCAAACGCAGAATATTACGGACGGTCGGTCACACCGGGACAGATCCTATCCGGGAAGGTCAAAGTGCCGGCGGGGGCGAGGAAGCTTCAAAAGGCACTGGCGAGGTACTAACAACCCATGTTATCGGTAGTCCGGGAACAATAAGTTAAGGAATAGGCTTTCACCAACAATGAGTTTGGCCGGCCCTGATGATAGAAATCCCCCTTGCCCTTTTTCAAAAGGCAAGGGGGGATATTCAGGGTCAATTGCGTTCAAAGAAGGGGCCACTCGATGAGTCGTGCAATGAAAAATTTGAGCACCGGCCCGCTGATGAGACCTCTTTTTTTATTACTGGCCTTGCTCTGTCCGATCACTTTCTCCGGCTGCGCATCCCTGCCGAATGTACAGGAAATGATGGGCCATGAACTCTCAAGCTCCGATCAACCGACAAAGATCATGGGGCACAAAGGAGAGCTCTCTGCGAAAACAAGCAAAGCCATGATCAAACGGCTTGAAGGGCAGGTCGAGGCAACCAAACTTCTGGAGCAGCAGGTTCAGTTGATGCAGTCCGTCAGTGGGAGTCTTTTAGTGGCCGGGAACAAGGTCGCCCTGCTCATTGACGGGAAGGCTACCTACGCAGCGATGTTCGAGGCCATTCAAAACGCTAAAGATCACATCAATTTTGAAACCTTCATATTTGAAGATGATGAAGTCGGCAAACAATTTTCTGATCTACTCATCCGGAAAAGTGCCGAAGGCGTACAGGTGAACCTGATTTACGATAGTTTTGGATCCATGAACACACCGGTTAGCTTTTTTCAGCGCTTGCGCGATAGCGGAGTCCTTGTGCTCGAATTCAATCCCGTTAATCCATGGAAGGTACTCGTGGGGAAAAAATGGGCGTTGCGCCATCGAGACCATCGTAAGATTCTTGTCGTTGACGGCGCCATTGCTTTCACCGGCGGAGTCAACGTCAGCGCTGTTTATTCCGGAAGCTCAGCCGGCCGGTATCGTAGGGAGAAGAAGGATGAACCCTGGCGTGATACACACGTTCGCATCGAGGGTCCGGCAGCTCTGCGGCTCCAATGGCTTTTCATGAAAACCTGGGAAAGGCAAAAGGGACCGGCGCTTCCCAACAGGGACTATTTCCCCTATGTGGAGCAAGCTGGAAACACGCTGGTCAGGGTGGTCGGCAGTTTACCGGGCGAAAGCAATCGACTCATATTCATGATGTACATATCAGCCATCACTCATGCGGAGAATTCGGTCTACTTAACAACTCCTTATTTTGTGCCTGACAAGCAAATGTTAAAAGCGCTCACCGATGCTGCAGCGCGCGGTGTTGATGTGAAGATCCTGCTTCCCGGTTACAGTGATTCCGCATTGGTTTTCTATGCCAGCCGGCATTACTATACCCGGTTGTTAAAAGCAGGCGTGCAATTGTTTGAGAGACGCGGAGGCATGCTGCATGCAAAGACGGCGGTTATCGATGATGTCTGGTCTACCGTCGGATCGAGCAACCTGGACAATGAAAGCTTCCTTACCAATGATGAGGCCAATGCCGTGATCCTCGGCCGGGACTTCGCCGATAGTATGCAGGCAATGTTTGAAAGAGATTTGGAAGAGTCTGATCAGATAAGTCCGGAGGAGTGGGAAAAACGGTCTTTCGGCAATCGCCTGAAGGAATGGCCTGCCCATCTGCTCAAAGACTTGCTATAAGGTAGTCACGCCATATGAAAAGCTGGTGGAGCGCTAAAATAGTTTCTGTTTTTCCCCGTACTCTATAAGTATTTGCCCAAGCCATTTTTCCACGGCGATATTCCCTTGTGCCGTCGATACCAGGTAAGGTTTGCCTGACTCAAGGCTCTTTGACGCGCAAAAATGGATGAAATCCTCAGGGGATTCTATTCGCGATTTGAAATATTCATACTTATTCCTGATATGGTCGGCGGCCTCCTGGCTCGAATATTCGGTTCCATTCCTGGTAAATGTTAAATGTGATTTCGCTACCTGATCTACCAAATATGCGATGACCTTCTCAGTGTTTTCCCGTTGGCTGCATGGTTCCCCTCCGTAGGCGATAAAACAAGAGAAGAGCAGAATACTTAAAGACCAAAAAATTATCTTCGGAGTCTTCATCGCGATAACTATAACCTTCCATCAATGCAGATGGTACACTTGAGTTGCCCTTATTATTGTACTTTATTTAACTTTGCTCTAATAACCATTCAATGCCTCGAAGTAAATAGCCTATAAGACTTATTAATGGACAACGAACTGAGCGCTGTAGCCTTCATCCTAATGTGTTACATGCAACATACGAATGATGCAACGCTTCCGTTGCATGCAACACTTCTTCGATTCAAGTTAACACTTTTTGATGGCTCTCGTCATACTGTAAGTGCCTGTATCTTTAAGCTAAAGCGTAAACGTAATGACTCTCTATCCGGCGGGCATAAAACTTGCTCAAAGATAATGCAGCATGGCTCGTTTGGCTCCTATCCCGCTTCTCTAATGTTATTCCACATTCGGTAAAGGACAACAGGTTCATTGAGGTGAGAGAAGCAACTGATGACATGTTTGTTGAGATGGCACAGTTTGCCTCAGTCTGCCAGGCCTAATGGGCTTAATGAGTGTCACTTTACAGATGTCAGTTCTAAACGCCGGACTTTCGGCAGAACGGAGAGATCGAAATGGGAACAATTCTGCTCATTTTACTAATTCTTCTACTCGTGGGCGCACTCCCGGCATGGCCGCATAGCCGGGCGTGGGGATATTATCCAAGCGGTGGCCTGGGACTGGTCCTTCTGATTGTGGTCGTGCTCCTTTTAATAGGCCGCATTTGACAGTAGTGATGGCATCCAAAGTAGTGCTGTGCACTCCTTTGCAAAGAGGCACGGTCCGGCAACCGTAAACACTAAACTTCTTCGAGAGAAAAGGGACAAGTCATGAACTGCCATCAACTCATAGGGAACTTGAAGCAGGTCAAGGGAACGGTAGGGGAGGGTGGGGGCAAGCTCACCGGCGACAATGTGGACGCCATTGCTGGAAAACGCGATATATCCCTCGACAAGATACAAGAAAGACACGGCATCACATGTGAACAGGCAGAAAGGAGTTCAAGGAGTGTATAGCTTCTTTGAATTAGTTGAGGCGTGCTCATCATTTTCCTCGTTCCAATGGATCATCCATAAAAGGAGATTATAGCAAATGCAATAGGGCGTTACCTAAAACCATCGTTGAATTATCCCATTGGTAGCGAAACTTACAACAATCCAAGAAAAAGGAATAAAATGATTAAGACGACTTATTCGACAATGCTACTCGTTATTGGTTTTCTGGCAGTGATGCTCATGTTGCCATCTGTGCGTCTCAACGCTGCGGTCATAGATAACCCAAACGATTCTCCAGCCTACTCGATATCTAACGTTAACCAGTCTGATATCAAAGGCTTGAACCAATCAGAGTCCCCTCTTCTGATGGCACAGACAACGCAGGAGAATCGTTCCTCCACGAGTTCTACGAATGCGGCGGCAGAGGTTCCTCAGGCCGGGGAGCATGGTTCCTCCGCGAGTTCCTCCAGTTCCATGAAAACCATCACGACAGAGGCGCCTCCGGCGGGGGATAACGGTTCTTCCGCCAGTTCCTCGAGTTCCATGAAAACCATCACCACAGAGGCGCCGCTGGCGGCGGCGGAGCATCATTGTGCCGGTCATTGTCGTGACCGCTATAATGAGAGTCTGGGCGAGTGTAATGAGCCGGGCCACCCGCACCACCACAGTTGCGAAAAATGGGCTCGGGAACGTGAAAATGAATGCCTCGACAAATGTAGCCGCGAATAACAGAGGTAGAGGTGTGAGGCGGGAGGATGCTGGTGGCAGCTTTCCCTGGCTCTTACGAATTCTTGCGGTAAAGAGATTGCTTGAATCGGACTGTCCGGGGCCTTTGGCCCCGGCGTTACGCCCGATTGATGACCAAGGAAGGAGAGAGCCATGAAAAGAGTGGTGTTATGCCTGCTCTTGTTTGCCGTTGTGATTGCATCGTGGGCTGTATTTGCCCGGGAACGAAGAACTCAGACAACTGCTGGGGCGCAGACGTCGGCGTCGATCGAAAGCCGGCCGGCAACGTCGAACCAGCAGGTGGTGGAGCTATACAACAAATGATGACAGAGCATGACCAGGAAATAAGAGCCGGTAATCCGGCAGAAAGGCAACAGCATGCAAAAGACTTTCAAACACGAAGATATAGAACAGATACTGGCTGAGGCCGATAAGCTCCTCAGGCAAATTAATCCCGAGATCATCAAAGACATGGATGAGAGGCGCCAAGCCCAACTTGAGGAACATGCTCAAAGATTGAAAAAACTCAAGTCTGAGGTTCATGACAAGATCGGGAAAGAAGGAACACAGGAGAGCGGTTCTTATGGCGAAGGAATGCACGAGGCGATTGAGGATATTGCTAAGGCTATGAAGGACCTGGCAAGCCATCTTTCCTGATTTCCGCCATGGGGAGCCCGCTGGATCTTGATCGTCGCTTCGGCAATCATCAAATAGCCCCCCACAGAGTGGACAGGTAAGACGCTGCTTACAAAGGCCGGAGCAATGTTTTCAGCATAAGCGGCTCCTGGTTCGTGGAGATGATCGTTGGAGCGGGAGAAGCCTGCATCCGGTTCCTTATACGTGGGGTAAATATCCCATTACCATTCCGCTCCTTCTCTCTCCCATGGCGGAGTTACAGACTGGGGTCCATGGGTACGAACCGAACACCGGGGGTGTCCGAAGCCGGCCATATCATCGCGAACGATGGCGGCCGGCACAACCCTGAGACCTAGGAGGCGTCTGATGACATTACCCGGCAAAGTTGTGTTCCTGTTTGACGTGGACAATACCCTGCTGGACAATGACCGGGTGATGGATGACCTCAGAAACCATCTTGAGCGCGAGTTCGGAGCTGAGAGTCGGGACCGTTACTTCGCTATCCTGGAAGAGTTGTACGCTGAGCTTGGCTATGCGGACTACCTTGGCGCCCTGCAGCGCTACCGGCTCGAGGACATGTGCGATCCGCGACTGCTGCTGATGTCTTCTCTTCTGGTGGATTATCCGTTTGCAAACCGCTTGTATCCAGGTGCGCTCGCCGCCCTTGCCCATGTTCGTCAGTGGGGAACAACAGTCATCCTGTCCGATGGAGACGTGGTCCTCCAGCCTCGGAAAATTCAAGGATCGGGACTCTGGGAAGCGGTCGAGGGCCGCGTGCTGATCTACATCCACAAAGAGCAGATGCTGGAAGATGTCGAGCGGCGCTACCCTGCGCGGCATTACGTCATGGTGGACGATAAGCTGCGCATTCTGACAGCAATGAAAAAGATCTGGGGAGGACGGTTAACTACCGTATGGCCCCGCCAGGGGCATTATGCCCTCGCCCCTGAAACCCTCGCTGCGTATCCGCCGGCCGACCTTACTGTTGAGTTCATCGGAGATCTGGTCAATTACGACCTGACCGCATTGCTCGGCGCCAATGCAGGTCGTCACACAGTGCTTCGGGTTTGAGCCTGAACACGCTGTTGCCACAGCCAGGGAACGAATCGCGCGCGTTACGCCTCAGTGAAGATTTTAATGTATGCGGTCAGTTCCAGCATTCGTCACGATCATTTCCGATACGAGGGCGTTTCACGTCACTCGTGTATTATTGAATTTTTTTGAAAGACAATGTTTTGGAGTCCGGAAAGGCGATGTGAATGACGTCACCTTCAATGGTACCCACAATGACTCCCCCTCCTTTGGCGTTAACTCGAAGCTCACCGGCCTTGACATACCATGAGAAAGGGACTTCTGCGACGCCCACTCTCCAGATGCCGTCTCCATTAGCTTTGACTTCCAGGACGGTTTCGGCCTGCTTCGGCGAGCCTTTTACCTCCGCCTTGTAGGTACCGATAAACTGCTCGTTTGATCCGCATGAAACCATGAGGATCAATAGCAGGCATAGTGGAAGCAGCCGCATACGATCATTAGATCTTAATTCCGTCGGCATTGCATTAGCCTATCGAGAAGCAGCAGGAGCAGCAATTCTGATTCTTGCCGGATCTGCCAGCCCTCCCCTGCGGAAGATGAAGAGTTGATCAAAATAATAGATCTGGATGGTGAAGATCAGCATAATGATATTTTCAGTGATTTTTTTCCAGCCAATGGGTTCACCAACCGTATCGAAGCACCCGCAAGTTATGGGCGCACCCCAGTACATATTGATCAGGATCATGATGTTGAACAGGATAATCATGGATCCAATGAGAATTGCGGAAGCTCTCGACAGGAACCCGATGACGAGGAATAGACCGCAGACAAACTCGAACCACGGCAAAATCACAGCCCCGAGATTGAGGAACCAGTAGGGCACGAGCCGGTAGTTCGCCGTTGCTTCGGCAAACTGAGCCGGGTATGGAATCTTGCTCGTACTCGCATATAGGAAAAAACAGCCCACGTATATCCTGAGCACAAAAGCCGTGTACTTACTCGTGACGATTCGTCTGAGATATGACCAAATCATTTCTTTTTACCTTCTCCTCCACCTGATATCCCATGCCCTCCCAAGCCGTTAATCCCCCCTCCAGAATCCTTACATTCCTGTAACCACGAAGAAGCAGTTTATCGGCAACCTCAAGATCATAGGGTTTACTGATCGTTTCACCGTACACGACGATCTTCTTTTCCTTGTCTTCTTCGGCGAAGGTCATCAGGTAAACAATGTCGAAGAGCCCCAGGGGGATGTTGACAGCTCCCCTGATATGGCGTTGTTGATAGAAGTTGGCCGGCATGGCATCCAAGATGAGCGTTTCACCGTGCTGAATCTCTTCCAAGGCGGCAGAAGGACTGACCGTAGGAATGGAGCTTCTGTCCGGAAATTCAGGGAAAAGAGGTATCCCGTTGGGATTGGTCGTGTTGAAAATCACCGCAAGAACAATACTGATTACGGTGACCAGAAAAAAATCAACCCAGGACATCCGGGAGGCTTTGTAGGCATTGCTGGCCTCCGTCTCAAGGCGTTCGTCGTCCCTGAGAAGCCAGCGCCTCATCTCTTTAACGAACATTTTGGAGATTTCAGGAAAGTCCCTCAATATACGGTCAAACTGACCTTTTGAGAGGATCATCAAGTGTGTCTCTTCCAAGGCCTCTATATCGGCGGACACCGGTTCGCCCGTGAGGAGCGCCATTTCGCCAAAAGTATCTCCCGGTCCCTGGATGGAAAGGTCAATCTCCACTCCTTTTTCATTTCTTCCAAAAATCCTCACGCTGCCGGAACTGATAATGTAGAGGCTATCTCCAGGATCGCCCTGTCTATGGATGATAGTATGTTGCGGCACTACCAGATCTTGAACCGCCAGGGCGATTGCATTCAATGCCTCTTTAGGCAAGACCCGGAAGACTGGGCTTCTCATCAGGATGTTCACTTTGTTATCGTTCTCGGTCATTGCATCTACGGCTTTTTGAGGTTTTCTCTCAGATCTTTCAGTAACCCGTCGAAATCCTCGATCACCCCGCTGTGGCTCCAAAGCACATTGCCACTGTGGGTTACCAGGACCATGGTCGGCGTTTCCTTCACTTCCACAGCTTGGGCAATGGCCATATTCTCGTCAGGGATCAATGGAAACGATACCTTGAAGGTCTTCTTGAAAGCATCTATTTGCGTTTTGTTGTTTCCGACGCATATCCCAATGATCTTCACGTCACTGGCCAAATCAGCGTCGTTCTGGATTACCTGGTAGAGCCTGTTGAGTACAGGTGCATTCGCTTGGCAGTGGGGGCATAAGGCACTCAGGATTTCGATAAGGACAAGTTTTGAACCTATCTGGGAGATGGTGTAAGGGGCCGTCGTTGTCAGGCCAAGATAACTCAGTGTCTGTTGCGCGTCCGGCGCCGGCAGGGTGAACCGGGGAAGCTGTGATCCTGCAAGAAACGGCTGGTCTTCAGAACCATAAACGGAGCAGCACGGTAAAATGAACAAGAGACAAGCCAGGAATTGAAGGCTCGTGAGAAAATGTTTCTTCATTGACATTCATCCTCGGAATCAAGTGAGTCCCGCCGGTTAAACTCTTGGCTGTTCTCCCTTGTCGAATGCGGGACGGCAGCGGGGAGCAGCATGAAAGGAGTGAACCAGGTTGCATAAACCATTGAGCAAATTGCATGCCCGACAGATTGAGAAGCGTCGAGGTTTCCCTTTTGTCAATGTGTATGGACACTTACGCAAGGATGAAACCCGTCGATGGTTGTGGACTTGAGTAGAAATAGTGTTGCATGCAACAGAAGTGTTGCCGTCAAATGCAAGGAAACGATTGAGCGATATCCTCTGATGTCTCGTAACCTTTTCTCAAGTATCCCTGGCCAGGCAATGTACGGGATACCGATTCTCACGCGATTCATGAAGCCCGGGGATATGACCGCCCTGGAACAAAGCAAAAGATGCCCCGTAGCCAGGCATAGATCGCGTGGCCATCTACCGGAAAATCAAGTGGTACAACCTCAATGAAAATACCCCCGATATTGAAGTGTTGCACGTGACACAGAAATCATGCAACGTTTCCGTTGCATGCAACACCGGTTTTTCTTGCCGGCTATAGACCAGAGCACTGTCCGCTCAGCCGTAAGCTAGCGGTATAACATAACAATATGGAATGAGATGCTATCATCCACATCTTCGGCACAGATATTGATAATTACAAACTGCGACGGATATCATCCTGCACTTTGCTCATCTGTTCACCACGTGTCCGGCAGGTGAGTGGCGGCGGTTGACGTTTCCAAAGAAAAAGCGAACACTGTCCCTGTTCCTTCCCGGAATAGAGAGACTCTCATTAAGAACGCATGTAAACGGACTTTTTAAACTGGGAGATACGTCGATAACAACTGAGACTCAGAGAGCTTAAAAAGGAGAAGGACATGGAGAGCCGAGGGATGGAAGAATACGAAATAATCAATCTGGAAGATCACCTGTCGTTGAGCGATATAAGGATAAAGATGCAAACAAGGCCGGGCTTTCTAACGATGCAAAAATGGCTTGTGATCTATAACTTGATAGTGCATCCAAGGCCTTTATCGCAAATAGCTATGCATACTGGTCTGTCTGAATCAACTGTTTATAGAATCGTTTCTGATTACAATAGGCTTGGGCCTGAGGCTTTCGATATAAACGGGACTGAAGCTTTTAATATGATTTCCTGGTGAGCGCATGGCCGGTACATTTCAAGAATTAATTGGATACAGCAATGCCTGGGAGGTGAGTGGCGGTTGACGTTCAAAAAACACGCGAATACTGCCGAGTCCACTCTACAATAAGGGGGCCTGTCACAAGGGTAATGTAATGAAAGCAAATATACTCGTAATGGATGATGAAGAAAGCATCAGGTTCAGCTTTCACAGATTCCTTGCAGCCGAAGGGCATAACGTGACCACTGCCAAAGGTTATAGGGAAGCCCTGGCGAGAATGGATGAAACAGAATTTGACCTGATACTCGCAGATATCTTTCTCGGGGATGGATGGGGGATAGATATTTTACAAGAGGTAATGCAGAGGAACCTGAAGACTCGCGTGATCATTATGACGGCATATCCCAGTACGGAAACAGCCCAAGATAGTTTTCGCATGCACGCCGTTTATTACCTCGTTAAACCGCTAAAACAGGCAGGGCTGCTTAGTTCCGTAAACATGGCACTACAGCAATAAGGCAAAGGAGCCGGTGCTACAAATAGTCCTGGATAATCGATGTCAAAGAACCAACTCGCAATACCTTGTTTTGCTAAGCCGACAAGAATAAGCCATTCCCTATGGAGTGAATTATCTCCAGTTATCGATGAAGCAACCCCAAGACACCTGTAATTATTAAATAGAACGCAACAACATAATTCAAGAGCCTGGGCATGATTAAAACTAACAGGCCGGCAATCAAAGATATAAGTGGCCCTGAAATAGCCGGGAGGTCATGAAAATTAAACGCCATTGCATGTGCCTTTCATTTGAATTAATTTTGATGGAATATAATTAAGTAAAATATAATTAGATATAATTTGTTGTCAATTCCTCGTTTCCAGCTCACGCGCCTTCACTTGGATGGCAAAGTTTTTAAAAATAGCGCAAACGATTCCTGAACAGCGGCTGGACAGGCTCAATGACGAACCTGGAAGGATGGAGACCCTCCATATTTGATCCCGGAGAGACGGGAGCGGGACTGGTTGCAGGGCCTTCGATGCTCTGCTTGAAGCAACGGGGAAGAATACGGCCACTGAAGGTTTTGCCTCCCGATGGGTGGTACGTTGCTCCGCATGGATGCCGGCCGATAGACGGGCTGGATAGTGTTACATCTGCGCTTTGGAGGTTGCAATACCCGCCATTATGATCCTCTGAGTTTCGAGACTGGAGACAGCCCCGGCAAATTCAACGGGAGGTGTTCGTCCTCAAATCCGGGCGAAGTATCCCGCGAGCAAGAGAACGCGTCTGCAGACTAACCTGTGCTGACCTGCCTATCATTCACCCGTCAAACAGCGAGGCACCCTGAAGACGTCTGGTCGAGTCAACCCATGCGAGGCAGCTTACCGAACCACCCAAATCCATTCCGGATACATTCCAGCTTACTGGCACTTGCACTTCTAGAATTAATGAATAAGGTAATTCATACGCCGTAAGTGATAGTTGTAGTTGTGACTATAAATAAATTCCCATCAATGATATTTGAAGAGTTAATCTCCTAACTGATGACCGAGAAGTCCTGGACTAAAATTTATTTGAAAACGGGTCAAGTCCCCCTGGGGGATCTGTATGACAGCTATATTTTTGAACTCTCGTTCACATAATTTTCAGTGACAGTCGGGTGAAATACCGTGGAGTTTCTCGAATGAAATTGCAACGGGAGCCAATCTTTGATAATGCAGTATTGTTTGGGAAAGCTGAATGCCGGTGACGACCTCTAATTTTTGTGCCATTGACCTTGGAGAGACTAGGGGCTGCCTTCGATGACCACAGGATCTTTCGACTAAAAACGGAGAAATGAGCAGCGGCATGAAAGACGATTTAAGCCATGGTGATCAGCGCAGCTCGGGTTCAACGATCTGCACGCGAGGACGGCAAAACCTGATCCACCTGCTGCGGGGAAGGGTCCAAGAGCATGGAGAGAAAACCGTCTACACCTATCTCAAGGATGGAGAATCACAAGAAACCAGACTGAGATATTGTGAACTGGAACAGAGGGCACTCGCCATTGCGGCATATCTCCAATCTCACCTCGCACCGGGAGAAAGAGTCCTTTTGCTCTATCCGCCGGGGACCGAGTTTCCCACGGCATTCTTCGGGTGCCTGTGCGCGGGCATGGTCGCCGTGCCAACCTATCCCCCACATTCCAACCAGTTCCTGGCAAGCCTCGTAGCAACGGTATCCGATGCAGGGCCAACCGTCGCGCTCACCACGGCTTCCACCCTGGAACAGTTCAGGCGCCAAATTGATCAGACTCCCGGGCTGATGGCTCTCAAATGGATACCAACCGACACCATTGCCGACGACCTGGCAAATGCCTGGCAAGAACCTCCCATTGGTGCTGATTCCCTCGCTGTCCTCCAATACACATCCGGTTCCACAGGAAGTCCCAAGGGCGTAATGGTCAGCCATGGAAACCTGCTCCATAATTCATCCGTCATCCACGCAGTCTTTGGGCATTCACCGAGTAACCGCGGCGTAATATGGCTTCCCCCCTACCACGACATGGGATTGATCGGTGGGATCATTCAGCCCGTTTACGCTGGCGGAGATGCGATCCTTATATCGCCTGTTCACTTCATACAAAAACCGCTACGCTGGCTCATGGCCATCTCGCGCTATAAGGCTACGACTAGTGGCGGGCCGAATTTTGGCTACGATCTTTGTGTTCGAAAGATCACACCGGAGCAGAAGTCAGGGCTTGATCTTAGCAGTTGGGAGGTTGCTTTCAACGGCGCCGAGCCTGTCAGGGCGGAAACGCTCCACCGCTTCGCTGCGGCTTTCGAATCCTGTGGCTTTCGGCAAAAAGCATATCTGCCCTGTTATGGTCTCGCGGAAACAACCCTTATCGCCTCCGGATGCAGCAAGAGTTCCGAACCGGCGTTCCTGCAGGCTGACGCACAGGCGTTGAAAGCCGGCCGTTTTGCCCTGGCGGCAGAAGATGGGGAGCACGACTTCAAGCTGGTAGGAAACGGGGGAGCGCCGCCGGACCATGAGATTATTATCGTCGACCCCGAGAGGCAAACTCGCTGTAAGAGTGATAGGATCGGAGAAATATGGATCTCAGGGCCAAGCGTTGCAAAAGGATATTGGAATCGGCCCGAAGATTCGGAGCAGACCTTCCATGCAAGGCTTGCCGATAACGGCGAAGGTCCCTTTCTGCGCACGGGAGACCTGGGGTTTATCCATGCCGGCCAGCTCTTTGTCACCGGCCGTCTGAAGGACCTCATCATCATACGGGGCCGCAATCACTATCCTCAAGACATCGAGAGGACCGTGGAGAGAAGCCATGAGGCCTTGCGGGCAGGCGGCGGGGCGGCGTTTGCCGTTGAAGTCGGGAATGAGGAACGGCTTGTAGTGGTGCAAGAGATCGAGCGAGAATACATCAGAAGACTTGACGCGGAGGCGGTGATCGGAGCCATTCGCCAAAGCGTATCACGAGAGCATGAAATCCAGGCCTACGCTGTTGTGCTCCTCAAGACATCCAGTCTTCCCAAGACGACAAGCGGAAAGGTCCAACGCCACCTTTGCCGGGAACATTTTATCCAGGGCAGCTTGAAGGTTGTTGCCGAGTGCGTGGGGTATCCCGAAGAAGTCGAGCCGGAGATACCCCTCCAGGCATTGGAAGAATGCCGGCCGGGCCACATGAGGGCGGAAACCTCGGCTGCAAGCCGTCTGAATGCCCGCACGCTCAAAGCCGGCGAATTGGAATCCGATGACATGGGAACGGAAGTCGCGTCTGATCCCACACGTGTCATTGAGTCTTACGTCGCAAAAAAGGTGGCGGATATCCTGAAGATCTCGTTATCCCGGGTTAATGTGCACCGTCCCTTGAATACGCTGGGCATGGATTCTTTGATGGCAGTGGAGCTGAAAACGACCATTGAAGAAGACATGGGAATCGAGTTTCCCGTCGAGGCGCTATTTTTGGGGGCCGGCATTTCAGATCTGACGGCGCATATTCTCTGGCAAAGGACGTCAGGAAGAGGGCTTGAAGCCGAAGACGGACCTTTGGGCAAGGTGCTGTCATCCAGCCGTCAGTCCGGAGAGCCGACGGAAAGAGTCTGTGCCCATAGAAATGCCCTTGAGATACAACCGGAGTGCCTGCCGTTTGAGGACTACCCCGAATACCTGAACCTTCAGCAGATCATGCTGGGAATGAAAGCGCGAGGCATCGACAACCCTTACTTCAGGGTGCTCGAAGGGGCCAATGGAGCCAATGCAGAAGGTCGAGAGCACATCACGTTCTCCAGGTACAATTACCTGGGTATGTCCGGAGATCCGGTCGTATCTCAAGCCGCCAAAGACGCGATCGACCGCTACGGTACGTCAGTTTCGGCAAGCCGTCTTGCTTCAGGCGAAAGACCACTGCATCGTGAGCTTGAAAAAGAAATTGCCGACTTCATTGGAACCGAGGACAGCCTTATCTTTGTGAGCGGGCATGCCACCAACGTGACCACTATTGGTCATCTTTTCGGCAAGCCCGACCTTATCGTTCATGATGCCCTGATCCACAACAGTGTTCTCCAGGGATGCCAACTCTCCCAGGCAACGCACCTTTCTTTTCCCCACAACAACTGGCAAGCCCTGGACATGATTCTCAGGGAGTCGCGGCCCCGTTTTCGACGGGCCCTCGTCGTTATCGAAGGCGTTTACAGTATGGATGGCGATATCCCGGAACTGCCCGAATTCATTAAGATCAAGAAGCAACACGGAGCCTTTCTAATGGTGGACGAGGCTCATTCCATCGGCGTACTGGGGAAAAGGGGCGGGGGTATTGGCGAGCACTTCGGAATCAATCCTGCCGATGTGGAACTTTGGATGGGCACATTGAGCAAATCCTTTGCCAGTTGCGGAGGCTATATCGCCGGATCGCGAGCCCTCATCGAATACCTGAAATACACTGTACCGGGCTTTGTCTACAGTGTGGGAATGCCTCCGCCGAATGTCGCAGCGGCGCTGGCCGCCATTCGATTGCTAAGGAATGAGCCCCAACGGGTGATGCGCCTCCATGAGCTCTCCGGGCTTTTTCTCATGCTCGCCCGGGAACGAGGCCTGAATACCGGCGCCAGCAACAGCGGTTCCCCTGTCATTCCAGTGATCGTAGGAGATTCCCTGAAGGCGATAAGACTCTCTCAAGCCCTGCTCCGGCAAGGGATCGATGCCCTGCCCATGGTCTATCCAGCAGTTCCTGACAACTCCGCCCGTCTGCGCTTTTTTGTCAATTGCACTCATACTCCCGAGCAGATTCGCTTTGCCCTTGATGTCGTCGCCCCGGAGTTGGAAGCCCTGCAAAAGATGGATGACGAGAAACAGCTCGCTGCTTCTTCACTTTGGGCTCTTCTGCAAGAATCCGCTCCCCCCTGACGTACGAGATGGCTGTGATGTCATTCAAAACTCGCCGACTGGACAAACTACCAAAGAGCCCGGCTTTCTTTTCATGAAAAACCGTATCATTTGCCCCCTTCCCACCTGGCGGCCGTTATGCCCAAGATGAAGACCATGGCCGCGAATGTCCCTATAATCGCGGCGTAACTCAGTGCGGTCACGTTGTCGTGAAACACCATGGATGCCCGCAGGCCCTCGTTAACATAGTACAGAGGCAGCGTCCTGGCGAACGCCTGCAAGTAGCGGGGCATCATCTCGAGAGGGACAAAGCTCCCCGAGAGAAACATCATCGGGAATATGATAGCGTTGGCTGCTGCTGCAGCGCTCTGCGCCTCCTTCACGAAGCGGGTAAGTATCATCCCGATTCCGACGAACGTAAAGACGTCAAGCACAATGAAAAGAGGGAGCCATGCGTTTATCAGCAATCTAACGTCAAACACGGCGTAGCTCACCAGCAGCATTGCAGTGGTGGATATGGCCGCGAGCACGAACTGGTACAAAATGTTGGACAGTATCCAGTCGGTATGGGTGATGGGCGTGGTGGACAGCTTCCTGATGATGCCCTTCTGCCGCAGTTCGGTGTTCACGTTCACCGTGCCGAACAGGCTCGCGGTCATCACCGCCATCGCGATGATACCCGGGATGAAGAAGTCGATGAACCGGTATTTCCGGGAGTGTATCGATATTTCTGCCGTCCTGACGAACGCCGGCTTTCCGGACAGCCCCTGATTCATCTTGGCGAACACCAGTTCCAGGATTTCAATCTTCTTATCCACCGAGCTGGAGCTGGGGTCGTAGACATACTTGATGGTAACGAATGCGTTGGGGTCGTCGAATTGCAGATACTGTGTGTAAGCTCTTTCATAGTCTTTGGGAATAACGAGGACAAGGTTCACCTTGTTGTTCCTGGCGTACTGAGTGGCGTCGACGGCGGGGTCGACCTCGATTATCTTGAACTTCCCGGTCAAGGCGAGGCCCTTGGCGATCTCCGCCGAAGTTTCGGTTTTGTCGAGGTCCTGCAAGCAAAGGTCGAAGCTTAGTTTGTCCTGGTCCTGGAAAATGGAGCCGAACACGAGTATCAGCAGTATCGGGAAAGTAGTCGTGAAGAACATAGTGGTCTTCTCGCGGTAGAAGATCTTGATGCTCACGACGAGACTTGCACCTACTACGCGCAGGTTCATTCCGTCCCCTTTCCCTCGGATGCGTCTTCATGAAGCGCCTCGCCGGTAAGCTTCAGGAAAACCTGTTCGAGATTGGGCCTGCGAACGTCCATGCTGAGCAATGACGCTCCGGCGTCTTTCATGGCGTTCAGTATCTCCCGGATGTCGTCCGTGCGCTCCACCCTCACATTGATGCTCTTGTGGTTGTTAAGGTACGGCTCGAAGCCCATTTTCCGAAGAACTTCAAAAGCCTTTCCATCGACGGACCGCAGCGTGAGGACCAGATAATCCGCGTTGCTTTCTATGAGTCGTACGGGAGAGTCCATGGCGATGATCTTCCCCTTGGAGATAATTGCGACAGTGTCTGCGAGAAGCTCAGCTTCCTCTATGTAGTGCGTGGTGAGAAATACGGTCTTTCCCTTCTTTTTAAGGCCCAGCATGACTTCCCACACCTCGCGCCTGGCGCGTGGGTCGAGACCTGTCGTCGGCTCGTCCAGGAACACGATCTCGGGGTCGTTTACGAGCGCAATTGCGATTCCGAGGCGCTGCTTCAAGCCCCCGGAGAGTTTCATGTATTGCACTTTGGCCTTGTCATTGAGGTTAACGAGCTCCAACAGTCCGTCGATATCGGCGTTCCTGCAATGGAAAAGCCGCGAATAGTACTGCATGGTTTCCCTGACCGTTATCCTGTCGAACGAGCTGAACCCCTGCGGGAGGACCCCGATGCGGGGGACGATGTCGCGCTTTCCCTTCGTGACGTCCATCCCGAGAATGCGCACTTTTCCCGATGTGGGCCTGCTGATCGTGTCGGCAATCTCCACGGTGGTGGTCTTGCCGGCGCCGTTCGGGCCAAGGAACGCGAAAACCTCGCCTTGCCTGACGTTGAACGATATGTCGTTGACCGCCGCCAGGTTCCCGTAAAACTTCGTCAGGTTCTCGACTTCGATTGCATGCTCAACCTGTGTCGTCATGGATCGATATTCTGCCTCTATGGGTCAATGTATCAAAAATCTCCGGCATCGCCCCGACAATGCTGCCAATTCAAGAGGGTGATGGAAAGCCACATCTTCACGTGAGGAAATGAACGTACCCATATGGAGCGGCCGGCGCCTATGGGAAACCGCATCAGAGCCTTCCTTGATAAGCGCGCACGAAAGGTATATCCACCGTTTCCCCCAGCCTCCGATGGATAGACGTTGATTTGCAGAGGGTCCACGAGGTGGAACGCGCATCCCAGGGCCTTGACGACGGCTTCCTTGATAGACCAGAGCAGGGCAGATGCGCTTCCCAATTCTCCGCCCGCCAATCTCAGGGCATGTTGAAGCTCCTGGTCGTTGAACACCCGGTGAAAGGGGTATTCCTTTTGGAATTCATCGGCCCCCGCCACATCGATGCCGATGTCGGACTGATCCCCGCAGAGGGCGGCCCATACGTTTCCTCCACCTTCGCTGAAGGAGATGGCCGGGCCCCGATTGTCTCCCAACTGGAGATGTGGCCTGCCAAGCGGGCCGCGGACCACGTGAATGGGGAAAGCATATCTGTGGGAGGAATGAAAGCATTTACAAAAAGGGCTTTCCATCTCCACCAGGTGATCCCACAGGATAGATACCAAGCGGTGCTTGTCTCCTGACCCGTTTGTCCGATGTCCTTTGAAGATTTCGGTGGAACTTGGCAATGATGCATAGAAGACGGGTCCTCCTCGATGATCGAAACTCGCGGCATGGACGGTTATGTCCTGGCGATCCTTTGCCACATCCACTCCAATCCTGCGGCCTGTGCGGCCAGCTTGGACGAGGCCATGTCTCGCCGGGTCTAACCGCATAGGCCTCAATCTTTCCCGAACCGCGTTCTTTCGGCGCCCTGAAGGCTCAGTCCGAAATCCACTGCATCCGCATATTAGAAACCTGCATGATAGTGCGGCCCTGATCGTCAAGGCCTCTGGCGTCCCAGGTGAAGCCTTGCTCGTTCTGCGCCCGCATGCGCGCCTCCAGGGTGAACTGTTCCCCTGCCCGGCATTTTCGGCAAAACCGCATCTCTCCTATCTCCATGGGAACCATGGATCGTTGCTCCGGCATCTTCATTGCCACGCAGTAGAAGCCGGTTAACTGCAAAAGGGCCTCGAAAAGGTAGGGAGAGTACTGGTACTGCGCATTGGGGAGATTTGCGAAATCACCTGTTTGCCGGTAGGTGGTTCGTCCCCGTACCACTCCCGGTCCTGCACCGTCGAGGAGTTCCAGCACGCAATACCTGCCTTTGAGGCCGCTGCGTTTCTTGTACCATTCAAGCATATCTTTATGATTCATGGAGGGCGTCCTCAGTTCGTCGGGCCGGACCGGAAAATCCATGAAACCATCCCCTAAATATCCTTCCCCGCCGTCGAGAATGACCAGTCCCTTGCAGTGGGGGGTGAAGCGGTCTGTCAATCTTCCTGTAGGGGAGATCTCCTGTGTTGCCAGAGAGACCTCACACAATACCTCAGGAGGGCCGTTGGCGACCCGGCGACAGGATATCCTGGAAGACCGCGGAACCTCAGGAGGACATTGGATCATGTCCAAGAATCGCACCTGGCGGGCTCCTCGCACCTGCAAGTAAGGATACAGTATCCGGGCGGCTTCCATGAATGTCTCCAGAAACATGGCGGCAGAGACCAGGGGATGCTTGACGAACGTCAAGGGCCTGTGATCCTCGATCCAAAGATCCTTCTCCCGGGAGAAGGATCTATATGCCTCGAGTTGTTCCCGGCGGATGTCCAGGCTGGAGATCCCCTCTATCATGGGAAAGTCGTCTGGGCTGAAGGATGCGGAGCCCCCATCCAGCTCTCCATCAGGCGAAGGAAGGGGCATGTCATTGAGCCTTGCCGTCTTCACGGAGGGAAGTGTCCTCATGAACATTACCCAATCGTCGTCGGCCGGGGATACGAAGAGTTCCCTGCAGAAAAGCCCTGCAAGCTCATTTACATGGACGTACGACGCGCCCTTCCACCTCATTAGCTCTCGTACATCCGGGTCCTCGGCCATGCCTGCCCCCTCGATAGGGGGAAGCATCAAAGCTTTGAACCGGATGGCGCCATTCTCCCGCCGGAGGGTTCTGATCAACGCAGACATCATCCGGTTGGCTGCCGTGTAGTTGGTTTGGCCAGGATTCCCCTGGATCGCGGCCACCGAAGAAAGACCCACGTAAAACCTCAAGCCGGCCTTTTCGGCAGCCATGAACAGATTCCACGCCCCGAGGAACTTTATGTCCGTGACTATGGAGAAATCATCCGGAGTCATTTGGCTGAGGAAACCGTCCCTTAAGACTCCTGCTCCGTGGATGATCCCGCGGACCTTGCCATAACTTTTTGCCACCTCGTCCATGACTGCACGGACCGCCTCGGGGTCAGCGACGTCGCAGGTATGGTAGAACGCCTCGATCCCTGAGGAGCGCAAATCCGCCAGGGTCCGGGTAATCTCCGAGGCCCTGTCTTCGAAAGCGAAAGACTGCGAAGGCGTATGCGCGGGGCTGGGTTTTACGGAATTCATGCCTGGATTGAGAGACGTTCTCCCCAGAAAGACCAGGCGGGGCTTAAAGGGCACAAGACCGCGGGCCAGGTGGGCGCTGATCCCCGTTGCGCCCCCGGACATGACTACAACGTCTCCAGGGCTCAGTTCAAGACCTGGCGGGTCCCTGAAAACCGACGGGGTGACACGTCCCTCCGAGGTGAAGACCCTTCCATCACGATGAATCATCTCCACCATCGTGTACCCTCTGTCCAGAGCATCGCATAAGGCATTGCGAAGGTCGGTGTCACGGCTGATTTCCAATGTGCGAAACTGGACAGCCGGGTGTTCCTGCGCTGCGCTCAAAAATAGTCCCAGCATCCCCTCCGCCGGCAGCCGACCCTGTGTTTCGGTATTCTCCACGGAGTGGATCAGCACGACGAATTTCCCGGCTGGTGATTGGAGAAATGTTTTCAGGAGGATAAAGAGCCCCCTGAGAAGCCGCGAAACATCCTCCATGCTACTTAAACTTTCCGACAGACCTTGAGGCAAGATGATAACGATCCCAACGAGGGACGTCAGGCCCGCTATTCTATCGGAAGCCCTGCGGGCCCCTTCGCCAGTTCGAATGTCGTAACCCGCTTCGCCTGGACCGAAGCCCCCTTGCATGAACGGCATGGGAAATATGTCAACCCCGTGATCCGTGCGCAAGATGTCTCCTGCACTTGCTGCAATGGGGTCATCCCTGCCCGGTGAGAGAAGGAGGACTGACTCGCCCGGCTCCAATTTCATGGGAATGGAAGCCGGCGGGTCGAGAGGGACGTAACCGAATACGAGCCGCTTCAGGCTCGCCTCATCCTTTGAGGGTTTCAGGATTTCATCCTGTACCGCGCCCGGGCCAACAGCCTCGACGGCCGGCCGCGGCCCGGCGCCTTCCTGCCTGGCGATTATCTCTGAGATCCTCTGCGCGATGTCTTTCACGGTGCGGACATTGAAAAAATCCTGCAATTCGATAGTGATCCCGAAGTGTTGTTCCACGGCGACCATGATGATCGGGAGCCGGCTGGAGCGGATGGAAAGATCTTTTTTGAGATCCATATCGGGTTGGATCTCATCCCTTTCGAATCCAGTAGCATCCATGATGATACGAATAAGGCTCTCGATGTGATCCTGGCTCTCGGGCGCATCACCGGGGCCGGGAGTCTCCATCGATACCGGTGAATCGCCTGGGCTGGGAAATCCCCCTGAATCCCCCTTTATAAAGGGGGGACTTCCGGCAGCTTCTCTCTTTTCTAAAGGAGGGCCGGGAGGAATTCTACGGGTATGCGAATCACGATTGATCCTAGATTCAATAGCACCGGGGGGCTCCCTCCGGGCTTCGGGGGACTCACAGCCACCAAGCATGGATTGGATAACCGATGCCAGATCGTCTTCCCGGAATGCCGGGTCGACCTCTTTGCGGATGGCTCCCAGGATATCGGGCTTAAGGAATCGGCCGAAGGTCTCCAGCACGAATCGGTTGATTTCCCTTTGAACGATCGCTTCCTTCGGGTTGGACCCTGCAAGCCCTGGCGCACCGGGCCGCAACGTGGGCGCCGGGGGAAAGCGGTAAGATCCTGGAGCCTTTCCCACCCCAGGGAAGGAAACAAATCGGGGTTCCCTTTGAACTTTTAGATGCCCGTGCACGAAAAGCTGAGCGATGGCTGTCTTGCAGGTCGAGCTCTCTGCCCCGGGAAGGCAAGTCTGGATGCATGCAGACTCGGAGATCGTGTCTGCGATGAGATTGCTCAATATATCGCCCGGGCCGGCCTCCACAAAGATCCGGACTCCGTAGTCGTTCCAAAGAGTCTGAACGTTATTCATCCAATGGACGGGAGACTCCAGGTGGGCCATCAAAATTCGCCTGATCTCTCCGGGATCTGATGGATACGGCGCCATGGTCGTGTTGGAAATGACGGGAATCTGCGGAGGATGAAACTTTATAGGGGCAACGAACTCTTCGAGCTCATCATGGATGACTCTCATGATAGGGGAGTGGAAGGCCATGCTGACCCGCAAAAGAGTGGCCCTGTATCCCATCTCCTTCAGTCCGTCAGAAAAATTATTGACCGCCCCGGTCTTGCCGCTCAGAACGACCTGGCTCGGTGAATTGATATTGCTGATGTGGACATCTTCTTCCCGTCCCTGGATCAACTCTTTGAGTAGATCCAGGGGGGCGTCCACGGCCGCCATGACCCCTGGGTCCATATGCATGCCCGCGGCGTTATCCATGCAGCGGGCCCTCATGTTCACGATTCGGAACCCGTCCTCCAGGGAATAGACTCCGGCCAGGCACAAGGCGCTCAGTTCGCCTAAACTGTGGCCGGCCATCGCCACCGGGTGGATGCCAAGAGAGAGGAGGTATCGCGCCATGGCGTATTCCAGGACGAACAGAGCCGGCTGCTGCCACCGCGTCTTCTGAAGATTCTCCTCTCGATCATGGAACAACAGGTGAAGGAGGTCGAAGTCCGCCACCGCCGCGGCCCGATCCATCCACTCCCTGATGACGGGAAAAGACTCGTAGAGATCCCGCCCCATTCCCCCATAGTGGGCGCCTTGCCCTGGAAACACCAGGGCGAGAGGTAGCGTCGGCAGATCCTCAGCGCCCATGAAGACGCCCTGCTGCGCCAGGGACCTCAAAATCTTGGGTGTGAGGATTCCGCCCTCCGTAAGGTGGCGTGACCTTTCGACGACAGTAAGCGCCTCTTCTTCGGATTCCGCGACTACAGCCATCCGGTAGTCACGGCCGCCCATTTTGGTTCTGAAAAAAGAGACCCCCTGAAGCTCGGGAGGCCCACCACTTGCCTCTCCAGCGGAATTGGGATCTTCCTTCAAATCCGAAGTCTGAAATCCGAAATCCGAAGTGCCGCCACCATTCTCTCGGTCGAGGCCGGGCCCACCGCTTGGGGATACCAGGATCGTAGCTGTTTCATCCATCGCCTGCTCCAACTGTACCACATAGTTAGAACCTCCAAACCCGAAAGCGTTGATCTGAAGCCTTCTTGCCCGGCCGGCCACGCACTCCCAGTCAAGCGGCTCGGGGGCGATGAAGAGCCCCGATTCGTCCAGGTCCATTTCCGGGTCTGGATTTATATAATTGAGGGTGGGGGGGAAAACCCCCGCCTTCATGGCCATCACTCCTCGAATGAGGCTGTTGATGCCCGAGGCGCCGAGAGTGTGTCCGATCTGGGATTTGAATGAAGTGAGAACTGTGCGCTTGGAGGAATTGAAGAAGCACTTCAGGGCACGGACCTCCTCTACGTCACCTTGCCTGGTACTCGTGGCATGGCATTCGACCAGGTCCACCGCATCCGGCCCATAGGGTGTCCCTTGGAAAGATGCGCGGATGGCGATCTCTTGGGTGATACTGGAGGACTCCACCATGCCCAGATGGTTGTTGCTCGCTCCCATGCCCGTGATTACGGCGTGGACAGGCGCCCCCCTCGCGCGTGCCGAACTTTCCCGCTCGATGACAATCATCCCCCCGCCTTCGCCCAGGACCATCCCGTCTCTTTCGGCATCGAAGGGGCGGGAGGTTTCGTGAGCGGGCCTTTCCTGCCCGGACAGCCCGTAAAGGGCGCCCAGGGCTGAAAATTCCAGAAAATGCATGTGCTTGAGATTCTCTTCGCCCCCTCCGACGATGGCAGCGTCGATGATGCCGGTTCGGATCATCTGGATGGCGCTGTGAATTGCGACCAGTGAGGTCGCGCAGGCTGCGGAGACGGAATGACTGGGTCCCATGAACCCATACCGGTTGCAAATGAAGCCGGCCGCTGCGCAGTTGAGTCTGCCCAGGAGCGTGGTATCGTCTGGGGCCAGGCGTCCGGATTTCAGCTCGCGTTCGACGGCGCTCACCTGATCGGGACTGAGGTGAAGAGCCCTATTGGTATCGGCAAGGATGTCGTGGACGTACCCCCTTATGATCAAATCGGTGATGGTCTCCGCCGCCTCTCCCGAGTTTTGGGAGATGAGGACCCCGATTCGCTCCCGGGGTATGTTCGACTCGAGGATGCCGGACGCCCGGATGGCTTTCTCCGCCAGCCACATGGTGATCTTTGTGGCTTCAGTCATGGTTCGGAAATCATGTGGGGAAATCCCGATCTCATCGCGGGAGACATGAAAGTCCAGGAAAGCGCCCACCGCGCAGTAAGTCTTTTCCGGAACGAACGGGCGGGGATCATAAAAACGCTTGTAATCCCACCGGGAAGGAGGAACCAGGGTAATCCCGCTTTTCATGGCCAGGCTTGAAGCCCAGACCTCTTCCGGATCTTTCCCCAAGGTATTGAGAATACCCATCCCGGTGATGGCAATCCTTTCATGGACGTCTCTATGCGGCGCTACCTGATTCAGTCCATAGCCAATCCCGCTGGATGGAGCTTTTATCAGGTGCGAAGCGCAGGGTGACGGTCCAGGCATTCTTTCGATGGACCCCTCAAATGGCTGATGAAGCAAAAGATGGCCTTCGGCTAACTCGCGATGGAAGGACGGCAGCCTCAGGACCTTACTGATGAGGCCGGCGCAGGCCCCGCTCATGAATTGCCCGCGTTCCAGGCAGGCCCGCTCGTCCAGAGGAGTCCCGTATGGTCTGTCCATGCCTCGGGCCGCAGCGAAGAGGCTCCCCGCTGTCATCTCTTCTATTCTCGTGCGGAAGGAGTGTTCGTCTTGGTCACCCGTTGCAAACTCCCTCTCCAGGGATAAAACCGCAGCCGTTCTCGGGGTACTCAAGGACCGCACCCGCAGACCGGTGTCCTTGCCTGAAATGACCGTTCCGCCCGGAAGCGATTCCAGGATCATTCGCTGATAGAGCGCCGTCAGGGCGCCCGTCTCAACGATCTCACGGGTGGCCAGATACGCGGTGCCCATCTGGATGGCATCCGCTCCGAGCATGGCGGCTATGAATGCGGTCTCCCGATTGAAGATTCCCCCGGCAAGAATAATGCGGCAATTTTGGAACAGGGACGGCTTCAGCCGTTTCAGATCCATTACCCTTTGAGCAAGGGTGAGTGTGCTATGGCGCCCCACGTGCCCGCCGGCCTCATATCCCTCGCAGATCACGTAACGGACGCCGGCTTCAAGGGCGAGACTCAAAAGGGCCTCATCAGGGGCGATATATATGACCTCCAGGCCGCATTCTATCAATCCCCTTAAAGGTGAGAGATCGCCTCCTGCGATCACCACAAAACGGGGCTTGTTTTTCTTGATCCAGGCCAGATGTGTCTCCCTGAAAGGGTTCTCCGCCAGAGAGACGATATTCACAGCATAAGGGCGTCTTCCCATGATCTCCGGCAGGCGTCCCAGCCTCCGATCGAGGGTCTCCGCGTCCATCAGGCCAAGGGCGATGGTGGGCAATCCGCCGGCCTCGGCTACCCTTGAGGCAAACTCGGGGACATCGGTAATACAGGACATGGCCCCCTGGATAAAGGGATATTTGACTCCCATCTCTCCGGCTACCGGGCTGTCCAAAAAACAATCCTTTTTCACCTCAGCCTGGTGGCATAAGCTGCGAATCTCATCCATGAAGGACTTAACGGCCACCTCGGTTTCCGTCCCGAAACGTTCGGTGAAAGACGCAGCAAAAGCGGCCTCCACACCCATAGGGATGATCTCGTCCAAGGTGAAATGGCTCTCAAGAGGGTGGAGGGCTCCGGCACTCACTCGGTCTGCAAAGGAACGGCGGCTTTCTTCCGTGATATCAGCTCCGCACAGCGAACTCTCGAACCTTTTGATATCCTTGAACGCGATAGAGTTTCCCTTGTTGAAAAGGCGACAAGGAACCTCAAGGTCGAGACCGACCAGATCGGTAGAGTCCAGGCGGAGGTTGGAGAGCCGTCGGCGTTGGAGATCGTCGACGGCAACCAGGTCTGTCAGCCAATGGACGCTCTCGAAGACGATCCCTGTGGCCCCGGTGGACAGTAATGCCGCCGCCGCCTCAGGAGTGGTTACGCCTCCCCAGATGAGGATGTCCCAAGACGCCGAGGCGTTGCGCAGCATTTCCCTGACCGCTGAATATAGAGCAAGGGTCGTCTCACCGCTCACGAATCCGGATGCCTCGCATCCTTTCAGGACGATGCGCCCGATTCCCGGGCTATCTGTCAAGATAGCCCCAAGGAGATTCAGGTCCCCGATGATTGGGAAACAACGGTAGTCTTCCGACAAATCCCTCAATCTCTGTAGAAAAGCGGAAGGTTCCCCCCGGAAAAACCGGGTGTTGCATTCGACCCAGATGTTTTGGACCCCTGTTTCTTTCAACAACTGTCCCAAAGACGGATCAGTCAAGGCAGGGGCAGAAATCCTGATATCCCTGACCTGGCCGGAAGGGTCGGCTTTTCGTAAGAAGGAAAGGAGCGCATCCACCCCCGTCATGGAAAAATCGAAGATGGCCCTGCTCCCCGTTCGATGTGCCATTTGGCTCACAGGTGGGGCCATCTCTTCAGGCCGCCATACGAAAGCAATGATTGGGACCCGATTTTCAGCCAATATGTCCAGACCTCCGTTTCAACGCGATACTCTCGCCTGCAGTAATTTATAAAGACTTCCTGAATATGCGATATTTCTTGTGCATTCTTGCGCCGCCTTCCTCTAATAAGAAGTTGATCGACTCGTTGTCCTCCAGGGTCCAGCCCATCTCCAGATAGCGATATTTTTCTTTCTTCCTCACAACCTCCAACAGATGGCGGAAGGCCAATATGGGGAGTCCCAGTTGTCGATATTTCTCCTTGATCCCGAAGATCAAACCCCGCAATCCGGTGATCTCCCGCCGATATATGAGGAATTTCAGCAAACCCGTCAGGCCGATGCGCCCGTTGAGACGCTTGAGCAAGGGGTTGACGTCGGGCAAGACCACGCAGACCCCCGCGAGTTCATCCTCATAATAGATGAAGAAAGCCATGTCAGGGTCGCCGATTTTCACCATGTCCTTTCCCATCTCCAGCGACTCATTATCGCTAAAGGGGACGTAACCCCAGTTGCCGGACCAGCAGTCGTTATATATTTCCCTGACCAGAGCAATCTCAGAAGCCGGGTCCTTTAGCCGAAAGCCCCTAATGCGGATACCTCTTTTTTGGGCCATCCGTTCGGCAAGAGTATCGAGCCACTCGGGAACCCGGTAAGCACTATCTACCAGGAAGGACAACAGGTCTTTCTCTTTGGTGAACCCGCACGATTCGACCAACCTCGGGTAGTAAGAGGGATTGTAAGTCATCATCAACGCAGGCGGATAATCAAACCCGTCAATGAGCAAGCCCACCTCGTAATTGATGGATGGGTTGAGCGGGCCTCTCACGAAGGTCATCCCCTTCCTGCGAACCCACGTCTCCACGGAGGAGAAGAGGGCCGCCGCAGCCTCAGGATCGTCAGCACATTCGAAGAAGCCCCAAATGCCCATCTGTTCGCCGTGGAACTCGTTATGATGGCGGTCGATGATGCCCGCGATCCGTCCCACCGTCTCCGAGCCGCGCCGGGCCAGAAAGAGAGTGCGTTCGGAAAACTCCCAGAAGGGGTGTATGCTGGGATCCAGCATTCGGCGAACCTCTTTCTTAAGGGGGGGGACCCATTTGGGGTACTCAGCATAGATTTTCCAAGGCAGGTCAATGAAGTCCTTGAGTTCCGATCTTCTTTCCACAGTAATGATCTCAACGCCGGCCATGATTGCTCTTTTTGAGGGGTTATCACCGAAACATCCCGACAGTATCGCTATAGCCAATTTTCTTTTTTGTACCAGGCGACGGTTAATTTAGCTCCCAGGGCAAGAGAAATCCGGGGATCGAAACCCAATAAAGTCCTGGCCTTTGTAATGTCGCAAAGCCAATAAGAAATTGTTTTCCGACCCGTTTCGATAACATCCACCCGGTTGTCTGTCAAGGATGCAGGGGCCGTCTATTCCCTGCCACTACCGGTCATTGCTGCGGAAACGTCAGGTGGAGGTTTCGAGTTTGGTGTTTCGAGTTTCGGGTTTGGGCATCTACAACCACCAAGGGTGGCCGCAGGTGTCATTTCTCTTCGAGAACCCGCCTGCAGACATTGGCGATGTTCAAAGCCGCCGAGCCGTTCTGAAGAGGCATCAGACGCCGCAATTCGTCAATATCGAAGTCCGAGTAAGTCTCCTTACCGAGCGCAACGCCGACGAAGGCAGTCGACGAAAATCGAGTGATCAGGACGTCGCAGTTGGCGATCATTTCTTCAGCGCTCCCAGTCGCGAACACCATGGCTCCCGGCGCGTGTGCCCTGATTTCCCGGGTGGCGCGCTCGACATTTTCGATCGGGTGAAGCTTGAAGATAAGCTGCCGCCCCCCTGCGATCTCCACAGCCCTTCGTATGAAGGCCTCACGGTCCTCGCGTTGGAATATCTCTCTCAGCGGCGACGTGCAGGCCAGCACGTAGTGCCTGTAGGGAAAGTCGTTAGTGCAATATCGCCGGCAGTCATCGAAATTGGGTATTCCCGTGACGACGATCTTCTCGGGTAGTGCGCCTTTTCGGATGAAGAAATCACGATATCCCTCGCTTGCTACACAGAAAGCCCGGTATGCATCGCTGAGACCGGTCGCCGCCGTATCCGCGAACCACCGAGGCAGGAATCGGAGGCGCTTGACGAGATGAAACATAATGGATTCCGGGGCCGTAATCCCCTCCTGAACCAGTACGATCCTGTTGTCTCGAATGTTCTTCTGAAGGTACACGTCCGAGCAGGTAACCACCAGGTCGTAAGGCCGATTCTTTCCCTGGTAGTCGATGGGGAGGCCATGGTTCTGCAGATACGTCCGGCAGCGTCCCACCATCTTGTTTCCCGCTATCGTGAACTCGATCAAGCCGAGTCTTCGAAGAATCTCGTCAAAGCCGTGGCAGTAGTAAGGCGAGAAGGAATGCTCGTAGTCGGAAAGGTGCTTGGAAATCTGATGCATTTGAGTTGTCTGATTCATCGAACCGCAGATGAAGAAGATCCTTTTTCTCATTCGCGCCCTCCGCCGTCGCTCATATATTTCCAGGCATTATACACATCATTATTACTATTCGCATTGGAAAGAGGCCAAAGTATACATGCAGGCTATCGATTCCCTCACCAAACCGCTAAGACAGGAAGGGCTCCTAGTAAACGTGCCGGCGATGAGCCGAAAACGGGCGCCTGCTGGACTGAACCACTAAACATAATTATTCTTCCCTCTGTGCACTTTTGATCGTGCTCGGGAGCCAGCACGGCAATCTAAGGAATGATTTTGTAGAGCCGTAGTGCAGAGCTTCCCTGCGCGTCGAGGCGCACGGGAATCGAATTCTCGGACAGCCTTCCGTGCGTAACGAGGAGGTGAAGGCGCACGTGCTGGAAAACAAGGAGGCAATAACATTAAAAACAATTCTTTGAAACAATTGGGATCTCGGCCAATCCATCTGGCTGGACTACATCCGGCGAGTTCCGGCCTCGTTTGGGCCGGCGCACAATCCCGAAACCTGTTTGCATGCAAAGGAGACGAAATGATGAAGCGCGTTCTGTTATTTCTGTTTTTTCTGGCCCTGGTTGCAATGTTCAATGTGCCCCTGACATACGCAGACGGGATGCAGGATGACGTCGATCGGGCAGTGACTATCATCCAGGCCTTCAAGAACATCCCTGAGAAATCCATCCCCCCGGAGGTGCTGAGAAACGCCAAGGGAGTGGCTATCATGACGGTCATAAAGGCGGGTTTCATTGTCAGCGGGCGCGGCGGCTCCGGTGTGGTAGTGGCACGAACAGGCAAAGGCTGGAGCGGGCCTTCCGCAATCGGGACCGGTGGAGCGGGATTCGGCTTTCAGATCGGAGCAGAACAAACCGAGTTCGTGTTCGTTCTCAATACCCGTGAGGCCGTGAAAGCATTCGCTCAGGGAGGAAACGTGCAATTGGGAGGCAATATAAGCGTGGCTGCCGGTCCAATCGGGCGAACGGTCGAGGCGGGTGTAACACCTGTTGCCGCAGTCTATACCTATAGCCGCAGCCAGGGACTATTCGGCGGCATCTCTCTCGAGGGTACCGTCGTTGCGACGAGAGACGAGGCGAACGCAAAATACTACGGACACCCAGTCACACCGGGGGAGATCCTGTCCGGGAAGGTCAAAGTGCCGGCGGGGGCCAGGCCGCTTCAAAGGGCGCTGGCGAGGTACTAAATCCTGGATGAGCATTGTGGCCGGCTACTATAAGGCCGGCGACCGGATAGAAAGTGTGGGGAAAAACAGGCGCCTTCCGGACTTTGTTGGCAGTGAACGAGGAGTGTGCCGGAGAAATAGTATTGAGGTGAAAAAATAAGCCTCAAAAGGGAGGGTGACCGCGCTCATTCAAAGAACATAGGATGAGCAATGCGCGTTGCCTATTCTTCCATTATCAGAGGAAAGCTTTTTGCCGATTCTATCCCTCAAGGTCTCTAAAATTCGATCGGCAGGAGCAAAAATGCAGAATACCCATTTGAAAACGGAGGCGGCAAAAGGAGAGGGTGATTTGCGTACGCTTCCTTTCCAATTGGGATCAGAGCTGGCTTTAGTATCCATTTCAAATCCTGCACTCAAGGCAAAAACGGCCGTTTATGGCGCTGTGCCTGGCCGGATGATCATAATCGAAGAGCCTCGGTTTGCCCTCTCCGAGCGCTTTGCAGACCCGTCCAGCGAGTTCATGTGTGCTTACCTGCATGGCAATCATATACTTAAATTCAGGAGCAAATTTATTAAGCATCTATTAATGAACGTGATCGGGATCGATTACCCGCTTGAGGTAGAGCGGATTCAAATTCGTTCGAGCACGAGAATAGCAGTAAACATCGAAACTGAAGTTCTTCTTGGGACAAAGTATGGGACTATTTCAGGCCGCATGGCAGATATAAGCAAAGGTGGGTGCCGGTTGGAATTGCCCAAGTTAATCCAGGCACAGAAAGGATCAAAATTCTACCTCAGTTTCACATTACCGGACAATCAAAGCATTGATAACCTGGCCTGCGCAGTTATGCTCGTGAAGCAGCTATCTGATAAGACCGTAGTTGGAGTAAGGTTTTCCACACGCTCGCAAGCTATTATGAAAGTCGAAAAATTCTGTAAATTATGCGTTACTGCTCAAGTACTAACTTGCATAAATTGACCGTAGATAGTGGCACTCACAAAATACTCATTGCATGCACGAAAGGCGCTGTGCCGGCCTTTTACCCCTTGACTGCGTACATGACCCGCTTATCGTATAACCCACCGTAAGGGCGGTTCCATCTTCGGACAGCGGACAAAAGCACAAGGAGAAAAAACAGATGCACTACTTTCCCATTACCATAGCCTTCTTACTGTTTCTCCTGCTTCTGTTTATCTTTCTCATCGTCGCCATAGAGGTAGGCGTCCTCAGCTATGCATACCAAAGAATGGGCATTGACAGACGATATGTGTTCTCCCTGCTCATTCTTTCTCTCCTTGGGAGCTACATTAATATACCGCTCTTCCAGTTGCCCCCCGAGCAGATCGTATCCAACTCTTACGTCGATTTCTTTGGGATACGGCATCTGATTCCCCTGGTAAAAGAATGGCCGGCGACAATTATTGCCGTGAACATCGGCGGAGCCGTGATTCCCGCCGCCCTTTCCCTGTATCTCACGCTGAAGAACAAGCTATTCGGCCAGTCTCTGGTGGGTGTAGCCATCGTGACAATCCTGGTCTACTTCATGGCCCACCCCGTGAGGGGAGTGGGAATAGCGGTGCCGACATTCGTTCCCCCTATTGCCGCCACTGCAGTCGCTCTCTTTTTCTCTTCAAAGTCTGCTCCTGCATTGGCCTACATTTGCGGGACAATGGGGACCCTTCTGGGCGCGGATATCCTCCACTTTGGAGATATCCATGGACTCGGAGCGCCGATGGCTTCGATCGGAGGCGCCGGCACATTTGATGGGATCTTTGTCACGGGCATCCTTGCGGTCCTGCTCGCAAGCGTAATGACGGGAAAGCAGGAAAAGACATCCTCTGAGCAGAACTGAACTCGTATCTTCCCGGCAGTGTGTCAAGAGTACCTGAGCAACGGTGATGTTTACAGGTCCGCGGTGAGTGATTAAATCCCTAGCCAGTCGATGAATCTTCAAAAGGTTTCCAGCCAATCGTAATGCTAATGACTATACAACCCATTCTTTTGGATTCTAAAAGCAATGACCGATAAACAGCCGACGACACCGGGAAAACAGCAAAGAGAATCGGGTAACCGACGGCCGCCCGGGATGGGGTCCACGTTCTGGTGGGTGGTCTTATTGGCGCTCCTCATTTGGAATGCAGCGCTCTTCCTGCAGTCCCCGAAGACTGAAGCCCTAATCCCGTATTCAGGTTTCCTTGAACAGGTTCGCGCCGGCAACGTTTCGGAAGTGCTGATAGCCGGCCCTCAAATCAGCGGTACTTTTGTCAAACCGATCCTCTGGCCGGAATCTTCGGCAACGGGCGCACCTTCGAAGCCCGGGAAGGCAGAGACGGCAACAAGTCCCGGCTCAGGGAATTCTTCCGGGGCTCAGGCAGGCAAAAATGATGGCGAGAATACTCGCAAACCTGGTGCAGTTCCGCAAAAGTATGGCAACTTTGCCACAGTGTTTCCCGAATCCGTGGGGGACCCGGCCCTGTTGCCGCTCCTTGAGTCTCATCATGTCACTGTGAATGCAAAAGTGCCTACCAAACCGTGGTTTCTCACCCTGCTCGTGGACTGGGGACCGATGCTCCTGCTCGTTTTTTACTTCGTATGGATGGGCCGCAAGGCCATGAGCAGTCAGTCAAGCCTGTTCGGAATCGGACAAACGAAGGCCAAGCGTTACAGCAGTGAGCAGCCTAAGGTGACATTCAATGACGTTGCCGGCGCTAATGAGGCCAAGGGCGACCTGATGGAAGTGGTCGATTTTCTTCGAAACCCGCAAAAGTATCACCAGATAGGGGCGCGCATACCACACGGCACGCTGCTCGTTGGCCCGCCCGGTACTGGAAAGACCCTGCTGGCTCGTGCCATAGCGGGCGAAGCTGAGGTGCCTTTCTTTTCTATCAGCGGCTCCGAGTTTGTCGAGATGTTCGTCGGGGTTGGAGCGAGCCGGGTCCGCAGCCTTTTTGAGCAGGCCAAAGCTGCCTCACCTTGCATCGTTTTCGTTGACGAGCTGGATGCAGTGGGCCGGCGGCGCGGCGCCGGTCTCGGCGCGACGAACGACGAAAGAGAACAAACCCTGAATCAGCTTCTGGTTGAAATGGATGGTTTTGACGAGCGCCAGGAAGTCATCGTGCTGGCCGCCACAAATCGGCCCGACGTGCTCGATCCGGCCCTCCTGCGCCCTGGCCGCTTCGACAGGCAGGTGACGGTCCCGCTTCCCGACCGGGAGGGCCGGGAGGGTATTCTGCGTATACACACCGCGAAAATACCAACTGCACCGGATGTCAAGCTCGATCTGTTATCTCGCAAGATCGTGGGCATGAGCGGCGCCGATATCGCCAACATCTGCAACGAAGCGGCCCTTGTCGCCGCGCGGCGCCTCCATAAGCAGGTGAGCATGGCGGATTTCGAGGAGGCCCTCGATAAGGTCACACTCGGCGGGGAGCGTCCGTCGCTCACAGATCCAAATGCGAGGCGAATCGTCGCCTATCACGAAGGCGGCCATGCCACAGTCGCCTGGCTCACTTCGGCGGCCGACCCCGTTCATAGGGTCACTATTATTCCGCACGGCCGCGCACTCGGGATTACGGAACAGGTGCCTTCCGAGGAACAATATAATTACAGCCGGACATACCTGGTTGCCCGCATCGATGTCATGCTGGGCGGCCGAGTATCGGAACAGATAGCTTTTGGCGACGTTACCACCGGTGCCGAAAACGACCTGATACAGGCCACCCGGCTTGCCCGGCGGATGATGACGCGTTGGGGAATGGGAAGCCTGGGACCGGTCGCCTTCGAATCCGACGAACAACAGCCGTTTCTGGGATACGAGATGTCGCAGGGCAGGGACTACAGCGAGTCTACAGCAGCCCGTATCGATGACGATGTCCGAAAACTGATGGCTGAACGATGCGAGATTGTAACCGGCCTCTTGAACGGCGCCAGGGACAAGTTGGATAAGCTGGCGGAAACGTTACTCCATGAAGAAACAGTTGACGAAGTGGTTTTAGAGCAAATCCTCGGCGCTAAAAAGCAGGTTTCCAAAGAACCTGATGCCGGTGCGCAGCCTGAGACAACACTGTGATCCATGTTTTTCAATGATGATCGACTCAGCAACTTCCTCTTCCGGCCTGAACCACCAACCGCATACTTGGCATGCCCTGCAGGCTCGGCATTCCAATTAGGCTGCAGGCCTGATTCTACGCAATTTTGGCCGCCTTCTTTGTACTTTTCTTTACCCTGCGATCCAAAAACGGGGTTTCCGGTCTTGATAAGTTGTTATCTTCATGAGGAGAGAGGATGAAGTCCATGATCTTACATGAGGTCACCAGTGACATGGCACATCAACAAAATCGTGAAGAACTCGGGGCCGGCCTCTAGGCGATCGTCAGGCATTGGAACGATCTCATCGATTCAACAAGGCGTTCGACGAGCCGATGGAGATCCCGGGAATCGAGTCCGAGACAAATGTTAGGGAGAGATAATGAGCAAACAAACCCGTGTCAGCCACCCCATATACAATCTTCTACCCACGGAAATCGAGGGGTTCGATTCCCTGGCCGAGCTTGCCCTGAATTTGCGCGGGTCGTGGAATCATGCTACCGACCAAGTGTGGCGGCAGCTTGATCCAGACCTGTGGGAAATCACACATAACCCCTGGGTTGTCCTGCAGACGGTCTCGCGCGACCGGATCGAGCGAATGTTGGCCGACCCCGTTTTTCGTAAAAACGTTGACGGCCTCGTGGAAGCCAGGCGGCAAGCCTTGGAGGCGCCCGCGTGGTTTCAACAGAATCATTCACAGGGTCCCCTGACCTGTGCCGCCTATTTCAGCATGGAATTTATGTTGAGCGAAGCTCTGCCCATCTACTCGGGCGGGCTTGGCAACGTAGCCGGAGATCAGCTCAAGGCCGCCAGCGACCTGGGCGTGCCGGTAGTCGGCGTGGGACTGCTGTACCAGCAAGGCTATTTTCGCCAGGTGATCGACAAGGACGGGGCGCAACAGGCACTCTTCCCGTATAACGACCCCGGACAGTTGCCGATTACGCCTGTGCGCGAAGCGGACGGCGAGTGGCTGCGGCTGGAGATCGCTTTACCCGGTTACTCACTCTGGCTGCGTGCCTGGCAGGTCCAGG
>Ga0326727_10005127_pt1 | contig 37969 bp, 32 predicted proteins | sample MB2enrmetagenome_FD_207643 | JGI IMG/M metagenome (GOLD analysis project Ga0326727, IMG submission 207643) | Lab enriched peat soil microbial communities from McLean, Ithaca, NY, United States - MB29MY | ecosystem: Environmental > Terrestrial > Soil > Wetlands > Peat | place: USA: New York... | reverse complement strand
TTCGAGGCGCCCTTCACGACGGGGATGTAGGCGCCGGTGGCCGCAGCCTCCTCAGCATACTTCTCTTGGCTGAAGAACTTGAGGAAGTCGATCGTCTCGGGCGCCGCCGTCTTGGTCACGAGGAAGCCGTTGACGCCGCCGAGCGTATCCGTCGCCTTGCCCTTGCCGCCAGGCACCGTCGGGAACGACAGGATGCCGATGTCCTCCGCCGCAATGCCCTTGCCGCTCGCGGAGTTCGGCCCCTGCATGCCTAGGAACCATTGCCCCATCAGGTCCATCGCCGCCTTGCCGTCGCCGAAGACGCCTGCCGACTGCGCATGCGAGGTCTGAAGATAACCGGGCTGGAACGGGTCAAGCGCCCCGAGCTCGTGAAGCCGCTTGCCGGCCTCGACGAAGGCCGCGCTCTTGAAGCCGCCATTCTTGCCGGCCTTCGCGTCGGGCAGGGCGGTTTCGCCGCCGACGCGCAGGACGAGATAGTCATAGAAGAAGGCCATCGGCCATTTCTCGCCCGCGCCGACGACGATCGGCGCGATCCCCGCCGCCTTCAGCTTCTTCACCGCGCCGAGAAAATCGTCCCAGGTCTTGATGTCCTCGGCCTTCACGCCGGCCTTGTCGAACAACTTCTTGTTGTAATAGAACACCACCTCGCCCATCTCGAAGGGCACGCCGACGACCTTGCCGCCGACCTTGAAGGAATCGACCGCGGTTTGCGACATCGTGGACTCGACGTCGGCGACGCCCTTAGTGATGTCCGCGAGGAACCCGGCCTTGTCCTGCGCCTCCATGACGCCGCCGGCCCAGCTGTAAAACGCTTCGGGGCGCGAATCCGCGGACTGCAGCATGGTCGGCAGCTTGGCCTTGAACGCTTCGTTCTCCAGATACTTGAACTGGACTTTGACGCCCGGATGCGAAGCGTTGTAGTCGACGGCGATCCTATCCCAAAGCGTTCGGGCGGCGGCGACCTCGTTCACGTGCAAGATGGTGACGTTCGTCTCGGCCAAGGCCGGAACGCTTGACGCGGCGAGGCAGGCGGCTCCAAAAGCGAGATGACGAAATCTCATGACGTCCTCCGCTGCAAATTGCTCGGCGGTTTCTCCCGCATTGCGGGCGAACGGTCTTTCACCTCCTCTCGCTTGTCAAGCTGAGCAAGTGCGGCGCGGGTCTAACGAAAAATCAAACGATCGACTGTCCGCCAGGAGAATAGAAACAATTTATTCCTGTGCTTAAGTTCTTGGAGGTGAAACGTTTTGGCGTAACGGGGACCGCCTGCGCAATCGAAGGCGTCGTCACAGACGGCGCGCTACGCGGAATACGCTGCGCCGGGAGCGTGGACATTCAAAGTCGCGGCGCCCTTATGCATTGGGGCGACGGCGCGCGGAGGAGGCGCCCATGACGATGATTCGCAATCCGATCCTGCCGGGCTTCAATCCCGATCCGTCGATCTGCCGCGTCGGCGACGACTATTACATCGCGACGTCGACCTTCGAATGGTTTCCGGGCGTGCAGATCCACCACTCGCGCGATCTCGCGAACTGGCGGTTGGCGCGGCGCCCGCTCGATCGCGCTTCGCAGCTTGACCTGCGCGGCGACCCAGATTCCGGCGGCGTCTGGGCGCCGTGCCTGTCGCACGCCGACGGGCTGTTCTGGCTCGTCTACACCGACGTCAAGCGCCTCACCGGCAATTTCAAGGACGCGCACAACTACGTCGTCGCCGCGCCGACGATCGAGGGGCCGTGGTCCGATCCGGTCTATGTCAATTCGAGCGGCTTCGACCCGTCGCTGTTCCACGACGACGACGGGCGCAAGTGGTTCGTCAACATGCTCTGGAACCACCGCGACCCCGCCGGCGCCCATCTCAAGCATCCAGCCTTCTTCGGCATTCGCCTGCAGGAATGGGACGCCAAGGCGGGCAAGCTGGTCGGCGCGCCGAAGACGATCTTTCCCGGCAGCGCGCACGGCCTGGTCGAAGGCCCGCATCTCTACAAGCGCGGCGGCTGGTACTATCTGACGACGGCCGAGGGCGGCACCGGCTACGACCACGCGGTGACCATGGCGCGCGCGCGACGGATCGACGGCCCCTATGAGCTGCATCCGAACGTCCATCTCATCACCTCGAAGCACGCGCCCGACGCGCCGCTGCAGCGCGCCGGCCACGGTCAGATCGTCGAGACGCCGGACGGACAGGTCTATCATACGCACCTGTGTTCGCGGCCGCTCAAAGGCCTCCGGCGCTCTCCGCTCGGGCGCGAGACGGCGATCCAGAAATGCGTCTGGGGCGACGACGGCTGGCTCTATCTCGCCGGCGGCGGCCAAGTCCCGTCGCTCGAGGTTCCCGCGCCGTTTGCGACGACAACCGCGCCAAGGCGCGCTCATCGGCGCTACGCCTTTTCGCCCGAGGGCTTGCCGATCGATTTCCAGTGGTTGCGGACGCCGCATCCCGAGAGAATCTTTTCGCTGTCCACGCGCCCAGGTTGGCTGCGCCTGTTCGGCCGCGAGTCGATCGGCTCGTGGTTCGAACAGGCGCTGGTCGCGCGCCGGCAGGAGCACTTCGTCTACCGCGCCGAGACCGAGCTCGACTTCGAGCCGACGACGTTCCAGCAAGCGGCGGGCCTCGTCGCCTATTACAATCGCTACAAGTTCCACGCGCTCGCGGCGAGCTGGGACGAACGCCGGGGGCGGTCGCTGACGATCCTCAGTTGCCTTGGCGACTACCCCGAGGGACGGCTGAGCTTCCCCCTCGCGGCGCCGATTCCGCTCGGCGACGAGCCGGTCCAGCTCGCCGTCTCGGTCGACCATGCGAAGCTGCAATTCGCCTACGCGCTCGCCGACGGCGTGTGGCGCGACGCGGGACCGAGCCTCGACGCTTCGCTCGTTTCCGACGAAGCGGGAAGCGGCGAGCACGGCTCGTTCACCGGGGCGTTCGTCGGCATGTTCGCCTTCGACACCTCGGGCGGCGGCCAAAGCGCCGACTTCCGCCGTTTCGACTACGACGGCGCCGACGAGGCGTGATCCGCCGCGACGCTCACGCGACCGCCTCCGCGATCCATGCCTGCATCGAGCCCGGCTCGCGGTTGGCCCACAGGAAGTAGGGAATGGCGGCGAGCGTCGCGTCGCGCGCCTTTGGCGGCGCGGCCGAGTAGAGCGGATCGCCCTCGGCGGCGACGAGCGCCTTCGCCGGCGCCTTCAGTATCGTCACGCCGCCGAACAAATCCGCGCGCTCGGCCTTGAGCGGCGCGTAGCCGCGAATTGGCTCGATCGCGACCGGCGCGCCGTTGACCGTCGCCGTCGCTCCTTTCGCCCAGCCCGGGATGCGCAGCTTCAATTCGAAGTCGATCGGCGCTTGCGGGTTGACGACGCCGCGGGTGCGCCGCGGCCATGGCGAACTGCGCGCCTTTTGGCGCGCCTGGGGCGCGTTGGCGTGCGCCGCTATAACGGCTAATTCGCGTATGATGGGGCGCGGCGGTTGGCGGCGGCGGCCTTGTCAGCGAAGCGAGATGGTAGTAGCATTACAACGAAGGCGGCAGGCCTACTACAAAACGCTGGAGCGAGACGCCATGACGACTGTGAAACCGACTTCGGTCCGGTGGAGCATCTTTGCGATACTCCTCATCCTGTGCACGATTAATTACGTAGACCGCGCCATTTTGTCGGTCTGCATACCGTCGATTCAGAAGGATTTGGGCCTTGATCCGGCCCTTGTCGGCGTCATCCTCAGCGCTTTCTTCTGGGGATATGCGGTCATGCAGATCCCCGCTGGCTGGCTGGCGGATCGTTTCCGCACCGATGTACTCTTAGTCGTCTCAGCATTATTCTGGGGAATCTTTCAGATCATCACCGGTTTCCTGTCGAGCGGCCAGGCCTTCATGTTCGTTCGCGCCCTGCTCGGCGTCTCGGAATCGCCAATGTATCCGGCGTCGACCAAGATGCAGTCGGTCTGGCTCACCTCGAAGGAGCGCGGCCGCGGCGCCGCGGTGTTTGATTCCGGCGCGGCGATGGGCACCGCGATCGGCGGCCCGATCGTCGTCATGTTCGTCGCCTGGTTCGGCGGCTGGCGCGGCGCGCTGATCGGCGCCGGCGTCCTCACGATCGTCGTCGCCTGCATTTCCTGGCGCTTCATCCGCGGCACGCCCGACACCAACCCGCGCGTCAACGAGGCCGAACGCGACTATCTGAAGAAGGCCCTCAGCGAAGAATACGAGAGCCAAAGCGTCCTCGCTGGGGCCAAGGCCGGCGCGAAGGACTATCTCGCCAGCGCCAACTTCTGGCTGATGTGCGTCGGCTACTACTGCGTCGGCGCCTTCTGGTTCGGCATCATGACCTGGGGGCCGAGCTATCTTTCCTCCGCCCTGCACCTCGACATCAAGTCGATCGGCGGGGCCATCTTCATCATCTACGGCGTCGGCGTCGCGGTGGAGATCGTCGGCGGCTGGTTCACCGACAAGTGGCGGCAGAAGGGCGCCGACATCAACACCGTGATGCGCACGCTCCTCGTCATCATGGGCGTCGGCATGGCCGGCGGCATGTACATGGTCACCCGTTCGACCTCGGTGGTCGAAGCGCTGGCGTGGCTGACCATCGCCGTGGCGTTCGAGCGTATCGCCGGCTGCCTCTATTGGTCGGTCCCGCCGGCCATCTCGCAGCGCAAGGACGTCGGCACCATCGCCGGCTGCATGAATCTCGCCGGCAACATCGCCGGCGTGCTGACCCCGATCATCATCGGCTTCGTCGTCTCGGCGACCGGCTCCTACAATCTCGCCCTGCTGATGTTCGTCGTCTTCGGCCTGGGAGTGAGCGTCGCGTCGTTCTTCATCAACTACGGCCGCAAGATCGGCAGCGCTCCCGCGGAGCTTGTCGATGATGCGCGCGCCGCCGCCGCGAAGTGAGCGAAGAGCGAAACCGCATGGTCCCCGCCCTCGACCTCGTCCTCGCCGTCGACATCGGCACTTCCTCGGTCCGAGCGATGCTGTTCGACGCCGCCGGCGAGGTCGCGGCCCGCAGCCAGCGCTCCTATTCGACCGTCCGCCCGGCCCCCTATCAGGAAGAACAGGATCCCGACGTGATCCGCGACGAGACCTATCGGGCGATGGTCGACTGTCTTGCGCAGCCGGGCGCCGCGCCCGCCAGGGTCGGAGCGATCTGCTTCTCCTCGCAACTGTACGGGATCATCGCGCTCGACGCGGCGGATCGGCCGCTGACGCGCAACATCATGTGGTCCGACGGCCGCGCCGAACCGCAAGCCGAGGCGATGAAGGCCGCCGGCCTTCAACAGCGCCTCTATCCCGTCACCGGCTGCCCGATGAACTCGATCTACCCGATCGCCAAGCTCGCCTGGTTGCGGGAGACCTCACCGGAAGTCTTCCGACAGGCGCGCCGCTTCGTGTCGATCAAGGACTACATCGCCGCGCCGCTGATCGGCGACTGGGCGGTGGATCATTCGATGGCTTCGGCCACCGGATTGTTCGACATCCACCGGCGCCGCTGGCATCCCGAGGCGCTCGCCGCCGTCGACGTCGCCGAGAACCGGCTGCCGCGACCGGTCTCCGGCGTCGAGGGCTTCCCGCTGGCGACGGGGTCGCCCCTCGCCGGGCGCGGCCTTTGCGACCGCGTTCAGGTGTTCCTCGGCGGCGGCGACGGGCCGCTCGCCAACCTCGGCTCGGGCGCCGCGGCGCCCGGGGCGGTCAACGTCGACCTCGGCACCTCCGGCGCGGCGCGCTGCACGGTCGCTTCGCCGATGGTCGACGCCGCCGGCAGCCTGTGGTGCTACTGCCTGAACGAGGACCTGTGGACGCTCGGCGGCATTCTCACCAACGTCGGCAACGCCTACCAGTGGCTCGGGACCAACGTCGTCGGCGTCGCCGACAGCGCGTGCGACGTCTACGCCGTGATGAACCGCCTCGCCGCCGATATTGCGCCCGGCGCCGGCGGCCTGTTCTTCCTGCCCTACCTGCGCAAGGTCCGCTCGCCCTATTGGGACGGTCGCCTCAAGGGCGTCGTCTACGGACTGACCGCGGACCACAATGTCGGCCACATGGCGCGGGCGATGCTCGAGAGCATCGCTTTCGACTTGCGCTCGATCATCGCCCTGATGCGTCGCGAAAGCGCCGTCGCCGACCGCGTGGTGCTGACCGGCGGGCTGGCTCGGTCGCCGATCCTGCCGCAGCTGCTGGCGGACGTGCTCGGCGAAGAGGTTTTTGCGCCCGACAACGCCGAGGGTTCGATCGCCGGGGCCGCGATTCTCGGACTCCGTGGGCTGGGCGTGATCGACGGCGTCGATTTCGTCGGCAAAGCGCGTCCCGGCCGCAGCTTCGCGCCGCAGCCGTCGACGCGCGAAGGTTACGACAACGCCTACCACGGCTATGTGCGCCTCGTCGAAGCGCTGCGGCAAATCGCTCTCTGAAGAAGGATTGGCCCCGTGAGAGTCTTCGTCACCTCGAAATCCTTCGGACGGACGGCCCCCGATGCCATCGAGACATTGAAGGACAATGGTTTCGACGTCGTCTTCGCCGCCAAGCGGACAATGACGGCGGCCGAGATCGCCGCCGAGATCGCCGGCTACGACGCGCTGATCGTCGGCAACGACACGGTCGACGACGCCGTCTTCGCCGCCGCCGACCGGCTGCGCCTGGTGCACATGCACGGCACCGGGCTTGACGCGATCGACGTCGCCGCCGCGAGCGAGCGCGGCGTCCTGGTCGCCAACGCGCCGGGGGTGAACCGCAACGCCGTCGCCGAGCTGACGGTGGCGCTGATGCTAATCGCCGCCCGCTCGATCGACCGCCACATCGACATCCTCAAGGCCGGCCGGTGGGACCGCTCGGCCGGGGTCGAGATTTCCGGCAAGACGATCGGCGTGCTCGGGCTCGGCAACACCGGCCAGCGCGTCGTCGAGCTGCTTTCCGGCTTCGGCGTTCGCGTCGTCGGCTTCGACATTCGGCCCGATCTCGCCTGGGCTGCGAGCCGTGGCGTCGCGTTGGCGGCGTCGGCCAACGAAGTCTTCGCCGCCGCCGATTTCCTGATCTTGGCGCTGTCGCTCACCGCCGAGACCCAGAGGATGGTCGACGCGCGCCGGTTGGCGCTGATGAAGCCTTCGGCGATCCTGGTCAACACCGCCCGCGGCGGTCTGATCGACGAGGCGGCGCTGTGCGCAGCCCTCGCCGAGAAGCGGATCGCCGGCGCCGCGCTCGACGCCTTCGACCCCGAGCCTCTGGCCGCCGATTCGCCGCTGCGGTCGAGCGGCGCGGTGCTCACCCCGCACCTCGCCGCCACCTCGCGCGAAGCGGCCGCCAACGTCTCGCGGGTCGTCGCCAGGAACGTCATCGACGTCCTTCGCTTCGGCCGCGTCGACTGCGCCGTCAACGCCGCGGAGATCGCGAAAGCAAGCGCCGCGGCTACCCGATGACCCCTGCAGACGCTCGATTCCACCAAGCCATGAGAGGCGTAAAATGATCCGCGGATCCCTCGTTCCCAACATCACGATCTTCGACGCCGACGGCGGCGTCGATTTCGCCAAGACCCGCTGGCACATGGAGTGGATGTTCTCCAAGGGCGTCGACGGCTTGTTCCTCACCGGCTCCTACGGCGCGGGCCCGCTGATGACCCACGACGAGCGCCTCGCCGTGTTCCGTCTCGCCAAGGAGGCCGCCGCCAAGTTCTCCGGCAAGATTCTCTTTCCGCATGTCGGCTGCATCGACACCAACGGCGCGGTGGCGCTGGCCAAGGGGGCGGAGGCGATCGGCGTCGACGCCATCGGCGCGGTGCCGCCGTTCTACTACAAGCACACCGACGAGGCGGTGATCGGCTACTACAAGGCGATCATCGAGGCGGTGAAGACCCCGGTGTTCGCCTACAACAACCCCGAGACGTCGCGCTACGTCTTCAATCTCGCCACCGTCCGCAAGCTGCAGGCGTTGGGTCTCGCCGGCATGAAGGACAGCCCGCTGTCGCTCGGCTTCATCACCCAGGTCGCCTATGGCGCGGAAGAGGAGAAGCTGCCGTTCCAGTTCATCGCCGGGACCTCGACCGGCTGGCTGCCGCTCTACCACATGGGGGTGCGGGCGGCGATCGCCGGCATCAACAACTGGGCCCCCGAGATCATGACCGAGCTGGTGCGGGCGACCTTCGCGGGCGAATGGGACCGCGCGCGCCTCGCCTATCTGGTGATGATGCGGGTGTCGGCGAAGCTGCATTTCACCGACTCGACCATCGCCTCGCACATGGCGCTCTACGCCCGCGGTTTCGACGCCGGCTTCCCCAGGAAGCCGATGCTGTTGCCCGCCTTCTCCGATCCCAAGTACCGCGAGCTGCGCGAGGCGATCGAAAGCGGCTTCGTCGCGCTCGGCCTGCCCTACGAGCTCGGCTCATACGAGCTCACGGGCTGAGTCGCGTCGGTCGCAGCCGCGCTCTCGGCTTTGAACGGTTCGCGGCGGCGTCCCCCGCTCCGCCCCCTGTTCCCGCTCTCCCGAACGACCGGCGCCGCGTGGAAGCGGGTCGCCGGTCGGCGTTCTGTGGAAGGGTCTGGACTCCGCCGGCGCCTCTCGCCCAAGCGCGCTCAGAACTTCTTTGGGGCCAGCGCGCGGCGCGACTTCGACAGGTTGGCGATGACTTCGTCGCTGCGCTTCAGCGACACGCCGACCGACAGCACGTCGATGACGCTGAGCTGCGCGATGCGCGAGCTCATCGGCTCGAAGCGGAAGTCGATCTCGGTCGAGCCGACGCGCAACGTGTGGGCGACCACCTTGGCGAGCGCCGTCTTCGAATAGCTGACGATGCCAACAGTCGTCGCGCCGGCCGCTGCGGCGACCCCGGCGGTTTCGACGACGTCGCGGCTCGCGCCCGAGTGCGAAATGACGACGAACACCTCGCCGGGCTTCATCATCGACGCCGCCATGATCGCCATGTGCACGTCGTCGAACCAGACGCACGGGATGCCGATGCGGAAAAACTTGTGGTAGGCGTCCATCGCCACCGCCGCCGATCCGCCTAGCCCGTAAAAAATGATGCGATTCGCCTGAGCCAGCGCGTCGACCACCACCTGAACGGTGGCGAAATCCAAGGTCTTGAGCGTGCTCCGGATCGCATCGACGTTCGCCTCGAACACCCGCTGCACCAGATCGGGCGCCTCGGCGTTCTCGTCGACCGATTCGTGAATGCTCCGCACCGTCGGCACGATGCTTTGCGCCAGCCGGATCTTGAAGTCCTGGAAGCCCTTGAATCCGAGCGAGCGGCAGAAGCGGATGACGGTTGGGTCGGAGACTTTCGCCTCTTCGGCGAGCTGGCTGACCGAGTAGTGAATAACTTGGTCGGCATTGGCGAGCACGGTGTCGGCGACCTTGCGCTCGGACTGACGCAGGCGGTCATAGCGCTCGCTGAGAAAGGCCAGGGGTCCAGACATCAAAGCTACTTCTGCCGCGCCGCGGCGGCTATGGCAATAGCGAGGGTAAGCCAAATCCTCCACGCCTAGCCCCAAGGCGTTCCGCGGTCACCCCGGATCTTGCGCAGGAAGCGCGCCGGGCGGGGCGAGGATCGTCAACGGATCGCTTGGGCGCAAAGGTCTTGGGGTTGCGTCGTGGGCGTAGAAATAACAAGCGAGCGGAGGATGCGGGCGGCGTCCTCCGCCGCGTGGAGGCCGGGGCGCACGACGCCCCGGCCCGCCAGAATCAGGTCACGGCGCGGTGTAGGCCGTGCCGACGTTCGGGATCTTCCAGACGCGGAAGTTCGGCACCGGAGGATTATCGAAGTTCATGGCGCCGTCGACGAACACGTTCAGGTGGTCGGAGATGACGTAGAGCGAGCCGTCGGCGCCCCAGGACATGGTGTCAGGCCAAACCATCGCCGGGTCGTGGACGAAGCGCTCCAAGACGTTGCGACGCGGATCGTACTTCATCAATCCGTCGAGGGTGAGGGCGGTCATGTAGATGTTGCCGTCGCGGTCGGCGGTCATGCCGTCGGTGTTGGACGGCAGCGTGATGACCTGCTTGACCGCGGCTTGCACGTACGGCTCCGGCACCGTGAAATCGCGCAGGATAGCGGTGTCGAGAGAATACAGGACGTTGCCGGTGAGGTTGGTCCAGTAAAGGGTCTTCTTGTCGCCGGATAGCGCGACGCCGTCTGGACCTGTGTTCATCGGGTTCTCGGTGTTCACCTTTTCGTTGTACGTGTTGTGGAACATGTTGAAGAAAAAGTTCGGATCGGCGATGGTGAACTTCGTCCGGTCGAGCACGCGGCGCACCTTGTTGTTCTTCGAATCATAGACGATGACGCCACCGGCGGTCGGAGTGCAGAAGATGCCGCTGTCCGGGATGTAGGCGAAGCCGGAATCGTTGTCGACCACGACGTCGTTGAGGAACGAGCACTTGTGGTCGGATTCTGCGTTGGTGAACTCGTAGCGCTGGATCTCCTTGTTGGTCTTGAGATCCCAGAGCACGATCTTCTCGTCGCCCTGGGCGGTCGGCGCGCCGGCGATCTTGCCCTGGTCGAGGATCCACAGGACGTCGTTGCGGTCGACCTCGAAGCCGAGCACCGACTTGAGGCCTTTCGGATTGGCCGGATCGTTCATCTCTTCCGACGGGAAGGCCTGAAGCACCCAGGCGCCGTCCTTCTTGACCAGGCGCGACAGCGTCGCCGGCATTTCACGTCCGGACCAACGCGCGGTCGCGACGTAATAGTTGCCCTTGGAGTCGATCTTGAACCCTTGCGCCATCACCTTCTCGAAGATCTTGCTTTCCTTCCAAGTCTTCGCCAAGGCCGGGTCTTTGACGTCGTAGACGATCTTGTTCATGTCGACGACTGGCTCGGCCTTGCGTTCGGCCGCGACGGCGGCGACCGAGACGAGCAGGCAGGCCGTTAGAACGGATGTGAATGGCTTCATCGTACACTCCCTAGAATTCCACCCTGAGCGCGGCGCCCAGGCGCGGATGGCGAATTGTCCTCCCGCGGCCGCGCTGGCGGCCTCGTTGCAGAACGTCGCGGAAACCCGCGACATCGTCGGTCGCCGCCTGGCGCGCAGGAACCCCAATGTCCTCGCGCTCAGCGGCGAACGGAAAAGGAACCTTCCGAGCTGGCGCATCGGGAAGCTCCGGGGGCGCCTGGCGTTTCGGCCGACGCGCGCAGGCGGTTCGATCGTTCTGTATCCTTACTACTACCTAGTAGGAATACTAGCTCAGTCAAAGCATGACGCGGGCGAGGATGTCAAGCCCATTTGAACGCGCCGCACGGCCGTCCGACCGCTCCGGTCGCCGCTCGTCGAACCGCCTCGACGCTGTCCGCCGCCTCAAGGTATTGAGAACGTGTACATTGGTCGGTCGGCCGCAACCCCGCGCGGCGTCGCCCGGCGGCGATCCCGACGTCGCAGCCGCGGAGGCGGAACGGCGCTGCATTCACCACTCCCGAGCTAGTGAAATTACCGGGACGTCGCGATAAATGTCGCTTCTATCCTGGAAAATGGAGGCGGGCGACTCCGCGGGAGGGACCGCCGAATCGCGCTTCGACGGCGCAAGCACTGACCGCGGCGTCGATTCCTCGCGTTCGTCGTGTGCGTCGCGTCGCCCTGGCCGATCGGCGAGCGACGAAAGACGCGCGGCCTAGCGCCTGATCGTTCCCGGCTCGCGGGCGCCCTCTCGCGCCGTCCCTTGCGGCGCGCGCGCCAGCTCTCGCATCCGCGCGAGGTCGACGCGGCGGCCGTGGCTGACGACGCAGCGCGGCGGCGCGTGGAACCGCAGCGCCTCGACCGCGTCCGGCTCGCCGAGCGCGACGAGATTCGCCGCCGCGCCGACCGCGAGGCGGTGATCGGCGAGGTTGATCGCCTTGGCCGGGGCGACGGTCGTCATGTCGTAGAGGCGCTCGATTTCTTCGCGGCCGGTCATCCACAAAAGGTGCGAGGCGAGGAACGCGACTTCGAGCATATTGTTGCGGCCGAACGGATAGTAGGCGTCGGAGATGTCGTCCTGGCCGAGGCAGACGTTGACGCCCTCGTCGATGAGGTCCCTCACCCGCGCGTGCAGCGGGCCGGTGTGGGGATCGGTGACGATCGAGACGCGCGCCTTGCGCAGCAGGCCCGACAGGCGTTGCAAATAGGGCGCGGGGTAGAGCGCCATGGCGCGGCAATGATGCGCGAGCGCGCGCCCGCTCCATCCGCGGCGAAGGGCCTCGGTCGCCATCATCTCCAGGGTGCGCAGGCTGGGGTCGCCTGCGTCGTCGAGCAGCATCGAGACGTCGGCGTCGTGCTTGGCGGCGAGGTCGAAGCAGAAGGCGATGTGCTCGCGCGCGTCGGCGTCGGTGAACTCGATCCACGGGATCCCGCCCACCACGTCGGCGCCGAGCGCCATCGCCTCCGCCATCAGGCGGCCGGCGCTTGGCTCCTTGACGATTCCGTCCTGGGCGAAGGCGACCACCTGGATGTCGACCACGCCGCGAAACTCCTCGCGCACGGCGATCAGCGCCTTCACGCCTTCGAGGCGGGCCTTGCCGTCGACGTCGGCGAAGGCGCGGATGTGGAGGACGCCGTGCAGCGCCGCCAGCGCTGCGGCGCGGCGGGCGTTGGGGATGATCCAGGCGGCGTCGTAATTCGCCTTGACCGCGCTCGCGAGGTCGATCGCGCTTAGCGCCTTGCCCATGTCAGCGCCATGATAGGCGGCGAGCGCGGCCTCGTTCATCATCGGCAGCGTCCACACTTTGCAAAGATGCAGGTGGGGGTTGACGAACGATTCGCTGACCAGGCCGCCCTCGGCGTCGATCTCGTCCTCGGCCGAGCGCCCGAGGTTTTCGCCGATGGCGACGATGCGGCCGTCCGCCACGGCGATGCCGACCCGCCTCTCGCCGCCGCGCCGCAGTCGCGCGTTGCGAATCAGCAGGTCCAGCTTTTCCGCGCTCACGAGCTTCCTCCCCCTTGGGAATTCATCCCCGCCGCGCCGGGTTCGCGGGCGCGGCGGATCATAATCGGCCGTCGGCGGCGCGGTAACCCCGTAAGCGCGCGCGGGCGGGTCAATCGGCGTGGCCCCGCCGCCAAACGGCGCTATATGCTGTCGGCGCGACTTTGCGCTTCGGCGGAGGCGGCAGGGCGGCGAGGGCCGTCGGCGCCGTCGCGGGCGCGGCAAGTCAGGGAGGAACGGAAATGAAGGAACTTTACGGGCGGCCGATCGATCGGGCGAGCCTGATTCGCCGGGTGGGGCAAATGTCGCAGATCGCCGGCGCGCGCGCGAGCGTATTGACGTCGGGCGCCGCCCGAGGCGTCGAAGCGGTCGACGTGAAGACCGGGACCGGGTTCGAGTTCACCGTTCTTCCCGGCCGCGCGCTCGACATCGCCTGGGCCTCCTACCGCGGGACTCCGCTTGGCTACATTTCCAAGACCGGCGTGGTCGGGCCGGCCTTCTTCGCCGAGCAGGGCGCGACCGGCTTCCTGCGCAACTTCTTCGCCGGCCTGATGACGACCGCCGGGCTCAGCAACATTGGCCTCCCTTGCGAGGTCGACGGCGTCGAATTCGGGCTGCATGGGCGCATCAGCAACACGCCCGCGGAAGACGTGGCCGTCTCCCAGCATTGGGTCGGCGACGACTACCGGATCTCGGTCGCCGGGACCGTCCGGCAGGCGTCCGCATTCGGCGAATGCCTGGTTCTGCGCCGGGAAATCTCCACCAGCCTCGGGACTGACGCGCTCGTCGTTCGCGATACGGTCGAGAACGCGAGCGTCCGGCCCGAGCCGCTCGCGCTGCTCTATCACTGCAACTTCGGCTATCCGATCGTCAGCGCCGCCACACGGCTTCATGCGTCGCCCGGCGGCGTCGAGCCGCGCGACGCCAACGCGGCGGCCGGCATTTCCGAGCACCGCGAGTTCGGCGACCCGCAGCCGGGCTATGTCGAGCAGTGCTTCTATCATCGCCCCGACGCGAAGGACGGCCGCGCTTATGCGGCGCTGTTCAACGAACAGCTCGGCATAGGGGCCTATGTCCGATACCGCGTCGACACGCTGCCGCTGCTGGTCGAGTGGAAGATGCTGGGCGAGCAGGAGTACGTCGTCGGCCTGGAGCCCGGCGTCTCCCTGCTCGACGGCCGCGCCGAGCTGCTGCGCCGCAATGCGGCGCCGATGCTCGCCCCGGGAGAGACCCGCAGCTTCGAAGTCGAGATCGGCGCGCTCAAGGACCGCGCCGCGCTCGACGCGCTGTTATGAGAGCGTCCGCGCCCGACTAGGCGCCGCGCCGCGCGCTCGGCGCGCGCGGCGCCGCCGCGGCGGCGCCGGTCGAAGCCTTGCGCGCGTCGCGAAGGCGGCCGACGAGCCAGCTCGCCAGCAGGAGGGCCGACAGCCCCGCGCCGATCGCGCAGACGCCGCGCCATTGCGCGTGGCGATAGCTGGCGCTGGCGAGCGCCGAGCCGAGCGACATGCCGACGAAGCCGGCGGTGATGAACACGGCGGTGATGCGCGAGCGCGCCTTCGGCGCCAGGCGGTAGATCACCGATTGATGCGTCACTTGCAGTCCTTGCGCGGCGGCGTCGACCAGGAAGACGCCGACGATGACCATCGCCAGCGAAGTCGTCGCCTGGGCGAGAACGATCCAGGCGACGAGCAGCATGGCGGCGAATGCGCCCGTCATCGGCCGCGCGAGGCCGCGATCGCCGAGCCGGCCGGCGAGATTGGCCGAAAGCGCGCCGGCGGCGCCGATCAGGCCAAACAGGCCGACGGTGGTGGTCGAATAGCGGTAAGGGGCCGCGGTGAGCAGGAAGGTCAGGCTCGTCCACAAGGCGCTGAACGCGCCGAGCCCCAGCAGGGCGTAGAACGCCCTTCGGCGCAGTTCCGGCTCGTTGCGCACGAGCGTGACCAGCGACGCCAGCAAGGTTCCGTAGGGAACCGCCTCGCGCGGAGGGTCCGGCGCCATGGCGCGCCTCAGCGCAAACCACAGCGCCCCGACCGCCGCGGCGGCGAGGACGTAGACCCAACGCCAACCCGCCCAATCGGCGACGGCGCCGGACACCGTGCGGGCGAGCAGAATGCCCAGCAGCAGGCCGGTCATCACCTGGCCGATCGCGCGCCCGCGCGTCGCCTCGGGCGCGTGCGAGGCGACATAGGGAACGACGACCATGGTCGCGCTCGCCGCCGCGCCGACCAGCAGGCTCGCGGCGCCAAGCGCGACCAGCGTCGGGCTTGCGGCCGCGCACAACAGGCCGACGACGCAGGCCGCGAGCATGAACGAGGTCAATCGGCGCCGGTCGAGGCGATCCCCGAGCGGAACGAGCAGCAGGACGCCGAGCGCGTAGCCGAGCTGGACCACGGTCACCAGATAGCCGGCCTGGGTCGCGTCGCAGCCGAAGCTCCGGCCGATGTCGGCGAGCAGCGGCTGGGAGTAATAAAGATTGGCCACCATGACGCCCGCGGTCGCGGCGAACAACGCCATGCGGCCGGGCGTCAAAACCGGGATTGAGGCGCTGTTGGCGTCGATCATGAGCAGGACCGTTATAGATCGAGAAATTCCTAATTAGCGATGTGAAGCCAGCCGCCGTCGCCGACCTACAGCCCGTGCAAAGCGACTTCGACGGCGGCGACGAGGTCGGCGCGTTGCGGCGCGAGCGTTCCGACCAACCGCATCCCCTTCAAGAAGCAAAGCAGGAACCGGGCGCAGGCCTTGGCGTCGAGATCGCGGCGTAGCGAGCCGTCGGCCTGGCCGGCGCGCGCCAGCTCCAGCACGATCTTCTCCGTCGTCAGGAAAGCCTTGCGCACGCGTCTGGCGACATATTCGTCATAAGCGGCGAGCTCGGCCGCCACCGTGACCGAAAGGCAGCCGCGCTTTCCCGCCGCGCCCTGCGACGATTCGACGTAGAACAGCAGGGCGTCGCGCAGCCGCTCGCGGCCGCTCTTCTTCGTGTCGACGCGGCGGCGAAGCGCCGCATGGCTCGTCTCCACGTAACGATCGAAAGCCGCCAGGAACAGGGCGTGTTTGTCGCCGAACGCCTTGTAGATGCTGCCCCAGGCGAGGCCGGTGGCCTCGGCGAGATCGGCGACCGAAGCGCCGTGGTAGCCGCGGCCGCTGAATGCGACGATGGCGCGCTCCAGCACCGTCTCCATGTCGAACTCGCGCGGACGGCCGGGGCCGGGCTTGGCAGGAGAGGCGGAAGAAAGGTCGGTCATGGCGACAATATGGGATCGTTCGATCCCCTATTCAATCGCCCACGAAGGGGCCGCCGCGCCGGCTTGTTCACCCGCGGCTTCTCGCCGCGCGACGGCGCCGCAGGCGTCCCGCCTGGATGCGACGGCGGAAAGGCGACGAGGTCATTGCGCCGCGGCGGCGCGTTCGAGGTTCGCGCGCAGCGCGCGGATGTCGTCGGTCAAGCGGACGAGGTCGGCGTTGGACAGGCCGCTCGCCTCCGCGATGCAGCGCGTCACGCCCTCGGCTTCGCTTCGCAGCGCCTGTCCCTTTTCGGTCAGCGCGACAAGGACTCTGCGCTCGTCGGCCTCGGAACGGCGGCGCGTCACCAAGCCCAAGGCCTCGAGCCGCTTCAACAGCGGCGTCAGCGTGTTGGTGTCCAGCGACAGGCGTTCGCCAAGGCCGCTGACCGCGACCCCCTGCTCGCGCCAAAGCGCGAGCATGACCAGATACTGGGGGTAGGTCAGTCCGAGGCGCCGCAAAAGCCGACGGTAAACGCGGTTGAAGGCGAAACCGGCCGAATGGACTGCGAAACAAAGGAGCCTGTCGAGGTCCGGAACCAGAGGCGATGCGCGATCGGTCATGATCTCCAATTATATCGCGCGCGATATGATCGCAAGCGTTGACAGAGAGGGGGCGGCGGTGTAGATCGCGAGCGATAATATCGTGTACGATATTTTATCGCTCGAAGGAGAGGAGTGCGGAACATGTCAGTCAGCGCGAAATACAAGACGACGGCGACGGCCACCGGCGGCGGCCGCGATGGCAGGACGGCTCTCGCGGACGGCACGCTCGCGTTGCAACTCGTCGTTCCCAAAGAACTCGGCGGACCCGGCGGCGACGGCGCCAATCCGGAAAAGCTGTTCGCCCTCGGCTATTCCGCCTGCTTCCTCGGCGCCATGCGCGTCGCCGCGGGGCCGGCGAAGATCAAGGTTCCCGAAGGCTCGACCGTGACCGCCACGATCGGCATCGGCCCGCGCTCGGAGGGCGGTTTCGGCATCACCGCGGAACTCGACGTCTATCTCCCCGGCCTGCCCGAGGCGGAAGCCCGCAGGCTGGTCGAGACGACGCACGACATTTGCCCCTACTCGAACGCCATCAAAGCCAGCGTCGACGTGAAGACCACGACGCGCGCCTAACCTGAATGCGCCGTCGCGCCTTCCAGGGCGTTTGTTCCTGGAAGGCGGACGGCGCGGCTTCGACCCCATGATCGCGAGCCGAGACGATGACGCCGACGCCGGCCGCCCGCCGGCGTCGGCGCTTGGCGGCTTCGCGCTTCTTCCATGGCCAGCCGCTCTACAGCTTCACGCTCTCGGCCGCCTCCTTGAGGATGCGGGCGCTGGTCCTCAGCGCCACCCGCTCGGCGGAGTCGAAGTGGGGCAGCAGCGCGCCGTGGATGCCGCCGGCGCCGACGATGTGGGGCAGGGAGAGGGTCACGTTGTCGACGCCCTCGATGTTCTCGGCGCGCGCCGACACCGACAGCAGCGTATTCTCATCGCGGCCGATCGCCTGGACGATGCGCGACAGGCCAGCGCCGATGCCGAACCAGGTCGCGCCCTTGCCGGCGATAATGCGGTCGGCGGCGCGGCGGACGTCCTCGTCGATGCGCGCCCGCTCGACGTCGTTCAACGGCCTGCCGAGCTGGGTGGCGACGTCGATCACCGAAAGGCCGCCGACGGTCGCGCCCGACCACCACAGCACTTCCGAATCGCCGTGCTCGCCAACGACGTAGGCATGCACCGAGCGCGACGATATGCCGAGGTGCTCGCCGAGCAGGGAGCGGAAGCGGGCGCTGTCGAGGATGGTCCCGGAGCCGAACACGCGACCGTCGGGCAATCCGGAAATGCGCGCGGCGATGTCGGTCATGATGTCGACCGGGTTCGAGGCGATGAGCAGAATGGCGTCCGGCGCGGCGCCGAGCACGGCGGGGATGATCTTGCCGAACACCGCCGCGTTGCGCTCGAGCAGGGCGAGCCGCTCTTCTCCCGGACGTTGCGCGACGCCGGCCGCGAGGATGACGACGTCGGCGCCCGCCAGCTCGTCGTAGCCGCCGGCGCGGACGAAGTTGGAATGGGCGAAGGGCGTCGCGTGCAGAATGTCCTGGGCCTGGGCGGCCGCCAGCTTTTCGTTGAGGTCCGTCAGCACGATGAGGTCGGCCGTGCCCTGCAGGACCATGGCGTAAGCCGCGGTGCTGCCGACCGCGCCCGCTCCGACGACGCCAACTTTCATCGATCGACCTCCCTCCGCCGCTCGGCCCGACAAGCCGCGTGCTCGACGCCAGCGTAGCGGAATTCCTGCTCAACCGAAACACAGCGATTTCGGATTTTACGGAGAGTTTGTTCAATGGCGAAATCGCGTCTCCCATCCGCCCGAGCGTCGCTTCGCGCATCGCGTTCGCGGTTCGCTTAACCGCGAACGCGAAAGATTCGGCGACCGGCTCGCGTCGGGCGCGAAGCAGACCTCGCCGGCGAGTTCTGTCGCGCTTTCTGCAAGCGGCGGTCCGAGCTTGCGCTTTCGTCTTCGCTGGCGCGATCGGCGCTGCGAACGAGCGCGGGATCGGCGAGGTTTCTTTTCGCGCGCCGAGCGGCGCGGCGCCGCAAGCGACCTCGCGGTCGCGTTTTGCAAGACTGGTTAAGTCAGATTATTTGACGGTCGCCCTGCCCGTTTTATTTTCGCCGATAGCTGTCTTCGTCTCCGCACAGCGATCAACTCGCTGCTCAAGCGGCGATATTGAGCGGCGCCCGGTCGGCTCATTGCGGTCAGCACGCGAATAACTTGCAAAAGAGGCAAATGAGCGGCGCAATTCCGTTCTTATACGCGCGCGTTGACGAAATGCTAACCATTCTCGCGCTTCTATAACCATTCTCGTGCTTCTAGTTATCCTATGTGACGTCGAGGAATCACCGTCGTGGCGCCGTTCGCGTGATCGCGTCGCAATTTTCCGTCGCTCGCAGAGAGGGGCCTTGAAATGAGAGTCGACGACCTCAGAATCCGCACCAAGACGCTCATCCCGGTGGTCGGCATGGCGCTGCTCGCGCTGGCGATGGTCGCCTTCGGCGCCGTCAAGCTCATCGGCGTCAGCGCGACCGCGAGCGAGATCATCGAACGTCGCGACGCCGGCGTCGACCTGCTCGTCCGAGCGTCGCGCGACGTCTTGGAGATGGGCTACGACGTCTTCGGCGTGATCCTGTTCGACGGGAGCCAAGCGCAGGGGAAGGTCGCCGCCGATGGGTTCGCCAAGACCATCGACCAGGCGACGCAGCATCTGGACGCGGCGGCCGCGCTCCTCCCCGACAAGGCGGACAAGATCGCCGAATTCAAGGCCCGTTTCGCGGCGATCGCGGAGAAGGCCCGGAAGCCGTTCAAGATCGGCGTGGACACGCCTTCCCTCGAGATGGGCGCGAAACTGAAGCCCGACGAGCTCGACCAGATGGCCGAGGGCGCGCGCGAAATGGACGCGCTCGACGCTTCGGCGCGGGGCCTGGTCGACGATATGCGCGCGTTCAACCAAGCCCTGCGCGACGACAACAGCCAGGCGACGGCCAGTCTGCGCGCCGAATCGCACAACGCTTTGATCATGATGGCGCTCGTCGCCCTCTTCGCGACCCTGCTCGTCGGGGCGGCGGCGACCTGGCTGTCGACCGCCAAGGTCGCCCGCCCGCTGACCGAGCTGAAAGCGAGGATGGCGACGCTGGCCAAAGGCGACGTCAACGTCGAGATCGCCGGCCAGGACCGCCGCGACGAGGTCGGCGAAATGGCGCAGGCGGTCGAAGTGTTCAAGCGCAACGCGATCGCTCGCGCGCGGCTGGAGGCCGAGGCGGAGGCGGAGCGGGCGCGCGCCGAAGCCGAACGCGAGCGCGCGGCGGCCGAGCGCGCCAAGGCGGCCGAGGAGCAGGCGGAGGTGGTGCGCCGCCTCGGCGACGGGCTGAAGGACGTCGCCGGCGGCGACCTGATGGCGCGGCTCGGCGACGGCTTCAGCGCGACCTACGCGCAGATCCGCGACGACTTCAACCAGGCGGTCGACAAGCTGAAGGCGACCATCCTGGCCGTCGTCGCCAGCACCGACGCGATCGAGGTCAACGCGCAAGAAATCGCCACCGCCTCCGACGATCTGTCGCGCCGCACCGAGCAGCAGGCCGCGAGCCTCGAACAATCGGCGGCGACGCTCGGCGAAGTCACCGAGACGGTGAAGCGGGCGGCGGAGGGCGCGAAGCTCGCGCGCGAGGTGGTCTCGAGCGCCAAGACCGACGCCGACAAGAGCGCGGTAGTGGTGCGCCAGGCGGTCGAGGCGATGAACGCGATCGCCAAGTCGTCGCACCAGATCGGCCAGATCATCGGCGTGATCGACGAGATCGCCTTCCAGACCAACCTGCTCGCGCTCAACGCCGGCGTCGAGGCGGCGCGCGCCGGAGAAGCCGGCAAGGGCTTCGCGGTGGTCGCTTCGGAGGTGCGCGGGCTGGCGCAGCGCTCGGCGGAAGCCGCCAAGGAGATCAAAGGGCTGATCTCGCAATCGGCGACCCAGGTCGATTCCGGCGTCAAGCTGGTGGCCGAAACCGGCCAATCGCTGGAGCGCATCGTCGCGCAAGTCGGGCAGATCAACACGGTCGTGTGCGAAATCGCCGCCGGCTCGCAGGAACAGGCGACGGCGTTGCAGCAGATCAACGTCGCGATCGACCAGATGAACACCGTGACGCAGCAGAACGCGGCGATGGTCGAGGAATCGACCGCGGCCGGGCGGTCGCTGTCGGACGAGTCGTCGAAGCTGTCGCGCTTGATCGGCCAATTCCAGATCGGCCGGGCGGCGGACGACGAGGCGCTGCGCGCGCAGCTCAAGAAGGTCGCGCCGCACGCCTTCGGCGCCAAGGCGGTCGAACCGGCGGCGGCGCGCGCCGACAAGTCCGGAACGAGGCGCCGGCCGGTCAAGGCGTCGGTCAACGGACCGCGCGCGTCGACGTCGAGCGAGGCCGCCGGCGAAAACGACTGGAAGGAATTCTAGCGCTCTTCAGGTTGCCGGAGTCGAGCGACGCCGCCTCGTCCCGCCTCCTGCGGCAAGACAGAAATAAGCGCCGTCGCGTCGAAGGCGCGGGCTCGTCGCGGGGGCGAAGAGCCGGCTGAAGCAGGCGGCGGCGACGGGGGCGCTGACGGCGAGGTTGTCGGGGCTTGCGGGGCGCCGCCGGGCAGGCGCGGGACGGCCGCGAAGGAGCCGCGCAATCCTAAGGCGCGGGAACGGGAAATCAGGGAATTGCGCGCCGGATTCTGTCTCTCTTGCGCGGGCGGGATGGGCGGCGAAGGGGGCGGGCGAGGCGCCCGCGATCAAGGCCGCCGCGGACGGCCGAATTGGGGAATTCGTGTCGCGGCAACGTAATGCGTAATGCCGTAATGCCCGCAAGCCGCGGAGCTCGATGCGGCGAGAATAGGCAATATAGGAAATATAGGGAGGGGACACGGGATAGGAAATATAGGGAGGGGACACGGGACTGCGGCGCCGCGCCCATAGCTTCCGCTTTCCATCGGGAAAGCGTATCTTCCAGCAGATCGACGGCGAATGGCGGCGGCCGGGGAGCGCGGCGTTGCGACGAGAACGCGCCGATCATGTTCCGGCTAAGCGACGGCCTGCGGCGATCACCGGGTCGGTCGTCGAGCGCGCCGGCACCGCGGCCCGCCTTGATCGTCAGAAGCAGACCGGTCTTTCCAAGCCGGATTTCGCAACCAAAGCGGACGGCGCCGCCGCCTGGGCAAAGGGCCGAAATAGGCCCGCCGAAGGCAACGAAAGAATAGGGGGAGAGCTTATGCGAGTCGGCGATTTTCTCAGAACGAGCCGCCAAAAGCCCGTCATTTGCGCGCCGGAGGACACCGTCGAGACGGTCGCGGCGCGATTGACCGCCCACGACATCGGCGCCATGCCCGTTTGCGGCGCCGGCGATGCGCTGGTCGGCGTCATCTCCGGACGCGATCTGGTGCGCGCGTTCGCCAAGGACAGCGCGCGCTTTCGCGAGCGGCGCGTGCGCGACCTGATGACGCGCCAGGTCATCACCTGCGAGCCGGCCGAAAGCATGGCCGCCGCCGAGAAGCTGATGAACGAGCATCACATTCGCCATCTGCCGGTCGTCGAGGGCGCCAAGCTGGTCGGCGTGTTGTCGATCCGCGACGCGGTCGCCGCGCGGCTCAGCGAATCGCGCGACGAAGTGAATTTTCTGCGCGACGCCGTCATCGCGGCGCGCCATGCCTGAAGCGCCGCGCTTACCGCGTTCGCGGGGTTTGCGGCGCCGGCGCGCTTGACGATCGACCGTGCCGTGACCACCGCGACCGGCGCCGGCCGCGGGCTCGAACCTGAGCGACCGCCGCAATTCGCCGTCGATCTCTTGCTTGCGAAGTTTCCGATTGAAATGGGCTGTCAAGGGCGCGCCCATAGGGCGTCGAATGACGCCCGTCTTTCGACGCCCTATGCGCGCGCCGCCTGCGGCGGTCGAGACCTTTGACAGCCCATTTCAATTGGAAAAGGCCCCTTTCTAAGAGATCGACGGCGAATTGCGGCGGCCGGGGAGGGCGGCGTCGCGGCGACAGTGCGCTTCGCTTAGCTCGCCTCTGCTCGGCGACCGAGCGGTGATCGAAGTCAGTGATCCAAATCGGGTAATGTGTATCATGTCCCCGTATTCCCCCCCGTATTCCCCGTATTCCCCGCGTATTGCCCGTATTGCCCGTATTGCCTGTATTGCCGGTACGTTCGCCCCTGGCTTCGCCCACGGGGAAATTTTCTGCCCTCGATCGCTTTGAATCGCTTGAATCCCCGGAAAACTCCGCCGCCTGACCTGCGCAGCGCGGGATTACGTTGACCCGCGCATGAATCCTTTTCCCAGGCACAGACGCGTCGCATCGCGTCCCGAACGAAATCCCCCACAACCCGTCGCGCGCTCGCGCCGCGTCTCACTCCGCGCCGCCCCCGTCCGCTCCGCCGCTCTCGATCGTCGGAAAGTAGCCGGCGGGCTTGTCGCCGACGCGCGCGCCGCCGTGGATCATGCCCTGCAGCGTCTCGCCGAAGAAGATGTAGGGGTAGGCGGGCGGCGGCGCGCTCGCGGCGTCGAGCTTCGCTTTCAGCTCGGCGGGAAGCGCGAACGACAGCGCGTCGAGGTTCATCGCGAGCTGGGCGGGCGTCGTCGCGCCGACGATCGCCGAGGCGACGCCCGGGCGGTGGGCGACCCAGTTGAGCGCCACCTGCGCCATCGGCCGCTCGATCGCCTTGGCGACCGCCTCGAGCTCGGCGATGATCGCCTGATTGCGCGGCGTCAGGCGGCGGAAAGCCGGGTTCGGCGAATCCTTCAGCGTCTCGAGCCGCCCGACCGCGCGTTCGCCCGGCCGATACTTGCCCGACAACAGCCCGCCGGCGAGCGGGCTCCAGACCATCACGCCCATGCCCAGGCGGGTGGCGAGATCGACGAACTCGTTCTCGATTCCGCGCTCGATCAGCGAATATTCGAGCTGCAGCGCCGCGACCGTCTCCCAGCCGCGCGCTTCGGCGAGCGTCTGCGCGCGCGCGGCGTGCCAGGCGGGGACGTTCGACAGCCCGACGTAGCGCGCCTTGCCCGAGCGCGTAAGCTCGTCGAGCGCGCGCATCGTCTCCTCGACCGGCGTGACGCGGTCCCAGGCGTGGAGGATGTAGAGGTCGACATAGTCGGTCCCGAGCCGCTTCAGCGAGCCTTCGATGGCGTTAAGGATGTGCTTGCGGCCGGCGCCGCCGGCGTTGGGGTCGCCGGGCGCGGCGTTGAAGCCGAACTTGGTGGCGATCACCGCCTTGTCGCGCAGGCCGCGCTCGGCGACGAATTCGCCGAGCCAGGTCTCGCTGGTTCCGCTGGAATAGAGATCGGCGGTGTCGAAGAAATTGCCGCCCGCTTCGACATAGGCGTCGAACAGGCGGCGCGCGGCGTCCTTGTCGGCGCCCCAGCCCGATTCCGCGCCGAAGGTCATGGTTCCGAGCGCGAGGCGGCTGACCCTGAGGCCGCTGCGGCCGAGCGCGTAATAATGGGCGAGGTCGGGCGAGCGGGTCATGGCGCGCTCCCCGCGACGAGGCGCGGCGCGATCACGGCGTCGAACGCCTTCAGCGCCGCGCCGATCGCCTGATGCATGTCCCAGTAGCGGTAGGAGCCGAGGCGGCCGCCGAAATGGACGCCGGTCTCGGCGGCGGCGCGCGCGCGGTAGCGCAAATAGGTCGCTCGGTCGGCGGCGGTGTCGATCGGGTAATAGGGCTCGTCGCCGCGCTCGGCGAAGCGCGAGTACTCGCGAGCGATCACCGTGCGGTCGGCGGGATAGTCGCGCTCTGGGTGGAAGTGGCGGAACTCGAGGATGCGGGTGAAGGGCGCCTCCTCGTCGGCGTAGTTCATCACCGCCGCGCCCTGGAAGTCGCCGGTCGGCAAGGTCTCCTGCTCCAGGTCGATGGTGCGCCAGCCGAGCCGGCCTTCGGCGTAGTCGAAATAGCGGTCGATCGGGCCGGTGTAGACGATCGGCAGGCCGGGGCGCAGCATCGGCTTGAGCGAGAAGAAGTCGACGCCGAGCCGGACGTCGATCAGCGGGTTCGCCAGCATCCGCTCGAACACCGCGGCGTAGCCGTCGACCGGCAGCCCCTCGAAGGCGTCGGAGAAATAGCGGTTGTCGAAAGTGTAGCGCACCGGCAGGCGGGCGATGACGCGCGCCGGCAGGTCGCGCGGGTCGGTCTGCCACTGCTTGAGGGTGTAGCCGCGGATGAACGCCTCGTAGAGCGGCCGGCCGATCAGCGAGATCGCCTTCTCCTCGAGGTTGGTCGGCGGCGCGCCGCCGAGCTCGCTCGCCTGCTCGGCGATCAGCGCGCGCGCCTCGTCCGGGCTAAAGCGCCGGCCGAAGAACTGGCAGATGGCGCCGAGGTTGATCGGCATCGGATAGACGCGGTCCCGGTGGACGGTGAAGACCCGGTGGCGATAGTCGGTGAAGGCGGTGAAGCGCTTGAGGTAGGTCCACACCGCCTCGTTGGAGGTGTGGAACAGATGCGCGCCGTATCTATGGATCTCGATGCCGGTGTCGGGATCGCGCTCGCTGTAAGCGTTGCCGCCGACGTGCGCGCGCCGCTCGACGATCAGCACGCGCTGGCCCAGCGCGTTGGCGGCGCGTTCGGCCAGCGTCGCGCCGTAGAAGCCCGCGCCGACCACCAGAAGGTCGCAATGGGCCAGGGCTTCGCCCAGGTTCGCGTCGGTTTGGGTCATGCTGCTGCGGCGGCCTTCTCAAATCGAGGGAAACGCGATTCGCGGCGAAGCGACGGCCGTGGGCGTAGGCGGCCTCCGCGCTCGAGGACATTTCGCCCGCCCGCTTCGGCCGTTTCCTCCCCGCCGCCTCCTCCGGATGAAGACGCGCGCCGACGCTGCGTCGCGCGCGGCGCCTTGCAAGCATAGTACCCAGACGAGGCGAACGGAAACAAGCGGCCGCGAAGGCGTTTCGCTCGTCGGCCGCTCAAATCGGCCGCCATCGGCGACCGATCGGCGCCGGAAGCCGAATCTTGCGTCCTTCCTGCTGCAGAATTGATCGGCGAAAATAGGATGGACGCGCGCCGTTCACGGCCTCAACCGTTAATAACTGCTTGACCATCAGTTTGAGTTGTGACAAACTATTGTTGTTCTATATAGGTAACGCAAGACGCGGCGGGGACATTTCATGGGATCGGATAGATTGTTTCACTCAGAACAAAGTTGGTTCTATGGACGCCTTTAATTACGGCAGTCTGGCAGCGTTATGAGGGCTCGTATTTACGATGAAACGTGTCATAAAAGAGCGCATGAAGAAGAAAAAGCGCGTAGAAAAGAAGGTGTCACGGCGTGTATTGCGCGAATTTCCGATGTTTGTTCCGAATTCTTACGGCTCGGCAAACGCCCGCGCAACGCTTACGGCGGTTGCGGCGGAGCAGTCTATTTTACACCTGTCCAGGCTGCTGTCTTACGCCGGCGCAACCGAGCAGATTTCTATCGTCGGGGCGCAGGATCTTGCGACCACGCCGCGCCAACGCGAGGCCGCCGCCACGCTCGAAAAGCTGTTTTCAAAGCACGGAAGCGACAAATCCAGCGTGCATGATTATCATCATGTCTACGGCGCCTTGTTGGATGAGCCTCAGCGCCTTGAAACGATCGTCGAGATCGGAATCGGCACCAACAACCCGTCTCTCGTTTCGACCATGGGCGCCGGCGGCAAGCCAGGCGCATCGCTCCGCGCCTTCGCCGAATACGCTAGCCGCGCGCGCATCATCGGCGCCGACGTCGACAAGGAGATCTTGTTCAGCGAGGGAAGGATCGAAACCGTTTTCGTCGACCAGACCGACTGCGCGAGCTTTTCGGGAATCGAAACTTTGCTCGCCGGGCCGTGCGATCTGGTCATTGACGATGGCCTCCACGCGCCGAACGCCAACCTCGCCACCCTCCTGTTCGCGCTTCCCTGCCTGAAGCCCGACGGGTGGTGCGTCATTGAAGATATCGCCAAGGCGTCCCTGCCGCTGTGGCAGGTCGTCGGAAAAATACTCAAGCCGATGTGTGTAGCGTATATTGTAGAGGCGCGCGACGGGTATCTGTTTTGCTGTAAGAAAAGATAGGTATACATTATAATCGAACTGATTATCTCCGCCCAAGAAGCTGGGCGGCTCCATCAACGCGGTTTTGGCGTCGGCGTCAGCGCGACGCCGTGCGGTTTCGGCGCCGGATCCGTCGATCGTCGGCGAATGCGATCGCCTGCCGCAGCCGCGTTTGACACGGCGACAGACACAGATACGTTGACAGCGCGCTTAATGCGATTGCCGCGCGCCGGGCGAGGCGGGGATGACGACACGGGTAAGACCGATCACAGATGCAAGGCTACGAACGATGGGTGGACGCGTGAATTAAGGGCGCTGTCACGTAACCGCGATCCTCGCGCGCTTGGGCTCGACGGAGGAGCCGGCGGGCGGAACTGAGGCGCGGGCAGTTGCCCGCGTGCTCCGCCTCGCATAGACGGGCCTCGGCGCATAAGGGGGCGCAAGCGTTGATGTCGGCGTACCCGATTGTCTCGATCGTGGTGGCGTTCGCTGCGATGTGTGTCGTCGTCGTCGGCGCGGCGATGGCGCGGGTTGGCTTCCCGCTCCCGCGCGCCGACGCTCGCATCGGGCGCTTGGACGGGCTGCGCGGCTACTTGGCCGTCTCGGTTCTGGGATCGCATTTCCTCTGTTGGATGGAGGCTACCCGGTTTTCCGGCGCGTGGAAGGCGACCACCATCCCGGTTTTGTCCGGCGCCGGCGCCGACGCGGTCTCGCTGTTCTTCATGACGACCGGGATCCTCTTCTACCCGCGCGTCCTCGCCGGATTCCGGGCGACGTCGTGGAAGGCGACGCTGACCAACCGATTCTTCCGCATCATCCCGCTGGTCGTCGTCTCGGTGGCGGCGATCACGCTGATCATCGCGCTGTGCGTTGGGCGCGGCCTCGATCGCAACTACCCCGTCGCGGCGTTGATGTGGATCACCGCGACGCACGAGTTGCCGCTGCTCGGCTACAAGGACAGCGGGCGGCTGAACGCTTACGTGCTGTGGAGCCTGCATTTCGAGTGGCTCTTCTATCTCTTCGTGCTGCCGATCTGCGCGGCCGTCGCCGACGGGTTGCGGCGCAGGACGCCGAGGTGGGCCTTGCCCGCCGCTCTGGCCGTCGTTCCGCTCTTTCTCAACCCGCATTGGCTGGGCGGCCTGATGAACTTCCTGCCCCTCTTCGCCGTCGGTATGCTCGCCTACGAGCTGCGGGAGCGCGAGAAGATCCGCCGCGTCCTCGAAACGCGCTGGTCGGCCGTCGCGGCTCTCGTCGGCTTGGTCGTCGCCATGAGCCTCGAATTCGCCGCCTTCCGGCCGTGCCAGGTTGCGTTGTTCGGGTTCTTCTTCGTTTGCGTCGCTTGCGGCAACGACATCCTGGGGACGCTCGCCTCGCCCGGCGCGCGCGTCCTCGGCGAATGCTCGTATGCGATCTACCTGTTGCATGGCACGGTCCTCGATCTTCTCTTCGTCGAGGGCGGGCCGGCGACTCGCGCGTTTTCCGTCGGCGCGCTGCCGGCGCTGTTGCCGATCGTCGCGGCGGCGGTCGTCGGCCTGGCGGCGGTCGCCCACATCCTCGTCGAGCGCCCGGCGATCCGCCTTGGCCACGAGTTGGCGGGGCGATGGCGCGCGGCGCGGCCCGCCGCCGAAATCGGCGCCGGGCGGCCCGCTCAGCAGGGCCGCGGCGGCGACGCGGGCGGCTGCGGTTGACGGCGTTGATTTGACCAGGGCGGCCGCCAAATGTCAGAAGCTCGCGCCATCTCCGCGCGCGTGGTCCGTCGGCCCGGCTCAGAAGGCCGATTCATGGAAGGTCCGAGAAACAATTGGTCTTGGAATATCGAAGTTCCGCTCGCCATGGTTTGGCGGGGACTCTGTGACGCGGGGCGTCGAGCGGCGGCTACGGCGCCTTTCCCTTAAGCTTCCGTCGGCACAACCGAAAATAGCGCCGCAATCCGCCCGGCGACCAGTCCTCCAGTCTGAAGCGAGCAGCGCGAATCCGCGCGGGATCGAGCCGATGTTCAAGAAACACGTCGGCGAAGCGCCGCATCACGGGCTCGGCGCTGTAGTCGTGGCTGTAGCGGTCCCAATCTCGCGCGGCGATCCAGGCACGATCCAGGTCGAGCAGGCGGCGCAGCAACCCGCGCTCGCTGCGGTAAACCAGCGCCGCGTCGCCCAGCATCTCGATATGGGCCCGCTCCGTGCTGTCGCCCCAGGTCAACACCGGCCGACCACGGATCGAGAATTCGGCGACGGCGAGGCCGAACGTCTCGCCGCGATAGCGTGCGTGCAGCATCGCGTCGCAGGTGTTGATGAATTCGGTCTTGGCGACGGGATCGGCCGTGGCCGGGAGGAACAGCGCTCGTTCGTGGTCGACGAAGGGGCGGATGCCGAGAAACGCGAACCACAGATCGCGTCGCCGCGCCAGCGCCTGCTCGACCGCGCGCCGCGCGATCGGAATATCGAAACTCTCGGCGCCGCCATGGCAGCCGACGACCAGCGCGTCCTTCGGAATCGCCAGCTCGTTGCGGAGGTCCGCGCTCGTGTCTGGAAGGCGTACGATATGCGGAACCCATGGCGCGACGCCGCTGGTGAAGATCCGCGCCAGCCAACGTGAAACGTAGGCGTAGGCGCTCCCATGCGCGTCGTTTGGCCAGGTTGGAAAGACCGCGTGCACCGCCGTCGGAATCGTGTTGGACACCCACTCGTCCGGCGTGCCCGTCTTCAGGATGTAGACGAGGTCCGCCTTCTCGCGCTCCAGCGTACGGTCGAGATCGTTGGGCTCACGACAGACGGCGAGCGCAAAGCGCCGGCGAAATCTCTCGAGCGCGCCGGGGGCGTTCGCCGCCCGATCGTCGAACAGAACCACCGAGCGGTTGCCCAATATGGTCTCATTGGCGTCGGCGTAGTCGAAAGTCGCCACGGTGCTGCCGCGGAGATCCAGCTCACGCACGACACGCGCGAAAAAAGCGATGGTCATCGGGCGGCTAGAGGACACAGAGGGCACCTGAAACGAAGCTTGGTACCCCCGGTATAGCACGGCGCGTCGCAGCGCGAGACCTTCGGTGACGAAGCGATTAGAGCCTTCGCCCCAGTAGAATGGTCGAAGAAGTGTTCACGCGTTCCGATCGACTATTAAGTGTCTCCTTACGTTTGCCATCGCGGCGGGAGCACATAACGTGCCAACGGCGCGCATATCTGCGGTTGGAATGGAGGCGTGGTCGAGCTCGGTACTTTGTCTTCACGAAAGTTATTCGGTACGTGACGCGACCAATTGGGTTCGGCGCCATTCAATAAATACTGTAATAATCACGCACATTCCTAAATGCGTCTAGGTCGCGTTCGTGACAGCATAGCACATCAAAATTAGCAATAGACTTGACAGACTCACCATGTTCGTAGAGTTTAAATTGATAACGGTTGAGCTCGATAACTTGTTCCAAATTATTCGTGCCGAGCAACATAAACCCAGGATCATCAAAAAAGAGAAAATAGCGATAGCCGATCGACCAAAGATTGCGAAACGCACGATTGGCTTCAGAAAGGTCTTGATTAGTTCTAATTTGCACTTCGAGGTTCAATCCTGGTCGAAACGTGCTTAGCCACGAAAGGTTGCGATTGACAATTGCAAAGTCGTTTCCGTCTGTATCGCACTTGACAAAGCAGACCTCACTGCGAAAGTCAGACAACTGTTTGGTGACGAATCGCTTGGCCTCGGTCGCCTCGGTTGGCTCGAAATAGGCGGTGCCGCCCCAGTGAACGAGGTTGCCGCGAGCCATTTCCTCCCCGCCTATCATGACATTCTCGATCACAGTCTTGTTGGGGAATAACGCTGCGTTCTTTTCTAGATAACTTAGGTAAAATTCGCTCGGTTCTATCAAAATCAAGTCGTTGCCGCAGTTGCTGGCCATTCGCGCGGCTGTGTCGCCCACGTTCGCACCGATATCGATCACGGCAGCGTGCGGATACTTCATGCCAAACACGCCGGCGCAGACTCCAACGTGCTGGTCGCGGTAAGGTTGCGTCGTTTGCATTCGAATCAGAGGGTGTTGGGCAGGGAGCGCGATGGTGAAAGCGCCAACTCGAAGAGAAGTCGTTCCTTGACGGAAAAACTGTTGACGCTTTCTGGTCTTGCGACGATTTCGAACGCGCATGTAAAAACGGGTGTTTCGCAACGCGGTAAAGATCTTAGAGGCCTTGAGCGCGCGAGCGAGCTTCGAGCACCTCCGAGAGTTGTTCATACATACGCTCCATGCAAGTTCGGTTTCCGACAACACGCGCCGCGCAAGCCGGTCGCCCGCATCGCCGCGCGCGGAGTCTGCCCGCGTGACGTCAAGTCAAGCAAGCCCTTCGCGTCCGGCGAGGCAATTGAATAACACCGTGCGTCGACCCCGCCGCCGCGCAGCGTGCCCGTTGCTTTGGAGGTTGGACCAAGTTAGCGCGTAACGCAACGCATGAGGGACAACACCATGAGTAAGTCTTCCACTTGCAACGCGCCCGGCGTGATCCCCACCTACGTGATCAGCCTCGCCCGAGTGCGCGACCGCCGCATCTGGATGGAGCATGAGCTCGCTCGCGTTGGTCTCGCCGCGACGTTCGTCGCTGCGGTCGATGGCCGCGATTTCGGGCCGAAATGCGCGACGTGGCTGGCGAACCATATGACGCATTATCGCCTGTCGCCGCTCGACGCGGCGGTCGTCATGAGTCACCGCAAGGTCTGGCGGATATTTCTCGCCAGCGGCGCCCGCCATGCGCTCGTGCTGGAGGACGACGTCCATTTCGGCCGGGATTTCGCCGACCTGCTGACGGTCGATTGGTCGCAGTGGTCGTTTGACGTCGTTAAGCTGGAGACGTTCAAGGCTTGGACATGGCTATCGAGGCGCCGTTGGCGACTGGCGGGACGCGAACTTCGCCGACTCGGCTCGACGCATTTTGGCGCCGCGGCCTACATCGTCAGCGTCGCGGGCGCGCGCAAATTGCTGCGCCTGACGCGCTCCGCCTTCGAACCCATCGATCACACCATCTCCGGCGAGGCGGTGATTCGGAGGGGCGTGGTCGACGTCCTGCAATTGTGGCCTGCCGCGGCGATTCAAGATATGTTTCGAGCCGCTTCGGAGGAAGCGGCGAAATTGCCGAGCGTCGTGACCCCGACGCGCGGCGCGCCGGCCGCTGCCTTCCGTCGCGGCCAGATCGCGCTCTCGCACCGCCTTATGCGGGAAGCGTGCCGAATCGTCGACCAAATCTACGACGCCACCTGGCGTCGGCTGCGATGGCGCCGGGTCGTCGTTCCGTTCGAATGACGACCCCCTGGCGGGCGGTATTCTCGACAACGGGGCGTGGCCGCGCTCGGCGTCTGCGACCGCGCACTTAGGCGAAGGGAACGCGCGTCAGCCGCATCGTCGGCGAGAGCCGAATCCGGCGCAGGATTTTCTCCCAAAGACGGCGCGCTTCGCGTCGGACCCGTTCGACGCCGGCCGGCCGCTGGCGCTTGCGCCGCGCCGCGATGGCTTTGCGGTCCGACTCGTGGAGCGTGCTGGCGAGGCTCGCCCGCGCGTCCGCGCTGGGGTGAAGGTTATCCTGCACCGCGATCGCCGGAACGAGCTGCAACGCCGTGACGAGGCCGTCGGCGATGGCCCGGCGGCCGAACAGCGCGACGTCGACCGGCTGGTCGAGCCGGCGGGTCGAGGCGCGCGCGCGCTCGGCGCCCGCCCGGCTGACGAGATAGGCGGCGGCGCCGTGGTGCTCGGCGCCCAGGCGGCGCAGTTCGCGTCCGCCGGCCGCTTCTCCGCGCCGCGCGAGCCAGACGCGGTCGAACGTGGTTTCGAGCTTGACGAGGTCGAAGTCCCAGCGCGACCAGTCGAGGGCGAGCGTGTCGCGAAATCCCTCGCCGAGATGGACGTCGTCCTCCAGCACGACGGCGTGGCCCGCGCCGCTCGCGAGCAGCTTTCGCCACGCCTTGCGATGGCTGAGAATGAGCGCGGTCTCGGCGCGCGACAGCGCGTTTCCGTTCGCGTTTGCGGCCGACAGGCGTTCGCAGCGTCCGCTGAATCGCCGTCCGTCGACGGCGCGCACGAAAATCGCCTCGACGCCCGCCCGCGCGAGCTCGCTTTCCATCCAGGCGCGGCGCTCGGGGCTGCGCGCGAGGTTTATCACGTAGACGGCGATCATAGCTCCGGCGCAAATCCCCCCGCCTCAGCGGGCGCGGCCTCCAGCCGCGCTTCGCCATCCCGCCCGAACCCCTCGCGGGCCGCCTCCGTCCCGCGCAGCCGATTCGGCGCGCGGCGCAACCCAATCTCCCCGGCGCCGGCCTCGCCGCCGCCGCGGAGCTTTGCCTGCGTCAACGAGAGATAGTCGATCGGCCGATGGTTGGCCACCGCGTCGACGACGTCGAACAGACGGAGGGCGAAGGGCCTCTCGCGCGCCTCGAAAAGAGCAAACGCCCCGCGGCGACAGAACAAGTCGGTTCGCGCCGAGCGCGGCGTGATCGCCGCGACCGGCTCAGTATCGCTTGAAGATGCGGTTCACGTAATTGAAAAGGCGAACCCGGCCGCGGGGATGCTTGATTCGGGGAGGACCGGCGCGGAACTCGGGCTGCCGTCGCTCGATGCGCTCGAGCCGCCAGTGCATGTAACGTTTCAGGCTGCGGCGGCAGTAATGCAGGAAGCACGCGTTCATCGGGGCTACGGCGGCGCCGTGGACGCGAAAGCTCTCGGAAATGGCGATCTGCTCGATCTTGAATAGGTTCATGCCGTGATCGAGCCATGCGTCGATAAGCGCGATCGCGTCTTCGACGACCGCAATGTGGCGTTTCGGGTCGGCGGCGACGAGGCCGCTGTTGAACATGACCGCCTGGCTGGGATCGTAGACGTAGCGCCCAAAGTTGGGGAGGTCGACGGCGAGCCCGGCGGCCTCGGGGTAGGGGTCGCGGCCTTCGTAGAGATCCATCGCCGCGCCGATCGCGAGCGCGGCGTCGATCGCCGCGGCGAAGCCGGGAAGAATGTAGGAATCGCTGTCGAGCAGAACGCAGCCGCCTTCCGCGGTTCTCAGCGCGTCCAAGAGCGCGCAGGGTTTGATCCGGTGCGCGTAGGCGCCTCCCCGGGTCATGCCGGCGAAGGAGCGGGAAACGTCGCGGACCGAAACCCGTTCGTCCAGGTTTCGGTATGTTTCCGGCTGATCGGTGTAAATAACCACGCGCAGCGGCGACGAACCGTATTCGTAGATCAGGGTCGACAGGCTGTACTTAAGTTCGAGGGCGACGTAGGGCGACTTGCCGTAATCGATGTAGAGGAATGTCAACATTGACGATGAGAACCGGGAGGAATTCGGAAAGGGAAACGGGCGGCGTCGCCTTGCGACGCTAGCCCGGCTCGTTGGCTCAGACAAGCCGCCGCGATCGGGCGCGTCGAGCCCGGGCGGCGAAAAGGCGCTCGGAGTCTCAGCCGGGCGAGTTCGAGGCGCCGGGCGGATGGATGGGGGCGTCTCGATGACCGGTGCTGACCGATCCAGTCATTGACCTCGCGGCGTGACGCGGTAGCTTCGTCACGCCGTAGATTGCGCGAAACGCAATTCCAACCTCAATCGCGACGGCGCCCTTCGGCGCGTCACGAGGGGACGTTGGCGCGTGTTCAGGCGACTATCGCGACAGGCTGCAACCATGGACTGGATCGTTTCGCTCTACTGGAACAACATCGATCCTCGCATTGTCGACGCGCAGCGGCGGGTGTTCGCCCACTTCGGCCTCGCCGTCGACCAGCGGGAGCGCACCGGCCTCGCGCACGGCGATTTCCTCGACGCCTACATGGCCGAGCTCGGCGAGGACGACGTCGCGCTTATGGTCGACATCGACTGCTTCCCGCTCAATCGCGCCATCGTCGAGCGCGCGTTCGCGGCGGCGCGCGAGGGGCGCATCTTCGGCTGCGCGCAGTCGACCAACCACGTCGATCCCGACCGGCTGTTCGTCGCGCCGATGTTCATGGCGATCTCGCGCCGCACGTGGGACCGGCTCGGCCGACCGAGCTTTCGTCCCGACGCGCTTAACGACGTCGCGCAGGCGCTGTGCGACAAAGCCGTCGTCGCGGGCGTCGAGGTCGAAATGCTCTACCCCTGGGCGTGCGTCGCGCCGAAATGGCGCCTCGGCGACGTCGCGCTTTACGGGATCGGCACCTTCTATCGCGGCGGCGTCTTCCACCTCTTCGAGTCGCGACGAAAAATCTACGCGTTCGTTCTGCTCGAGGTCGCCGAAGCGACGATCGCAGGACGGCGCGTCGACCTCCTCAGTCTCGTCGACCGCGCGCTGCCGCTGCTGGTTCGCGACCAGCGGGCGAGCCGCTTCAAACGCTGGTGCAAGAATCTGTGGCTGCGGCGGGCGTGGCGGCGTTTCCGCGGCCGGGCGAAGGGGATGGAATTGGCCGAGCCGGAGCGATCCGACGTCGGGCCGCGGTGATCGCGGCCGCGCGGCCTGCTTCAGCGCGCCGGCGCCTCGCCCGCGCGTTCGGCCGGCAGGGAGCGCAGATAGCGTCCGTAGGCGTTGTCGCCGAAGCGCTCGGCGAGCCGCGCGAGCTGGGCGGCGTCGATCAGCCCGAGGTCGAAGGCGATCTCCTCGGGACAGCAAATCTTCACCCCCTGCCGCTGCTCGAGCGTCCTGACGAAGCCTGCGGCGTCGACCAGCGAGTCCGGCGTTCCCGTGTCGAGCCAAGCGTAGCCGCGGCCCATGCGCTCGACGGTGAGCTCGCCCGCCGCGAGATAGGCGCGGTTGACGTCGGTGATCTCATACTCGCCGCGCGCCGACCGCTTCAGCCGCTTGGCGATCTCGACCACCTTGGCGTCGTAGAAGTAGAGCCCGGTCACCGCCCAGTGCGACTTCGGCTGCGCCGGCTTCTCCTCGATCGAGACGGCGCGGCCGGCGGCGTCGAACTCGACCACGCCGTAGCGCTGCGGGTCGGGGACGCGATAGGCGAACACCGTCGCGCCTTCGCGCCGCGCCGCGGCGCGACGAAGCTGGGCGATCAGGCCGGCGCCATAGAAGAGGTTGTCGCCGAGCGCGAGCATCGCCGAATCGCCGTCGAGGAAGCGCTCGCCGATGACCAAGGCCTGCGCCAGGCCCTCGGGCGCTGGCTGCTCGGCGTAGCCGATGCGCAGGCCCCAGCCGGCGCCGTCGCCGAGCAGCCGCTGGAACAGCGGCAGGTCGTGCGGCGTCGAGATGACGAGAACCTCGCGCGCGCCGGCTAGCATGACGGTCGACAACGGATAGTAGATCATCGGCTTGTCGTACACCGGCAGCAATTGCTTCGACGCCGCCAGCGTCATCGGATAGAGCCGCGTGCCCGCGCCGCCCGCGAGAATGATGCCCTTCATCAGTCCGTCGATCTCCTCTGGCGCTTTCCCTTACGCTCACCGAGGCTCTGCGGCGACGACGCCGAGGCGCTCGCCCGCATAGACTTGGTCGCGCAGCGGCCGCCACCACCATTCGTTGTCGAGATACCAGCGCACCGTCTTCTCGAGACCTGCGTCGAAACTCTCCTCTGCGCGCCAGCCTAGCTCGCTCTCGATCTTGCTCGGATCGATGGCGTAGCGCCGGTCGTGGCCCGGACGATCGGCGACGAAGGCGACGAGCGCTTCATGCGGGCGCCCGCTCGGGTGCAGGACGTCGAGGATCGCGCAAACGCGCCTGACGACGTCGATGTTGCGCCGCTCGTTGCGCGCGCCGACATTGTACTTCTCGCCGACCCGCCCGCGCTGGACGATGAGGTCGAGCGCGCGCGCGTGGTCGGCGACATAGAGCCAGTCGCGCACGTTCGCGCCCGCGCCGTATACGGGCAGCGGCTTGCGGTGGACGGCGTTGAGGATGATGAGCGGGATGAGCTTTTCGGGGAATTGATACGGCCCGTAATTGTTCGAGCAGTTCGAGACGATCGCCGGAAACTCGTAGGTGCGCGTCCAGGCGCTGACGAGGTGGTCGGCGGCCGCCTTCGACGCCGAATAGGGCGAGCTCGGATCGTAGGCCGTCGTCTCGACGAAAGCGCCGTCCGCGCCGAGCGAGCCGTAGACCTCGTCGGTCGATACGTGCAGGAAGCGGAAGCCTTCGCGTTTCGGGCGCGGCAAGCCCATCCAATAGGCGCGCGCCGCCTCGAGCATCGCGTGCGCGCCGAGGATGTTGGTCTCGATGAAGGCGCCGGCGCCGTCAATCGAGCGGTCGACGTGGGTCTCGGCGGCGAGATGGATAACGTGGTCGGGCGCGAAGCCGGCGAAGGCGTCGACGAGCGCGGCCCGGTCGCGGACGTCGACCTTGGCGAAGCGGTAATTCGGCGCCTTGTCGATCGTCGACAGCGACGCGAGATTGCCGGCGTAGGTGAGCGCGTCGAGGTTGAGCACGGCGGCGCCGGCGGCGACCAGACGCCGGCAGACCGCCGAGCCGATAAAACCCGCGCCGCCGGTTACGAGCACGCGCCGCTGCATAAAGTCTCCCGGGCGAACCTAACTCTCTCTCCTCGCCCGAATGCGCGCTTCGGGCGGCGGGCGAGTTCGCGCCGAGGTTTATCCTTGCGCGCGACGAGGTCAACCGGCGCCGGCGGCGGGCCTCGTCGCTAGAACAGGTCCGTCGCCTCGGCGAGAAGCGGCCACCGCTTGTCTCTCTCCGACAGCGTCGGACCGCCGTCCGGCAAGGGCCAAACAACCCCGATCGCCGGATCGTCGAAAGCGACGCCGCGTTCGCAAGCGGGCGCGTAAGGCGCCGAGGCCTTGTAGAGCACCTCGCAATCCGGCTCGAGCGTCACGAAGCCGTGGGCGAAACCGGCCGGCACGAGCATCTGGCGCCAGTTGTTCGCCGACAATTCGATCGCGACGTGCCTGCCGAAGGTCGGCGAGGCGCGCCGGATGTCGACGGCGACGTCGAGGATGCGCCCGCGCGCGACACGGATCAGTTTGTCCTGGGCGAACGGAGCGACTTGAAAGTGCAGGCCGCGCAGAGTCCCGACGGCGGCGGAGTAGCTGTGGTTGTCCTGGACGAAGACGTAGGCAAACCCGGCCGCGTCCCATGCGGCCTTGCTGTAGACCTCGGAGAAGAAACCGCGCGCGTCGCCGAACTTCTTCGGCGTCAAGATCTTGACCGCCGGAATCGCGGTTTCTTCGACCCGCATCGATCGCCTCCGGCGCGCTAGCGCCTCCGCCCGCGCGGGCGGAAAGGGACGGCCGCGGATCGCGGCTGTCCTTCCTTCTTCCCGGTCGCTTATTCCCCCTCCAGCGTCGCCCGCGCGCGCTGCCACCAGCCGGTGCGGCGCGGCCGCGGCGGCTCG
>Ga0326727_10005126_pt1 | contig 37974 bp, 38 predicted proteins | sample MB2enrmetagenome_FD_207643 | JGI IMG/M metagenome (GOLD analysis project Ga0326727, IMG submission 207643) | Lab enriched peat soil microbial communities from McLean, Ithaca, NY, United States - MB29MY | ecosystem: Environmental > Terrestrial > Soil > Wetlands > Peat | place: USA: New York... | reverse complement strand
CACGGCTACCTTCAAGACATCGCTCCGCGATGAGCCCCGGGCAACCAGCGCGAACCCGGGAAAAAGCCGGCGAAAACGTCCAAACTCCAGGCCGGGGGTCGCAGAAGACTACCCTCTTTCATCCCTGCGGGATGAATGGCCTGACCGTAGCGAGCTTGGGATTTCGAGAAGGGGTCGCGCACACGCCATCGCAGATCCGTGTAAGGAGCAGGCCCTACCCGCTTCCACTAGGGCCTTACGAAGATTTCTTGAATTTGGTGTTGGCGCTTTTACATTCGGCGGGATGAGTTGGCCCAGATATCGGGTGCGTCGCGCGACACTGGACGATCTCCGCCCGTTGGTGGCCTTGTGGGGCACGATGAATTTTCCGGTCGATGAGTTGGCCAAGCACATCACGGATTTCCAGGTGGCGGAGAGCGCGCAGGGGGTCTTCCTTGGGGCGGCAGGCTTGCAGGTGGCGCAACGGCAGGGGCTGGTCCACAGCGAGGGCTTCACGGATTTCGCGCTGGGCGACACCCTGCGGCCGCTGTTGTGGGAGCGCATCCAAGCCGTCGCCATGAACCAGGGATTGGTGCGGCTCTGGACCCGGGAGACAGCGCCGTTCTGGAGCCATTGCGGGCTGGTCGAGGCCGATGCCGAGGCGTTGGAGAAGCTGCCGGCGCCGTGGCGGGGTTTGCCTTCGGCCTGGCGGACGCTCAAACTCAGGGACGATCTCGACACCGTCGTTTCAGCGGAAAAGGAGTTTGCGGTGTTTGTGGAATCGGAGAGGCGGCAAATCGCCCGGGCCTTGCAGCGCGGGAAGGTGCTTAAGTCCGTCGCCACGTTCCTGGCGTTTTTGGTCCTGGCGCTGGCGCTGGGCGCGGTGTTTTACTTGCTGTGGCGAAACCGGCGACTGTCCCGCTAACAGAGAGAACGGAGAAAATGAATGAGGCCTGCGGCGGCTGCGGAAGGTTTTTGGAACGAATTGTTCGGTCCCGGCGGAGAGGAGGGCGCCACGGTTCGGCTGCGCGTCTTGCGCAAGCAAGGGCGGCCCTTCCTGGCGTTGCCGCCCCGGGGACGCGCGGCCGTGGCAGCGCTGAGTTTGTATCCGGCACAAACCGGCCGCGCTCGAGCCGCCAAGACCCTGTTGGGCTGGCTGCTCCGGGCCGGCGCGGGGGTGGGGACTGAAAACGTCTTGCTCACGATTCCACGCGCCGACCCTTTCCTTGAGTTTCTTTGCTCGCTCACCGGCGCGGGGCGGTCCGAAGTGCCTGGGTTGGCTGTCCTTGCCGGCAATCCCGGGAGCCCGGGCCGGCGGTTTGTGGTGCTGGTATTGGACGCTCATGAAAGACCGGTCGCGGTAGCAAAGGCCGGATTGAGCGAGCCTGCCAAGGCGCTGGTTCGCAAGGAACGGTCCTTCCTGGAGGCGGTGGCAGGCAAGCCCGGTGTGCCGAAGCTGCGCGGCACTTTTCAGTCTTCGCGTCTGGAGGCGCTGGCGCTGGATTACATTGCGGGCGACAGCCCCCGCCCGCGACAGGATGGGGCGCTGCCGGCCCTGCTGTGGCCGTGGGTGGATGCCAAGCGGACGGTCACTCTGTCCGAGACGCCGCAGTGGCGGCGGCTGGAGGCGGCGGTGGCGGGCAGCGGCGGGTTGGGGCCGGCCCGGGCCGAGCGGCTTCGCGCCCGCGCCCTGCACCCGGCCCTGGGGCATGGCGACCTGGCCCCCTGGAACATCAAGGTCTCCCCGCAGGGCCGCTGGACCGCCCTGGACTGGGAACGCGGCGAGGAGACCGGCATTGCGGGCTGGGACTGGTTTCACTATGTCATTCAGCGCGCAATCCTGGTCGAACACCGGTCCGTGGGCGGCCTGGTCGAGCGGGTGAAGGAATTGCTCAATTCGGCGCCGTTCCAGCGGTACGCCGCCCATACGGGCATAGCGGGGTTCGAGGGTGAACTGGCGCTGGCCTGCTTGCTCTACTCGGCCGAAGTCATCAGACCTGCTGAGGGCCTGCCCCAGACGCGTGAACTCATTCGCGCCCTCCGGCAGCCATAGGGCGTTCGACAAAGGTTTTCAGTTCGGCAGATTTTTCGGACGCCGTCCTGGACCCCGGTTCAGGGGACATCGAGGCGGCCGAACTTGCGAATGCCGGGCCAGATGAGGGCGACGGCGATGACGACGAGGATCGTGCCAAGGCCGCCGGAGACGACCGAGAAGACCGGGCCGGCGAGGTAGGCAACCGAGCCTGATTCAAAGCCGCCCAACTCGTTTGACGTGCCGATGAACAGGCTGTTGACGGCAGAGACGCGGCCGCGTTTTTCATCGGGAGTCAGCACCTGGACCAGCGTATGGCGGACGACGATGCTTATAGTGTCCGCCGCGCCGCAGAGAAAGAGCATCAGGAACGACAGCCAGAACGAGCGGGAGTAGCCAAAGATAATCGTCGCCACGCCGAAGGCAGTGACCGCCCGAAGCATGGCGCTGCCGGCCTTTTCGAGGGGCGGGCGGTGGGCGAGGAGGAGCGCGCAGAACAACGAACCCAAGGGCAGCGCCGCCTGGAGAAACCCAAGGCCACTGGGGCCCGCCTCCAGGATGTCCTTGGCATACATGGGCAACAAGGCCGTGGCGCCGCCTAACAACACCGCGAACAAATCGAGGGTGAGGGTGCCCAGGATCATCGGGGTGGCGAAGACAAACCTGAGACCGGCCACCAGGCTCTCGGTGGTCATCTTCTCCTTCACGGCGACGACAGGGTCGCGCCGCACAAAACCGATCAGCGCCAGGCAAACCAGGGCGGCGGCCGCGTTGAGAGCATAAACCGGCCAGAACCGCCCGGTAAGCGCAATGAGCGCCCCGCCTGCCACCGGACCCGCCACCGAGGAGAGCTGGAAGCTGCCGCTGTTCCAGGTGACGGCTCTGGAGAATTGCTCCCGCGGGACCAGGCACGGGAGAAACGCCGCGCTGGCCGGCCAGAGAAACGTGCGCGCCGTCCCGGCGGCGAAGAGGCAGAAGTAAATCCAAAAGACCGGGGCGCGCCAGGCGGAAATGAAGCTCAACCCCGCGCTGGCGCACACGGTGACGAAGGTTGTCACCAGGATGATCCGCTTGCGACTGAAGTTGTCCGCCACGTGCCCCGCCACCAGGACAAAGAGAACCATCGGCATCATCTGCGTCAGGCCCACCATCCCCAGGGCCAGGGCGGAGTTGGTTCGTTTATACAACTCCCAACCGAGGGCCACCGTGAGCATCTGCTGGCCCAGGGCCGCCACGAAGCGCCCAACCAGGTAAAAGGCAAAATCCCGATTCCGCAGCACTGCATAGGGGTCCAACGGCGCGCGGGGCAACCCAAGAGCGCTCGACGACGCTTCGGTCTCAAACATAACTGCGCCAAAAGATAGTCCTTTTTTCGCCGGCAAGGGAATGCTTTTTGAGGCGCGTTTATTTCTTTGAGTTTGCGGGGGAAGCTGTATGCTCTGCGACGGGTTGCCGGTCGTTGAGCCCACCGAGGGGGGGCTCGAGGACCGCCCGCAGCCCGCAGTGGAGACCGGCCATTGGGGCAGTGGGCGCCCGGAGTTTGGGCGGGATTATGCAGAAAGCGAGACCTCAAAAGCAGGAGAGCAAATCGAAGCGGCCGGCTGCCGCTACGGCGGGGTCGTCGTTTGCTCATCCAGCACCGGCCCGGCGGCCTGACACACCCGGCCCGGCGCCCGCCAGGCCTGGCGCCGGCTTGCCCAGACCCCAACGGCCTGTCCCGGGCAAAAGCGGGCGTCGCGGGGTGAACCTTGCCGAGAAGCTCAAAGACTTGGTGCGCCTTGCCCGCGAGCAGGGCTACCTTACCCATGAAGACGTCAGCGAGGCCCTGCCCGCCGAGGTGGCCACACCCGAGGACCTGGATCAAATCCTGATCAAACTCCGCAACCTGGAAATTGAAATCCTCGACCCCTCCGAGACGGATCGCCCCGGCTCATCCGAGGCGGAGGACCAGGCTGGCGTAGGCCAGTTCGACGCCCTGGACGACCCGGTCCGGACGTACCTGAGGCAAATGGGCAAAGTGCCGTTGCTCACCCGCGAGCAGGAGATCGAGATCTGCCGGCGGATCGAGCAGGCCGAGGGCGAAATCCAGCGGACCATTTACGCCATGGGCTTTGCCGCCAAAGAGCACATCGCCATGGCCGAGAAACTCCTGGCCGAGCCGCCCAGGGAACGTTTCGACCGCGTAATTGTGGACAAACTGTTCGATCGACGGGAGCATCACATGGCCGGCTTGCGGCGGCTGGTCAAGAGAGTTCAGGACCTCGACGGGCAGGCCGACAGGCTGTTCTGCCGGTGGCAGGCCGCAAGCTCGAGACCCGCGCGCGCGCGCCTGGCCAGGGAACTCAAGCGTCAGAACCAGAAGCTCGAGGTTGCTTTCGTCCTCTTTCGCCTCAAGCAAAAGGTGATCGAGGAGATGGCCTTGATGGCCGAGAACGTTTTGGAGAGGATGATGGCCAGCCGCGCCGCCATAGAGAAAGCCCAGGCCGGCTCGATGTCCGCTTCCCAGCAGGGCCTCCTCCAGAGCGAGAAGGACGGCCTCAAAACCCTTGAACGCTTTGTGCGCATGCCGGCGGAGGACTTTGTGCGGCTCTGGGGTGAGCTGCAGGCCGCCCTAAGCCGCGCGCGCGAAGCCAAAGCGCAGATGGTGGAGGCCAACCTGCGCCTGGTCATCTCCATTGCCAAGAAGTACACCAACCGCGGCCAGTCATTCCTGGACCTCATTCAGGAAGGGAACATGGGGCTGATGAAAGGCGTGGAAAAGTTCGAGTACCGGCGCGGCTACAAATTCTCCACTTATGCCACCTGGTGGATACGGCAGTCCATCACCCGCTGCATTGCCGACCAGGCCCGCACCGTGCGCATCCCCGTGCACATGATCGAGGCCATCAACAAACTCTGGCGGACCCAAAAGCGCCTGATGCAGGAGCTCGGCCGGGAGGCCACCCCGGAGGAGTTGGCCGATGCCATGGAAATGTCCGTCGAGCGAGTCCGCACGGTGTTGAAAATCGCCCAGCAGCCCATCTCGATGCAATCTCCGATGGGGGACGCCGAAGAAACCCATTTCGGCGACCTCCTCGAAGACAAGACCGCCGAAAACCCAAGCGAGGCCACGAGCTTTAATCTGCTGCGAGGCCATCTTTCCGAAGTGCTCAACGGCTTGAACGAGCGGGAGCGCAGAATCCTGGAGCTGCGCTATGGCCTGTCTGACGGCTGCCCGCGCACCCTCGAGGAGGTCGGCCAGCAGTACAACGTCACTCGCGAGCGCATTCGTCAGATCGAAGCCAAGGCCCTGCGCAAATTGCGTCACCCCACGCGCCGCGTCAAGCTGGAAGGGTTCCTGGAAAACCTCGGGCGCTAAGCCGGGGGCAATCCATCGGCTTTCGCAAACGTCGCCGGCTCCCTACTCTGCCAATGCCACTATCCGTTCGGCGGGCAGGCGGTCGCGCTTCTGGGCCTTGGTCCTCAGTTTCTGGATCGCCTCGTTCTGAATCTGCCGGATGCGTTCGCGCGTCACGCCAAAACGCGCGCCGACTTCTTCCAAAGTCCTGGGCGTGTCATCCTCCAGGCCAAAGCGCATCGAGAGGATCGCCTTTTCCCGCGGGGCGAGGGTCGCAAAGATCTCCCTCAGCAATTCGGTGTCGCTCGCCTTGACGAGGTGATCGAAAGGGGCCGCCGCGCTGGCATCCGCGACCACTTCGGCGACAGGATTGGTGTCGTCACTGGCGCCCAAGGGGGCGTCCAGCGGGACCGGCGCCTTGCTGGCCTGGCGGTATTCCCGCACCCGCCCAGGCTTGATCCCCACGTCCGCTGCCACCTCCTCATCGGTCGGGTCACGGTCGAGCAGCTCCCGCAGCCTCAACTCGGCTCGGCGGATATGGGCCACCTTATCGACAACATGGACCGGCAACCGGATGGTCTTTGACTGGTTTGCCAAGGCCCGTTTGACGGCCTGCTTGATCCACCAGGCGGCATAAGTGGAGAGCTTGGCCCCTTTGGAGGGGTCAAATCGCTCCACCCCCTTGATCAAACCGATATTGCCCTCACTGATAAGGTCCAGCAACGGCAACCCCAGTCCGTCGTAATCGTGCGCGATCTTGACCACCAACCGCAAGTTGGCCTTGATCATCTGCTCCCGCGCCTGCTCATCGCCTTTCCGGATTCGATGCGCCAGCATCGTCTCTTCTTTCGGAGTCAGCAGTTTGACCTGGGCGATCTCCCTGAGGTAAAGCTGCAGCGGGCTGCCTTGCGCCCAGTCGCGGGAGACGGGTTCCGTGGGTTGCTCATGGCCGCTTTGGACCGGTTCCGGCCCGAGGGGTTCCAGCACCGGGCTTGCCGCCGCTTCAGGAATGCGGTTCCGCCGCGGCGAAGGCCCAACCCACCTGCGCGTCCGCGCGCGCAAGGACGCAGTGGCCGGCTTCACCCTTCTCCCGGAGCGGTTTCTCATCGTCTTGTTCTTCAAGGCCATATCGATCACAGTGCTTTCATTCACCCAACGGGATTGGCGTTCATGCCGACAGGAACCCATGCGGAGGACACCCGATCTCCTCACTTGTAAGCGAAGACGGCCAGGACATGCGCTGCCACGGCAAAACCGCAACTCTCTCCAGTAACGGAGCAGGATGAAGATAGCACGGGCGGTTGCGTCTGTCAAAGCCAACGCGGGGCAGACTCGGCAGGAGCGGCTAACGAGGCGAAGCCTCAGACTTCAAGGAGGCTAGTGTGGGGACACCACTAGCGGAGCCGGTAGGTAATTCGGCCTTTGCTCAGGTCGTAAGGGGACATTTCCAACCGAACACGGTCGCCCACGGTCAGGCGGACAAAGTGCTTGCGCATCTTGCCGGAGAGATGGGCCAGGATCTCATGCTGATTGTCCAGCCTCACTCTGAACATCGTGCCGGGCAACACAGTGGAAATGGTACCCTCAAGTTCGATTGGCTCTTCGGCGCTCATTTAGGCTTCCGTTGACTGATTCTGATAGAACCTGCCACTTTTCAGGCGCAATGCAAGCCTCAGAACTTTCAGATTCCCGCTGCCGGGGCGGGCTTCTTGATGGGCCAGTGGTCGGAATCTGTCCGGGCAGTCTTGAGGTATTCCTCGATTCTCGCCACGACCTCGGGATTCTGGGCGGCGACGTTGTGCCTTTCGCCGAGGTCGGTCTTGAGGTTGTAAAGCTCCAGCGGTTGCCCGGGCTGAGGGCGGAGGGCCTTCCAGTCGCCCATGCGGACGGCTTGCTGGAAACCGCGCTCATGGAATTCCCAATAGAGGAAGTCATGCCGGTTGGTTTGGGTCTGGCCGAGGAGTGTCGGGAGCATGGAGAGGCCGTCGAGACCGGGGGGCGCCGGGGCGCCCGCGATGTCAGCGGCGGTGGGCAGGAAGTCCCAGAAGGCCCAGGGGTCGTCGTTGACCTGGCCGGCCTCAATCCTGCCCGGCCAGCGCACGATCAGGGGCACGCGGATACCGCCTTCGTAAAGGTCGCGCTTGATGCCGCGCAAGGGGCCGCCACTCGAAAAGAAGTTCGGGTCCACGCCCCCTTCCTTATGCGGGCCGTTGTCGCTCGAGAAGAAGAGGATCGTGTTGTCCTCGAGCCTGAGTTGGCGCAGCCTGTCCATGAGCAGCCCGACGTCCCGGTCCAGACGGGTAATCATGGCAGCTTTGTTCTTTTCGGTTTGCGGCCAGGGCTGGTCCGAGTAAGGGGCGTCGCTGGGCACTTGCATGCCGTTGCCGGTGCGGTTGCCTTCCTCGTTGTTGGCGTGGGGTATGGTGTAGGCCAGGTAAAGAAAGAACGGCCGGAAATGATTGAACGAGTCGGGCCGGTGGATGCGCACAAAGTTGGTCGCGTAGGTCGTGAAGAGGTCCTCGACATAGAGCCCCTTTTTGCCGTCCATGTTTTCGAAAAAGGTTTGCTCCTTGTCATACCCCGTCGCGGGGTCGTAGCGCCAGAGGTGATCGGTGTAGTAGTCGTGCGCATGCACCTGATCCAGGAACCCGATAAACTGGTCGAACCCTTTCTTCTGGGGCACGCCGGTGGTGTGTTCGTTGCCCAAGCCCCATTTGCCCGCCAACCCGTTGTGATAGCCGGCCTGCTTGAGCACCTCCGCTACCGTCCGGTCCTCGGGCCGCAGCGCCAGGGTGGCGTTGCCGCGGATATAGGCATGACCGGTGTGCAGGCCGGTCATCAAGGCGCAACGCGACGGGGCGCAAACCGTGCTCCCGGCATAAAAACTGGTAAACCGCATGCCTTGGGCCGCCAGCCGGTCCAGGTTCGGCGTCTTGATTTTGCTCTGGCCGTAACAACCCAGGTCGCCGTAGCCGAGGTCATCGGCCAGGATGAAAATGATGCTCGGTTTGCGGGAGCCTGGCACAGCCGAAGACAAGGCATTGGAAAGCGAGTTGGAATCTGCAATGGATTGCGCGGGGACAGAGCCGGGCGCCGCTGCCGCCAACCAAAGGAGCAGGGCCAGACCCGGCCGCCCCCAAATGGCCTGATACTTGTTCATGCCCCTGAATCATGGCGAAACCGCAGTCCAACGTCCAACCGATAAATTCCCATTGCATTTGCAGCCATTCAGGGCAATTTGAAATAAAAATGGCTCCCGAACAAGAACCGAACGCCGGAATGCCGCAACCTGAGAAGCCCAAGCCGCCCTATGCGGCGCGACGGGGACGGCGCTCAGGCTACAGAGGCCGCGGGCGCGGACGGCCCCGGCTGCCATCCGGGGTCGAATCCCCGCAGCCGGCCGAGGACCAGACCGGGCAGCCGCCCGCAGAACCGACCGGCTCGCCTGCGGTGTCGCCCCTGGCCGCCCAACCTCCGCCGCCTGGCGAAACCGTCTCTGAACCGGAAATGGTGATGGAGCGTGAGCCCGCAGAAGAACCCCAATCCGCACCCCAGCCCGAGGCGGCAACAGGGCCTGAAGGCGCGCCCCCCGGCGAGCCCTCAAGAGCGCCACAGCCCGCTTGCCGGCCTGCCTCGGCCGAGCGCAGGTCCTATGCTCCGCCTTCCTCTGCGCGCCAATCTCAGCCGGCTGCGCCGGCGGCCGTCAGAGAGGCCATCGAAGAGGTCAATGAGATTCTCGAGACTTTCCGGCAAGGACTCGAACAGATGGAGGAAGTCCTCGAGACGCTCGAGGTGGCCGAGCGGCAAAAGGACGCCGACGAATACGAGATCGAGTCTCTCCGGCGCGCCTTGCGCCAATTCCACCGCCCCCGCGAGGGAGGACACAGGCATTAGCCAGTCGCAGGCCCCTGAATGGAAGGCCGGGCGCCCGTCGTCGAGAGGAGGTGGGTGGGGGACCCGAGAAGAGACGCGCAGGCACCCGATGGCCTGATGCTGCCTGAAGTGGCCCCCAAGCGTCAAGCGTCTTTTTCAGTTCTGCAACCGGAAGAATCGCATCGGCCCGGACGCAGGGTCGTAGGGGTACGGGCTGGTCGCCCCGGTCACATCGCCCCAGGGACCGCTCAGAAGCGGGGCCGATTGCAGCGTTGCACTGCCCTGCCAGGAGATGAGCACCATTTTGCCCGCGCGCGCAATCGAGAGGCTGGTGGAAACGGCCCCCGTCCTCAACCGGAAGAATCGCATCGGCCCGGACGCAGGGTCGTAGGGGTAGGGGCTGGTCGCCCCGGTCACATCACCCCAGGGGCCGGTCAGAAGCGGGGCGGATTGCAGCGTCGCACTGCCCTGCCAGGAGATGGCCACCATTTTGCCCGCGCGCGCAATCGAGAGGCTGGTGGGGGGTGTCGTCCCCGTTCCCACCACTGCGAAACTGACGTCATCGAAGTAACCGACAGTGTTGGCCTGGGCGCTGTTGACCTCGATAACGTTGAATCCGCTGCTGTTGATGGAGTTGCCCCAATAGACCGGTGTGAGGAGGTCGTCGATGTAAAAATAGGCATTGACCGTTCCGTCCGCAAGCAGCGGGCCCAGGATGATACGGGCGTGGTGCCACCCGACGCTGCGTTGCATGGGGGTGTCGATCCAGCCTTGGCCGTAGCCGAGGGAGGCGCCTGCTATCCGCGCCTGGTACTTGGAGCTGTCATAAGCTCCGTCCTCCGGCAGGTACACCGAAGCGCCCAGGGAGAGCCGTTGGTATTGCGAGGAGAAGACCAGCCCGGCATAAAGGTTGCCGGTATCCTCGGGCGTCGAGGGCTCAGGATAGTCTGTGTTGGTAGGGGCGGTATTGTAACTGCAGAGGGCGACATAATCTTCAAAGTCGGCGGCGTTGGGAGCGTTGCCCAGAGGGTCGTAAAACCACCAGTCGAGCATGCAGTCGCTCGCGAAGTTCTGCCCGCCGCCCACTCGATAGGCGATGTTGCACCAATTCGTGCCCAGGGCGCCGGGCGCGGCGCCGCCGAGCATCTGGTTGCCACTGTGCGGGGTCACCCCATTTTCAGCCGTCATGACCAGGGCGTTGGGCGGCGTGGGCCCGAACCACGGATTACCCGAGCCGTCCGGGGCGTAATTGGGGCCGTCGCCGGGACTGTAGTACAGGGGATTCTTGTCCAGCGGCCCCAGGGCATAGCTCTCAAAGCCGTCCGAGAACAGCGTCGTATAGGACCCGGGAATGAACGGCGGACCGGCAACGGTGAACCCGTAATCCCAGGTGAACTGCCGGGGCCCAGCCGCCGCGTTGTCGGCAAAGACCAGGTTCACGGCATGGGCCGAAGAGAACGCGAAGCCGGACAGTGGCGTAAAATGCAGACTCGTCTCACTCCCGTTGGTCGTAATGGTCCGACCAACGGCAGCGCCGTCCAGGGTCAGCACCACCGACGAGGGGTCCACCGCAGTGAGGTCATTCTCCAGCACGATGTCTATCGCGCTGTTGGTTTGCGCCTGCCGTCCTCGAGGGGCAAAGGACTGGATGTAAGGAGCGGGCGTGGTCGAGGTGACGATGCTCAGGCTATCGATGAAGTGGTCGTCGTTAGTTGCTCCCGTGACGGAGCCAAAGCCGAACAGGCTCCCGGCTGCCGGCGCATAGCCGCAGGCCGTAAGGTCCAGGTTCGAACAGACATAGAAGCCGTCATAGATCACGTCCAGCGTGTTGTTCGGATTGAGTTGAATGACCGCGTCGACAAAACCGCCCGCTTGCAGACCCTCGTAGAAGGCGCTGGCGCACACCGTGCCGGCCACCTTCACGTCAATGGCCGGGGCAGGCTCAGGCGGCGCGTCGATGAGGGTGTCAAACTCGACAGTCAAACCGCTGCCGGCCCCTTCCATGGGGATAGGGGCCAACGGCAGGTCAGGGGCGAAATTGAAGCTGAACCCGGCAGCCGTGTCTCCCCCGGCCATCAACACCTTGAAGGCGGCAGTAAAGCTCACCACGGCATTGCCGCTATCCAGGTCGTTGGTGATGATGAAGGAGCCGCCCAGGCCGCCAAGGTCTCCGCTCAGTTGCAGACAACCGCTGTTGGTGTACCCTTCCCCCGTCCCGTCGTTGGGCGAGACAACCGAAGCGCCGAACAGGGCACACCCGGGCGGCAGGCCCGAATTGAAATCAGTGAAAAAGCTGCCTGCATAGGGGCAAACCGGCGCTCCCAGCAAAGCCAAAGCCGCCAGGGCCACGGATCGTCCCAGGGGGTTCATCATCCTCATGTTCAAAGCTCACTTTCTTTACGGCTGTCCAATCAGGCCCGTCTCCAGCCATGGACAGCAACCACCGCCAGTGTAACGGTCTTCCGCCCAGCGGCAACCCGGAAATCACGGCCTCTTCCGGAGCACCATGGCCAGATTGTCCGCCAGCCCGAACGTCGCCAGGCTCAACTCGGCGATGCGGTAGAGGCCCTTCACGGGCTTGAGCCAGCGGTTCTGCTTCCAGGCGGTCGTGCGCTTGAGCAACGCCGCCCGTTCCAGGTTCGAGACCTCCGCTGCCCCGCCCCGCCAGTCCTGCCAAACCACCACCGGGTTGAAATGGGTGAACCGCGTTTCGACCACCACAAACCGCTCTTCCACCAACCGCCTTAGGGTCGCTCGCGTGAAGTAATTTAGGTGCTGGGGATAAACGTAGCGGTAGCGCGCGCCCAGCAGGCGCATCGCCAGCGAACCCAGGTTCGGCACGAGCACGAAGCAGACCCCCTCCGGCCTCAGCGCTTGCCAGGCTCCAGCAAGAAAGCAACGCGGCTCGGCCAGGTGCTCCAGTACCGCCCAGAACGAGACCGCCTCGAACTGCCTCCCGCCGAAATCCTGGGCCGGAAAATCGCCTCGGACCACGGGAACCCCGCGCGACTCCGCATAATCCAATGGCGCGCCGCTCACATCGGTTCCCAGAACCTCATAATCCCCCGGAAAGCGGTCCTTGAGGTGAAACAGGAACGCCCCTGACGAGCAGCCGACATCCAGCACCCGCCCCCTCCGGCAATGCCTCCGGAACAGGCGCAACTCCCGCTCGAAGCGCTCTGCGGCGTAATCGCCCTCCAGCTTCGCCGGAGAAAGATAATACTCCGCGCCAACCTGCTCATAGTATCGGCCCGAGGCGAACTCGGCGGGCACCGGACTCACATAGACCATCGAGCAGCGCCCGCAACGCGCCAACTGCAGGCCCCCCTTCTCCAGCCATCCCCGCCCCTGGGCCTCCCCGCAGACCGGGCAGTTCCTGCTTATCGAACCGTCCATAGCGCCCGTTGCGTTGCGGTCCATAGATTTCATTTGTCTTGCCGCTCCCAGAGTTATAGAAGAGGCCCGGTCGGCAAGCAAAAAACATCCTTGTTTCCCCGACATGACATTTCTGGCTGGCAGTGGCGGGCAGCCCATGCGGACTGGAGCTGGCGGCGTTTGTCGCGGGAGTTGGCGGCCCGGTTGGCTGATCTGTGCGGCGCTAAAACCAAGGCCCCCAACCAGGCGATCAAGCGCAATCTCGACCGCTTCCCCGGCGACTTTATCTTCGACCTGAGCCGCGAGGAGATCCTGAGGATGTCACAAAGTGTGATGTCCCTGCAGAAGCTCAGATTCTCCAAGCGGGTCCGCGCCTTCACCGAACACGGCGCCGTTATGGCCGCCATGGTCTTGAGCAGTCCCCGCGCCGTGGTTATGAGCGTCTATGTCGTGCGCGCCTTCATCAAAATGCGCGAAGACTTCGCGGCTAAAATCCTCGAAGAGCCTGCCGAGATCCTGACGCTGATCTGCTCCCGGCCCGACACGCCCCGCCATCGCAACCTAGAAGACAAGACCCTCCGCGACATCCGCAAAACCGTAGAGGCGCACCTCAAGAACACCTACCTCAAGCGAGTCCAGGCGCCCCAGGGTGTCAAAGCCGCCCTCAAATGCTGGATGGAACTGAATTGAAAGCCCGAACTGAAAAGGCAAGATGCAGGAGGAAAGCCAGCCGTGAACCCATACTACAATATGCCGCCCGAACAGCGAGCCACCCAGCGCCTGGTGGACCAGTTTAACGCCGATGAACGGCTTTGGAAGAAGCTCGAGCCGAAACGGCGGCTGCGCTGCAAACTACGTCCTCGCCTGTCGAAAAAGACATTGAAAATGCCGGACCTCGCCGAATTCGCCGAAGCCAGGCCCCCGCAGGATTGCATTGGGCACCCGATGAGACCATGAAGAAAAACAGCCCCCAGGCCCCGGCTTCAGACATTGAAACCCTGATCCTCACCGTGCGTGATCATAGGGTAATTCTCGCACCCGATCTGGCTGCGATCTACGGAGTACCGACAAAAGCTTTCAACCAGGCCGTCAAACGCAATGCGGAGCGGTTCCCTGCCGATTTCATGTTCCGCTTGACCTTGGACGAGGCAGAGGCGGTGCGGCGTTCAAGGTCACAAATTGTGACCTTGAAACAAGGGCAGAACGTCAAGTATCCTCCCTACGCCTTCACCGAGCACGGCGCCATTATGGCGGCCAACGTCCTCAACAGCCCCAAGGCAACCCAAATGAGCGTCTTCGTCGTCCGCGCTTTTGTTAAAATGCGCTCCGCTTTCGGTGACACGCGGGAACTTGCCCGAAAACTGGCCCTGCTTGAACAGGACCTTAAGATCCGTCTGAATATTCATGAGGCCGCTATCGTGGACGTCCTCCAGCGCGTCATGAAGATCCTTGACCCACCGCCCCAGCCCCTCGAACCGCCCACGCCCGAAATCGGCTTTCACGTCAAGGAGGACGCCCTCCCCTATCGCGTCGGCAGACGGGCCGCGCGAAAGAAGCTGCATCCCTTGGCCCAAAAGCCCTCAACCTGGTGACCTATGCCCGCGCAACCCGACGCCGACCAACTCCGCTCCATCAGGACCTTCCCGTCTCTGGTCAGGTACCTGCGCGACGAACTTGACTGGCCCATTGACGCGGACAATGTGGACGAACTCACCTTCGATTACAGCCCTGAGGAACTCGGTTTCGACCCCAAGCATGCCGTCAAAACCCGGGAGATCAAGCAGCTCCGCCCGCTCGTCACCGGCCAGCCGTGGGGCATCTTCTGGGTCAGCTTCGAAAAGAAAAAACTTCCGATGGTCGTCCTCCGGCGCAACGAGTTCGTCGCCGCATTGGCCGATGAAATCCACGTCGCCTACGCTTCCCCCGGCGGTCATTTGGAGAAGCTCCCCCTGCATTCAGCCCTTCACGAGGTATGAGCAACGTCAAAAACCGCCACACCGCCGACCTCGCCGTCCAGCGCGGGCTTCCCCTTCGCCACGCCCACTGCTGGAGTTCAGAATGTACGTGCAAATCCCGGGCTGCGGGTCCATCATTCGGCGATTCTTCGTCATAGACCAAGTTAAGGGTTTCTGAATGAGCGCGGACAAGAAACTTGCTGGGGCTCTGAAGCAGCTCACCAGGCGCGCGGAAAGAGGCGACGACACCGGCCAGCCTTCCCGAACTTTGCGCGATTTCGAGAGCAGTAACGCGGACCCAACCCTGAAGTCCGCCATCAGCCTTGCCTGCCAGGCCCTCCAGGCGCCGCCCACCCAGAGGGCGCGGATGCCTGCGGAGGAAGTGGTCGCTATACTCCACGCGCACGGACGCAACCCCAGCCGCTTTCCTGGCGAGTTCCTGTTTCAGCTTGCGCCGGAAGAAGTCGCGCGTTTGAGATCACAAACCGTGATCTCAAAACCCGGCCGGGGTGGCCGCCGATAAAGAGATGGTCAAAGCCCTGGACAATCTTCTGCTGAAGGCCGCCGCCCCCCGCTATCCGGCGCGACCGCTCCAGCGCCTGGGCGTGAACGCAACGCCGCGGCCGCGACACGGAGGGCCAGAAGGAATGAACTGCAAATGATGCCAAACGACCGCAAATTCGAGCTTGCAAAGTCGGGCGTCGGGAGTATTATCTGTGCAGAGATAAACCTACGCCGAACTGGTTCGTCCAGGCGGCAAATCCTGTGGCCGCCCGGCGCAAGCTGGGTGGTCACAGTTGTTTTCCGGGAGGCCCATGCAGGTATTCTACGTTGATGAAGCCGGTTGCACCGGCATGTTGCCGTCGGCCGTTTCGCCCATCCAGCCTGTGTTCGTGCTGGGCGGAGTGCTCTTGCACCAGTCCCGGCCGCAGGGCTTTACTCTGGATTGGCTGCGTCTCAAGGGTCGTTGCTTTCCCAACCTGCAAATCCCCAATTCCGATTTTCTGGACTGGATTGCCGTGGAGATCAAGGGTGCGGACTTGCGCAAGCGCATCCGCGAGGGCCCGCGCGACCCGCGCCGCCAGGCGTTGGGGTTCATGGACAAGTTTCTCGACCTGCTGGAGACGCATGACGCGCGGGTGCTCGCCAGGCTTTATGTCAAGCCCATCGCCACATCCTTTAATGGCAAGTCCGTTTACACCTCGGTGGTGCAGTGTCTGGCGGTGGACTTTCAGCGTTATCTCGCGGCGACGCACACCGCTGGCTTGATGATTCTGGACAGCCGGAACAAGCGGGAGAACACCAATGTGTCGCACTCGGTCTTCACTCAGAAATTCCGTGCGACGGGTGACGCTTACGCCGGGCTGGTCGAAATGCCGGTGTTCGGCCACAGCGACAACCACGCGGGCATTCAGGCGGCGGACCTGATTTGCTCGGCCTTCCTGTTTCCGATGGCGGCGTATGTCTATTGCCTGGGGCGCGTCAGCAACATCCACGTCCACTTGCAGTATTACCGCATTCGAGACCTTTTCGGCGAGCGCCTCAAGCGGATGCAATTTCGTTATCAGGATGCCAACCAGTGGTGGCGCGGCGGCGTCACAGTCAGCGATGCCCTCGGTCACCAGCGGGGCAGCGTACTGTTCGGCGCGTGAGGAGCGAATGACACCACTGGCGATCAACACAGAAGACTCGCGCTATCCGCCCCGCTTGCGCCAGCGGCTGGGCGGCGACGCCCCGCCAATGCTGTCTGCCCTCGGCAACCTGGAGCTTTTGGCCCAGCCCATGACGGCGCTGTTTTGCTCCGCTCGCTGCCCCGGCAACGTCATCCTCCGCGCCTACGACCAGGCCGCCACGTGGCGTGACGCGCGGCGCTGCGTCATCAGCGGCTTCCATTCCCCAGTCGAGAAGGAGTGTCTGCGCATTCTCCTGCGCGGCTCCCAGCCCATCATCATCTGCCCCGCCAGGGCACTGCCAAAGCGCATCCCGCCGGGCTGGAAAGGCCCCCTTGCCGCCGGCCGCCTGCTCATCCTTTCCTCATTCTGCGCCACAGAAACCCGCGTCACCGCCGGCCTCGCCGCCCGTCGCAACGCCATCGTCTCGGCCCTGGCCACGGAAACCCAAGTGCCATTCGGGTCAGGTGCGTTTCACTTGCGTTCGTACATGAAGGCCGAGCTGTAAACCGGGGCGCTTTGGAGGGAGTCACGGAGTTGGCGGCCGGTATAGTGCATGAACACGTCATCGAGGGTGGTGCTCTGGACCGAAAGCGAAGTGACCGTGATGCCCGCCCGGCGGGCGGCTTCCATTAGCTCGACCGTGGTGCGAGGGCCGTTGTTGGAGGAAATGCGGAAGAAGTGATCCTCGGCCTTGACCTCGGCCACCTCGGGGAGGGCTTTAAGGGTGTCGGTCCAGGCCCGGGGCACGGCTGAGAAACTGACCTCGACGATGTTCCGGCCGGGAACCGAGGCCTTGAGCTTCAACGGAGAATCCAGGGCCACCAGCTTGCCGTGGTCCACGATGGCGATGCGGTCGCAGAGCTTGTCCGCCTCGTCCATGTAATGGGTGGTGACCAGGATCGTCAGGCCCCGCTCCTGCATGAGGCGCGAGAGCATGTCCTGCACGGAGACGCGCGAGACGGGGTCCAGGCCGGTGGTGGGCTCGTCCAGGAAAAAGACTTTCGGGTGGTGGACCAGGCCGCGGGCGATCTCGAGCCTGCGCCGCATGCCGCCCGAGAACATCTTCACCGGTTTGTCCGCCCACGGCCCGAGGTCAACGGCCTGGATCAAGTCCTTAACGGCCCGCCGCCGCTCCTCCCGGCCGATGCCATAGAGCTTGGCGAAGATGCCGAGGTTTTCTGCGGCGGTCAGGTCGAGGTCGGAGGTCATGGCCTGGGGGATGACTCCGATGGCGCTGCGGACCTGGTAGGCCGAGCGCAGGATGTCCAAGCCCAGAATCCGGGCCGTACCGGAGGTCGGCGGGACCAGCGTGGTGAGCATGCGGATCAGAGTGGATTTGCCGGCGCCATTGGGCCCGAGCAAGCCGAAGACTTCGCCGTGCTGGACCGAAAAGCTCAGGTGGTCCACGGCGCAGAAGTCGCCAAAGCGCTTGGTCAGGTCCTCAACTTCGATGTCGTACATGGGCTACTTGCCAATGGGCAAAGCGACATAAGCGGTCATCCCCACCGCCAGGCTGCGGTCGTGATTGTCGCAGCGGAGGCGGACCTCGAAGGTCTTGATGTCGCGCTTGGTGCGGCTCACATCGCGTTGGGTGGCAAAGTCGGCGTCCATACGGCGATAGAATACCACGCCCTTGCGGCGGGCGCCCGAAGGCAGCCGCACGGTGAACACATCGCCCAGGTGGATGCGGTCCACGTAGGTCTCTTCGACATCGGCGCGCACCCAAAGGTCATCCGGATTGATCAGCGTCACGATGGCTTGTCCCGGGCTGACAACCTCGCCTTGGAGGGCGGCGCGCACGTCAACCAGACCATCAATCGGGGCGTGGATTTCGGTATAGTCGAGCTTGATCCTGGCCTTGTCCTTCTGGGCGACGGCGGCGGCCAACTGGTGGGTGGTGGCCGCCAGGGCGGCCCGCCGCGCTGCCACCTGCTCGGCGCTGTCCTTGGCCAGGGCGACGGCGGCCTGGGCGGCTTGGGCCTGCTTGCGGAGAGACTCGACGCGCCCCTTGACCGCATCCAGGGCGGTGCGCGCCTGGTCAAAGACCTGGGCCGACTCGACGCCTTGCCGGTGGAGTCCGTCCATGCGCTGGAAATTGAGGCTGGCGTTCTCCATGTCCGCCTCACCCTGGGCGACCTGGGCCTGGGCGGACTGGAGATTGGCCTGGGCCTGGCAAACCTGGTTGCTGGCCTGGTCTTGCTGGAATCGGAGGTCGGCCTCAGCCTGGGTGACCTGGGCGGCAGACTGCTGCTCGGTGTTGGCGAAGAAGGCCATCTCGGCCTTCCATTCCTGGGCCTGGATCCGCCCGATGAGTTGCCCGGCCTTGACAGCGTCGCCTTCTTTGACCAGCAATTCCTGCAATCGTCCCGCTATCTCCGAGCTGACTATCACACCGTCGGTGTTCACCAGGCCGGTCAGCAGGAGCGTCGGCGCCCGATGTGTGCGGGCGTAATAGACCCCGCCGCCGATGGCAGCGAGAACGAGGGTCAAAATGGCCAGCGCGCGTTTCATTTTCCGTAACTGTCCTCGTCAGCCGGGCGAGGAATCCAGCGATGTGGGAACGCTCGATGGCCGGCCCAGGCTGCCCCCTTTACAGGTTCTCCCTGAGCAGGGTGATGAACTGCTTCATCGCCGGGGAGAGCACGCGGCTCTTCTTGTAAATGGCGGCCAGGGGGCGGGTGAAATCCCCGCCTTCGAGGCGCACGGCGGCCAGCGTCTGTTTGGCGACTTCCTGGCTGATGGTGGCTTGAGGGACAATGGCCACGCCGGAATCGATTTCCACGGCGCGTTTGACCGTTTCGATATTGTCGAATTCCATCGCGTGCTCGACGCTCACGCCCTGGTCCTTGAGGAGCTTGTCCAGGGCCTTGCGGGTGGGGATGTCCTGCTCGAAGCTGACGAGGGTGTGTCCGGCCAGGGCCTTGAGCTTGATGGACTCGAATTTGGCCAGAGGGTTCTGGGGGTGGCAGATGAGGACCAGCGGTTCCTTGCGGAAGGGCACGATTTCCAGCCTGGCGTCGCGGATGGGGTAGGCCACCAGGCCCAGGTCGACCACGTTGCCCAGGACGTCCTCATAAACCTGGTTGTGGCGGCGATACTCCACATGCACGTTGACGGTCGGATACTCCTTGAGGAACCGCTTGAGATAGGGCGGCAGCACATGCAGCCCGATGCTGTATATGGTGGCGACCCGGATGTTCCCGGAGATAATGCCCTCGAGCTCCTGCAGCCGGCTGTGCAGGGCGTCGAAACTCTGGAGAATCCGTTTGCTGTAGTCGTAAAACACCTGACCCTCGGGCGTAAGCCGGAAGTTCTTCTTGCTGCGCTCGATGAGCAAAGACTTGAAGTGTTTCTCCAGCGTGCTGATGGTCTGGCTGACGGCGGACTGGGTGACTTCGTTGATTTGGGCGGCCTTGGTGAAGCTCTCCGTTTCGGCCAGGTCGCAAAATACCTTTAAGCTTTCGATTTGCATAAGCGGATTGAATATGAAACTTCGGCTTTAGTCAACAGTTTGCTGACAGATTTCTTCCGGCTTGCCATCCGGGACCCGGGGGTCTATCGTGCGGTCCAACGGGAGACCGGCGCATTGGCCTATGAGTTACACGGTCCGCTATCTTGAGTCCGAACTCGCCGCCCAAGGCGTCGAGATCAGCGTCCTGGTCAATTGCCTGGTGCAGGACGGCGTCCGGCTTGGCGCCAGCGACCTGCACATCGAGCCGTGGGAAACCTCCATTGCGGTGCGAGCGCGCGTCAATGGCGTGCTGACGGAGGTTGCCCACCTGCCCCTGGAGCTGCTGGACAAGATTTCCATGCGGTTCAAGGTCATGGCCAACCTGGTGAGTTACCAGGCCGGCGTGCCGCAGGACGGGACGGTGGTGGGGGCGCCGGAACTGGAGGGTGTGCAGTTGCGGGTCTCGATCTTCCCCACCACGCGCGGCGAAAAGGTCGTCATCCGGTTGTTCGACCCTCGGGACCGGCGATTCGAGCTTGGCATGCTCGGTTTTGAGGATTCCACCCTCGAGGGTCTCAAGCGCCTGCTCAAGCGGTCCAGCGGGCTGCTCCTCTTTACCGGGCCCACCGGCTCCGGCAAGACCAGCACGATGTACTCCGCCTTGTGCTACATCACCCAGCGGGACGGCGCCAGCATCAGCATCAGCACCGTCGAAGACCCCGTGGAATTCAATCTGCCGATGGTCAGCCAGACGCAGATCAACCCGGCCCAGGATTTTACTTACGCCATTGCCTTGCGGAGCATCATGAGGCAGGACCCCCAGGTGATCATGGTGGGAGAGATCCGCGACCCGGAAACCGCCGCCATTGCAGTGCAGGCGGGCCTGACCGGGCACCTGGTCATCAGCACCATCCATGCAGGCATCGCCGCCGGGGCGTTTACGCGCCTGATCAACATGGAGATCGAGCCGTTCATGCTCGCCTCCAGCGTCCTGGGCGTGATGGCCCTGCGCCTGGTGCGCAGGGTTTGCCCCAATTGCATGCAGGCCGATGAACCCCCTCCCAGCCAGCTCAAGATGGTGCCGGAGGCACTCCTCCCCCAGGCCCAGTTCCGCCGCGGCGCCGGCTGCGACCAATGCTACCAAACCGGCTACTCCGGCCGGCTGCCCGTCAGCGAATTGCTGGCGGTCGGCGAACCCTTCCGCGAGGCGGTCCTCAAGAAAATGCCCACCTTGGCCCTGGAAGAAATCGCCATTGCCCAAGGCATGCGGACCCTGTGGCAGGGCGGTCTTTCCCGCGCGATTGCCGGCCAAACCACGCTCGAGGAAATCATTCGCGTCCTGGCGGTGGACATGGTGTGACCTCCGGCAGGCGTGATTTTCACGCATTATGCGTGAAAATCACGCAGAAAAAGGAAGTTCACCAGCAGATTTCGGCCATTTTCACGCTGGCATATTAAATGCTCTCTGTGAGGCGCGCCGCGTGGAGGCGGCCCCTCTTGTCTGCCGGGTGAAGGGACTTCCAGTCGTCTGCTGCTGAAGAATTCAAACTGGAGGAATCCGAGGAGACCGGCAGACACGAGGGGCCGTGGAGCGGGCGGCTCTTGCATTCAGAGCCAAGCCGGGAAGAAAACGGACCGGAAGAAGAGAAGAAAAGCTCTGAGCGAAGCCGTTGCGCCGGCCAATTCCGTATGCTGTTGAGGCGGCAAATCGTTTGACGCGCCGCGCAGGCATGGCCAGAATCGGGGCGTATGCAAGAGGAACCTGTCAGCGCCAGGACGCGCTTCCTGGCGGAACGGAGCGCCCATTGCCTGGTTTGTCAGCGCGCGCGGCGCAGGCAGGCCGGCCTGGCCTTCTGGCTGGTCAAGACGTTCGAGAGGCTCTGCCCGTTTTGCCGGGCTTATGAGAAGGTCTATGGCCGCAAGTCTCACGAACCGGACCCCCGGGCGCAAGAGCAGGCGACCCGCACCCTTCTCCTGTTGGCGGTGGCGCTGCTCCCATGGGTTGGCTCGGGCGCGGAAGGGCCGGCCGGCCCGTACCATTCCCACCGGCTGAGCGCCCGCACCTGGAACTCCGGCTTTCCGCAGGGCCACGACACCTACAATGCAATGGGCGTTGGCAGCGACGGCAATGTCTATTACGTCCTGAGTTCCGACTCGATCGACGTCGGGGCGCAGATGTTCAGCTTCGACCCGGCCAGCCGGAAAGTCCGTCACCTGGCGGATTTGACCGAGGTCTGCGGCGAGAAATCTCTCAAGGCCATTCCGCAGGGCAAGAGCCACGTCAACTTCGTCGAGGCCGGCGGCAAACTCTATTTTGCCACACACGTTGGCCTCTATACCATCGTGGACGGCATGGAGAAAATGGGGGTCCCCCCTGCCGGCTGGAAGCCCTATCCCGGCGGACACTTGCTGGCTTACGACCTCAAGAGCGGTTCCTTCGAGGACTTTGGCATTGTCCCCGAGCGCGAGGGTGTGCTGGCGCTGAACCTGGACCCCCCGCATGGCCGGATGTTCGGATTGACCTGGCCTTCGGGCTGCTTCTTCCGCTACGACCTGGCCAAACGGCAATTCAAAAACCTGGGCAAGACGTGCGCCGAGGGTGAAAACGGCAAGGGCGCCGCCTACCGCACCATCTGCCGCTCGATCTGCGTTGACCCGGACAACGGCCGCGCCTGGCTCACCACCTCCGAGGGCGTCATCCTGGTCTATGACCCTGCCGCCGATTCCCTCCGCCCGGTGCCTGGCGAAGACATGAAGAAGGATTACTTCGGCCTCTATGACCCGGCCTCCCCGGGGCACATGGGCTACAACTGGCGCCAAACGGTTTGGGAACCCCGGGAGAAAGTCATCTACGGCGTCCACGGCAACTCCGGCTACCTGTTCCGGTTCGACCCGGACCTGCCGCGCCTCGAGGTGCTCGAGCGGATCACCTCCGAACCCTCGAAGCGGTCCGGCATGTTCGACCAGTTCAGCTACGGCTATCTCGGTTTCACGCTCGGGCCCGACGGACGCACCCTCCATTACCTGACGGGCGCGCCGATCTACGTCGAGGGCAAGCGCCTGGCCGGCAAGAGCAGCACCGCCATGGGCGAGGCCAAGGGCCTGGAGGACCTGCACCTGGTCACCTACGACATCCCCAGCCGCAAATACACCGACCGCGGCGCGATCTTCTATGAAGACGGCCAGCGCCCCCTCTACGTCAATTCCATTGCCGTGGGCAAGAACGGAAACGTCTATTTCCTGGCCCGCGTCACCGAGAACGGCCGCACCCGCTCCGACCTGGTCGAGTTGCCCAAGACCTGGAAACTGGAGTAATCGCTGCGTTGGACCTCGGGCCCGCTCCGCTGGCGCGCAACCTTCAGCCGCTGATTCGGTCCTCAGGCCCGGCCACGCGCCGGCGCGGCCGCCCCGTGCGGAAACTGGCGGGAAACCGGCACAATCAGCCGGCTCACCGCGTCGTCCCCGTTTGGCTCACCGAACCACTAGTTTCCTGACCAGGCGATAAACGTGCGTCCCATCTGTGCGGGGCCAGGCGTGCTCGGGATTCACATCCATCCGCTCGGCCCGAACAACAGCCTGTGACACGCCCCGCAATAGCGCCTCCACGTTGTAATCGCTCTTGGTGTAAGCGCCCAGTTCCTCCTTGAGTATGCTCTGAAGTTGCACGCTGCTCAGGCCGGAAGTCTCGCGGCGATGGAGCACCAGCCATAGCTCGAAACACGGGTTGCTCAATGCGAGGTGGTATTTGGGCAGATTGGCCACGGCAGCGGCCACTTGATTCAGGTCTGCCTCGGCCCATGAATCACGATCTGCAACCAGCCATAGTTCATCTCGCTCACCTGAACCTGCCTCGCGGTCGTATGACCTTAGCCTAGCCAGTACATTTCTTGGGTGAGACTTACCCTTCTTCGTTGGCAGCACCTTTAATTGGATTGCTGCATCGCGTGGGGGCCTGAGCGCACGGAAGTAGATTTCCTCCGTCCATTGGCCTTCGGTGGCGATGATGAAGAATCTCTTCGGGTCCCGGAAGCTATGCCGGCGTTGAAATCGGCTCATCGGTTGTCGGCTTCGCCTTGCTCCGATGACGACACGGCGGCTGCAGCCCGCAGTGGCAAAGGATGAAGATTGGGCACTCCGCCAAAGCGCCCCAGGAGGTAATCCTTCATCAGTCGCTTGTCGCTCCGCAGCTTAAACTCGCTCAGGCTCGAAAGCTCCGATTCCCCCTTCTCGTTCTTGTCGATTAACCAAACCTCATCCTTCCGCAGCAGGTCACGATCGAGCAGGGTCGCGTCGTGAGTGGTAAAGATCAGCTGGCTGCGAGACTGGGCTGGCCGGCAGCCAAGATAGCCTTCGACCAAACCGCGTGTAAGACGGCTGTGCAGGCTTCGGTCCAATTCATCCACGAACACCACGAATTCCCTGTTCGCGTTTGCCAGTCGGTGAAACAGAGGCAGTAAATCAACGACGCGCTGGGTGCCGTCCGACTCGTCGCCAATGTCGAACGCTACCTGCCCCTCGGAGCCCTCCAGCCGGTGATAGCTGACTAGCTTGGAAGCCTTCAGCTCACCGTTCTCAAGGCGGAGGCTGAACCGATCTCCTTGCGAGCTGCGCAGAAGTACGCCTTGTCCTTCTTTGCAGTCATTCTCCAGATCTGCCTTCAATTCCTTGGGCAAATCCAGCGACTCAAAGGGCACCATCTCGGTGCCCAGCCGGTCAATGCCCACATCGGTGCTGCGCAACACCCGCGTCGAAAAATCCTTCAGCCCTTGCTCCTCCAACTCGAATTCCAGGCCCAGCGCGGTGCTGTGAGGATCGATCAGCCAAAGCCCATCCCGGAACCATTTCCACAGCCCTTCAAAGTGCTTCACGTTCCGGGCATGCGCCTCCCTCAGGAACAACTGCTTCTTTGGCGTTCCTTTGGCCACGAATTCAATGAACTGCAGCTCCTCCGCACGCAAGTCAAGACCTCGGAGAGATTCCAAGTTCCATTCTGGCTCCCCCCCGCTTGACTCCCGCCGTGAGAAAAGTAGCCGTTCGCCTGTGGGACGAACCTCGTTGAGCGATTCCTCGGCTACAGCACTTGCCGTCACGGCAAACCGATAGGCAAAGACCTTACCGTCGAGCAGAACCTCAAAGCCAAATCGCGACGGAGCGGTCTGAAGTTGCGCGTCTAATCTGAAAGGCCTAACCGGGATAGCCGCCTCAAGTTTCGTCCCGGACACCACCAGCTTGCGCGCAAATTCAACGGCGCGATACAGATTCGACTTGCCAGAAGCGTTCGCCCCGTAAATCGCTCCAACAGCAAGCAATCGCAGGCCACTTTGCGGCCCGACGAATATCCGCTCCCTATGGGCTCGCTCCGCCGTCGCCAAACACGAAAACTCAACCCGTTTTCCAAAGGACCGGAAGTTCTCGACCGTGAATTTCACCAACATATCAGCGAATCATTCGTTGTTTCCTGGGAAATCTACAAGAAAAATGCAGCGTGTAAACAGAAATATGACGAGTTCTTCGTCATAATCAACCGGCCCCGCTTCCCTTCGCGCACAAAATCAGACTCCAGGCTTCCTTCCCAATAGCAGATGGCGTCCGGATGGCAGCTCCGGCTAAAGTCCTCGAAATTAAGGCAGGATCTCAGGCATTGTCAGCGCCACGCCTTCCTTTTGGAGGACCTCAAGCCGGCGCAGGACCGAGGCCACTGCGGCGGCGCGGCGGGGGTCGAGGTCCCGCATAAAGGACGCTGCCAGCTTGAGGAGGGAATCCTCGCCGGCGGCGGCCCTAACGTGGCCCGTGTCATCCTTGTCGCCGGAAAGCTCCTCCATCAACTGCTCCAGGAAACTCTTGGGCTCGGGTATTACGCGAACGTCGTAGTCCTTGATTTTCGCCTGGTCGGACGCGAAGACGATCGCGTCGCTCATTGTCCCCAGGCGGTCCACCAACCCGAGTTCCAGAGCCTGTTTGCCGGTATAGACGCGGCCGCCGGCCAGTTCATCGATCGGTTTCTTGAGACGCTTGCCCCGAATCTCGGTCACGTGGTTCTTGAAGACGGCATAGACCTCATCCATGAAGCCCCGCATCCGGGCGCGCTCGCTCTCCGTGAACACGTCATCGGCCGAGAAGATCCCCGCGTTCTGTCCGCGTTTGTAGTCTTTGAAGGTGACGCCTATTTTGTTCCACATCCCGGTCGTGGCAAGTTTCCCCGAGACTACGCCGATGGAAGCGGTCAGGGTCGTCGCATCGGCGAAAATGGTGTCGGCGGCGCAGGCCACATAATACCCGCCGCTGCCGGCCACGTCTCCCATCGAGACGACGAGAGGTTTCCTGGCCTTCACCCTCTTGGTCGCGTCGAGAATGATCTCGCTGGCGGCGGCGGACCCTCCGGGGGAGTCGACCCGCAACACGACCGCCTTGATCGAATCATCGCCAGCCGCCTTTTCCAACGCCTCCCGCACTTCGCCGCTGAAGGCTATCAGGTCGGTCCCGAACGGGTTGGGACTGCCTTTTCCGATCATGATCGGGCCGTTCACATAGACGATGCCGACAACCGGCTTGGCTTCGGCCTTTTTCTGGGGGCCGCGCATCAGCTCCCCAAAGATCTTGAAAAAGGCGAACGGAGAGGAGAAATCCACCTCGGGTTGGGCCTTGCGTCCGTAACGCTTGTCAAAGACAGTGTCTTTGCCGTAGCGCTCCTTGAGCATCGCTTCAAAGTCCTGGCGTTGCTCGACCGCATCGATCAACCCGGAGGTCTTGGCTTGTTCGGCGGTGAACAGGCCGTCGTCCAGCCAGGCCTGAACCTTGCCGGCGTCCGCCTTTCGGCCCTGGGCGATGAGGTCCTTGAAGCTGGCGTAAAAACTGTCCATCAGCCAATTCATCATTTCGTCGGCTTGGGGGCTGGGTTGCTCGCGCATGAACAGTTCGGCCGCGCTCTTGTAGGCCCCTTCGGTCAGGAAGTCGGGTTTGACGCCGATCTTGTCCAAGAGGCCGCGCACGTGCAACGAACTGCCGTGCAGGCCGGGGATCAGCACCGGACCGGTCGGCACGACGCTGATGCGCGAGGCGCCGCAAGCCAGGACATACTCCTCCATGAACAGCTCGTCGGCGTGGACGTAAACCTCCTTGCCGTGGTTGCGAACCAGGGACATCGCCGCGCGCAATTCCTCGACTTGGGCCGAGCCCAGCGACATGGATGCGGGCAGGATGACCACGGCCTTGACGGCCGAGTCATCCGCCGCCTTGCCCAGGCGCGCCACAAGCTCTTTCAAGGAGGTTCCGGGCGGACCAAACATCGGGAAGGCTGTGGCGGCCGGCGCCTCGGTCAGCGGGCCATCGAGCGGAAACACCGCAACGATGGTCCGTTCCTTCTCCTTGGCCGGTTGCTCGTCCGGGGCTGCCTGGGCGGGGGCGCCCGCCAGCATTAGTGCCAGGACTGCGCTCGACAGCACTGCCGACGCCGCCGGGAAACCGCTCTTTTCGACGCGGGCGAGGGAAAGGGAGAATTGGTTATTGGTCGCGCTCATTTTTCACCATTGTTCTGTCTCCATTACGCACACCTGCAGGCCGGAGTCAAGCCCGAGACACAGGTTCTGCCTCTCGAATAAGCCGGCGGCACGTTTCGTCTGCTGATCGGTTCAGGCTTGTCGCCGGGAATCGTTTCGGCTAAGCTCAGTGGAAAGAAGAAAATGATGAAAACATTTCGCAACTTGTCCGGATGGCGTTTAGCGCTGTCTTTGTTTGCCGGTCTGACCTTTGGCGGCTTGGCTTGCGCCCCCGCAGCTCCCAGAGACCCCCAAAATGCCGCGCAGGCAAAGCCGGCGGATGCCAAATCGGGCAACCTCGTGCCCCTGATAATCGAGCTTCCAGCCGCTGCCTTCAAGGGAACGCCCAAGGACTTCCCGATCAACCCGAACGTCGAGCCGCTCTCGGACAAGCCGCGTCCGCCGATGATGGTCCCGCCGGGGCTCAAGAACGTTGCCATTGGCGCGAAGGTGACCTGCAGCGACAAGAACGCCTCTGCGGACATGCTGGCGAAAGTCAATGACGGCAACAAGGACGCCTCGGACGACAGCATCATTTTCCTGCGCAAGGGCACCCAATGGGTGCAGTTGGACCTGGGCAGCGTTTACGAGACCTTTGCCATTGTCATCTGGCACGCCCACAATACCGCCAAGGTCTATCACAATGTCATCGTCCAGACCGCCGAGGACCCGGACTTCATCCAGAACGTGCGCACCATTTTCAACAACGACCGGGAAAACACGTCCGGCCTGGGTGTGGGCGCCGACCGCGAGTACTTCGAGACGAACGAAGGCAAACTCATTGATACGAAGGGCGCCAAGGCCCGCTACTTCCGCTTTTACTCGAAGGGCAGCACCGAGAGCGCAATGAACGAGTACACCGAAATCGAGATCTACGGCCGCACCCCTGCCGTTGCCGCAAACGCTCGCAAACCCGCCCTCCAGTTCGCCGCCTCTCCCAAGGCGGAATGACCGGCCGCCGGATACTCTTTGGTTTGCTGTTTGCGGTCATCGTGGCCGCGGCCCTGCGCGGCCCCATGCTCGGCGAGCGCCCCATGCACAATGATGAGGCGGTCAACGGCATCAAATTCGGCCAACTCTGGGATGCCCGGCTGGCCAAGTTATACGGCCCTTTCAAATACGACCCCAACGAGCACCACGGCCCCTCGCTCTGCTATTTCACTTTCGCCCTCGCCCGGCTGAGCGGGGCGCCCGACATCAGCCGCTTTTCCGATGCGCGGCTCCGGTCGGCGGACGTGTTGTTCGGCCTCGGGCTCATCCTGCTCCTGCCGCTCATCGCCGATGGCCTGGGCCGCAGGCCCGCCCTCTGGGCGGGATTCCTCACGGCCGTCTCTCCCGCCATGGTTTTCTACAGCCGCTATTTCATCCATGAAATGCTGCTGGTTTTCTTCAGTTTCCTGGCCCTGGCTGCGGGCTGGCGTTACTGGCGTTCGCGCAAACTGGGCTGGGCGCTGCTGGCCGGCGCCGCTCTGGGCCTCATGCACGCGACCAAGGAGACCTTTGTCATCAGTCTGGCGGCCGCCGCCCTGGCCCTGGCCCTGAACCGGGCCTGGAATCGCTGGCTGGACGCCAGCGGCTCGGAGGTCAAAGCCCCGCCGCTTAGTTTTCTGCACCTGGCTGCCGCCCTGGCGGTCTGGCTGGCAGTCGCCCTGGTCCTGTTCTCCTCCTTCTTCACCAACGCTCAGGGCCCGCTGGATTCAATCCGAACATACGGTTGGTGGCTGGGCCGCGCCGGCGGCACTTCGCCCCATATCTATCCCTGGACCTTCTATTTTCGCCGCCTGCTCTGGTTCCAGGCCCCCAAAGGCCCCGTCTGGAGCGAGGCAATCATCGCCGCCTTGGCCCTGGTTGGGGCTGCCTCCGGATTCACCCGCCGGCGGCTCGGTCATGCCAAGGCCGGCTTCATCCGCTTCCTGGCCCTCTACACCTTCGCCCTCACCGCCGCCTACTGCCTGATTTCCTACAAAACGCCCTGGTGCCTGTTGGGCTTCTGGCACGGCATGATCTTGCTCGCGGGAGTCGGCGCTGCCGTGCTCATCCGAGGTTTCCGTCGGCAGCCCTTGCGCATCGCCGCCGCCGGCGTGCTCGTGGCCGGCATCGCCCACCTTGGCTGGCAGGCCCGGCGCGCCAGCGTGCCGTTCGCCTCCGACCCGCGCAATCCTTACGTCTTCGCCCAGACCGTGCCTGACTTGTTGCGCCTGGTTGACAAGGTCAATGCCCTGGCCCAAGCCGACCCGCTCGGCTCTCAAATGCTCATCAGAGTCATCGCCCCGGAACACGATTACTGGCCGCTGCCCTGGTACCTGCGCGACTTTGGCCGCATCAAGTGGTCGGACGCCCTGCCCTCGGACCCCTACGCGCCCGTGATGATTGTCTCGGCCAGCCTCCATGCGGCCCTGGATGAGTCCAAAACACACTTGATGGCCGGTTACTTCCAGTTGCGGCCCCAGGTCTTTCTGGAACTCTATGTCCAGTTGGACCTGTGGCGGGCCTACCTCCAGAAAAACCCGCCCAAAAGCGATCTTAGTCTTAATCTCGAAAGGCCCTCCAACGGCGGCTCCCACGATTAACGTCCGCTCGCCCTTGGACACAAGCCGTTGGAAATCCGAGGTCGGAGTCCCGTGCCCTATTCAGTGCAGGGCCAATGCCCGAAGGCTTTCCCTCGGGCCTATCCTCCCGCCCGCCCCGCCTTGCGCATCAGGCTGCGGGCGCGGCGCACCCAGACCCGATCGCGCCGGCGCTGGAAGGCCGGGGCGTGGGCGTCATCCGCCACCACCTCGTCCGCCTCGGCTCGCGCAAGGCCGGGTTGATTGCGGGCCAGGTAGAGCTCGGCCAGTTGGACCTTGGCGCGCGGGTAGGAGTGGTTGGCCGTGACCTGGAGCCAGTTCTCCAGGGCGGCATCGGTCTGGCCGAGGGCCGTCAGGGTTTCAGCCAGCGCCATGAGCGAGTAGCCGTACTCATGTTTGGGATTCTCCGCCACCACGCCCTCGAGCAGGGGACGGGCCTCGACCGGCCTCTTTTGCCGCAGCAGGCATTGGCCAAGGTGCGCCCGCGTATCGATGTCCGCCGGGTCCCGCTCCAACGCCGCCCGGTAGCAGGCCTCAGCCTTTTCCAGTCTGCCCTGGTGGAGGTAGATGTCTCCAAGCTGGGAGTGGTGGTGCGCCTTGTCCAGGTGATGGATTTGGGCTTGCAGCTCTTTGATGCGCCGCCGGTCGGGGGCGCCGGGCAACTCGAAGCCGCGCGTGGCCGAGGGCGCCGCGCGATAGACCGCAAAGTAATAAAACAAGGCAGAGAAACCCATCCCGATCAGGATGAACAGCGCCCAGAGCCATTCCCGGCGGCGCAGCGCATCGAGGAACATCCAGAGCACAAAGAGCGTTACCAGCAAGAACCCGGCATTCCTGGCCCAGCCCTCGGCATTGGCAAGACGCGTTATGAGCGAGGCTTGCATGGTCCCGAGATTAATCACGCCGGCCGCCGCTGGCAATGGAACTCTCAACCGCCACACTAGTAGGGAACGACACTGAGCCCTTGAACCCGGCTGAACGCCACATCGCGGCTCACCAACCGCAGTCCCCAGGCGCGGGCGGTCGCGGCAATCCAATTGTCGTTCTCGCCCAGGCGCGATCCCGCCTGGGCCAGTTCCCTTTCGATCCGGCCCGCTTCCCACGCCACCTGGCGGTGCAGCATCAGCACCCGCACGCGCCGCAGCAGTCGATCCAGCTCCTCCGGGGCGTTGACGCCGGCCGCAAGCTCGCCCCAGGTTATGATCGACACCTCCAAGCTTCGTGTTCTGTGCCCTGCGAGGAATTGATGTGCCGGCCCCCTTTGACGGTTGGCCCGCTCTTGGGCCAGATCGACCCAAAAGGCCGTGTCAGTGAGCATTTTTCCTCTCAGCCCGGCGCTCTCGCGCCCGCTTGAGCATTTCCAGGTCCGAAAAGAGCGGGCCATCGAGCTGGTCCAGGAATTTCTCCAGATCCCCAAACGTCTTGATTGGAGGCGGGGCCAGGCGCTTGACGACCCGGCTGAACGATTCGCCGGCCCGGCGATGCGCCTCCAAGGCCGCTATCGCCTCATCATCCAGGTTCACATTTCTGCTCATGCATGCAATATGCGCGCATCCGCCGCTTCCAGTCAACACCGAAGCGGCCCCCAAATTCTCGTCTGAGTTTTTTTGACAACCGCGGAGACGCAGGGCGATCTGGTGAGGCTCTTGGTCGCGTCAGGCCCCGGCATTTGTATGCGTGTATTCCGTTCTTGCCTGCCCGAGGCCGGGGGTGCTAGCATCCGCCCGGCGACCAGGCACCTGCAAGTGCGCGGAGGCGTAAGGCGTTCTGGTGACGCTCCTGGTCTTCAAAACCAGCGTGGGATTCAACAAAGTCCCAGGTGGGTTCGATTCCCATCCGCCTCCGCCATCCTATAAAGGTTTAACAATCAATCACTTGCGTAGGCAATTACCTGAAGTGGACAGGTCGGTATAACCATCTGGTATAACAGATACAAGGGCGTTCACCATTGTTCGTTGGTGTTCAGAGCTGGCGAAATCGAGCCACCCAATGACGGCGGACGACCCTGAATTGACCTGGCGCACGCTTGGCCGGTTGATTTGCCGGCGCGGGCGCTGTGCCGGAAAATCCTAGGTCCCAGCCTGACCTCAGACGCACGAGGACGAGCTGACCCTGCCATTGAGACCCCCAGGAAGGCTGAAAATAGGGGATTTCGACCGGATCATGCGGTTTTGCCGGTATGGCGGCTGACTAAAGAGCTGAACTGGGCGGCGGCTGGCCATTGAGGCGGCGTTCCCCGTTTCCCGCCTCTGGACCCCCAAGGGAAACGGAAACGGGAAACGACGAATCGACAGTGGCGCCTCGTGTACAGAGAGCCCAAATCCACGTTGACCGGCATCGTTGATCCCTACCCCTGCTTCTCCTCCTCCTCTGGCCTCGACCGGTGGAGCACGACGGCATTGCCAACCTGGGTGGCCTTTCCGGCGTAGCGTCGTTCCGTGCGCAGGTCCGGGCACTTTCCCAGGAGATATTTTGTCCCTTCCGGCCATGGCTTCACGCTGGCTTAAGGTGAACTGAATTATGATGCAGCCATGAAAAGTGGAATTGGGCCAAGTCCGTTATCCGAGTTTGCCTCGCGGATGATTCTGATTCATCGGCGTTCGATTCTCAGCACCGACAACTCCAAGATGCTGCCGGCCATATTGGCGGCAAGCAAGGCGTGGTGGTGCCGGCACGTACGCCCACAGATTCCCGCAGATTGGAGCCCCTTGAAGAAGGGCATCATGGTGTTCGTGGTGACGGTCATCGTTGCCGTTGGTGTGGGGCAAATGTGGGCCTTCGCGCATCCGAATGACAATGTGCCCGCAGGGTGGTCTGAGTCTCCCGGCAGCAGCTATGATTATGATTATGGGCGGCTTGACCCTGATGCACTGGACGGCACGACCGATTGGCGAGCCGCGCTTCCGGTCAATTGACAAACACCGAGCATCGACGAGGATTCCCTCGGCTTTTTCGTGGCTGCCTTGGTCCCGGCACCGTTCAAGGCGCCAACAGCCGGAAGAACCGAGGACTCGCGCTTCAGCTATCGAGAGCCTGGCCGCCTCTTCTTTCTTGGGCAGCCAGCTTCCGGATTCGACCGAGATCGAGTTCCCCCTTTGCACCCCAACGACCGACGCCTTCGGGGATTTGAGGTCGGAACTGCTCGTAGAGGCTGAACCCCTGCCGTGCCAGTTCGTCCGGCTCAAAAGCACGGGCCAACTCCATCATGGCCTTTCTCGCCTCCGGCAGGGCGTCAGTCAAAAGCGGGATTGCTGCAACTGGGGTTGCGAGGGGGAGGGTCCAGACTCCAGCGGGCAATCGGCCCGGCATCGTGGCGTTGGCTGCCTCCCGTTTGTGCGGTGCTACTTAAGTCCAAGTCTTTCACCTCTGGCGAGCAAGGCCAAGGATTCCTTGAGTCGCCTGGCCCGGGTCTCCGGCTTTTTTGCAGCGATGATCCAGCCAACGAAATGCCTCCGGTAAGTCGGCGCAAGATTGTCAAAACAGTCCCTCGCCTTTCTATTCCGTCTGAGGGCTTCCGAGAGCATCTGAGCGATGTCCCTGTGGATAGCGGGGTCTGAGTCGGTCGCCCAATTGCCCGACCTCTTGGCCGCCTGGACCTTCGCCAGTCCGAACTCAGTCATCCTGCCTTCTTTGATGAGTTTGGCCACGCGTCTCCGGTTTGTGCTCGACCATCTGCTGTCGTCCTTCCTGGGGGTGAACTTCCTGCAGTAGGTTTCCTCATCGATTCGTTTGATGAGGCTGTCGATCCAGCCGAAACAGAGAGCCTCTTCCACGGATTCCTCATACTGGAGCGAGGGTTTGCCCGTTGCCTTCTTGTGGAAGAGCAGCCAGATTCCATTCTCCTCTTTGTCGTGATTCCGAGCCAACCACCCTCGCCATTCGCCTCGGGTTGAAACTTGAACTTGTTTCATGCAGGACTATCCTCGGGACATCTTCACCCAGCTCGAAACCCCGGCCGCCACGGAAGCCCTTTGAGGCCCATGGAGGTGACCGTATGGGTTCGATTCCCATCCGCCTACGCCACGCCGCTTTCCTCAATCACCTTGAAGCCCATAAGATCGCCCAGGTCCCGCATCGGTTCCATGAAGTTGCCGTAGAAGACGACTCGGTGGAGCATCGCCATAACGCCGCCATGGATGACACCCCGGCCGTAGTTAAGGAACAGTTGCCTGGCGTCGGGCACGCTCTGGGCAAACTGGGTGCGGCAGGCCATGGGGTTGGTGCTGGTTTCGAGGATTCTCCCCGTCGTAATGAGCAGGGTATCCAGGTTCACCAATTTGGCGCAGGTCACTGCTTGGCCGACCCGATGCTGGACCTCGAGGGACACCCCGGCCTTGCTGTCGCATTGGCTGCGGATGGCGAAGGGCAGGCGTGAGCCCGCAGGCCCGTCCATCTTCGTCACCGAGGTGCAATGAAAATGCAGCAACGCATTCCTGGCGGTGTCAACCACCGGGTCCGAGATGAAGCCCGGCACCCGGAACGCGTACGCAAAGAGCAGCATGGTCAATGTCGAGTCCATGTCGCCCTCGCACGCCCCCACGAACCCGAGGTCGTTCAGTTTGCTGAAGGTCAAGCAAGCGCGCGGGTCCCCCATGCAGTGGCAACTGGTGATGGCTTGGGCCTTCTCCCGAATCATCAGTTGTTTCACCGCCAGAAACAATTTGGCTGCCTCGACGATCTTCTCCCGGCTCGGCTCGACTATTCTTCGGGCCTGGCTCAGCCAGTACCGCTCCGCCTCGGCCTGCGCGGCGGCGGGGTCGATGCCCCGCCAGAGGTCCTTTACCTGCTCCTCGCTGACGGAGACCAATTCCGCGCCAAAACGTTCCTTGATCAGCTCGGCCGAGCAGGCGGCGCTGGTGCCCAGTGGCGGGCCCCAGGCAATGATGCGTGTCTGCTTGAGCCAGGCCGGCACCCGCAGGAGTGCCACCGCCCGATCGAGGTCGCTCCAATCGCTGCTGGGCCGCAGCAGCACGTTCTTGCCATGCTTGCGCAATTCCGGAAAAAACATCCAATCATGCCCGCTATAGGGTTCTGAGAACAGGACCGTCGGCAATCCCACGTCCACGATCTTGCCCAAGACCGCCGTGTCGCCGCCCTGCGCCGACATGTGGAAGATCAGCACCGCATCGGCGGCCTTCACTTTCTCCGCCAGTTGGGCCGCGTCCGCCGGCGGAATCGTGTCTCCGCCCACGAACTGCACGTCACCGAGCTTCTTCTCCAACTCGCTCAGATACTGGTTGAACTTGGCCACCTCCTCGGTGGGGCGGGTGAGGTAGAAATCCCCCGTTCGCCCGGCGAAAATCTTGTAAATCTTCACCGGGGGCGGCTTGGACAACTCGCCCGTGTCCGACGCCAAGAGCCGCGGTCCAAACAGCCCGGAGGCGAAAAGGGCGCCGCCGGCGGCCGTGGCGCCCAGGAACTCTCGTCGATTGATCAGGTTATGGCTCATAGAGATGGAATTTCAGGAGCAGGCTACCCGAACGGGAGGCGGGCTTCAAGCAGAAACTCTCGCCAGAGTCCTTGAACACCAAAAGACGTTGTAAGCAGGTCAAGTTTTGCTGCGGTTGCATCAATGGACTGGGCCAGCGATCCTTTGAGGTGAATTGAGAATTGAGGATTGAAAAATGGTCATTGGTCATTGAAGAATGGCTGCGAATGACGCCCAACGAACTCTCGAACCGGCTCTGGTGTTTGGCTGCGCGAATTGGCAAGGTGGTGGACGCCCTGCCCGATACGCGCTTGGGCCGCCATGTGGCCGGTCAACTGGTGCGCAGTGGCACCTCCGCCCCGCCCAATTATGATGAGGCCCGCGTGGGGGAAAGCCGCGCCGACTTCGCGCACAAGATCAACGTGGCGTTGAAGGAACTGGTGGAGACCAGAGGCTGGCTCAAGTTCATCGCCCTGGCGCAGTTGCTGCCGGCCCGACGCATTGACGCTCTGGTGGAGGAGTGCGACCAACTGTGTCGCATACTCGGAAAGTCGGTCGCCACGGCGAAATAGCCAATGACCAATGCTCAATACTCAATTCTCAATGAACCCCTTCCAGCAATTCGGTTGGAGAGGAGGTCTGAGGCGCCGCCTCGTTAGAGGCTCGTCCTGGGGATGATTCCCACTCCTTGGGTTACATTCCCCAATCGGCTCGAAAACTGCGCGGACCCGGCGCCCCGGGTGAGGGCACCCGGCCTACAGGGACCGGCCCAGTGCGTGCAGGCCCGGCGCCCTCAGCGGGCGGAAAAGGGCGACCCGGTCTTCACCGAGTCGCCCCCAACCAACTATGCACTATGAAGCTCGACTGGGCTTCATCAACTTCACTGATGGCAGCATATTTCATGCCGGCTTTTTGCCCCCAGGGTCGTTCCTGGAATCATCGCCGGCCTGATGAGATTCGGTCGATCCGGGCTTTGAACCTGGTCGCCACACTAGGCGTTGGCCTTGGCGGGAGCCGGGTGTTCCGGGGAATGAATGACGTTGATGCCGTAGAGCTGGCAGAAGGCCTGGACTATATGCCGATGGTCGCCGAGGGTGACCACCTGGTGGAAGCCGAGGACATCGCGGGAATCTTCGACCCGGTTCATGCGGATGGCGACGTTGGTGCGGCAGCCGCCCGCCGGCGGGGTATCGTTGTTGTAGGCGACGGTGCCGGCATCGAGGATGAGTTCGTTGGGGTTGTTGAAGCGAATGAGGGAGACAGTGGCGCCGACCGGCCACAAGACCTGGACCGAGACGCCGATGCCGGTTTCGGAGTGGCTGCGCAAGATGTGAGGGGCCCGCGGCTGGTCAAAGCCGTTGATACGGGTGGCCGAGACGCAGTGGGCGGCAACGAGGAGGTTTTGGGCGGTTTCGGCAACGGGGTCATTCATGTAACCCGGGCGGTCCAGCAAGTAACTGGTGAGCATGAGGGAGGTGGCGCCGTAGAGGTCGGCCTCGCAGGCGCACGTCACACCCATGTCCTGGAATTCGGTCCAGGGACGGCAAGGGGGAGTGGGGACGAGCTTGGAACTGACCATGCCGAGGCAGTCCATGGAGATGGCGTTGGCTTGCTCGTCGCAGAGCAGGCGTTTGGCTGTGGTATAGGTCCGGGCCGAGTTGAGGAGGTCTTGCCAGTTAGGTTCGCGGACGCGCGTGGCGTGTTTGCGGAAGTCCGAGGCGACGTCTTTGACTTCGGCATTGACGGGCATCCAGTCGAACAGCTCGTTGAAGGTGCTGCGCGGGATGGCGCGGACCTTGGTTCCGAGGCGATCCAGGACGATTTCGGAGCGCTGGTCGCCCTTGATCCAGAGCAAGCGGGTTTCCTCGAACATCCGTTTGGCGCGGACCATGCGCAGCCCGTCTTCCAGGGCCGGCCATTCGAGGGAGGAGACGACATAGACCCCTGGTTTGCGGGAGATGCCGGCGACGTGGCCGACAAAGGAGGTGCCGATGGGGGCGAAAACGATGAGAGGGACGCCGGCTTCATTGGCGAGGCGAGTCACCCAGCCCCAGCAGGCCATGTGCTGCAAAATGACCACCAGTCCGTCGGGTTTGCGGGCCTGGACCGCCTTGAGAAAGGCTGTCAACCCGGCTTCGTCCAGGATCGGTTGTTCTTCCTGGCGCAGTTCGAGGGCGAGGCGCTGGCAGGATTGAGCCAGGCGGGCGCGGTATTCTTTCCGGTGCTCAACCACGTCCCAGCCAGACCCCGGCCAGAACACCCCCGAGGGGTGCGGCTGTTCCAGGATGGCCGCCTCCAGGCGCACCTTGGGACGCGGGCGGAACCGGCTGGGGTCAACAAAATCCGGGTCGGCCTTGCGGGTCTTGGCCAGGGCGGGGAGGAGTTCCCCGCTGAAGGCCAGGCCGGCCGCGGCCGTGGAAACGATTTGCAGACAGCGCCGCCGGGAGAGGCAGCCGCCGCACTGGTGGGGAGTAGTCATGGTGGGGTGAGGGTTGCTCATAGGAACTTGGGTTGTGGCCGCGCCGCCCTTTGTTGCCGCTTGGCGGGTGAGGGAGAGTTGCTTTCCGATCTCACTCATTCTGGCCGGATGATGCCAAAGCGGGGCCCGGCGTCAACGTCGAAAACTCGCGCGGCTCTACGCAGGGCGTAAGACGAGATTCTTCCAGACAGAAAAGGCGGCTTGTTTTCTGCGGCTTTAGTATCTAGAATACTAGTCACATATGAATACGCCCGACAAACACCAAATCCTCGAACAAATCAGCGCCATCT
>Ga0326727_10005125_pt1 | contig 37976 bp, 39 predicted proteins | sample MB2enrmetagenome_FD_207643 | JGI IMG/M metagenome (GOLD analysis project Ga0326727, IMG submission 207643) | Lab enriched peat soil microbial communities from McLean, Ithaca, NY, United States - MB29MY | ecosystem: Environmental > Terrestrial > Soil > Wetlands > Peat | place: USA: New York... | reverse complement strand
CGCCAAACGGAGAAGTAAATAAATCTCCCTCGCGGCTTGCTCCTTGTCAGGCTGTGGAGTCATACCTCCTCAGAATACGCCGGTGGGGAGAGGGCGAATCCATTCGATATTTTATGACCCAGTAGTAATAGTGAGGGCCTACAAAATGCAGAAGTGCCGATCTAACGTTGTGGACGCGCAGAAGCTCGAAATCGCGGTGTTGCTGCGCACCGACGGCGGCGGGCCACCGGTCGCTCTCGCGACGCTCAACGATCCCGAACTGCTGCGCGCCGTCCTGCAAAAGATGGTAGCGACGCTGTCGATTGGGGCCGCGCGGGCGTCGGACCCGCTGAAGTCGCGAGCGTGCTTCGCCCAGGTGCGGACGCTGCGGGAATACTTGAATCGGATTGAATAACTGAGAAAGTAAAGGCCCGAGCGCTGATCACACTCGAGCCCAATTCCTAAAGGCAGGTCGAACATGTCCAGCGTAAGCGATTCCATCGCGGAATACAATACGTGCCCGAGCAGCGATGCCGGCGGCGTCGAGGACCTGGGCGTAATCGCACGGATCGTAAGTGAGTGCCTATCAGACGAGGACTGGCGAAGGCACGCATACCGGGTGTGGGACGGTTTGCGTTCCGTGGCGGTGCAAATGGAGATTCCGGACTTGCCGCCGTGGTGGACGACCATCCCAGTTGCACCTATCGCCTGGTACCTTGAGGAACTGATATCGCCGGAAGAGGAGGGCATGCTGCCGGCGCTGGAAAAAGCCGAGCCCCATACTCCGATGGCGGAGTTGATTCGATTGGCCATCGCGCAATTGCGCGAAATCGACATGGAGGCCGGGCCGCCGAAACTGCTTTCAGACGAGAAAGAGATTGAGGCGGTCTGGCCAAAAGTTCAAGATCTGTACGCGAGGGACTCCGGCAAGATCGACCATCTCTACTACCGCTACCGTGAAGCGCTCGATTCTTTCTACAGCGCAAAGCCCCACACGGCCTGCGGCAACGGGCCTACCGACGATCTAAGTGCCGCAGCGGCCGCGATAACTCAACACTTCGTAGAGAACGGCTTTAGCAAACGAGACGCTGTGAAGGCAGTCAATGCTGTTTCGACGCACCTCGACCGGGCGAGACACAAAGCGCAATGGGAGCGAGCGGAACGTGAGCGGGCGGACAGTAATCACGTGAATCCCCAAGTCGAGAACCAACAACAGCCCGGCGGCACGGTACCGGCATCCGGCAGCATCACCGTCGAAGCTGCGGCCACTGGCGTTGCGGAAGTTCAGCAACCGGCCAGCGACGGATGGAAAGCGCCCATCGTGCAGTTGCGCGAGCGGCTCGCCGAGGCGATCCGCACCGGCAACTCGAAACTTCTCGATGGCGAGGAAATCGGTAGCCTCGTTGGGATGGCTCCCGATGCCGCCTGGGAAAGTTTTCGACCGGAGTTGAAGCAGGCGAAGAAAGCCGGGCTGGACGTCGACATTACTGACCTCGAAAAGCGGCGGCGAATGCGACAGGCCGCCGTTGAGGCCTCGAACGTTCGATGGAACGTGGCCCAAGTCGAAAAGACGGGCAGCGCGCCGGCGCTGATTACGAGCGCCGTCTGGGAAATCGCGGGCATCATCCGCGCCGCGTCGCACTTCGCCGTCGATCCGGGCCGCCGACTCTACGTCTTCAAAGACGGCGCTTACGTGCCCCACGGCGACGCCTACGTCAAGCGTCGGGTGAAGGCCATCCTGATCGAAAACAAGAAGCCGCAGGCCTGGCAAAAGAAGAAGGCAGAGGAAGTACTCGAATTCCTCACCGTCGACGCGCCGACGCTGTGGGAACGTCCGTCACTCGACGTCGTCAATGTTGCCAACGGGCTGGTGGAAGTGAACAGCGAGAAGCTCATGCCCCACTCGCCCGAGTATTTGTCGCCGGTGCAGATCCCGGTGACATTCGACCCGGAGGCGAAGTGCCCGGCTATCGATAGATTCGTCGTAAGCACCTTTCCCGACGACGCCGTGGTAATCGCGTATGAGATCCCTGCGTGGCTGATGACGCCGGACACATCGATCCAACGAGCCGTGTTGCTCACAGGCGACGGTGCAAACGGCAAATCGACGTACTTGAGCTTGATCACGGCATTCGTGGGGCGCCGCAACTGCTCGGCGGTTTCGCTCCATAAGCTCGAGGCTGACCGATTTAGCGTTGCCCGGTTGGTTGGCCGTTTGGCCAACATTTGTCCGGATTTGCCCGGTGTCGACCTTCAGTCCACGTCGATTTTCAAAGCGATCACTGGCGGCGACGAAATCCAAGGGGAGTACAAATTTCGAGACGCCTTCGAATTTACTCCGTACGCGCGGCTCGTGTTCTCGGCTAACAGCCTTCCGCGTTCCAGCGACGCCAGTGCGGCGTTCTTCCGGCGGTGGCTGGTGCTGCCGTTCGAACGCCGGTTCGTCGAAGGCCAGAATGCGATTCCGCGCAGGGAATTGGACGCCATGCTGTCCGATCCCACCGAACTGAGCGGCCTGTTGAACAAGGCGCTGGAGAAGTTGTCCGGCCTGCGGGAGCGGGGGTTCACGGAGAGTGCTTCCACCAGGCAGGCAGCGGAGGAGTTCCGGATGACGACCGACCCGCTGTCAATCTGGCTCGATCACAACACCGTGGCGCGGCCAGACGGGATCGTTACGCAGGACACGCTATGCAGCCTTTACAACGCCGACTGCATCGCGAAAAGCCGCCCGGCGGTCACGAAACAGGCGTTCGGTCGTGCCCTCGCCCAGGCGCGCCCGATGGTGGAGAAGAAGCAGCGCATGATGAATCGCGTTCTCACGTGGTGCTACGTCGGCATCGGGTTGCTCACGGGCGAGGAGCCGTAAATCTTCACAAGATTCACGCGATTCACGCGATTTTCCCTATCTTGTTCTACTCCTACTAATCGCACGGAAAGTCCTTCGGAAGGGGGAGTGGACAGGGTTCGAGAGGCGTGAAGAGGGAGGACGGGAGTGACAAACAAGATAGGCGCAATCGCGTGAATCGCGTGAATCTTGTGAACTGCGGGGACGTGGGGCGCCGCCGCGCCGGGCCGGAACAAACGAAATTATCTCGTTTGTTCCGGTCGAAACTGTTCCTAGTAGGTAGAGTTTTAGCGCGCCACTTTGGTGGGCGCCACAGGGCCGCGCGTCGTGCCGCCAGCGGCGGGCGCCACCGCGTCCAGCGCCGAACGCCGGGCGTGGAACGGGCGCGCCGCGCGCCGGGCCGGGAGCGGGGAACCGATAGATTCGAGAAGAGAGCGAGGAGACCAACGATGTACGTACCGATTGACGAGTTCATCCAGTGCGGAGAACACGGGTACCATGTTCGAGCCGCGATACACCTGTTCGTAACTGGCGGCGACATCGACAACCCCGAGCACACTTGGCTTGTCTGTTTAGCTTGCGCCGCGCGAATGGACCGTGACCCCGCGTTCAGAGCGAGAACGGGAGCCCGGACGGCGCTGACGCGGTGGTCCTGGTAGGACTCTGCGGCGCTGCCGTAGGTCAAGCTGCGGACTCGCTCAAGAGCGCGGCGCACCAGCGGGTGGGCACGGCCAAGGAAGCCAACGGACCGTTCGCCCTGGTTGGTCAGGTTGATGTTGGTGGTGAGCAGGACTGTGCTGGTGTCGGAATCGTGGCCGGGCATGTCCTCCAGGCCGTAGCGCCACGCCGGCGGCAGCGTCACCGAAAAGACAGGATCGGCCGCGGAGCCGTGGACTTGCCCGCCATCGAAGGCGATGGCATCCGCGACGAAGCCGGTAATGTCCACGGCTTCGGCGTGGCCGCCTCCGGCGCGGGCGCGGTCCGCTTCCTCCAATTGCCGACGGTCGGCGTTCAACCCGGCCTCGCCCAGCCATGCGTGGGTGCGTGCGGTTTCGCGGAAGACGTGGAAAGATCGCTCGACCTCTTCGAAAAGCTCGCGGCTTGCTTCGTCGGTGCCGGGACCTTCTTCGCCGGCGAGGTCCGGCAGTTGCTCGCTGTGCTCGAACAGGCTCGTCTCGTCGGCCAGGAGGCCCTTCAGCAGCCGCTCGCTGCCACGCTCCGTAGAGGTATCCAGACCAAGCGTGTTCGGGACGAACGTGAGAAGGGCGCGCTGCCGCTCATACTTCACGATGAGCCGCATGAGGATGCGTTCCTCGAACGTGCCCCGCAGGAATAAGTAGCGGACGAGGGGCTCGAAATCCTGCCCATAGCGGTCGATGCGGCCGTTGCGCTGCTCCAGCCGGTTTGGATTGAAAGGCAATTCGAGGTGAATCAGGTTGTGGCAGCGCTGGTGCAGGTTCAGGCCCTCGGCGCTGGCGTCGGTGCTCACCAGGATGAGGCCGGCTTGCTTCCGGAAGAGGTCGGTAACCCTGCCGCGAGTGCGGTCGTCATCGTCGCCGATGATTCGGAGCACGGAACCACCCCAGCGTTCCTTGAGGCGCATGCTCAGGGCAACCAGGCTGTCCACGTATTCCGTATAAATAAGGATGTTGGCGTTAGGCTCGCCGGCCCGGATCTGTTCCACCAACTCGAGGACGCGCTCTATTTTAGGGTCTTCCGCGATGGCGGCGGAGGCAAGATCCAGGAGTTCGTTGAGCGCTTCCACGACACTGGCAACTTTGGTGAGGCCGCGAGAGCCGGCTCGGACCTGGCGGTCGAGGTCGGCAAGTTGCTGGGCCAGATCCTCGGTTTCCAGGACCTCCTGCTGTTCGGATTCCTCGGCGCTCAGAGTGCCGTACCGGGCGAGTCTTCGCTCGTAATCTTTCAGGGTGCGGACGCGCTCCCGGCGCATTTCCTGGGACTCCACGTCCGCCTTCATCGCAAGCTCGAAGCGCTCCTGGACGACGCCCAGTGTGTGGTGGCATGCCTCGACGGTGGAGACGCTGCGCTTCAGCAGGGAGATGAACGCCAGCGCCTCATCGAACCGGCGGTTATGGAAGGCGCGCCGCAGCATGGGGCCCACCAACTCCACCAGACGGCGCTGTAAAGCCATGAAATTCGGGTGCCGCGAGGAGTCCACGACCACGGGGCAAGGAAAGACCCGGCGCCGTTTGAAGCGCTCCAGGCCAGTCTCCGGGTCAATGATGTGGGATTTCAGCCGGCGAACGACGTGGGCGCGGTAGGCTTCGCCGCGCAGGTTCCCGCGGCCATCGATCAAGGAGGGATCAAGCAACTCGCAGAGGGATGCGAATGAACGATCATTGCCGTCGTGCGGCGTTGCGGTCGCCAGGATCAGTGCGTCGGAAGTCCGGGCGAGCACTTCGGCCAGGCGGCGGCGCTGGGAATCGTCGCGGTCCTGCCCCGCACCGAGGTCCATTACGTGGTGGGCTTCGTCGAGCACTACGACGTCGAAGCTAGAGCGTTCCAGTAGTTCGAGCACACGCTCCTGCTTGAGGAAATCGATGGATGCCAGGGCCAGGGGCGCGTGATCGAAAGGGTTGGCGCCCAACTCGTGCTCGCGGCGGATCTCTTCCAGGCGAGCGCGGTCGAGGACATCCAAGCGGAGGCCAAAACGCTCGCGCATTTCGGTCTTCCACTGGTCTAGCAAGGGGCCGGCGGGAGAAACGAACAGGACCCGGTGGGCGAGCTTGCGCGCCATCAGCTCCACGACGACGATACCGGCCTGGATGGTTTTGCCGAGCCCGACTGCGTCGGCCAGCAACAGCCGGACGCGACTCATGCGAATCGCCCGGAGCACGGGCACAAGCTGGTACGGCTCGATCCGGAGGCGGCCAGGCTGAACGGCCAGGAAGGCGTCAGGTCCAAGAGCCTGTTCCAGGAGGAAGGCTTGGTGGTAGACCAGCCAGTTGCGAATCGGGCCAGCCCGCTCCGGCGCCAGTTCGCGCAGGGTGGGCTTGATGGACTCGAACGGGTGGAGGAGTTCGACCTCGCGGTTGCGGAACGCGCCGTTAAGGCCCCGCAGACGGTACAGCGTCTGGCCGCCCAGCGGCTGGGAGAAGACCACTTCCCACCGCAGTCCCCGGGCTCGCACCTCTGTACCTGGCAGTAAGCTCTCCATTTTAATTAGAAAGCATATTGTAAGCGCCATCGAGATCAAATGCCTGGCTGGCGGTCAGCAGTGAACGTGATGCCGGAACGCCGGGGTTCAAGCAGCCTGGATCGGAGATCCCAAGCACGACATCCCGATTACGGCTTCTTGCGGAGCGCGCCCGAAAGGTTTTTATTCGGAGTCACTCGGCTAAAATGAGGGCTGTGATCAATAAAAGCCTAATCACGGCGTTTGACAGGTATACCATCGTCGAACTACGTGGCGAGGGTGGTTCGGGTGCAGTTTATGAGGCGCGCAACACAGACGGCGAACGCGTCGCGGTCAAATGTCTCAAGCCGAATTTGCCGACGTCTCGGCGGAAGCGATTCAAGAACGAGGTCAACTTCGGCCAAAAATACAAGCATCCAAACATCGTGGGGGTCCTCGATACAGGGGCCGCGGTCGTCGGTGGCGAGACAGTCTCGTTCTACGTTATGCCGTTTTACGCTAAGACGTTGCGCCAGCTTATTCAAGGCAGGATACCCCCGGAGGGCGTTCTGAAACTGTTTGGCCAGTTGTTGGATGGAGTCGAAGCGGCGCACATGTTCGGAGTCTGCCACAGGGACTTGAAACCCGAGAATGTCCTTTTCGATGACGACACACACCAACTGGTGGTCGCGGACTTCGGCGCAGCCGAGTTTGTGGCCGACGAACTGTACACCGTGATTGAGACGCGCCCCAAAGAGCGTATCGGGAACTTCCGATATTCCGCGCCCGAGCAACGGACGCCCGGAGGCAAGGTTGACCACCGTTCTGACATTTATGCCCTTGGCTTGATTCTCAACGAGATGTTCACTGGGGAAGTACCGGAAGGGACGGACCATCGACAGATCGCCTCAGTGTCCGCGGCACACGGTTACCTGGATGCCTTAGTTGAGATTATGAGGCGCCAGAATCCGGAGGCACGCCCAGAGAGCATCGCGCGGGTCAAAGCGGACATTATAGCGAAGGGGAACGAATTCATTGCATTACAGAGGCTGAATGATCTGAAGAACGCGGTCATACCAGTCGGCGCTCCCGATGACCCATTGCTGACAACACCCCCGGCGGTGATCGACCTCGATTACGACGGAGAAAACCTGAAATTCGTCATAGCACCAAACCCGTCCGATAAGTGGCTGCAAGTATTTGTGCAGCCCCGCAGCAGCTACTATCAAATCCAGGGTCAGGGGCCTGCTTCAGTACGTTTCGAGAGGGGATCCGCCGTTCTGCGCGTGCCACCTCATGCGGTAGAATCCGCCGTCCGCATCTTCAAGGAATGGGTGTTCATAGCGAACCGGGCTTTCCCAAACGTTGTGCAGAGCGAAGCCAGGAAACGGGAGGCCGATGAGCGGGAGCGACTGCGCCTGAAAGTTGAGGCCGAGGAAAAAAGGCTGGAAGCCGTGCGGCGTGCTAAGGCCGCCCTGGGGGGCTAATGTTCGCTCTCGGCCTCCACTGGGCAGAGCTTCCAGAATCTAGTCAGGACCTGAATGCATGCCGATGAGGGTAACGATTCGCGCCGTGCCGATGGATGATGGTGAGCCCTGCGCGGTCTTCTGCCCGGCGATCTGGTGGCCGGGTTGGGACCTAATGAAAGACCCTCGATTTCGCGTGACCGATCCCGCGTACTTCTATTCGGTGGCGTGCCTGAGCGTCAACGAGATGCACGACCTTCAGGACCGCTACCGGCCGCGAGCCGCCGGCCTTGATCACTGGAAACGCGATTCAGATCGATTGGATCGTGAACTTGAGGGTGCGGAGAAGTATCATCGCTGGTGGGTCGTCTCGGTTTACGAGTGGGAGAGCGGAGTAGAGTAATGGTGGCCAGAGTTAGCCCGAGTTAGCCCAACTTCCCGGCTCCCATGCGCGCGGAACACCTAGCTTCTTGACGGCACCCAGTGCCGCTTGGCAGCGCTCGACGTCCTCGGGTTTCATTTCCTCGGTCGTGGGCTCGCCGAATCCCGCGAATGATTGAACGCTCTCCCAATACGCTTCTCCCACCGCCAACGCGGAGTCGCGGCAATCCAGTATGCCGAGGATCCATTCACAGAGCGCCGATCCGGGCGGTGGGCACCAACCCACGCGACGCGGTCACCAACCTTCAGCCGCCACAGGTTGGGGCCGCTCATTGGCTCGCTGGGATAATCGCCCTGCTCAACCCTCGGCATCAACTTGTAAACGAAACTGCCACAGACCTCTGTTGGGTGCAGCCGGAACCAGGGCGGCAGGTCTTCAAGGCGATTGGTAATCGTGACGTGGTGGCCATCGCGCATCTCCCACAAGTCTTGGCACTGAATGGCATCCGGCCCGGAGACCATATCGCGATAGCCGAACCACAAAAGGAAATCGCCGCCGCGGCACGGCCAGCGTAGTGTCATGTCACGCCGGAAGCTTACGACCTCAGGTGCGTTTGCGCCGGTCATGAGGATTCCACGCTTCTAACTGGCTCCGAGCCAGTCGTCTGTTCTGCGAGGCAACCTTGCAACCAGAGCGTCCCAGTGATTGTCGCGCCAGAAGCAAGCGCGTCGCTGGGGTCGAGCCTGGGCTTTGCGACGTGGATATCAACGTACAGGTGCGAACCGGCCGCCATCATCACTGCCGTCCTTAAGACGTTTGAACGGCTGATCGAGGAAGCTGGCATTGCGCAGCATGTGCAGATACCCGCGGAAGGTGTAGTGATCCGAGGCTTCCGGGTCGGCGGTCATCATCAGGTCAAAATCGGGAGGGATGGCCCGCCTCACGTTCAACGAGACGGCAGCGATGGTGAAATCATGGGCGGAGTTAACCCTGTACCTCCCTTTGCTCAGCGCAAATAGCGGATCGAAGAAGGTAACTGAGCGGCCGTCGATCCCCGCCTCGATGAATCCCTCAAGTCCGAAGTGGTCGGTGTGTATTCCATAGACGGTCAATCGGGTGGGTGCGCCGGTGGCGAGCCAAGGGAAGGTGCTGTGCAGATAGAAGTTCGGCCTGCCTTGCGGTTTCACAAGATGAACGACGGCCCGCATTTCACCTGTAGGGGAGGCCATGAACGCGAACTCGGCACCGCCTGTATCCTTGCCGCCAGGCTCAAATCTCCAGGAAGCGAAGTGCTGTTGGGCCAGCATCGTAGTCTCGCTGACTATCCGCTGCAACGGCGGCGTCTCGGTTCCCTCGGGCAGTACGCATTCCCAGTAATTTCCGATTGCCATTCCAGAGACGACCTTACCAGACAGCGCAAGCCGATGCCACGGAGGCTGCAGATGACAACGAGCGAGGAAGAAGCGCCCCCGAGTGGCACGAGGATTAGTGCTGCCGCTGGGCCCGAAAGAGAGGCGGAACGGCTCTACCGCCAACCGGCACCCCATCAGATCCTCTAGTCCCACTACCGGTCTTGGCATTGGCGCACGTCGCACAAGCCCAGCCCGACTCCGCGGAACCGGCGGTGTGCCACCACGCACAATGCTGATACGCGACGGACGAAAAGCCCACGGACAATGGTCCGAATTTCTGGAACTCGGCCGCCGGGCACCAACGGTGTATCAAAGAACGTCATTTGGACCGATCAGGGACCATACCGGCGCGTCAGCTACGACAGCGAAGCAGACCTGGAGTCCGCCCTCACCAGGGTGCAGGACCAGCTATTCGGTCCCGACCGCATCTACCTGGACGTAAAGAAACGGATCGGTGGGAAGGGAACGCCGCTCAACATTCCGGACGGCTACCTGCTAGACCTCAGCGGCCAGAAGCCGCGCCTGTACGTCGTCGAAAACGAATTAGCAGTCCACGATCCGCTGCGCCACATTGCCGTCCAGATCCTGCAATTCTCGCTCTCTTTCGAGGCCGAACCACTGGCCGTCAAGAAGATCCTCCTGGGCGCACTCAACGGCCTGCCTGCCGCCAAACGGCGGTGCGAGGGCTATGCCTTCAAGAACGGTTTCAGGAACGTCGACCACCTGCTGGAGCGGCTCGTTTTCGAGACGCCGTTCGCTGCCCTGGTGATTATCGATGAAATGCCAGAGAACCTGGAGGTCGTGCTGGCGCAGAAGTTCCGGTTTGGCGTGGAGGTGCTGCAATTCGCACGATATCGAAATGACGCCGGTGCCTGCATGTACCAGTTCGAGCCGTTTCTTTCGGATCTCGGTCCGGATGGCCGAAACCGGTCGGAGGAGAAGCCCGAAGCCCAGGACCCCACGGATTTGGATACGGTCGTGGTGCCGGCGCGCGACGATGGCTTCCAGGAGACCTTCCTTGGCCAGAACCGGTGGTACGCCGTCCGGATTCACGGGTCCATGCGCCCACAGATCAAGTACGCCGCGGCGTATCGGGTGGCGCCGATTTCCGCGATCACGCATGTCGCTACCGTGAAAATCATCGAACCCTGGAAGGAGACCGGCAAATTTGTGCTGGAGTTTGCGGGGCCACCGAAGGAGATTCCGCCGATCCCCATGGTCAAGGGCGGCCGGGTGCTGAGCTTCCAGAATTTGCGGTACACCAATTTCAACCGGTTGATCGCCGCGAAGAGCTTGGACGATCTCTGGTGAGGGTACTGCGTGCCCGACATCGAATGGAGCATTCCGGCTGAGCCGGCCATGCGTCAAGGTGTGGCAAGTGAAGAGACGCAGCAGCCTTCAGAATCAACTGCCATGCTCAGCCTCGAAGGACTCGAGAAAATCAGAAAACGAGAGTGGATTTGCAGCAGGTCCATCCGGGCGAAAAAACGGAACGTTTCGCACATCTCAGCCAGGGCAGGGCTATGATGAATCGATGCCGAAAACCCAAACAATCCTCATTCGATCAGAGCAGGAACGTCAGACGGCAATCGCCCGACTGAGCGATTCAGGCTGGAAGCTTGTGCGGGAGGAACCCACCGAAAGCCAACCGGGCAGTACGATTCTGACCTTCGAGGAAGAAGAATAATCTGCCCACCCCGGAAAGCTCATCGTCATAGGCGGGCAGCTTTAGCCCTGGATCGACTCCATGATCGTAAGAATTCCTCAAAGGACGCAAAATGACTGCGCAATTTGCACCGTAGCTATGATCACGACGGCGCTCCTTGGAAGTGAATACAGTTACGAACGCGTTTTGAAAGACAGCCACGGATATCGGCAGGTCAACGCCGATGGGACATTTTCGGCATGGTGGGAGACGTATTTTCAGCATGAAGGACTCGCCGGTTGCTACTGCGCATTTGCTGGTCTGTCTTCCCTTCCGGATTTCCGCGGCACCATTCTCGGCATGCTCGGAATGGAAGTTCCGCATCTAAGGGTGGGGCACCTTGTGGCGGTAGACGAGGTCGGCGTAGTCGATCCGGCCGATAACGCTCCGGATCACGTGCCTTTGGCACAATATATTCGTAGCAGACTCTTGGACGGCGTGGTTTTCCAGGATATTTGGTTGGGAGTGCGAAAGCTGCCGCCTGCCGCAAGATAAGGGGGTAGTCGCTCATCCTTTAGCTATTTCGTTTATGCACTATCACGTCAGTCGGAAGGCCGAAGCGTTGGTCCAGCGCGTGTTGCCGCAACGGCGGCGGCTTGGCTGGTGCTGGCGTTTTCGGCGACGTTCAGCGTGGTGCTTGCTGCGCGATTCACGCACCACATGAATCACTCTGCGGGCGGTGCAAGGCAATCGGACGGTTGGCAAAGCCAGGGCTGCTACCTTACCCGCCGCTGCACAAACCACCTTGGAATGGTCTGGCCACGGTACCTGTGCCGGGTACGCGCTTGGATTTCTTCTTCGTACCGATAGTCACCTTCTTGTTCCTTGCCTTTCGTTCCTCAAAAGCAGTCTTGCGCCGTACCTCTGCACGGAGCCGTTCAGGGCTCTTCGGGCACTTCGTTCTGAAGTGGCGTTCCAGGTTCGCGGGCTTGAGCGCCGCACCGCAGTGGGGGCATGGCTCCAGCCGGATCGGCGGCGCAGAAGCCGGAGATGCAGGAGGCGGACTGGGTCGGACTTTAGAGTTCATCGTCCGGTGTGCCATTCGGTTGTGCCGCGCAATGTCCGTAGTAACCGAGCCGCAAGTTGGACATCGATGAAGGGCAGGGCGCTGCTTTGGCCGCACCCCCGAATCCTAACGCCGGAGGGCGGGACGCGCAAGCCTTGCCGAGATTCGAATTTGCCCTCGTACAGCTGCACCCCGCCGATCTCGGCAGTACCGACGCCAACAGCGTGGAGTTTAAAGGACTTTGGCGCCAGCAAAATGAACAGCCGTGGCCAAGCGAGTGGAGCGAATCGTGCAGCGCGTCCAGCTTCTTCTGCTCGTCGCTCTGCAAGCCACCGCGAGGGATCCATGGATCGGACGCTGCCAAAGTTTCGTGGCCAAATTTCGCCGGCGAACAGGGGTGATTGTGATAGCATCGTTCGGCACCACCGGGAGTACGATGATGCGCCAGACCAAAGTCGACGACCTCCAATTCGAAGTTCACCGCACCAAAGCGGGGCGGTACGGACGGAGAATCCATGCTTGTTTGCTGCGGGAAAAGGGGATGGATTGTGCAGAGATCGCGAAGTACCTCGAGGAGTCGCCGGCCACGATTGCCCGCTGGGTGCGTATCTTCAACACCCAAGGACGCGCGGGACTGGTAGAACAGAATGGCCGACCAAAGGGTCTGACGCGAGAGCAGTACTGGAACATCTGCTCGGACATCGAGTGCTCACATAAGGAGTCTGTGACGGGTTGGACGGCGGAGGCGATTGCGGCCTGGATCGAACGTGACTATGGCATCACATTGAGCACGACCCAGTGCAATCGCATGTTGACGGATGCGAGGCATTTGCGAGGGATCTACCTTTAGCAAACGGCCAGTTCGGCGGCGCTTCAGGAACATTAGTGGTTCAAGACGGAAACGCCGCCAGCCCGAAGGCGGCGGCGTTACGTAAACGCGTTGATGTAGTCTCCCTACTTCGCGATGCGGTAGACCGACTCCTTGGCGTCGTTGGTGGTGCGCTCGACCTTGATTCCCATCTTCTTGCCCACCGTGCCGCTGATGAATCCGCGCACCGAATGCGCCTGCCAGTCGGTGGCGGCCATGATCTCGGCCATGGTCGCGCCGGTCTTGCGGCGCAGCAGGTCGAGGACGATGGCCTTCTTGCTGAATTCGCGCGGTACGGTGTCGGTGCTGGTCTTCTTCGCGGCAGGCTTGGCTGCCTTTGCGGTCTTCTTGGCCTTGGGCGCGGCCTTCCTGGAGGTTGCCTTCCTGGTCGCGGCGGCCTTCTTCGGCGTAACGGGGGCGCCCGGTGGCGCAACGCCGACAGCTTGTTTTTGGTAGCGGTCTGGGGAGTCGTCGGCGCGCCGAAACGCAGAAGACAGCATATTCCCGACGTGTGCGGGAAGGGTCCCTAGCGAATTCTTGCACCTCGTGGTTTTCTGGTCCTGCGCTATCGGCGTCGAGCCTGCCGACCGGCTACGCCACGGTGAAGGCAATCGGCGGCGGTTGCATAATTTCGACGACTGCTTGTCCGAGTTCGGCAATCTCGTCAAGCTCTTGGGGTGCGGCCTCGATTGCGCTACCCGCCATCTCGGCTGATGCTTCGGCGAACTTTTCAAAAACAATTTCGTATTCGTTCATGCGAATCCGCTCCAATGGTCGTATCTGATATTAGACCACAGGCTGTCCAGCCTGGGTCTCGAGTTGATGTCTCGTCGGAGACAAATCATGTACTGTCCCACATCGGGGGCAGCGAAGTTTATTATCTGCCGGAAACGGGTGGCGGCCCGGCTGAATTGGCTGCGAGAACCCGAGGTTGGCCTGCAGGGGGGTCACCGTCTTGCACTTGCCACATTGAAAGTTGATCAGAGCTTGCTGGCCGCCCGGCATCTGCTGCTGCGGCCCGGGTATCGGCAGGTGGGGAATCGCCACTGCTTTGATGATCTGGGATGACACGCTCTCATAAATCTTGTAAATATTTGAGCCTAGGGTCATTTGCAAAAGGGCATAGTACCGGCCCACAGCATCTCCGAGGTCGGGATTCTCGGTGTAGTCGGTGATTTCGAGTCGCATTGCCCGAAGGTCTTGCATTTTGAGTGATCGGCCGTGACTCTTCCACCGTTTGTGATCACACAATTGATCGGCAACCTCGGCGGCGCGTCGCCTCTTATCTTCAGGTGTAACATCGGCGCCAGTGCTCGAATGCTTTACCCAATTCTGAAATTTGTATTGGGCAAGCCAATCCGTGACTAGATCTTTGGCGTGATCAAGGGCATTTTTCGCGTCCTGGAGTTCGCCTGGAGAGAGGTTCTGAAGGATGGGAATATAGGCCTTATTCAAAATGCCGGTTTTTACTACCTCGGCCTTGATTTTTTCCAGCCCCTCAAGGAGCGCATCTGCTGAGAACTGCTTTCCTTGCCAGGAGAGTTGTGCGTCAATTGGCCCGAGTGCGGAGGTGGGCCCCATTAGAATTTCGTCGGCCGCCATCGTCATAATAGTACCGGCGCTTTTCGCCCATCCGGGGACAATCACTGCGAAGCTCGGGTACTTACTTCGGATGAGTCGGACAATTTCTTCAGTCACATCGGCGAACCCGCCCGGTGTCTCAAGAATCAAGTCCAAGTGAGTGCCGTTCAAACCAGAGAGCAGATCACTGATGGGTAGGATGTCCGGCTGGCTGATCATTATGAAGCCAGGCGGAACCGGCTTTGTTCCGCTGAGGTCGGCGGCCATTACCAAAACGTCCCGGTCGCCGCGGATTTTGGAGATGCGAGCCAACTGCTTCTTACGTTCGGCAGTCAGCGCATTGAAATCAGCCTGAAAGACCTGATTTTCCAAATACTCTGTGTAAACGCCCATACCACTAGATCGTACGCTGTTTCCGTGAATAAGCGTAGCATCTGCAAAAGAAATCTCAATGCTCTCGATAGTTAAGCCGTTAATAATAAAGGAACTAATCTCGAAAGAATTTTGCGAATGAATTCCACCAACTGTACAGGCGAATCCTAGGGCAGGGTTATCACCGGATTGGCGGCCCACACAGCCGCCCCTTGAAAAGCGGTCGACCGCGCCAGCACCTACGGCACACGGCGCGCCGGGCGCGCGGCAGGAGGCAATGGGCGGCGGGCCGGAATCGACAGATTCCGCACAAACGGGATCGTGCGCGTTTGTGCGGAAACCGATTGCGGCGGAAGGGTCCAGGTTGGTAACCGGATCCTTGGTTGCCACGCGCGTGGCAACCGGTAAGTTCGCTCCACCGTGGAGCAAACTCCATCGCCCCCACAACGACGAACGCCGCCAGCCTCACGGCCAGCGGCGTTGATGCGGGCGTGAATTATTTTCCGGCGATCCGGTAGCAGCGGTCACCGGCGTCGTTCTTCGTGGACTCGACCTTCAGGCCCATCTTCTTGCCGAGTGCGCCGGAGATGAATCCGCGTACTGAGTGCACCTGCCAGTCGGTCGCCGTCATGATCTCGGCCATGGTCGCGCCGGTCTTGCGGCGCAGCAGGTCGAGGACGATGGCCTTCTTGCTGAACTCGCGCGGCAGCTTGGCGGTGGCGGCCTTCTTGGCGCCGGGCTTGGCTGCCTTCTTGACGGTGGACTTGGCAACTGGCTTCTTCGCGCCTTTGGCGGCCTTGGGTGGCTGCTTCTTCGAGGTGGCCTTCCTGGTAGCCTTGCTGGCCTTCGGCATAACTGGGGCGGCCTGTGGGCCCGCCGTGGCGTTCGTTGTGGTGCTGATGGTTTCGGTGCTGTTCATGGTGGTGGTTCCTTTTCTGCGCGATCCGCGCACCACATGAGTCACTCTCTAGGCGGGAAGAGTCAAGCGCGAAGTGCTCTAGCGGGCAAGTTTTCTCACTTGAGCAAAACCTATCAGTCAAACGTCGCCCATTGATGGCGAGTAGAATCGTCGAGCGCCGCAGCGTGAATCCGGTGCGCGGCAACGGGGTGAACCATTGCCATGCCCGGTTCGACTTGGAGTGTGCCGGGCGCATAGCCCTTGAAGCCGGTGGACAGGGTGGAACGACCGTGTCGCCACTGGGCCGCCGGCTGAGGGAGACTGGCAGGATGGTCTCGCCGCCAACGCCACAGACCCAGCAAATGCCTCGCCGTGGTCTCAAGCAGCGCCTTCGTGCTGGCGATTAGTCCCTCCAGTGTCCTCTCGCTTTCCTCGGTCAGTACCAACGTCCAGGGCGCATCGATGAGTACTTCGACGTCCGACCTACCGGGGTCGCGAGGCAGGTGGGCGACGCGCCGAGCCCTTAGCAGCCTCTGAGCGTTGGCTCCGTACAGGGCAGGGCTTCGGGGTACATACTGACCGTATTCGAATCTTCGTCCGCGATGCACCAGCATGTTGCGGAAATCGAGTGTCCATTCGAGCCATCCCGCTGGGCCGGCATCGGCAATCCCCGCTTCAAGCATTGCGGCGAACTGCGCCTGCATCTTTTCCCCATCGTTCGAAGGAGCGATTTTCTTGAGCTTCGCGCGCGCTTTGTCGAAGTCCGCCCGGAGAATGTTGATCGGCAGCGCCGCCACACCAATGACAACACCTGCGAGGCAGTCGAGAGCTGAAGACAGCGCCCGGACGATGCCGGCATAGTGAACCCGAACAAGGTCAGGCGCGAGCTGGTCGAGCGGGCTGTAAGGGCGGGGAGGAACAATGGTCGGCCGTCCGTTCTCGATCTGCACCGCATCGGCAAACCGCGCGCTATCGCGCTCGGCAGCGTCGAGGAATTCGAGCCAGTGTAATGCTGCTTCCGTCATGTTGCTCGTCACGCTTGTCATGCAGCAATAGAGTTGGTCCGCGATGAGGATGCGGCGGCTCGTGCCCGGACCGGGTGCCCACCAGCCGATGCCATAGGGAGCCTGCTCTGTGAAGTCCGCGAGGATCTCATCCTCTAGTGCAGTCCCATGCGGCAGATCCATTCCCAGCGCTGTCCTGGCGGCCGCCTCGGGCGGATCTGTATCTATGGGATAAGGTTGGTTCAGACGCGCGAAATCAGTCGCCCTCATAGTGTCAGTGTCGCGCGTCGCGAGGCACACCGAGACGTTCTGCTAACGAAAGCTGCTGGTCCTGCGGACGCTTCGCCTGCGCACGTCTTCCGTTTTCATGCGATGAAGAAAACTGCTTGCTCTGGAGTTGGCGTCAGGTGTAGGATCATTTTCGTGATTCAGTAGCGGTTCAGGTGATCGAAGGTCAACGGATGGACGGGCTTTCGCCGGTGCGCCCTTGCCCTCCCCGCCGCGCGGGCTAAGGCCTGGCATTCTAATAGACTCTTCTATGCTTCCCGACATTCAACGGCGCGTTGTCAATGCAAAATATGTTTTGGAGCGGGCGGCCAGGCTTCAGGCCGAGGCCGGGGAGATGAGTTTATCGATCTCGCTATTGCTCATGCACGACGCGGTTGAACTCGTAATGCTCGCGGTAACCGATCACCTCCAACTCGGCAAGAAGGCGCGCGAGTTTATGTCATTCTGGTCCGACGTCAAGCAGGCCGGCCACCCCGCGCCACCGGATTCGGTCCCAAATGGAGCAACTCAACAAGCTTCGCGTCAGCTTTAAGCATTACGGCACGCCGCCACACGCCCAAACGGTGCGTGATTTGCTGCCGCGAGCCCGAGGCTTTTTTGAAAATGTCCTGAACACCTATTGCGGCGTCAGTTATGCCGATGTATCGCTAATTGACCTGGTGCCGGATCAGGAAGTCCGTTCCTTGCTCCGTGACGCTCAGGCCAGTTTTTCGGCTGGAACGAAGCCGGAGGCGCTCAAGATTCTCAAAATTGCGCTGCACAAACTAGAGAATCCCATTGGGCATAAGCTCCCGTTGCTTCAGGCCCCTCCTCAGCCCCGACTGCCGAGCGAAATGCAGCGGGCGGGATGGGGGCAGTACTTGGATCAACTGCACACGTTCCTTGATGCTTCGGCGCTTCGGACAAACGCTGTCATGGTTGGGATCGATCCGGTGCGTTACGCATCACTCGTCCGCAACACACCAGCCATCCTCTGGAATCCGTTCGGTCACCCATCACAGGTGATATTGGCCAGCACCTACGAATCCGTGTCAGAAAGCGACTTCAACGACATGGTTGATTTCCTGATCGATTACGCTGTGAAACTGGCGGAAATGTAGTTGCGGGCACTCCCGCTGCTGCGCCGTCGCAACATTCTACGATAAACTCGCCTTCCGCAGTACGTCCTCCACAGCCTCCGGGTGCTTGGCGATGACCGCCAGCAGCACTCGCGTGGGCGCGTCGGGGCGCGACCGGCCCTGTTCCCAATTGCACAACGTGGCCGGCGGGAATCCGAACTTCGTCGCGAACTGCGCCTGACTCAGGCCCATCTTCGTCCGAACCTTGCGAACGTCAACCTCAGGCACGTGCACTAGCGTGACGCGGACGTTGTCGTTCTCGCCGCGGGTCCACGCGATGGCCTGCTCCAGTCCTTCGACGATACGCGCACCGACGGTCGGCCGCGTCCTCGGGACGCGCGCCGCCTTCTTCACCGCCCGCTTGGTTTTGGTTTTCGTAATCATTCCCGCCTCCTATTTCCTCGACGAATACCCAGCCACCAGGATCGGTACCAGACGCTTCATGGCGTTCCGCTCGGCCCGGCTCAAGTTCGCCTTCTCGTTCTTCGCATAGGCTGCCAACAGGAAAACCGGCAGGCGCTCGCTGTGGTGGTAGTAGATCACTTGCGCACCGCCCCGCTAGCCTTTCCCGGCCAGCGCCCAACGGACCTTGCGCACGCCGCCGGTCCCCGGGATGACCTCGCCCGCCTCGGGGGTCGCTCCGATGAATGCCACCAGTTCCGCACGCTCGGCATCCGACAGCAATGGTCTGACGTCCTTCAGGAACCGTTCGGTCTCTACCACCGTCATTGGGACGTCAGCCATGACCTTCTTTACTATACGCAATCTGCGCATAGCGGGCAAGGACGATCCCTTCCTGGCAGGCCACATCGGAATCCGCAGGATCAGGCGTGCGATTCCGAGGTCGGGTGCGACGGATATCGTGAGGTAGAACTGCTCGGCAGATCATTCAGTGTGGACGAGGCCCGGTAGGTGGCCCAGCGCCTGACCCAAAGCTTCGCTGCCTCCTCCCGGTACTTGCGCCACCATGTTTTTATGGTGCTCGGGCTGTGATAGAAACCTATGCGCGTCGCAAAGGGCTGGACTGCGAGACCAACAAGGCCCTGCTCGCGATGGATGTGGGGAGCCGAGGAGAAGTTATGAACCTGTGTCGACACGAAGTTCCAAACCGGTTCATTTCTCTTGGCGCACATTCCGTGTTTTCAGTCAGTTATATGAACCGCTCATTACGGACAATCCCGGTAATCGGTTCAAAAGAGAGAGTGGCCGGCAAGAGACGTCACGCATTTGGGCCGATTCGCGGGCGAGCGACCAGTTTGGGCCCCGGCAAGGAGGAGGACGGCGCATTTGTAAGGTGCATGGAAATGGGTACGCGTCTTTGCCTACGTGGTGCTGGCCGACGACCTGCCGGACACCCTGGTAGCGCCTGCGCGGCCCGCCTGGAATGGCGATTAGCTTTGCAGGTTCTTGGGCTACGCGGCGAATCAACGCTGGCGGGAACCAGTCGGTCACGCGGTCGGTCACGAGGATAGAGACGCGCGTACAGGATAGAGGCGATAGAAAGCCGCAACTCATAGCAGATAAAAGGTTTAGCTGTAACTTGCTGAATCTGCTAACTCTATGAAAACACGTCGTCCGCAGGCTCTTAATCAGTAGGTTGAAGGTTCGATTCCTTCCGCGCTCACCAACATTCTTCTGCTGGCATGTATGCTTGAACGGAAGATCACGCTGGCCCACGCCGAGGCCACGGCAATCGCGGAAGAGGTGTGGCGGCGTTTTTCGGGTTCTCCACCAGATACATCTATTCCCGTGTCGAAGCTGCTTCCTGGCAGGACCCGCCTTTGTCCAACGTCGCCGGACTGCACTTCGCCCCGTTCGCATCCCCCGCCTCACCCCAATCGCGTGCCACCTGTTAGACTCAGCTTTCAAGAGAGGTAACCGCCATTCCCGAATCTGCACAACTCTTCATGGCGGGGCTCATCGCGCGAGCCCGCAAACTCAAAAAGACCATAGCTTTCCCTGAAGGGACCGATCCACGCGTGCTCCAGGCCGCCACGCGGCTGGCAGCCGAAGGCGTGGTGAAACCGGTACTCCTCGGGACCGCGCCCGCGAGTCTGCCGGAGGGTGTGACCTTCGTGGACCCGGCCCGCTCCTCGCTGTCCGATAAGTACGCCGCGCTGTATTACGAACGGCGAAGGGCCAAAGGCGTAACCCAGGTGGAGGCCGGCGAGATTGCGCGGCGTCCCCTGTACTTCGCATCCCTGATGGTGGGCGCGGGCGATGCCGATGGCAGCGTGGGCGGAGCCGTCAACAGCACTGCCGAAACCGTGCGGGCGGCCTTGCACTGCGTCGGCCCAAACCCACGCGTGCGCCTGGTGTCGAGCGTTTTCATCATGGCCCTCGCGGACCGGTCGCAAGGACACAACGGCCTGATGGCGTTCGCCGATTGCGCGGTGGTGATCGATCCCGACCCGGGCCAACTGGCGGACATCGCTATCGCCACGGCGGAAAGCACGCGCGTACTGATTGGCACCGAGCCGGCGGTGGCGCTGCTGAGCTTCTCCACCAAGGGCAGCGGCAAACATGAGCAGGTCGACAAGGTGGTGGAAGCACTGAAAATCGTGCAGGCGCGCGCGCCGGAGTTGAATGTGGACGGCGAGCTGCAGGCGGATGCGGCAGTTTCCGCGGTGGTGGCCCGTTCCAAGGCGCCGGGCTCGAAGGTGGCGGGGCACGCCAACACGCTGGTCTTTCCCAACCTTTCGGCGGCTAACATCGGATACAAACTGGTGGAACGATTGGGCGGCGCCATGGCCATCGGACCGTTCCTGCAAGGGTTGGCCAAGCCGGCCAACGATCTTTCGCGCGGCTGCTCAGCGGAAGATATTTTCAACGTGGCGGTGGTGACGGCGCTCCAGTCGGAGAGGGGGTGATGCCATGCTCCCGTTCCCGCTGGTGTATTCCGAGCGGTACGACCTTCACATAGGCCAGCACGTTTTCCCCGCGCAGAAATACAGATGGCTGCGCGACCGGATGTTGCGCACGCGCTTCGCTACCCCGGAAGATCTGGTAGAGCCCTCGCCCGCTTCGGACGAAGACGTCCTGCGGGTGCACACACCCGAATGGGTGTCCGGATTGCGTCACGGAACGCTCAGCTACCACGAGATTCTGCGATTGGAGATTCCGTACTCGCAGCAGATGGTGGAGGCATTCCTGCTGGCCGCCGGGGGCACCACGCTGGCGGCGCGGCACGCGCTCTCCGGCGGCGTGGGGTTCAACATGGGCGGAGGATTCCACCACGCGTTCCCGGACCACGGCGAGGGTTTTTGCGCCATCAACGATATCGCCGTGGCGGTCCGTTGCCTGCAGCACGAGAAAGCCATCGAGCGGGCCATGGTGGTGGATTGCGACGTGCACCACGGCAATGGGACCGCGGCGATCTTCGCGGGCGATGCTTCGGTGTTCACTCTATCCATCCATCAGTACAACAATTACCCCGCCGAGAAACCGCCATCGAGCCTGGATATCCACTTGCCCGACGGCATCGCGGACGGCGAATATTTGTACCGGCTGGCGAACCCGTATCGCACTGCCCTGACTGCGTTCAAGCCGGAACTGGTGGTGTACGCGGCCGGCGCCGACCCCTACAAGGAAGATCAACTGGGCGAACTCGCGCTCACTTTCGACGGTTTAAAGGAGCGAGACCGGCTGGTGATCTGGACGGCGCTGGCGAATCATATACCGGTGGCGATCGTGCTGGCCGGCGGCTACGCGGAGAGCGTGGAGGACACCGTGACGATCCACGCCAACACCGCCGAGGTGGCCAAGGAAACGCTTTCCAAGGTGGGCTGGACGGGCCGCGTCTCGGCCTGAAATTGTTCTGTAAAATCAGACGAGTGTGGAGACGATAGGCAGTTCGAAGCGCCCTGCGGATCTGCGAAGGAGTGAATGGTCAGGGTGCGTGGCGTAAACATCGCCGCAACGTCGCTCGATCCGGTGGCGGCCTATGACCGGATTGCGGCGTCGTTCCCGCGGCTGTCGGAACAGCGCCGCGCTTATCTGGACGCGGTCGAACGGCTGGTCGTCTGCGCCATTCCGGCGCACAGCCATTCTCTGCTCGATATCGGCGCGGGCGATGGAAGCCGCGCGCGGCGGATTGCGCAAGCCGCCGGTCTGCAGGAAGTCGTGCTGCTCGAACCCAGCGTATCCATGCGCCAAAACTTTCCCGCGGGCGTGACGGCGTGGCCCGTGCGCGCCGAAGATCTGCATTTGCAACAGGGCCGGTTCGAGGTGATCGTCTGCCTATGGAACGTTCTCGGGCATATCTTCCCCGCGAACGCCAGAAGCGAAGTGCTGCGCCAATGCGCGCACCTGCTGGCGCCGGTCGGACGGATTTTCGTCGACGTCAATCACCGTTACAACGCCCGCCACTATGGGATATTGCCGACCGCATGGCGGTTGGTGCGCGACAGCGTGGCTCCGGGCGAGACCAATGGCGACGTCGTAGTGAGGTGGCAGGCGCAAGACGTCTCCACGGCGGGACACGTGTTTACGCACCGGGAGTTTGCGGGCTTGTGCCGCTCGGCAGGCGTCACTATCGAACGGAGGTTCGTTGTGGACTATGCCACCGGCGCGCTCCGCAGGTGGAGTTTCGAAGGGAACCTGCTCTATGTGCTGCGCGCGTGAAACGTGCGGCAGACGTCGGCGATCTGCTCGGCGGTGATGCGGGTGAAGAATGGCAGCGCCAGGGTTTGCGCGGAAGCCTTTCCCGTGACGCTGAAATCTTCTCCGGGATTCCGGTACTGTGCGAATAGAGGTTGCCGATGGAGTGGCGCAAAATACTTTCCGCTGCCGATTCCGCGTTCTTCGAGCGAGCGGGCGATCGCGTCGCGGTTCTCCACGCGCACCACGTATACGAACCAGGAGACCTTCCCGTTCTCGATGGATAGCGGCGGCAGCGTGACATTCGGGCATGCGCGCAACTCCGCGGCGTATAGGGCGGCCGCGCCTCGCCGCCGCTCGAGAATTTCGTCGACCCGCTGCATCTGCGCGAGGCCGAGCGCGCAGTTCATTTCGGAGATGCGAAAGTTGTACCCAAGCAGCGAGTGCCCGAGCCAACCATCGCCCGGCCTGCGCCCCTGGTTGCGCAAGGCGCGGATCGTTTCGGCCACGCGCGCATCGCGGGTGGTCACCATGCCGCCTTCCCCGGTGGTGATGGGCTTATTGGGATAGAACGCGAACACCCCGAGATCGGCCAGCCCGCCCACGCGCTGCCCGCGGTACTCCGCGCCGATAGCCTCGCACGCGTCTTCGATGACGCGCAGGCCGTGTTTCCGCGCGACGGCCAATACCGCCGCCATGTCGGCCGGGTATCCGAAAGTGTGCACAGCGAGGATGGCGCGGGTGCGCGGCGTAATGGCGTGCTCGACTTTTTCGGGATCGAGATTGAGCGAGCGCGCGTCCACATCCACGAATACCGGCGCCGCGCGCGCGTGCAGAATTGCGTTTGCAGCGGCGATAAAGGTGAACGATGGCAGAATCACTTCATCGTTTTCACCGATGCCCAGCGCCAGCAGGCCGAGATGCAGCCCGGCGGTTCCCGAGCTGAGCGCCACGGCGTGCGGTACGCCTACGTAGCGTGCGAAGCACTCTTCGAACTCCTCCAGCTTCGGTCCGAGACTGATGCGCGGCGTACGCAGCACCTCGACTACCGCCGCAATATCGGACTCCACGATGTCCGGCGCGGAAAGCGGAATCCTCATCGCGTCATTCTCATAATTTGATCAGCAACTCCTCTCCAAGAGGCACCGACGCGAGCACTGCGGCAATTCGCTCGGAGGCGTGGCCGTCGCCGTACGGGTTCTCCATGCCGGCGAGAGATGCACGGAACCCGGCATCGGTGGCGTTGGCGACGCACGCGAGAATGGATTCCACCGTGGCTTCGGCATCCAGCACATTGCGGCCGTGCTCGCGCCCCCGCTGGCGGATTCCCACATTTACCGCGGGAATCGCGAACGATGCCGCTTCCATGATTCCGCTGCTGGAGTTGCCCAACAGGAGATCGGCGCAGCGCAACAGGCTCCAGTACGTGATGGGATCGAGATTTACGAGCACCTGCCCGTTGCCGCGCCGGTCGAGGAACGCTTTCGCGCGGGCAATCAGCGCGCGGCTGCCGGCATCGGCGTTCGGATAACAGAATAGGAGCTGTCCGGAAACAGATTCGAGCGCCGCGAACAGCGCGTCCGCTTCGCGAATGGTATCGCGAGCGATTGTCGTGGGGTGGTAAGCCACGACGATAGCGGGATTCGAGACCGTGAAAGGCAGTTCCTCGCGGCTGAGCAACGCGCTGCGGCGCAAGTGGTCGAGCGAAGGCGCTCCGGCACGGTGCACGCGCCACTCCTCTTCACCCATCCCGATAACGCGGGCGCGCGCCTGTTCCGTGGACGTAAAATGCACGTGGCTCAATTTGGTAAGAGCGTTGCGGACGGCATCGTCGATAGCGCCTTCGCTCTTCTCGCCCCCTTCGATGTGTACCAACGGAATGCGGAGCGCGAGGGCGACGGATGCGGGCGCCAGCATCTCATAGCGGTCGGCGATCAGCAGCAGCAGGTCGGGACGCATTTGCCCCAGGCAGTCGGCGAGGCCGAGGGCCGCCACCCCGATGGTCTTGGCCATGCCCACATCGGTGTCCGAGCTGAGAAGGCACTCGATACGCGCATCGATGTGGAATCCCGCCTTCTCGATTTCGGCCGCGGTATGCCCGAATTCAGGCGACAGGTGCGGACCGATGGCGACGATCTTGAGATCGATGTCCGGGTGCGCGGCCAGCTCGCGGAGCGGCCAGTAGAGGTGGCTGAAATCGGCGCGCGAAGTGGTGACCGCAGCGATCTTGCGCTTCATTTGCATACCGCGGGCGAGTATTCGGGAACTAATGCGCTCACGGCCGAAAGCAGCGCGTCCAGCGTGCGGGCCGTCCGCAGCCGCTCGATGCACGCATCGATGTCCGCGGCCGTCAGCGTGGGAGTGCGGACGATGGAGAGCGGACCGCTGGTCCCCTCCTTTACTTCATCTGCCAGCAACAGGTCCTCCTCGAGTTTGTCGCCGGGACGCAGGCCAATAAATCGGATGGGCAGTTGGGTATCTCCCATCATGGATCGCGCCAGTTCCTCGATGCGTACCGGTGTTCCCAGATCGGGCAGGAGAATCCGCCCCGCGCAGTTCGCGGCCCCGCAGGCGAGAATGGCCTCTACCGCGCCGTCGAGCGTCATGAAATAACGCGTGGCCTCGCGGTCGGTGACGGTGACAGGCTCGCCAGCCGCAATCTGCTGCCGGAATATCGGGACCACGCTACCCGTCGAGCCGATGACGTTTCCCAGGCGCACCGCGTTCATGGGAAAATGCGCGCTCGCGAGCGAAACCACCGCCAATTCCGCAATCCGCTTGGACGCTCCCATGATGCTATGCGGCTTCACGGCTTTGTCGGTGGAAACCAGGGTCAGGCGCGCCGGGCCGTGGCGTAGAACCGCCTGAGCCAGCGTGTATGTTCCGATGGCGTTATTGTGCACGGCCGCTAACGGGTTCTGTTCGAGCAGCGGCACGTGTTTAAATGCCGCGGCGTGATACACGAAGCGCGGCCGGAAGCGGTCGAACAGGTCGTCGAGCAGCGCGCGATCGGTAACACTGCCCAAGACGGCTTCACCGGGGACGCACCGGCTGATTTCGAAAAGGTTCTGCTCGCAGGAATCGAGCAGGACGATGCGGCTGGGCGCGGCAGCAGCGATAGCTTTCACTAATGCCGACCCTATATAGCCGCCGGCGCCGGTCACCAGAACCGATTGGCCGGCCAGATCGGCTGTGAAACCATTGAGCTCTTGCAAATTACATTCTCACACGCCTCTCAGGCCCTTGCCGCGCCGGACAACTCCTCTTCAAACTGCGCGGCAAAATCGGCCAACGTCGTTTCACCGGCATCGATGGCCAGCGTCTTGCCGGCAAGCACTACGGCGACATCCGTAATGCCGAGGAACCCGAGAATCAGTTTCAAATAGGTGCTGGCGCCGTTGCACGATTCCAATTTCGCCCCGGTTGTGAAGTCGGCGCCCGACGCAAGAATGACCGTCGCCTTCTTGTCCCGCAATCGGCCTTCATATTGCGTGGTGACAGTGACGCCGACGCGAACGATTTGGTCGATGTATGCCTTCAAAGCGGCGGGAATGGAGAAATTGTACGTGGGCGTCCCGATCACGATATGATCGGCAGCCATGAGCTCGGCCGTCAATTCATCGGACCACTTGAGCGCCTCTTTCATTTCGGGGGACCGTTGCTCCGGAGGCGTGAAAGCGCCGCTGAGCCAGGACAGGTCGATGAAAGGCAGGCGCGTCTGTGCGAGGTCGCGCCTGATAATTCTGCCGCCGGGGTGCGCGTTCTTCCAGTGCTCGATAAATTTTGCGGTGAGCTTCCGGGAAACGGAATTCTCCAAGCGAGGGCTCACTTCAATCGCGAGAAGTGTGGACATACGAACCTCCTTCGGCGCCTCTAGACACAATATGCTGGCCGAGCTTTTCCAGCATCTGGCCCCACCCCCGTTCGAGTTCCGCTCCCGGGTGTTCTTGCGGGACGCGCTCATGCGTTAAAACGAGTTCACAATCGGTTCCGCGTTCATGCAGTTCGACCGTAACCATCGTTTCCTCATTGCCCGTTCGACTGGAGATCCAGGCGAACTTCAGCGTCGAGGGCCTGTCGAGCAGCCGAATCTCGCCGGTGTTTCACAAACGTTGCGTTGGGCGCGCTCATCACGATGCGGAAGCGCCCTCCCACGCGTGGTTCCAACGTCACTTCGGCGCTAGTCACCGGTCCGGGGCACATCCATCGACGCATTCCCTCCGGATCTAGCCACGCGTCGAATACTTCCTCGCGGGATGCCGGCAGAATCTTGCGTATCGTCACTGTCTGACCAGTCATTTGGTTCCTCGCTTTCGCTTATCGATCAGGTGTTTTTCGAGAGCATCCAACCGCTCGCTCCAGAATTTGGAGTAATAGCTCATCCATTTCATGGCGTCTTCGAGTGCGGCGGCATCGAGTTGACAGGAATGTTCGCGGCCCCTTACCTCGCGCCGTATCAAACCCGCGCTCTCCAGCCTTTTGACGTGTTTGGAAACTGCGTTCAGGCTCATTGCGTAAGGCTTGGCCAGCTCGGTTACGGTCAGCGGGCCGGACCGCAGCCGATCCAGAATGGACCGCCGCGTTGAATCCGCTACCGCGCCGAAAACCAGGTTCAGGGTCTCGGTTCGATCTTCTGTGCGGGTCATTTGGATACGTTCGACACCGTCACTATATTCAACCAATCGGTTGATTGTCAACCAAGCGGTTGAATATATTCTTTTCGAGTGCCATTTGGCATACTGAGGCGTGCGGTTGCGCGTGCTTTTGTGGGGCTGCTGGGTGGCGGGCGGGTTGCTGGCGGGCGATTCCTCCATCCTCATCGCGGATTTCGACGGCCCGAACCCGTTGGACGGCTGGACGGCCTCTAACGGCGCGTCGCTCACCCTCGGGCCGGGCCACAAGGGCCGCGGCGCGATGCTCGAATACCGGTTCGCAAGCGGCAGCGCGGCCGAGGTTCGTTGGACTCCCGCGAAGCCCATCGCGGTGAAGCACAGAGCGGCGCTCTCGCTGTGGATCCGGTCGGGCCCGGAGGTGAAGCTGGCCGCACTGGTGCGCGATAAGAGCGGACAAACGAGGCGATATCCATTCGACGCGATCACTCTCGAACATGCCGACGGCGGCTGGCGCGAGGTAGCGATTCCACTCGCCGCGGAATCCACGGGATATGGGGATGAGGACCACAACGGAGCGCCGGAAAGCCGCCTCGTCTCGCTCGCAATTCGCGTCGAGGCCCGCTATCCGCGGGCGCTGCGTGGCAGCCTGGCGTTCGATGACGTGCAACTGCTCGAATCGCCCGACCGGACGTTGTCGATGAGCGCGGACATGACGCTGGCGCCGGCGACCGCGGGCGCCGACCATCTCGCGCCCCGGTGGGGCGTCAACATTCACGGCGCCAGTGATGAAAACACGCTCGAATTGGCCCACGCCGCAGGATTCGACTTTGTGCGGGCCGACCTGCTATGGCGTGCGGTGGAAAGAAACGGGCAATTCCGCTTCTTTGGCGCAGACCGCCTGCTCGCCGCGCTTGAAGCGCGCGGCATGAGCGCACTGTGGATTCTGGATTACGGCCACCCGCAGCATGGCGGCGACGTGCCGCGTCTGCCGGAAGACGTGGCGGCGTTCGCGCGGTACGCGGAAGCCGCCGCCGCGCATTTTCGCGGACGGAATGTGCGATACGAAATCTGGAATGAGCCGAATATCGAGCGCTTCTGGCCGCCGCAACCCAACGCCGCGGAGTACGCCGCGCTCTTGCGAAGCGCCGTCGCGGCGATTCATCGTGCCGACCCAGCCGCGCGAGTGTGCGCCGGTGGGCTGGCGCGGATCGATCTGCCATTCCTCGATCAGATCGTCGCGGCAGGCGGGACGGCGGATGCCTTCGGCGTGCATCCGTACCGCAAAGCCGGTCCCGAAGGCCTGGCGGCGGAACTGCCGCTCGTCCGTCAACTCGCCGGCCCGAACGTGGAGGTCTGGGACACGGAATGGGGATACGCGTCCTACGATTATTTCTCGCAAAACTTGCGCGGCGACGGCCACAGCGTGCTGGGACGCAAGCGGCAAGCCGTGCTGGCGTGCCGTGAGGCGCTGACCGTGTGGGCGCTCGGATTGCCCGTGGCGGTCTGGTACGACCTGCGCGACGATGGCGACGATCCGCGGAATCCCGAGCATAACTACGGCCTGCTCGATCGCCAAAACGGCGACAAGCCGGCGATGGAAGCGCTCCGCACGCTGACGCACCTCGCGGCCCGCCGCACCTTCGCAGGAATGGTCCGCGATGTCCCCGATGGGGTTCACGCCATGCGCCTGGATGGCCCCGCGGACCGGATTTTCGTGGTGTGGAACGAGCAGCCCGACGCGCGGATTAGCGTGCGGCTCCCAACCGGCGGCTCGATCTCCGCCACCAATCTGTTCGGCGAGCCCTTGAAGGTGAAGAAAAACGAGATCCCGCTCGCAGAAACGGACGGCCCGATTTACCTGGAATTCACCGCCGCGCGGTAGCTTTCGGGCGGACCGAGGTAGCTCGGTTTCACTCCGAGATCGACGACGAGCTTCTCCACCACAATGCCGGGATCGACCATCCAGATCTTCAGCGTGTGGTAGCCGGGCTGAGCGAGAGTGAAGCTCGATTTCACGTAGCGCACGCTGTCCTTCACGGTTTCTTCCCAATCGCGCTGGGTATTGTGTTCGAGAGTGTCGATGATCTGCGGCGGTTGATCGTCGAAGGCCATGGCAAATCGCAAGCCGCGGCCGGGGACGAAGTTTTGGGTGGGCCCGAGGACGGCATTTACGTCGGCCTTCCCGGCGTGGAACAGATACATGCGGTATTCAAGCGAGGGCGACGCGGCGCCGGCCTCTTTGCTCGCGGCGTCCACCGGGAAGACGGACATCGCCGAAAGCGTGCGGCCGAAGTCGTCGATCTTCTCCCAACGGGCGCCGCCGGCGGCGTTGTTCTTCGAATAATGCTCGGCCTCGATGGAGACATACCCGTCGGACTCGACAAAACCGCGCAGCGTGGCGGGCGTGATTTCGCGCGGATTCGCGGCGGTGAGCTTTACCGTGACTTCCGAGCCCGCGCCGGCGATCCGCACGGAACCATCGGAAGACCCCGCGGGAGCTTTACTCCAATCCACGCTCACCCAAAGGCGCTGCTCCTTCTCGACCGTCCCCTTCATAGCGCTCAAAGTGATCCACGGCGCGCTGGCCGTCGCGGTGAAATCGAATGGCGCTTTGCCCTTGTTGAAGACATCGATGTAGCGGCGCTGCTTGTTGAATACGTCGAACCCTCCGGACTCAGCGTCTACACCCATGGCGGCCGCATCCGGGAGTTCGATTTCCTTCTCGGGCGGCATGGTGTTTTTCGGCGGCTCCTGCCAGTAGGTGTAGCCGATGTGGGTCTGGTCCATCATATGGTCCCACTTGCCGTTGAGCAGGGTGTGGTTGTAGTAGTTCGAGAGATCGATATCGGCCTGAAAAAGAGCCTTCACGCGCGCCGCTTCGTCATTCGCACTGGCGCGGCCCTGCGCGGCGTAGAGCTTGTTCCGGCCGGCCGCAATGTACAACTCCGCCACCTGCCCGTAAGCCTTCGCGGGATGCAGCACCAGCTCGAAGAACGCGTCGCGAGCCGCTGCGGGCAGCGCGGCCTGCACTTTTTCGGCTCGCGCGATGAGCGAATCGAAATCAGCCTCGACGCGCTCGGCTTCCCGATAATTCGTGAGGCTGAAGGTCTCCGGATCGAGCAATTCGGGCTTGCGCCGGCCGGCGTACTTCAGATACGTGGAGACCAGTTCGGCGATTTCGGAGGCAGGCTCCGCGCCGAACTCGCGCTCCGCCCACAGTCGCGTAAACTCGCCGAGCTTTTCCTTGGGCCAACGCCTGGGATCGCGAGCGAAGCTGAGGAAGAAATCGATGGGAAACTCCATCGGCTTCAAATCGCCCACATTGACGATCCAGATGCGGTCGGCGCCATAGTTCAGCGCGAGATTCATCTGCTCCCAGATCTTAGGGATGGGGTTGGTGTCGATCCACTTGTAGTTGCGCGGGCCGCCCACGTAATCGAAATGGTAGTAAATGCCCGCGCCGCCGGAGCGTTTGCGCTCTTCGGGCGTGGGCAGGCGGCGGATGTTGCCCCAGTTGTCGTCGCACCACAGCAGCGTCACGTCGTCGGGCACGCGCATGCCCTTTTCGTAGTATCCCTGCACCTCTTTATAGAGCGCCCAGAGCTGCGGCACTTTGGTGACATCGGGGTTGATCTGTTCGGCGATGATCTTGCGCTGGTCGGCCACGATCTGCTCCAGCAGCTTGACGTTGGCATCCATGGATGGGCCGGCCATGGGCATGTCGCCATCGCCGCGCATGCCGATCGTCACGATGCTCTCGTAGTCCTTATTGCGGTGCACGCCTTCCGTCCAGAAAGCTCTGAGCACGTCGGCGTTCTTGGAATAATCCCACGGCCCCTTGCCGTGCCGCGTCCATTCTTTTTGCGCGCGCAGCATGGGCTCATGGTGCGAGTTCCCCATGACGATGCCGAACTCGTCGGCCGTCTTGGCGTTCAACGGGTCGTCCTCATTGAAGGCGTTATTCCACATGGCGGGCCACAAGTAGTTGCCCTTGAGGCGCAGAATCAGCTCGAAGACCTTGGAGTAGAACTCGTGGTTCATGTTCACCACGTCGGGCGGTTTCGCAGGATTGTTCGTTACCGGCGCCATTCCGTACTTCTCACGCACCCAACCGCTCAGAGCGGGCGATTCGTCGTTCAGGAAAATGCCGCGGTATTTCACGGCGGGCTCGCCTTCCACATACCGGCCGGCCTTCACGAAGAGCGCGTCTTTGTGGACCACCGGCACATCGGCCCAGAAATACCAGGGCGAGACGCCGACCTGCTCGGAGACGTCGTAGATGCCGTAAATTGAACCACGCTTGTCGCTGCCGGCGATGACCAGCGCGGAAGCCACGCCGGGGAGCGGCTTCGCCACCACCTGGATGGCGAACGCCTCCCACTTGCCGGAGACGCCGGTCACGTCGATCTTCTTCTCGCGAATCAACCGGTCGACCAGCGCGCTCCGGCCGATGGTGCCGATGACGATAACGTTCGCGCCGAGGGTTCGGGCATCGTGGATGATCGCTGCGGTGACTCCGGTGACGCGTGCGATGTCGGCCGAGAGGTCGGCGCCAGCGCGCGCGACGCCGGGCCAGTCGGCGGAATCGACGTAGATGGCTGCGGCGGTTTTGGCCTCGACCATGGGAAACGCGCCGGAGGCCGGTTTATTGAGGATGTAGGAAGGCTGCCCAATGGCGCTCGCGGGTCGCGGGACCGCGAGGAGCAGGAGGCCCAGAACGAACGTGGTTGCGGCTTTCATGTTGACACCTGCCGGAGTCGGCTGCGAGATTTCGTTGTGGACTCAAACTATAGCTGGATTGGCGGGGGGAAAGCAAGCCGCGTAGCGTAGTGCACCGTTTCGGAAATACCGTCACGTATCCGACTCGATGTGCACATACCGCGCCCTGACGGACGCGGCTCTGTATGCGGCCTCTTTCTGAGCCGCGACCGTAAGGGAGCGGACCGGCAATAATACGATAGCGTATTTCTGAAACGACCGACTTAATACTCACTAACCGGGCGGCTGGAGCCGGAGGTTTACAAATTCAGCCCGTGAAAGGTTTCGTTCAAGGCTTTCTTGATTGCGGCTTCCTTGTCTTTTTTCTTCTTGATCAGCTCATTAACGTGTTCTAAGAGCTTTCTGCGGTCGCTTGGGTCATCTTTCCAAATGATCTTGAGGTCGTCGTCATGGAAACCAAGCGCTTTGAGTTTTTGTTCAATACTGGGCCGGGCAGAAGTCCAAGGCATGGAAAACCCTCCTTGGGTAAGAAGTCTATCATCGACTGGCATGCAACACAAGCTGCACCGAACTACATCTTTTCCAGAAACGCCTTCGTCCAGCGAATGCTCGCTTCCGCGTCCGCCAATTCCTGGGCGGCCGCGGCCTCGCCAGAAAGCCGCGGCGGAGCGTCGCGCGGCGTGCCTTTATCGGCCAGCGCCAGGAAGCGTGCGAATTCCCAGGCGGGCGTCTTGCGATAGGCGTCCCAGAACTTGGGATCGCGATAGTTGTAGAAGCGCGGACCCGTGACGATGATTTCGAGCGACAAGGCGCGGCCGGAACACTTCGCGGCATACTCGCGGATGTAATCCTCGATGCCGATATTGCCTTCGCCCATGCGGGTCCACGCCACCGCGATGCCCTGCGGCGTGTTCCACATGGCCGTGTCCCGAACGTGGCTGGTGAGCACGTAGGGCGCCAGCGTCTCCAGCGTGAGGTGCGGGTCTTCGATGGTCCACAGCGGGTTGCCCGAGTCGAGGCAAGAGCCGACGAAGTCTTTGCCCGCCTCTTCGATGAGCATCTTGACTTCGCGCGCCTGCATGTCGCCGGCGTGGTTCTCGATGGCCACTTTCAACCCCGCGTCCATGATGCGCGAGCGCACATTGTGCAGCACCCGGACGGTATTCTCGATGTGACCCTCGATGGGAATCGCGCCAGTGCGGTCGGCAGACGTTCCCAGCACGCACCGTACGATCCGCGATCCGACTATGCCCGCCGCGGCGGCCATGCGCGTCAGTTGCTCTTCGGCCGTCCCTTGCGACTTGTTGAAGATCGTCGAGGTGGGACAGATGGAGAGCATGCCGATCTCCACTTCGATTCCGAGCTTCCCGGCGTGCGCACGGACTTCCTTGAGATTCTGTTCTTCCAAGCTGCCCAGGAAGCGGATCTCGCTGAAATGAACCACCCGGATGCCCCATTTCGAGGCGAAATCGAGATATTGGAAGGGCGTCCACCCCTGCGAGCGAAGGCTGAACAGATCCAGGCCGAACTTGACCTTACCGCCCTCGCCGGCCGCGCCCGCCGCCCGGCCGGCGAGGGCCACGGCACTTGCGGCCAACAGCGCCCGGCGCGTCATACAGTGTGCACCTCGGGGTGAACCCACGGCTGGCGATACGGCCGGCGCAACAAGCGGTTGGCCTCTTCATCGCCAATGACCGAACCCTTCTGCGCGTCCCAGGCCAGAGTCCGCCCCAATTTCATGGAGAGATTCGCCAAGATGCAGCACGACGTGGAAATGTAGCCCTCCTCGATATCGGCGACGGGTTTGCCTCGCGATGCCATGTTCGCCAGCAGATCTTTCATGTGACCGCGAATGGCTGGAGCCACATGCCGCTCGAGCCGAGCCTCCGTGCGGTCCTCGGGATATTGATCCAATTCGTAGGTAACATCTTTGTGAATCGCCTGGCCGCCGCGGTCGGTCGGAATGAAATCGTAGCTCATCACGCCGGCCTTGAGCGTGCCCTTTTCGCCGTACAGCGTGGCGCCCCATGGATAGTTCGGGTCCACCGAAGGGCCGAAGCGGCGATGCTGCCAGACGATGGTGAGGTTCTCGTACTCGAACATGGCGGTCTGGGTATCGGGGATGTTGGACTTGCCGCCGGTGAGAACACGCAATCCGCCGAAAGAAGAGATGCGCTTCGGCCAGCCCAGTCCCATGAACCACCGCACCATGTCGAGCATATGGATTCCCATGTCCCCGATGGTGCCGTTGCCGAACTCCATGAACTGGCGCCAATTGCGCTGGATATCGGGGCTGTAGGGCATCATCGGCGCCGGCCCGAGCCAGAAATCCCAATCCAGCGTATCGGGCACGGACGCCGGTAGCGCGGCAGTGGCCCGGCCGCCTCCATAGGAATAGATCTCCACGTGTCCGATAGTGCCGAGCTTTCCCTCCTGGACCAGCGTGCGCGCCTCGATGAGGTGCGGGGTGCTGCGGCGCTGCGTGCCCACCTGCACCACGCGCTTGTATTTGCGCACCGCGGCGAGCATCGCCTGGCCTTCCACCACGTCCACGCTGATGGGCTTTTGCAGGTACAGGTCGGCGCCCGCTTTGACGGCCTCTATCATGGGCAGTGCATGCCAGTGATCCGGCGTGGCGATCTCCACCAGGTCGAGGTCTTTTTCTTTGAGCATCTCGCGGTAGTCGGTAAACATCCGCGGCTTCTTCTTGGATGCCTGGCGCGCGGCCACCATCTCCGCGCAGTCGGCCATCATTTTCCGGTCGACGTCACACAGCGACACGATTTCGACCGGCGCCACCTGCACCAGTCGGAAGATATCGGACTTGCCGTACCATCCGCACCCGATGAGTCCCACGCGCTTGGGGGGCACGTCTGCGGCCTCGGCGGCGTACCGGCGCGCGGCCGACAGCGCAAGCGCGGCCATACTCCCTTGCATAAATTGACGACGGTTCATAACGCGTTCTCCAGCGCTGGCGTTCAGTTTATCCCCCTTTGACCCGGAAAGTGAAACCGGGGAGAATATGCGTGCCATTCAAAAGGAGACTGTATGCGAAAAGTATTGGCCATTCTATGGGCGACGACAATTGCCGTTCTGTGGACCGCTGCGATCCACGCTCAGGCGCCCGGACCCAGGAAGCACTTGCTCGTGATCGGCATGACCCGAGGCTATCATCACGGCTCCACATCCAACGCGCTGGCCACTTTCTGGAAACTCGGCAAGGGGTCCGCGGTCTGGGACACCGAGATCAAGACCGACATGGAGTGGATCACCAAGAAGCCGCCCTCGAGCGAAGCTCACAACCTGGACTTCTTCGACGCCGTGGCCTTCGTGAATACCACCGGCAATTGGAATCTCAACGATGAGCAGAAGCATGCCCTGCTCTCCTTCGTGCATGACGACGGCAAGGGACTGGTGCTGGCGCATGCCGCCCTCGACGCAAACTACGACTGGCCGGAGTATGCGGAAATGACCGGCGGATGGTTCCAGGCGCACCCCTGGGGAACTTTCGATGCTCCGGTGATCGTGGAAGACCCCACTTTCCCCGCCATGCGCCACTTCCCGCCGCGCCTCTACATTTACGACGAGATGTATTCGCCGAAGAACTGGTCGCGCGACAAGGTGAACGTACTGATGCGCCTGGACGAGACGCAGCTCAACTACACCAACCCGCCATATGGGGCCCCGCGCCCCGATAAGGATCAGGCTATCGCATGGTCGAAGATGTACGGCAAGGGGCGCGTGTTCTATTGCAGTCTGGGCCACACTAAGGAGGCCTGGGAGGATCCCGACGTACAGAAAATGTATCTCGAGGCGGTGAAGTGGGCGATGAAGCGGACGGAGGGAAGCACGGCGTCGCACGCGAAAGTGAAGTGAACAACTGCCGGCTAAGGCCTGCCACAGCCAGGCATGCATTCAGGTTCACAATCAGACCGGATTTCTGGCCTGATTGTGCGAACCTGGAAGCGTAACATGATCAAGGTCAACATTCAGGAAGCCAAGACCCACCTCTCGCGTTATCTCCATCTCGTCGAGGCAGGCGAGGTGGTCGTCGTGTGCCGCCACAACCAGCCTGTGGCCGAGCTCCGCGCCATCCAGACCGCGTCCGTTTCTCCACCCCGCGTTGCCGGATTGTTAAAGGGCTTGGTTCATTGGGAGCCCAATGCGTTTGCTCCCTTGACCGAACAGGAACTTGCGGAGTTTGACGGTGGACAGGTTTTCCCCCACGCACGTCCGGCGTGAAGCCGCTACCCGACACATGCGCTTTTCTATGGTTTCAGGCGGATTCGCCCCAGCTTTCGCCGATTGCACGCGCCCATATCCTGGACTCGGCAAACGAGGTTTACCTCAGCGCGGTTTCGGCCTGGGAAATTGCCCGCAAGTACGCACAGGGGGGAATTTCTTTGCCATCGCATCCCTCGACGCTGATCCCGGCAGTTCGCGAAAAATCGAGAATCGCGAGCCTTCCCCTCACGGAAGCTGACGCACTGGCAGCGGAAAAGCTCCAAATGTTCCACAAGGATCCTTCGACCGCATGCTGATCGCCCAGGCGCTGATGGGGGGACTTGCGATCGTCACGCCGGACCCGGCCTTCGAGCCATATCCAGTGCGCGTAATCTGGTGACGGCTCGCGCTTACTGAATCAGCCGCAGTCCGCGCGGAGCAGTTCCGATTTCTAGAATGCGGCAAAATCGGCGCCCGCTATGAAGTCGGCGATGTGGTCCGCCGCCTCGACGAAATCCGTGAGATAGAGGCTCTCATGCCGCGTACAGGAGCCGCGCCTCCGCCTGCACGGAGGCCCGGATGATCGGTTTCAGCCCATTCTTCGATACCAGGTCCACCTTCCGTCCGAGCAAACGCGAGAGATCCAGCATCAAACCCGCATAGTCCACGAGATCGATGCCGGCATCCGGCAGAAACTCGACAAGCATGTCGATGTCGCTGTCAGGCCGCATCTCTCCGCGCGCGGCCGACCCGAAAAACGAGAGTTCCCGGACGCTGTACCGCGGGCAAAGATCCGTCAAGCTGGTTTCTTCGACCTGGGTGTCACCGACTTGAAGCGTGTTGGCCATGCTGCTCTCCTCTATCATGCCCGACTCCTGTCGGGGGCACTCGCAACAGTTTGGGAGGTGGTTGGGTCGCAGCCGTCCTAGCCGTTCGATTGGGGTTGACTATACGGTACGGATTCGACAGGGGTCGTTCTGGATTGGCTCCCCAGTCTGGATACGTTTCGAACTTTTGTAGCCTAAAACGCGGTCCGCTCGAACCGCTCCAAGTGCTCTCTGACCAAGGGCATGCGAACAAAGCTGGCACGACCGTCCAGACTGGGCGCCCAGCACGGACGAGTCCTCGAAATCCAATTGTCGGGAAGCGAGGGCGTTTTCAAGGCCGACCTGATCGCGGCGCCGTTTTGCGGGAATCGTATAGACTGAATGCAGGAAGGCGCATGAGCAAGGAATTCGTTGAACGACGGGATGACAGCTTCTACCTTATCGGAAGTCGTGTGCCCTTAGCCCACATCGTGCGAGAATTTCAGCGCGGGGAGTCCGCCGAGGCCATTCGGTCGCATTATCCAGCCCTGAGCCTGGAGCAGGTTTATGGGGCGATCACCTTCTATCTCGGAAGTAAGGAAGATGTGGAAAGGGACATTGCGGAACGCGAGCGCGAAGAGGATGCTTTCACCTCTGCCAATCCGGCGCATCCCGAAGTCAAGATGAAGTTTGAGCGCATGCGGCAGCGAACCGTGTCGCGGCGAAGCTGACGGATGATCCGCTTCCTGGCGGATGCCAGTCTCCACGATGCGATCGTCACCGGGTGTCTCCGCCGTGAGCCGGCAATAGATTTTCTTTCGGCGCATGAGTGGGGAATCCGATGGATCGTGAACGCCATTCCGGGATGAAGCCGAACACGATTCCGGGATGATTCCGAACGGAGTTCCGGGCTGATGGTGAACGCGGTTCCGGCGCGATGCCGAACACTTTTCGC
>Ga0326727_10005124_pt1 | contig 37981 bp, 32 predicted proteins | sample MB2enrmetagenome_FD_207643 | JGI IMG/M metagenome (GOLD analysis project Ga0326727, IMG submission 207643) | Lab enriched peat soil microbial communities from McLean, Ithaca, NY, United States - MB29MY | ecosystem: Environmental > Terrestrial > Soil > Wetlands > Peat | place: USA: New York... | reverse complement strand
CTGGAGCCAATCTCTCCAGCCGCTCGCGGATGATCCCAGCCGACGTCCGTGGATGAGCTGTGGGTGTACTTGTATGGTTAAGTATGATGATAGACATGAAACAATACTTGACAAAGTGAGTAAACTAGAGCATTATAAAAATGGATCAAGGGTGCCTCAGGTCTTCGAGACCGCGAGCGGTACCCTGAATCACTCCCTTGGCCAAGAAACCAGGGTGCGCCCCATGTTTGTTCGCAAAGTAACCACACCTCTGAAGCCCGACAGCATCTCAAAATTCAGCCTCGTGATGGAACAAGAAATCATACCCATGCTCCGCAAGCAAGACGGATTCCAGGACGAACTCACCTTCTTTGCCCCCAGCCAGGACGCTGTCACCTCCATTAGTCTTTGGGACAAGGCATCGGACGCCGAATCCTACAACCAGAGAACCTTTACAGATGTTCTGAAAATGCTCGCAGCGCTCATCGAAGGAACTCCCAAGGTCGACACGTACGAGGTTCTGAATTCTACCTATCACAAGATCGCCGTCGCCGTTGCCGCTTAACTGCTGCATCCAGTTTCGTAAGAGGGGCAAGCCCAGTCTGCCTGAGTGTTCACAAATCGACGGGGCAAAGAGGAATGTATGTATCTACTTGCATGGATTTTCATCGGGGTGCTGGTTGGCTGGGGAGCAGGAAGAATCCTCCAGGGTAATGGCTATGGTCCGATCATGGACATGGCCATGGGAACCGGAGGCGCCGTCGCCGGGGGATTGCTGATGCACGCCGCGGGCTTCGGCGGCGTCGCTGGAACGATTGTTACAACCTTTGTTGCCGTGATTTGCGCTGCGCTTCTAACGGTCCTATTTGGCGTCGCGAACGGGCGCAGGATTTACGCCCGCCAACGCACCTAGCCGCGGCCCACTTCCGCCAGACCACGAGAAAAGGAGAGCATAACGAACCGCATGAAGCTGCCCAAAACAATTCCGCAAGCAAAAGACCCGGCAGTTGTCGACGTGCTCTACGCGCACACGGAGATTGCCTTTTCCGCCCCCGAAGAAATAGTTAGCCTCGATCCAGCGCCTGCCCCGCCCATTGTCGAAGAAAAAGTTGTTCCGCTATGGCCAATCCATCCACGGCCCATACTGCCGAGCAGGATTGCCATCATCGGGAATTACCTGCCCCGGCGCTGCGGCATCGCCACGTTTACAACGGATTTGTGTGACGCCATCCACGCGGAATATGAGCCCACTGAGCTGCTGGCCCTACCCGTCAACGATACGGAAGAAGGTTACAGCTACCCCGCGCGGATTCGCTTCGAGCTTTCCCAGGATGAGCTGGCTTCGTATCGCCAGGCCGCGGATTTCCTCAATTTCAGCAACATTGATCTGGTTTGCGTGCAGCACGAATATGGAATTTTCGGCGGGCCAGCGGGCGCGCACATTCTGGAACTCCTGCGCCGTCTTCAGATGCCGATCGTTACTACCCTCCATACGGTGCTCCGCGAGCCCAATTTCGATCAGCGCATCGTCATGGAGGAAATTGCCGCGCTATCGGACCGCCTTATCGTGATGAGCCGCCAGTCGGCGGAAATCCTGCAGGAAGTGTTCCATGTCCCAATCTCCAAGATTGATCTGATCCCGCATGGCATTCCGGATCTGGCGTTCACGGACCCGAGTTTCTACAAGGATGCTTTTGGAACCGAGGGAAAAGAAGTTTTGCTCACGTTTGGATTGCTCTCTCCGAACAAGGGCATCGAAAACGTCATCAAGGCGCTGCCGGCTATTCTGTCGAAGCACAACAATGTCGTGTACATGATTTCCGGTGTCACCCATCCGCATGTCCTCCGGCATGAGGGCGACAAATACAGGCTGTACCTGCAAAAGCTCGCGACGGATCTCGGCGTGGAAGCTAACGTAATTTTCCGCAATCGTTTCGTGAGTCCGCAGGAATTGGTCGAGGTGATCGGCGCCGCGGACATTTACATCACGCCTTACAAAGACAAGGGGCAAGTTGTTTCCGGGACGCTCGCGTATGCATTGAGCGCCGGAAAGGCGATCATCTCCACGCCGTATTTGCATGCCACGGAATTGCTGGACGATGGGCGCGGCGTGCTTGTTCCGTTCGATGATCCTCAAGCCATTGCCGCGAAAACAATAGAACTGCTGGACAATGGCACGGCGCGCCACGCCATGCGGAAACGCGCCTACCTGTATACACGAGACATGGTCTGGAACCGCGTCGCCCAGCAGTACATGGGCAGCTTCGAGCGTGTTTACAACGAACGATTGCGCAATCCCCGTGCCACCTTTTCCGCCCAGAACACCGAAAAGGTTCTCGACCGCCTGCCCGCGGTAAAACTCGATCACTTACACCGGATGACAGACCACACGGGAATCATCGAGCACGCCGTCTTTGTCGTCCCAAATTACCCGGAAGGTTACACAACCGATGACAACGCACGCGCGCTGATCGTCGCCATTCTCCTGGAAGAATTTGCCGGCATCACTCCAACCGCCACCCTCGATCTTGCCTCCCGCTATCTCGCTTTTTTGTGGCTGGCTTTCGATCCCGCAACCAAAAGGTTCCGAAATTGCCTGAGCTATGAACGCCAGTGGCAAGAGGCGGAAGGCTCCGAAGACAGCCACGGGCGCGCCTTGTGGGGCTTAGGCACCGTGCTTGGCCGCACCAAGGATGCCGGGCTCCGAGGCGCCGCCGGGCGTTTGTTTGAGTTGGCCGTACCCGCCGCAGTCGAGTTCAAGAGTCCCCGGGCTTGCGCCTTCGCCTTGCTCGGCCTGCTGGAATATCTTGAATCGTTCCCCGGCGACCGCGCTGCGCTAAATGCTGCGGACGCGCTCGCCAATCGCTTGCTTGATTCCTACCGCGCCCACTGTTCTGCCGACTGGAAATGGTTTGAGAATGTGCTCTCGTACTCAAACGCACGCCTCCCGCAGGCGCTCATACGAGCGGGAAGGCGCGGCGCCAACGAGGCTATGGTTTCCGCCGGTCTGGAAGCGCTAGAATGGCTGGCGACGGTTCAGCGTTGCGAAATAAAAGGTCATTTCGTTCCCATCGGGTCCCACGGCTTCTACTCGAAGAAAACGGAAAAAGCCCGCTTCGACCAGCAACCCGTGGAAGCCGGCGCCGCCGTTTCCGCTTTCCTGCAAGCCTATCGCGCCACAGGGAAGGGCCGCTGGCGCAAAGACGCGTGGACCGCTTTCAATTGGTTTCTCGGCGACAACGATTTGCAGGTGGCCCTCTACGATCCCACCACGGGTGGGTGCCGCGACGGCCTGCATCCCGACCGCGCCAACGAAAATCAGGGCGCGGAATCGACACTGTCCTTCCTGATGGCACTTCTGGAAATGCGGAAGCTGGAGGAAGCGGATACAACCGATAATAAGCCCTGACCAACGGGCAATCCTTTTTTGTCGGGCCTGTTCCGCTGAAGCCGATTAGTGATCGCTGTCAAATTGTCCTTGAGAGAGATGATGATCCAAAACGAGGTACTGTTTCGCCGCTACGCTGCCAACCCCATCCTGACTGCAAAGGATTGGCCCTACTCGATCAACACCGTCTTCAATTCTGGCGCTACACTCTTGCCGGACGGCTCCACTCTTCTGCTTTGCCGCGTGGAAGATCGCCGCGGCCACTCGCACTTGTGCGCAGCGCGCTCGGTAAACGGCGTCGATCAATGGCACGTCGATGAAAAGCCCACGCTCCTGCCCGAACCGGAGCAGTTTCCCGAAGAATTGTGGGGCATTGAAGATCCCCGCATCACCCACATGCCGGAACTCGAGCAATATGCTGTCGCCTATACCTCCTATTCCCGCGGTGGCCCGGGCGTATCTCTCGCGCTGACGAAAGACTTCCATGCCTACGAAAAACTCGGCGTCATCATGCCACCCGACGATAAAGATGCCGCCCTCCTGCCCAGAAGAATCAACGGACGCTGGGCCTTGATTCATCGGCCCATGACACCTCTCGGAGCGCACATCTGGATTTCCTACTCGCCCGACTTGCGGCATTGGGGAACTCACAAGCTCATGCTTGAAGCGCGACGAGGTGCGTGGTGGGATGCAAACAAAATAGGCATGTCACCGCCGCCCATCGAAACCCCGCGAGGCTGGTTGATGATTTATCACGGCGTCCGAAGGACTCCATCCAGCTCCATCTATCGGCTTGGCCTGGCTCTTTTTGATTTGGAACAGCCCGAAAAATGTTTGGTGCGTGGCGATTCCTGGATGTTCACCCCAGAGGCGGACTACGAACGACATGGAGATGTTCAAGACGTGGTCTTCCCTTGTGGCTATACCGTGGCAAAGGATGGAGACACCATCAATCTTTACTATGGCGCCGCGGATTCAAGCATCGCCCTGGCACACGGCAGCATACGCGCTCTGTTGACTTGGTTGGATGCGAATGGCCACTCAGAACAAGGTCACGACCGGCGTCACAGGCACAGCTAATCTCTGTATTGGTGGTGCTGCTCCCTTGGAAACATGGGCTTCTAGGCAAGGCTCGTCGTAGTGCGGGTGGAGAATAGCCTTCTCGTCGGGTTCAACCCGCTTCATTGCCTTCTCCGTTGCTTTCACCCGTTTGCCTTTGACACCGTCTCGTTTACTGTTTTTCGCAGAGAAGAACGATCGGGAGAATAGTGAAAATACCGCACAGGAAGAAAGTCAGTTAGTTCAGTAAGTCAGTGGTCGGGGCGCCCGGATTTGAACCGGGGGCCTCCTGCGCCCAAGGCAGGCGCGCTACCAGGCTGCGCTACGCCCCGACAATGACTGCTTTAATCATTCTAAAGCACTTCCCAACTTTACTCCTAATCCGAGGCGTCATTTTTGGCCTCACTGTGCCAAAACTGTGCCAAATACTTTTACTGGATCGTGGCCGTGCCAGCATCCAGCGGCATCTCATTGGCTTGGCGGTTCATTTTCTCTAAGGCCTCTCGCTTCATCTGCAATTTCATCTGCGAATACTTCTTGAAGACCTTTGCATCGCCCTGTCGAAGGAGTTGTGTAACCCATTCGTCGGCGACGCCGCCTGCACTGAGCCTCGTCGCATAGGTGGAGCGCAGGTCATAGATTCTAAAGTAGGGAACTCCTGCGCGTTTCAGTGTCTTCCGCCATGCAGTCTTGAGATTCTTATGGTGGCCGGACGGATTTTTGTCACTTGGGAACAAGAAGGGCCCGATCCCCGAGATCAGCATCTGGCTCTTGAAGGCTTCGATCGCCAGAGGCGTCAGGGGAATTTCAGCGATACCGTTCGGAGTCTTGGAGTCGGGTATCCAGACGGTGGCATTCACAAAGTCCACTTGGTCCTTCCTCATGGGTGTGAGTTCCTTGTACACCCTGAGTCCCGTCTCCGTGATGATCTGAACGATATTCCGAAGATGTGGCGGAGCCTGTGATTCAATGCGGCGTTGCTCTGACCAGGTAACGTAATGAGGCCGAAAGAGGCCCCTCACCGCCACTGGGAATTCAACGCCCCAACAGGGATTGGCTTGCAGGAGCTTCTTGCGCACCGCTACGTTCAGCATTCGCCTGAGAACCCTCAGCTCCTGATGAACCGTAGTTGGCTTGAGCACTCCCATTTGCCTGTAGCCGAGCGCGGTTTTGACTCGAACCGTTTTTCGAAGGCGATCACGAAGGTACAGCTCGATATCATCCGCCGTGATTTCCACCAGTTTCCTCGGACCGAAAGCACCCTTGATGTGCTTTGCGACTCTTAGATTTACCTGGTGGGTCTTCTCTGCTCGCACCGGCGGTTTCGAATAGTTTTCCAAGAAGAAATCCGCCCATTGCTCCAGACTCAACTTTTCGCCTTTCCGTACCACATCCAGAACATTGCTATCTCTGGCCTGAAGCCGTTCCCGCAATAGTTGTTGAGCTTCCTGCCAGTCTTGGGTGAAGGTGGATTCCCTTCGTCGGGCGCCGCTCCTATCGCGATAGCGAATCCACCAGAACGGCGTCTCCTTTCTTCGATATACAACACCATCGTATTTTCGTGACCTAGGCATTCTCCATCTCCTGTTTGAAGGAAGCGCGGAATGTTTCAAGATCCGATTTGAGAAACCGGATATTGCGACCCATTACGCGGAGATGGGGAATCTGCTTACGCTCAACCCAAAGATACACAGATTGGGGACTGACGCCAAGATACTTTGCCGCTTCTCTGACAGTCAGTGGATATTCTTCTGGGTGAAGAACGACGCTTTCGTTGGGATCGAGGAGCAGGCGTTGATTCATGGTAGACCGCCCCGCTCTTCATTCGGTTTATGTGTCGACGTAATACAAATGCCCCAGTCCGGGGCCTCGCCGGTACTCTTGAGGTCGAATTGGCCCATTGAGACACCTCTGAACAGGGTTCGCAAGGCAGGAGCGATAGCAGATTGTCTCTCGTGTTCACGTCCAGCGATTGTGGGACTGCAGGTATCTCTCCTTTCTTTACCTGTGGCTCGTTTTCTCCCTTCGGAGAAGGATGATCTGAACAGTTCTCCAGATGACGACATCCGTTGGACTGATATCTTGTCTCTCAGATGACATGGTAAGTCTACTCTGGACTCGTATAGCGACTGGCTTGCTGAAGGGCGCGGGGCATGCTGTCTTGGGGACGCTGTGTTCTCGCGCGCACCGAATTGGGTTGGACGGGACTTCATGTTTGTTAGACAGCCTTTGCAAGAACGTCTCCCTTAGCTTTTTCATTGTTGTGGTGGTTTGTATGTTGGTCTGTCCACCGTCTGAAGTCATCATCCTTGCGGAACAGCAGTTTCAGGGCTTCGGTGATCACGTAAGACGGTGAAGCATCGATGAACTCCGCATAGAGCTCCAGCTGAGTCTTAACCGATTCTTCTACTCGGGCTTGGATGGTGACGGCCTTTGGTAGTTTTGGTGGTGATTTCAGAATCGACAACGGTTTCTCCTTTCTATCTCATACAAAATGTCAGACATCATGTCTGACAAAACTTTGGCCGGCGCAGTTACCGCGCAGTTCACCGACGCGAAGTGCGTAAGAGCGCGGGAGCGACCCCAAGAAACCTTTGGGCGGATCCTCCCCCAAAAAGTGGGGCGCTCCCGGCGGATTTGCCCTTTTTTGCGCGGTGACTTTCGCAGAGGCGATGGTTGGCAAACGCTTCAGAATGAATTTCGTGGGCCGAGCATTAGGTGAAGAAGTGACAGTTCTGAAAGTGCAGAGGGTAATTCTTACTGCCTTCACCTTATTCACCCTTTTCCTATACATGTTTCGTCTAAGAACTCGGCGACACACGCGGGCAAAACATCGGAAGGAATCTCCTCGTGGGCTGGAGCGACCCCGGCGATCACTTTGGCCACGGAACCGTGTGCAAAAGTGGGGTCGCTCCAGCCCAACACGGTGTTTTGCCCGCGTCCAAATTGATCGTCGCGCCATGCGCAACCTCTTGTTCTTTAGGCATTTGCTCGATCGCCAAAGTGACCGCGAGGGTGACGCATATGGTGATCTTCGTATTTCATGCACACTTCACCTTCCCGCGTTGCAAGTAGTGATCGAGGCTCATTGAAATAGCCATGCCCCACATCAGTAAGAGGCCTCGAAAATGAAAAAGCGCAATAACAATGGTAGCCGCCTAACCTACAAGAAACCGTAGCGAGCCGCTTCATCGTAAAAGTTCGCCGGCGTCCTCTGCTTACTAGGGAACATCCAGTCGGAAAAAAGTGAGAAAAAACTTTAATCCCTCAGGGATCCCGGGTTGCCAGGGAAATCCCGGCCACGGCCCCCTACTTATTAAAGGAACATCGAGAAGGGAAAAAGTAAGAAAAAATCTTAATCCCCCGGAAAACTCCAAGCTGGCAGAGAATTCCCGATCACGGCCCTCTACTTATGTAAGGAACATCCAGAAGTCGAAAACGGAGAAAAAATCTTGGTACTAGTACATTTTTCTGAAAGTTGGCCGGAGGATGCGCCCACAGATGCGGAGGAGAGAACAGGAGACTAAATCCGGTAGTTCGCATCGTTCCGAGTCTTGAAAACTCCATGAACGAAGCGCATTGATGACCGTTTCAATGCCAGGGGCCGCCGGGCTTCCAGGTCTTCGTGAACGAATGTCCTTCTTGAACGGTGCGGACCGGAAGAGCGAGAAAGTTTCGGATGTCTTCCATCACCGTCTTGAATTCAGCTTTCTCAACGTAGGACTTGTTCTTCGCGCAAAACGCGGTCCACTGCTGTTTCTTGTTTACGTCGTCATAAAACACGGACGTGAAAGCGACGGGCAGACCTCCCATCGGAAGGTTAGTTCCACGTTTTTGAAAGGTGTTTTGAATCGCCTTGGCGAGAGTTTTTCCTTCGAACGCGAACGTTCGAGACAGGATCTGCAGGTCGTAGAAGTCCTTCATGCGGGTATTGGCGATTCCGAGCTTCACAATTGCTTGGAGTTTTTCGGCAACGACCGTTTCTTTCGGATAGGCCAGCAGATGCGGGCCAGGGAATTCCAGGAGCGTGGGATAGCCGGTCTCGGAAGGTGCGGGTGTGACGACGTCTCCGAAGCCGATGTCAATCTGAATGGGAATCTTTGCGCGTTCGAGATACGCAACGAAGGTCACCCGGACGCCTTCGTAGTCGGCATCCTCGGATATGCGTCCCGCTTCGACAGTCTCGGCATCGAAGCGCAGGCCGTCCTCATCGACTTCCAAAACACAGAGTTCCCGAAAAATATGGGCGAAGCGCTCCGGGGCATTGTCACCGCGAGCGAGGAAATCAGCATCCCGTGTCGGACGATAGCGTTGTTTCGTCCACAGCTCGAAGAGCAGCGCGCCTTTCAGAATGAAAACGTCGCGGTGACCGGAGCGGCTCAGCCGGTAGAGAATGCGCTCGATCCCGTACTTGACAAGGATCAATCCGAAATCCACGTTGCGCTCGCGCGCTAGGTTCGCGAGCTTCTGGCGGACGGAAGCGGGGAGGTTCTTTGGGGCCGGTTTGGTCAACTAGAGTGACTCCAGATACGGGCGCATGACGTTGGCGACGCGGCAGACTTTGGCGGCGGCAGCGAGCTCGTCAATCGAGGCTTTCTTCTGCTGGCGGCATTCCTTGAGGGCTTCGATGGCGACATCGAGGCCGACCTTGCTGCGAAACTTGAAGCAGTCGGCCACCGTCTTTGCCGGGGAAAACACGCGAAGAGTTGCGCCAGAAATAGAATATTCTTTCATTCCAAAGTGAAGGGCAGGCCCGGACATGCGCACGATGCGAACGGGGGGAGAGGAAACTTTGGGAGCCCAGGCTTTGTGACCGATCGCCATCCAGACCTCGTGGGGATACTGCGTTGTGAAATTGTGAAACCGCAGCGCGGAGAGCAGGCAGAAAATTCCCTTGGGGATTTGGTAAGCCACTTCGATGAGGGAGGTGTTCTCGGTTCCAGAGAAATCCCGAGAGGAATAGAGACCGCGGCCGACCTTTTCTAGGTCCCCCCGGCGAGCCAGCCGTGGGAGATATGTTCGGGGAATGCCGAGTTCCCTGGCATCTTTGGCCCTTACGATCTGGCGTTTTGAGGCCAGCGCGCGGAGCTTTTCGGCTTTTGACTTTTGCATGATGCCCTCAGGAACAGTGTACCAAATCCTCGGCAGATGTAAATAAGTGCCTAGAGTATGTAACATAGGGTCTCTCGTGAACGGAAGGAGGGATCGGCAGGGCGTTTGCGTCATTCATCTCAACACAAAATAGGGTCAGCGCACCTACCTGCCATGCAGGTGCGCTCTCTACAACGGTCCAGGGAACCGTTGTCCTTGAAAAGCACGAATCGTCGCCTGGGAACCAAAACCCTTGGACTCTGAGGCAATTACATGATTTGGGTAGAGCATTCGGCTTGGCCCGTGTGCGAACGCATGCGAAATGAAACCCGGCGGTCCGCAAGTTACGGAAACTAAGGGCCCTTTTTCGTAACTTATCCAATTTCAACAACCGCTGTCACAGAAACGTAACAGTCGTTTCGGACTCAGGAGCCGCAGGATCGTTCTTGTTGGTCGCGGAGGCAGACATTTCCGGCAGAGAGAGTGGAACGTAGGAAGTGCAGCCTTCGGTTGGAGTCGTCGTCAATCCGGTCCAGGGGTGTCACTCAGCGTGATTTGCCCATCTGGTAGGCGAGCACGATCTGTGTGACGACGTATTGATAGTGGGCGTCAGTGTCTTGCAACTCGGCGTCGGTTTCCTGCAATTCCGCCTGGCTGAATTCCACGATTGAGCTCAATCCGAGTTTGTATCGCGCGCCCGCAAGTTCCAGCGCCAAGGCGGCTTGTTCGCGGAGTTGCTTCGTCACCGACAAGCGTTCGTAGGCCTTTTGAGTATCGAGCCAGCTATTGCGCACGTCCCGGGCCACATTGTCCTGCAAATCCTGCAGCTTTTTGCGCCGCAACTCCGTTTCCAGGTCGGCGCTTTTGGCGCGAGCGTTGAATAGAAACCCGTTGAACACGGGAATGTTAATGTTCACACCCACGGCGCCATACCAGTTGGAAATATGATCATCGCGAACCGGCGCTGAACCGACAACGCCATTGGCGCTTACCGTCGGCCACCACAAATCGTGCTCTGCCTTGCCAAATTTGCTCGCGGCCGTCACATCGTTCTGCATCGCCCTCACTTCCGGGCGCTGATTCAACGCCTCCTGAATCAGCGGAGCAGGATCAGCCGCAGGCGTCTCCACTTGGGTTGGGGGCTCCACGGCGGCGAAATCCTGGCGGTCCGGAAACGCCAGAATAGCCGAGAGTGTGGAGAGTGATGCCTCATAGTTGTTCTGCGATTCCAGCAGCAAGAGTTTTGCCCGCGCAAGATCCACCTTGCTGAAGCTCAGGTCGATGTCTGATCTCAACTTCGCATCCGTCAACGCCTGAATCTGATCCACCAGGTCCTGCCGGGCCTTGACTGTTTCCTCCGCCACTTGGAGCAGTGCTTTCGTCTCCAGCGTGTTGTAAAACGCTTCGTCCACGGCCAGGACGATTTGCTGTTGCGTGGCGATGGCGTTCTCGTCCTGCGCCTTTGCTGCAAAAACCGAACCCGAAACCAGGTTCTGCGTCCTTCCGAAATCGGTGATCAACTGACTTACCGAAGCCCCGGCCGCCGCTCTCGGATAGACCGTCGGATTTGTCAGGTATCCTGCGGAAATCCGGGTGCCTGGATCCGAATCCACGGCCGTCACACTTAGATTCGCTTGTGGCAGCATCGCCGACCGTGCCTCGCGTACGAATTCCCGCGCCTCCAGTGCTTGCAGCCTTCCGACCGTGATTTGCGGATTGTTCTTGATGGCGATTGCTTCCGCTTCTTGCAACGTCAGTGGCCGGCCGCTCGTGGCGGTTGGTCTCGCCGCAGGCCCCATTGGGGAATTGGGCGGAGGAGTGGGCGCCTGCTGGGCGTTTGCGCCCGGCGACAGTGCCAGTGTCCCCAGCAGCGCCAGGGTCGTCACCATGGTCCGTCTCACGACGCGACCTCCGTGACCGTTGTCTGCTTTCTTCCGTGAATCACCAGGTAGACGGCAGGCACGAGAAATACCGTCACCACAACCGAGACTCCCAGTCCTCCGATTACCGCTCGTGCCAGCGGTGCATACTGTTCGCTGCCTTCTTCGATTCCCAAGGCCATCGGTAGCAAACCCAACAAAGTCGCCAGCGAAGTCATCAGAATCGGTCGCAACCGCACCTTACACGCTTCCACTACAGCCTCCTTCATACCCATGCCTCGCGCGTGCAATATTCCCGAAAACTCGACGATTAAAATGCTGTTAGACACCACAATTCCTGTCATCATGATCACCCCCATCAGCGACATGATGTTCAACGTTGTGTGGGTCATCCAAAGGAACACGACGACTCCCGCAAGCCCTGGAGGTATGGCCGTCAAAATGATAAACGGGTCGATGAACGACCGGAATTGCGCCATCAGGATCAGGTACACCAAAATCACCGAAAGGATTAGTCCGATTCCGAAGCGGAAGAACGACTCATGCATGCCGACCACCGCGCCTTGCACGCGCACGAGCGCGTTTTTTGGTAGCTTCAGTTCTTTCAATACTTGGTTTACCTCCGAACTCACTCCACTCAGGTCCTCACTGTTGGGCATCACGTAGACGTCGATTACGCGGCGAATCTGGTAATGGTCCGCTTCGGTCGGTGTGTTGATCGGCTCGATCTTGGCCACCGATTGCAGCGGCGTATACGACGCGGAAGTGGCGGCGCGCAGCGGGATGTTGCGAAAATCCGACATGGTCATCGAGCCGATTTTTTCGTTGAAATACTGCACCGTCAGCATGTAGTTGTTTCCGCTTTTCGGATCGATCCAGTAGCTGGGGGCGATCATGCCGTCGGAAGTCAGCGCCGTGATCACGTTGTCCACCACGTTTTTCGGGCTCAATCCGAGCAAGCTGGCTTGTTTGCGGTCGATATTCAGTTCCAGCCCGGGATAATCGATATCCTGGGGGATCAGCACGTCGCTGACACGCTTCGACCCTTTCAGTTGTAGGGCTATACCCCTTGCGATCCCATATCCTTCGTCCAGATCGTTATCGCTCACCTGAATGTCCAGCGGTGCCGGCAAACCCTGATTTACCACCGAATCCACCAGCCCGCCGGCTTGCAGGTAGGTGCTTAATTGCGGCAAGTCGCTGGCCAGCTTTTGGCGTACCCGCTCCATATACTCGTACGATCCCACCTTGTGTTCTTCCGCCAGGTTCACCTGCACAAACGCCGTGTGCATGGCTGAGTTCGTTGTGTAAATCGCTGAAAGATCGGGCGTAATCCCGATGTTGGAAACGATCATCTGCAGTTCGTTCTTCGGTATTACCGAGCGGATGTCTTCCTCCACCCGCGCGATGTATTTGTCGGTAACTTCCAGGCGCGTCCCCGAAGGCGCCTTGACATTGATCACGAATTGCCCGGGATCAGTTCGCGGAAAATACGCTCGTCCCACGAACGGGAAGATTCCCCCGATCAGCAGCACTATGCCTCCCAGAATGTACAGAGCCGTCCGGCCGGGTCTCTGCAGCGCTCGTGTCACATGCTTCTCGTAGAAACTCAGCATTCGTTGGAATAGTTCGTTGAATTTGTGCACAACCTTCGCCAGCGTTCCCTCCCGTTTTTCGTGGCCTTCTTCGCCATGCACATCCAAACGGATGAAGCGCGCGCAGTACAGCGGCACTACGGTCATCGCAAAGATGTACGAGGCGAAAATGGAGAGCACCACGCCGAGGGCCAGGTCTGTGAACAGGTACTTGCTTACTCCGTAGAAAAAGGTTACCGGAAAAAAGACAATCGACGTCGTCGAGGTCGCCGCCAGCACCGCGAGCGCTACTTCCATTCCACCCTTTTCCGCGGCCTCACGCGGCGCCACGCCCTGTTCCATGAAGCGGAAGATGTTCTCGAGCACGACCACGGAGTCGTCAATCAACCGCGAAAAGGCCAGTGCCAGTCCGCCCAGCAACATCGTGTTGATTGACCCGCCCATTCCATTCATCACCAGAAGACAGGTGAGCGCTGACAGCGGGATGGACAACAGCACCGCAAAGGTCGCCCGAGGGCTTCCCAAAAACAGCAGGATCATCAGCCCGGTTAACGCCAGGCCGATTCCGCCCTCTTTCAACAGGTTCTTCAGCGCCGTTTTCACAAAGATCGACTGGTCAAACACCACTGCAGTCCTCAGCGCATCTGGAACGTCCACCAGATCTTTTGTAGCTGCTTTAATCCCGTTGACGATGGCAATCGTGTTGCTGTCCCCGCCCTGCTTTAGAATCGGAATGTATACGGATTTTTGTCCGTCAATCCTTACGATGTTGGTCTGAATGGCGCCGGCGTCCTCCGCCTTACCCACATCGGCAACCAACACCGACCCCAACCCCACGCTCTTCAGCGGTATTTGGTTGATCTCCTCGGCCTTGGGCACCTGGCTGTTCGCGTAAATGTTGTAGTCCCGATTTCCGATGCGCACGTCTCCAGCCGGCAAGATCAAATTCGAGTTATTGATGGCATTTACCACATCCATCAAACTCAGTTGGTGCGCTTCCAGCTTCATCGGATCCACGAACACCTGGATTTGCCGGTACGTTCCGCCAAAGGGTTGCGGCACCGAAGCTCCCGGCACATTCGCCACCTGATTTCTCACCTGGAACTGTGCCAGATCCTTCAGTTGCGTTTCGCTCAGTCCTTGACCCTTCAGCGTGAGCAAGCACACGGGCAAACTGGAGGCATCGAACTTCAATACCACTGGCGGCAAGGTTCCGGGCGGAAGCCTGCGCAAGTCCGCCATGGCCAGATTGGCGATGTTACTCAACGCCGCGTTCGAATCCGTTCCAGGCTGAAAATAGATCTTGATCAGGCTGACACCCGTTAACGAGCGCGATTCGATGTGGTCGATGTTGCTTCCCAGAGTGAAGAACCGCTCAAACGTATTGGTGATGTCCGCTTCAATCTGTTGCGGCGGCATGCCCGCGTAGAATGTGGCCACCACAACGACGGGAATGTTGATTTCCGGGAAAAGGTCCACGGGCATACGCACCACGGTCGTCACGCCCACCACCGCAACCACCAGGCAGACCATGATGATGAAATAGGGATAGGCCAGGGCAAACTTTGGCATTAGTTACCTCCCTCGGCGCTAGGCCCGCCGGTAGGAATCTCTCTGTGCTGCATCTTCGTCACAACGCCACTCCCGTAGCTCGTTCTTTCTCGTGAATCACCAGGTACACCGCTGGCACCAGAAACACCGTCAGCACCACTGAAGCGCCCAGTCCCCCGATCATCGCGCGCGCCAGCGGTGCATATTGTTCGCTGCCCGCCTCTATCCCCAGCGCCATCGGCAACAGCGCCAGCAGCGTTGCCAGTGAGGTCATCAGTATCGGCCGCAACCGCACTTTGCACGCTTCGACGACCGCTTGTTTCAATTCCATTCCGCGCTGGTGCAATATCCCCGAAAACTCGACGATCAGGATGCTGTTGGACACCACAATCCCCGTCATCATGATCACGCCCATCAGCGACATGATGTTCAGCGTCGTATGCGTCATCCACAAGAACACCAACGCGCCCGCAAGCCCGGGTGGGATCGCCGTCAGAATAATGAAGGGATCGATGAACGACCGGAATTGCGCCATCAGAACCAGGTACACCAAAATGACGGAAAGGAGCAGGCCAACTCCGAAGCGAGCGAACGATTGGTTCATGCCCACGACCGCTCCCTGCACGCGTACTCGCGCGTTCTTGGGCAACGTCAACCTCTTCAGCATTTGTTCAACTTCGCTGTTTACCCCGCTCAGGTCCTCGCTTTTCGGCATCACAAAAACATCGGTCACCCGGCGGATCTGGTAGTGGTCCACTTCCGTGGGCGTGTTGATCGGTTCGATCCTGGCCACCGATTGCAGCGGCGTATACGCCCCGGAATTGGCCGCCCGCAGCGGAATGTTGCGGAAGTCTGACATGCTCATCGTGCCTAACTTTTCGTTGAAATACTGCACCGTCAGCATGTAGTTGTTTCCGCTCTTCGGATCGATCCAGTAGCTGGGAGCGATCATGCCGTCGGAAGTCAGTGCCGTGATCACGTTATCCACCACATCCTTCGGCGTCAGTCCAAGCAGGCTGGCTTGTTCGCGGTCGATATCCAACTCCAATCCCGGATAGTCGATATCCTGCGGAATCAGCACATCGCTCACACGCTTGGAGCCTTTCAATTGCAGCGCGAGGTTTCGCGCAATTCCGTATCCCTCGGCCATGTCGTTATCGCTTACCTGAATATCCAATGGAGCAGGCAGCCCCTGATTGACGACCGAATCCACCAGCCCGCCTGCTTGCAGGTACGTGCTTAATTGCGGCAGATCGTCTGCCAGTTTTCGCCGCACTCGCTCCATGTACTCATAGCTCCCGACGCGGTGTCCCTCCTTCAGGTTCACCTGCACAAACGCGGTGTGCATCGCGGAATTGCTCGTATAAATCGCGGAAATGTCGGGGGTGATGCCGATGTTGGATACAATCATCTGCAGTTCATTCTTCGGTATCACCGAGCGAATATCCGCCTCCACCCGCGCGATGTATTTGTCGGTTACTTCCAGCCGTGTCCCGGTTGGCGCCTTGATGTTGATCACGAACTGCCCCGGATCGGTCCGCGGAAAATAGGCACGGCCTGCAAACGGGAAAACCAACGCTACGGCCAGCACGATACCGCCCAGAATGTACGCCGCCGTTCGTCCGGGTTTTTCGAGGGAGCGCGTCACATGCTTCTCGTAATAGGCCAGCAGCTTTTGGAATATCCCGTTGAATTGCTGAACTACCTTCGAGAGGACTCCTCTTGATTTCTTTTGGCCCTCTTCGTGGTGTGCATCCAGCCGGATGAACTGCGCGCAATACAATGGCACCACCGTCAGCGCAAAGATGTATGAGGCAAAGATCGATAGCACTACCCCCAGCGCCAGGTCCGTAAACAGGTATCGGCTTACTCCGTAAAATAGCGTCACTGGGAAGAACACAATCGACGTCGTGCAGGTCGCTGCCAGCACCGCAAGCGCGATCTCCGTCCCGCCTTGCTCCGCCGCCTCCCGCGGGGTCGCTCCCTGCTCCATGAACCGGAAAATGTTCTCCAGCACCACCACCGAATTGTCAATCAACCGCGAAAAGGCCAGCGCCAAGCCACCCAGCAGCATGGTATTGATCGACCCGCCCATCCCGTTGACCACCAGAAAACAGGCCAGCGCCGAAAGAGGAATCGAGAGCAGCACGGCAAACGTCGCTCGCGGGCTTCCCAGGAACAGCAAGATCATCACTCCTGTCAGAACCAGCCCGATGCTGCCTTCCTTCAACAGATTCTTAAGCGCCGTCTTCACGAAAATGGACTGGTCAAACACCACCGCTGTTTTCAAAACGTCGGGAACATCCACAAGATGCTTCGTGGCTGCCCGCACGCCATTCACAATCGCTATGGTGTTGCTGCCTCCCCCCCCCTGTTTCAGGACCGGGATGTACACGGATTTTTGGCCGTCGATTCGCACAATGTTGGTCTGGATCGCGCCGGAATCCTCTGCTTTGCCCACGTCAGCTACAAGTACGGTGCCGAGACCCACGGTCTTCAGGGGAATCTGATTGGCGTCAACCGGTTCCGGCACCTGGCTATTTGCGTAGATGTTGTAATCCCGATTCCCGATTCGCACATCGCCCGCTGGTAGAATCAAGTTTGAGTCGTTAACGGCATTCACCACATCCATCAGGCTCAGCTGATACGCCTCCAGCTTCACCGGGTCCACGTACACCTGGATCTGCCGGTAGGTGCCTCCAAACGGCTGCGGCACCGAGGCGCCTTTTACATTGGCCACCTGATTCCGCACTTGAAACTGCGCTAGGTCCTTCAGTTGTGTTTCGTTCAGCCCTTCTCCCTTTAAGGTGATCAGACAAACGGGCAGGCTCGAAGCGTCAAACTTCAACACTACCGGAGGTAGCGTCCCGGGCGGCAATCGTCGCAGGTCCGCCATCGCCAGATTAGCGATGTTGCTCAGTGCTGCGTTTGCATTCGTTCCCGGCTTGAAATAGACCTTGATCAGACTCACACCCGTTAACGAGCGCGATTCGATGTGGTCGATGTTGCTTCCCAGCGTGAAAAATCGCTCGAAGGTGTTCGTAATGTCTGCTTCGATTTGCTGCGGTGGCATGCCAGAATAAAAAGTCGCAACTACTACCACCGGAATGTTGACCTGCGGGAACAAATCCACGGGCATGCGTACCACTGTCGCTACGCCTACGACGGCCACCACCAGGCACAGCATGATGATGAAATAGGGATACGCGAGGGCAAACTTTGGCATTACCTGGCTCCTGCCGCCCCTGGTTGCCCAACATCAATTTCCTTGGGAGTTACCTTCATGCCCGCGCGAAATTCGTTGCGGCTCCCGACCACCACGGGCTCGCCTTCGCTGAGCCCGGAAAGCACCTCGATGCGCGTGCTTCCCTGCAGCCCCAGGTGCACTTTGCGCTCCTCGAGCACGTTTTGGGAGTTAACCACGAGGACCGTGCCTCCAGGGCCATTCATCTCCACCGCCTCCAGAGGCACCGTGAGCATCTGTTTTTTTTCCGCCTGTGTCAGCGTCGCCTCCACGTACATTCCTGGCAGCAACTGTCCGTCGGTATTCTGAAAGTCGATCTCCGTATGCATCGTCCTCGTCTGTTCGTCCAATGCGTCCGCGAAACGCGCCACCTTCCCGACGTAATCCTGATTCAGTGCTTGCACGTGCACCTTAATCGGGTCGCCCAATCTGATTCCGCCTGCAATGGATTCGGGAATCGGCAGCACCAGCCGTAACACCGAAATCTGCGCAAGCCGCACCACTGGCTCGGATTGCGTGCTCGAAGACGTCCCCGCCGCAATCAGCGAGCCGGTATCCGCGTACCTGACCGTCACAACCCCGGCAAATGGGGCCGTGATCCTTGTGTAGTCGGACAAGGCCGTATATTGCGTTTGAGTTGCCTGCGCCACTTCCAGTGCCTGCTGTGCCGCGTCCAACGCCGCCTGGGCGCTCGCCACCTGTGCTTCTCCTCCGAGATCCTTTGCTTGGGCGTCGTCAACATCCTGCTGCGCCACCAGTCCCGGTCTTTGCTGCGCCGCCTGGCTCAGACGGTCGTACATGGCGTGTGCCGCGGCGTACGAGGACTTGGCCCGTGTTAAATCACCTTGTGCGCGGCGAATCTCCTCTCTCGAACGCCGCACCGCGGCATCCGCCCCGGCCAATTCGGCCGCGAGTTCAGGCACTTCCAAAATCGCCAGCGTTTGCCCTTCCTTTACATGAGACCCGACGTCGACATAGATCGTTTTGATGTAGCCAGCCACCTTCGCATGGAGATCCACGTCTTGAAATGGCTTGAAGGCGCCGGCGAGTGTCAGTGGGATTCCCAGACTATGTTGCTCCGCACGCACGACGGCAGCTTCGGGTCCAGCAGGAACCGCAACCCCGCGGCTGCGATCATCGGCCTCGGTCCGCGAACGGCCAAGCCACCGCCATCCCGCCGCCAACGCCAGAACCAAGACAATCCCTAGAATGATTTTTGTTTTTCGTGTCATGCGTGTTCCTTAGTTCTCCGAGGAGTCATCTGCCCGCTTGGTTCTCTTGCTTACCGAAAAAGCCCGATCCGCCCGAGCGTTACTATGCCTTCACCAACCTACCTGGCCTACGATTTGTCGGGAATAAACCGGGAGCAGCCACGCCGGGGCGGCGGACGGAACCACAAATTCAAGGAAAAATCAGGCGTGACAACACGATCCCGCGTGGGATCGATTGCCAGTTGAAACTCCTGGCCGCCTGAGGTCGCAATGATCTCAAATGTAGCAAGGCAATAACTTCTAACAATGCAATCTTTCACGCCCAGTCCCCGATTCCGAACAATATCACGTCTAGCGGTGGCCGCCTCCCCCGCCTCCATGGAATCCACCACCGCCGCCGCCGTGAAATCCGCCGCCGCCAAATCCACCGCCGTGGAATCCGCCACTATGGAATCCCCCCCCATGAAACCCGCTGGCGCGCATGGCACCTGATCTGGTCCGCCCAGCAATAGAGCTAAGTCCATACCGCGGTCCGTAATGAACGCCCCGCCCGTAGTTCGCCGGCAGGCCATAGTGGCCCCCCGCTGCAAAGGTTTGGTATGCCGTATTGAAATGGTGGTAGTAATGTCCGCCGCCATAAAACGGCGCGGCATATGCATACCAGGGAGAATAAAAGCCCCACCCGAACGGACTGCAGAAGATTCCGTCACCCGGAATAAAAGTGAACGCATCAAACCACGGATCCCAATACCAACCGTCGCCATACCATCCGAACCCACCATACGAGTAGGTTGGTGCATAGTCGGCGTTGGCTTCAGCAAGGTACGAGGATCGTAGGCTGGTCCAGCGATACAGATCCTCCGCTTCCAGCTCCTTCTTGTCGTATTTCTGAGCCTTGATGGTCTTGTCCGATCCCAGATCAACCATGTGGCCGCTCTTGATCTTCACGTTTCTGCCGCCGTCCTCCAGCATCGCCTCGCCGTCCAGTACACGAACTACGCGCAGATTCTCGTTGAAGTCGTACAACCCCACCTTCAGCAATTCCGTCGTTCGGCCATCTTCTTGGATCCGCAAGTCATTTTCCGGGTGAATTTCCGCCACCTCGACTAGGGCTTCTCCCTCGTCAAGGGACACTCGCGTGTTCGTCAGACCAGACGCGATCATCGTTGCTGAACTTTGCTCTCCCAATCGAAAGAAGGCCCCAGGAGTCAGCAGAATTTCGGCCTTGCCATTTTCTGTGGAAAGTGTTTCTCCAGGATCCACTTCCACCGTCCCGACGGACCTCGCATCCAGCGATTTCGTACCCACGAATGCTTGCCCCTCCACGTAATTCAAAGTACCCGGTCGTCCCGCGGGATGGTTATCGGCTCGAAGCGGAGTTGCAAGCACCGATATGCCCGCCAAAACTGTTGTCGCTAGCAAATGTGTAGTTTTCATGGCGCGCTCCTCTCCGGACTGCGCTGCCTTCTCTTTACAGACATCTAGATAACAGCAATCGCCGTGCCGATCCGCACGACACAATCCCGCCACCATAACTGCTTGTGTCTTCCTGGGCTTAGAAGCAGGGCAAACGGAAGAATAATGAAGTCTCGCCATTTCCGTGCAGGATTGGCACCCGGAGTGTAAAGAAAGCGAACAGAAAATGTGAAAGAAGGCATTCATTGGTCGAAGCATGTCAGGGGTAGAAACCAGCTAGGACAAAACTGTCAAAGGGCTATCTTCCGAAGCGATAAATCACTCCGATATTTGCCTGCCCTTGTTCCGCCTTGTTGGCTACAGTTGTTGGACCGCAGCCATAAAAAGGATCGCAATACTCGCCTTGGCCTGTGGTGGTATGGGAGGGAGACCAGCGCACCTCTGCACGAAGGCCCCAATGCCGGTTGAAGTAATACTTCGCGCCGCCTCCAATATTGAAAGCGAAGCGGTTACTGAAACCCAAGACGGACTGGCCATTCACAGGCGGAACGCCGAAGTGTGAGAAGCCCAGTCCGGCGACTACAAAGGGCTCGATTTTTGTTTTGGGCAGATGGAATTGATAGAGGACATCAAACTGGTACATATCCAGATTCATGTTGGAGACGGGCGCGAAAGTGTTGTCGGTCGGGTTGTGCGAGCTCAATGATGTGGGTTGGCGGTTCCACATGAACTCGCCCTCGAAATTTTGCCAGAAAGTGACACCGGCCATGACGCCATAGTCCACGCTGCTCTTTATTCGAAGATAGTCGACATTCGGATTGCCCTGCTGGCTGAGGTCGATATTGCCTCCAAAGCGGGTTCCAACGAAGGGTGTGACTTCAAACTGTCTGCCTTCCTCTTGAGCCCATACTGCAGACGCTGGCCATAGGACCACCAGGAGCAGCACGAGTGCTTTCCACCGGGACATGTCGCCTCCATTTCGAAGTCAATTGTGGTGAGGCTGTCAGGCACGCGTACTTCTCTGAAAAACGCGCTCCGCGCACCGTGCAATCCTCAGCGCCGTACCAGAAGCAAGCTCAATGCCAGGGATGAAGCGCATTGCGAGTCGAATAAACCCTTACAGGTCAGGCGGATGAGCGGCTCATAAAACTGAGCATTAGAACTCCGACTAGGGCTGTGATGAAGGGGAACACTGACTGTAAAAAAAGCGAACACCGACGGATCAGATTATCGGAATAATAAAGACCGGCCACGCGACTGGGGGCTGATACACGCGCGTTTTATTGTGTCTGTCTGTGTTCTTAGAGGATTTTGGCGCCGAATTTCTCGCCACGAAGTACTTCCACATCGCTAAGGAAGGCGATCATCGCGTAATTGTCGAAGTAGTGCTTCGCGATATGATCCAGAATGCGCTGGGCCACTTCAGGGGTAGCGATGACCTCTATCTTCACGTTCGCGGGTTCCGCGTGCCTCGGTCGCACACCCCTTGCCCCTTCCCCATGGACGCTGTAGTCGGTGTAACCCGTGGCACCAAGATCCCGGATTTCTTTCACGATCCGGTACCTGACGGTGTCATCGCCGATGATTGTCACCTGCTTCATAGGAACTGGCTTCATCACTTGGTCCTCCCTCTACTCTTCGATTTTGTGCTCCTCTATCTTGTTGTAGAGCAGTCGGCGATTAATCTGCAGACGGTTTGCGGCATCGGACTTGTTGCCGCCGGACTCCCGGATTGCCTTGAGGATCAGCCGTTTTTCTAGCTCGGCGATGGACGTATGAAAGGGAAGGGCGAGCAGATCGACTTCTAGTTGCCGTGCGTCTTCATTGCCACTAAAAGTAGGTCTTGCCGGAAAATGCTCCGGCATGATAACTCGCCCGCGAGCCATGAGAACCGCCCGTTCGACCATGTTTTCCAATTCTCGGACATTTCCGGGGTAGAAGTAGTTTTGCAGTATCAGAATCGCTTCATCCGAGAAGCCCACTGCGCCGAAGCCATTCTTCTCGCTGTACTGCCGAAGAAAGTGTTCCGCTAAAGGAACGATGTCCGAACGCCGCTCGCGCAGAGGAGGGATCTGAATGCGAACAACATTCAACCGATAATATAAATCCTCACGAAAGACCTTTTCGCGAACGGAGGCTTCCAGATCGCGGTTCGTCGCCGCAAGCACTCGAAAATTACCCTGGATTGTTTCCGTACCGCCCACTCTTTCAAAAGTGCGTTCCTGCAAAACACGGAGCAGTTTGGATTGCAGGTTTGGTGAGAGCTCGCCAATTTCATCGAGGAAGATGGTGCCCCCCTCGGCCATCTCGAAGCGGCCCACTTTGCGGCCAAGCGCCCCAGTAAACGCTCCCCGCTCGTGACCAAATAACTCTGTCTCTAGCAAATTGTCCGGCAGGGCAGCGCAGTTGACGACAACAAAGGGCTTATCCTTGCGCTGGCTGTAGCTATGGATGGCTTCCGCAACGAGCTCTTTCCCGGTTCCTGATTCACCGCAGATCAAAACTGTCGAGTCCGTCTCCGCGACTTTCCCGATCATGATGAACACATCCAGCATCGGACCACTCGCGCCGATCAGCCGGCCCGCTCCGGAGACATAGCCTTGGCCAGTTTGGGAATGCAAGCGAATCACTTCGCGATTTAACGCGGAATGATCCAGCGTGCGCTCCGCAGTCAGGACAATCTCGTCCAAGTCAAAGGGCTTTGTAACAAAATCATAAGCGCCCAGACGGACTGCCTCTATCGCGCTGTGGCTTGAACCGTACGCGGTTACCACAATCACAGGCACGCATGCCAAACTGGGCTGGTTGCGCAGATGTTGCAGGAATTCCTCTCCCCCCATTATGGGCATCTTCCAGTCACTAAAAATAAGATCAGGTGTGGTCGTGCGAAGGAGTTCAACGGCAGAAGCGCCATCGTCGGCCTCCAAAATGGAGTAGCCGCGCGCGCGCAGAATCTCCGCTAATGTCTTGCGGAGATTTGCTTCGTCATCAACAATGAGAATGGTGGCCGGCATCTGGAAGATTCTTTAGAGTCCGTATCCCCGATCAAGTAAAAGATTGCGGAATTGTAATTCTCACACTCGTGCCGCGGCCTGCTTCGCTGGCAATCTTGATATCGCCCCCATGAGCGCGAACGAGTTCGTGGGATATGGACAAGCCGAGTCCAGTCCCGGAAGGCTTCGTTGTAAAAAATGGATCAAAAACGCGACCAACGACGGTTGAATCCATCCCCTTGCCAGTGTCTTGAAACTCGACACTGACCCCTGCGGCTTTTTCATCCTTCTCTGTATGAGACGCCAAAATCACCGAAAGCGTTCCGCCATGTTCCGTCATAGCATCGAGAGCATTCTGGATAATGTTATCGAACACTTGAGCCATGCGATCTTTGTCCAGAAGAGTCAAAAACTTCCGATTGGGAAGATTGGTCATCAACTCGACCTGGTTTCGCAAAGCCAACTCCTCAAAAGATCGTATGCGCTCTTGCACCAGGCCCCTCAAATCAACTGGTTCGAGTTGGAGTTGTATGGGCCTCGCAAAGTTGAGCAGGTGGTTGACAATGCCATTGAGCCGCTCAATCTCCTCCAACGCGATAATACAGGACTCTTTCACCTTGGTGTCCGCCGCATCTCGACGGCACATTTGAATCCGTAAACGAATCGTTGCTAATGGATTGCGGACTTCATGGGCCACGCCAGCGACCAGACGCCCGAGGCTCGCAAGGCGCTCTGCGTGAAGTAGCTGCGCTTCGATCTGTTTCTCGTGGTCGAGCTTCTCCTTTAAAGTCAATCCCAACCGGTTGATGGCCAGGACGATATGCTGAATCTCTGCAGGCTCATTCGTTGTTTCGATGTGCGAAGAGAGGTTGCCCTCGAGAGTCTGCAGCCCATTCTCAATCTTCCGGACACCGCCCTGAAGGTTGCGAATCACCAGCAGCGTCAGTAGAACACTTGCCAGAGCTGCAGCAGCTAGGCCCGCAGTAATCAAGTAGGCCCTGAATCGATTCGTTCCTGGAAGGTCGGAGAGGCGCTTGCTGGACCACGCGCTGCCAGCGACGGAATATCCTTCACGGATCGGCACGGCACTGATGAGCAGAATCCCCTTAGGGTTCACGATGACTCTCTCGGAGCTTTGTCGCGAGGTCGCGGCAGTTCGAGCGATCTCGAGAACGGCCTGGGGTTCTGCCTGAGGGAAATCGCTGTTTCCTGCACCTCCCTGGGAGAGTTCGCCGGTTGGATAGAAATTCCCAACAAGCGTGTCATCGGCTGACGAATAGAAACCTCCACCCACTCCTTCCAAATTCTGCAAGACAAGGCGGCTCGTAAGAGCCAGGACCTCTCGTGAAGAACCCACGTTGGGGCTGGCCAATGGGGGTTGCTGATTGTTGCGGCGAGCGGAATCTGCCCGGTCTTCATACTCTTGCGCGAGATTTCGCGCAGTGTCTGCCAGGCGCTTTTCCTCGCCGCTCAAAATGGCGGATTTCGTATAGCGCAGAGTTGCGAAAATGGCGAGCAAGACCGCGAGGGACAGAACGGCGACCAGTGTGCCAAGTAGACTCACTTGCCACCGAAAGCTCAATCTTGATAGTGAGAGTTTGGAAGGCAGGGGCCCACCTCTCTTCCCGTCTCCTAAAACGGTATGATAGCAATTTTCCAAGAGCACGGGAGGATCGTCGATTTCGGCGCCGATCTGAGTCTCAATTTGTCTTGGCTCCTGTGTGGCCATCGCTCAGGTATGTACTGGATGGCTGACATACCATTTCCGGCAGACATGCTCTGCAGAGTGAGCTCCCGCGAGAGCTGCCTGGGCAAATTCTGCCGCGTCTTCCAGGATGGCGTATCTGTACGTGTGCTGGGCTTGTTTGTAAAAAGCGTCTCCCCAAGAAGCAATTTTGCGAACCTGCGCACGGTCCTCTGAGGGAAGAGTTCCATTCTCCAATACCCAATGAATTCTTGAAAGAACAGTCTCTGCGTTGGCGAGGTCCTCCTCCACATGCTCCGGCTCCGGGGATGCACCTAGGTGCCCCGGAGGGGGCGGCACAAGGGAGGGCAGACTGCTGTCCGAACGAAGCGTCCGCGCCATGACAATCTCAACTACACGCGAAAGGCTTCCCGATGCTTCTGCAAATTCCTTCGCGCCGGTGAAGTCGGTCGTCGCGAATCGCGCATGTGCTTGCTCGTAGGTATGCTTGGCCTCGTCGAGAAACTGGCTAATCCCAGGAACTCGGTGCTTTATAATATGGAGGTAGGCCAGAATTGCCTGAATGCGGTGGAGACTATCGTAGGCGAGCCCGATGCTTCTAGCCGCTTCGTTGCGTGTAAGTTCCGCAGCCTGTCCACCGTTTTCACCAAGCAAGGCGCGGAAGAACGATGCCGGGTGCAGAGGTTTGGAATCAACTTCGCTGCGCCCCAGCTCGAGCGTCTCGCAATCGGATGCAGGCGACGGGCTAGCGCTCTTTTCTTCCTCCCGAGATTGTGAATCCGAATGCCCCAGGGATGCGGTTTCGGTCGGGGAAGGCTTTAACCACATCCCTGGCTTGCCTTGTTGTTTTGGGGCTGGCAAGGTCGCAATCTCTCCCGAATCCAAATTCGTAATTAGGGTCGCTTGCAGGTGCCCTTTAGGGAAATCCTCGCAGCGGTTCTCTCCCTCGATTCCAACCAGGCTGCCTTCCTTGATGATGGGCGAAACAAGTTTCCCAAGCGGTGTAGGAAAGCGTACTTCGTGGCCCTTGTCTAACAACATCCCTTTGATCTCGCCGTTCGGATCTCGCAGGAAGCCCGATACTCGGCCCGAAACGAAGACCATTTCGTCCTCCAGAACCCCTGCCATCGGAGTGGGGGCAGCAAGAGCTCACCAGGTAAGTACAATCGCAAAGCAGGCGGTAACCAGGACGAAAAGGAGAAAGAATCGGAGACCCCGGATAGCAAAGGCTTTGAACATTGCACTAACTCCATCTGCAAGTCATTACACCTTCCACCCGCCGTGCTACGAAAACTGGTACTAGCAAGTGCTCTTCCAAAACCTTCTCCGGTCCTCCAGTACTGTTAAGCCCTTCCTCTTCTTTGACCGGGCAGCCAAGGCCTTCGGTTCGGGCTGCCGCGTCCGGAATAAAGCGTGAAGAAAGCGAACGGTCCCTGTGAAGAAAGCGAACGAAGTAATCAGAGCGTTGAAGCTTCATATGGCGCCGTTCTTCTTGGAATGTAGCTCAATAGTTCTATGGTTCGTCCTTGGTATTGCTGCTGAGGTCGTTATTCTCTACACGTTGACGCCATTGTATTCCTCCAGAATAGCCGGTCACCCTACCCCGTACCAACGCTCGTGCCCCAGTGATTTTGCATTGGAACTCAATTTGCTCCAGTTTGATGGGCAATCAATTGCAATATTCAGAGTTGCATCAAGGAGGCACCTTGGCTCAGTCGGGTAACGACGGGTCTATTCATTCGGGAATGCGAGAGGAGGTTCTCCCCGTCCACATGGCCGAAGCGGAGGTGAACGATCTGTTTGCTTCGTGCCTTCCAGTGCTGAGGAAAACAACAAGAAGAATGATGCGCAATGCACAAGATTCGGAAGACGTCTTACAGGATGGTCTCCTGCTCGCTTTTCGGAAACTGCATCAATTTGAGGGGCGATCCTCGTTCTCAACCTGGTTGCATAGCATCGTCAGGAATTGCTCGCGGATCCATTTCCGTAAGGAAAACGCACAGCGCGTCGCCTTCGTTGAACTAGCACCAGACCAAGATCAGCTTTTGCTGGAGCGAGGATGTGTCGAAACGCGCCCCTCACCAGAGGAACTGTGCATTCAGCGCGAACTCTCGGACATTCTACGGAGGACAACAGATGAACTGCCGACCAAGTATCACGATGCCATTAAATGCTTTCACCTGGACGGCCTCGGCGAACGGGAAACCGCTCGAAGATTGCGCATGACGCCCAGCGCGCTTAAGGCACAACTTCACCGCTCACGTCGAATCTTGACTTCAAGAATCCGGAGTTCCTATATCCCAGAGAGCCTGAGGACTAGCGCACGCTACCGAGAAGCATCGCGCCGATCATCGGCAACTCGGATGGGCAAGCATCGACGCAGCAGAAGATTGGCAGATCGAAAGGTGGAGAACACCATGCTTTGACGGGAGGAAACCATGTTGAAAGAATCTCATGTTGTACGGCCGCGCTTGACGCAAATCATCAAGGTCTCGCTCCCTCTCTTCTTCCTTTTGCTAGCAGGACCGGCGGCGACTCAAGGGCGAGGCACAGCCGCTTCCTCGCCAAATGAATTGAGTTCGCGCTCAGCTGATTCACAACACTCGGCGATTCCCCCTGCCCACGCAAATGCTCTACCCAATGAAAATGTGATCCCGCCAGGAACGATACTCCCTGTCCGATTGCGAACTACAATTTCTTCAGAAAAGAGCAAGCCGGGACAGCTGATTGCTGGCAGAATTGCCCAAAACGTTCCTTTGCCGAACGGTTCAACAATTCGCGCCGGAAGTAAGATTGAAGGCCAGATCATCGAAGCAATACCAGCGGGAACTTCTTCTGGTCCAAAGCTCTCTATTCGATTCGATAAAGTCTATGCGCAAGGCAAGACAATTCCGGTCACAACCAATCTCCGCGCCATCGCCGGCTTTATGGATGTGATGGAAGCTGGCGTGCCCGTGGAAGCACCGAGCGAGGGTACACCGTACTCCTGGTTAGATACCACGCAGATTGGGGGCGATTCTGTTTATGGGCTGGGCGGGCCCGTCATGAGCGCAGAAAACACTTCGGAGCTCGTAGGAAAATCCGTTAACAATGGCGTCCTAAGCCACGTAAGTGCCAAAGAAGGCACAAAATGTCGCGGAGCCATCGATGGCAACAACAACCCCCAGGCACTGTGGGTCTTTTCCTCCGATGCTTGCGGGATCTACGGCTTGGAGCACGTCAAGATCTCTCATGCAGGCAGGACTGATCCTACTGGAACAATCTCTTTGGTTTCTGACAGGTCAAAGCTAAAGATCCCTAACGGTACTGGCATGCTCCTACGAGTAAATGGGGCACCCGCGACTATAGGACCAGCCTAATCGGTGGTGCGGTTCCCTAATGAGCGGGAGCAGCGGAGCAGTGGATCAAGGAAGACACGCAGGCGGTGAAGACGACTCGCAAGACAGCCCACTCTGTGGGTTGGGTTGTGGGTTGGAAAAAACCTGAATGTACTCTTGAGCGGTTGAATGCGCATGACACAAACTTTTCGGGTCCGCCTCGGCAGGATCTCTTACATTAGAGGCCAAAATTCGGATGTTAGCTCGCAAGCAGTTTGCGGATCGATTTCAATTCCCGCCGACGTTTCGAGGTTGTTTTGGGGTACGCCATCTTAAGTTGACTGAGCGTATTGATGACAATGTGAGAGACAATCAACCGAGCATTCTCCTTATCGTCGGCGGGAACGACATACCAGGGTGCATGCTGGGTGCTCGTCGCGCCCAGGCAAGCCTCAAAGGCCTTCCTATAATCCGTCCAGTATTTTCTTTCGTGAATGTCCGACAGACTGAATTTCCAGTTTTTGTACGGCTCGTCGATGCGTTCGAGGAAGCGTTTCCTTTGTTCATTTTTTGATAGGTGCAAGAAGAACTTTATGATCAGGGTTCCATTACGGTGGAGATGTTCCTCTAAGTTCACAATCGAACGATAGCGCTCCTTCCAAATATCCTTCTTGTCGCGCGACTCTTCTGGAAGACCCTCATTGCGGAGAATCTCTGGGTGCACCCGGACGACTAAGACTTCCTCGTAATACGAGCGATTGAATATCCCGATGCGCCCGCGTTCGGGAAGACGGCATGTCGTGCGCCAGAGAAAATCATGTTCCAACTCCTCGACGCTCGGCTGTTTGAAACTGAATACTTCACAGCCTTGCGGATTGACCCCGGACATGACGTGGCGGATAGCGCCGTCCTTGCCGGCTGAATCTATCCCCTGAAAAATCAGAAGCAATGCGAAGCGGTTCGACGCATAGTGAAGCTGTTGCAGCGAGCTTAACTTCTCAACGTGTCTTTCCAGGAGTTTTCGATATTGCTTCTTCGACTCATAAATAGGCTTTACGATCGTCGGCCAACGTCTGAGGTCGACCTTTTTCCCGGGCCGCACACGGAAATTCCTTGAATGGATTTTCATCTTGATCCCTTCGGTGTCACGAACTGTATGGGTTGCGTCGAGAACTCCTGGGGCTTAGAGAGGCTAACGTCGCATTCACGCGCCTTACCTAATTCTTCCGAATCTCGTGCTCTGCCTCCGCCCAGTCCTCAGTTGCTCTTCCCTCCTGGCGGCCTCGCTTCTCGTAAAGCTCGTAGGCGCGCCTGGCGATTTGCGGAGTTACATCAACCGGTTTTTGGGCCAGGGTGTTTTGAACGCGCCATCGGATCATTGCTACCTTTACGGCGTCATTGACGCCGAGGCACGCGACGACGGCATAGATAAATACCGCGAGCATCTGCCACGCGGGCAATGGTTTGAGTCCCGGAAGACCCACGAACGTCAGGACGCTTCCGGCGAGTGCATCCACCGAGAGGGCAAACAGGAATGTCTTGCTGGGCATGGTCGCCCAGAACCAGTGGCGCTCCCGCGCGGACACAACGGAGAATACGGCAAAGTAGAGCAACATCAGGAAGCTGAAGGTGTAGAGGGCATTGTTGTCAGTCGCTAAATCGAAATACGACCAGCCTGCCCACAAAAGGAGAAGCGTTTCCGCAACCATGGCAACGCCCAGCACCACGGACACGGTGATGAAACCTCCAATGTTCCATGTCTCCGGCTTCTTGGATGGGCGAACATTGTCGGTGGCCAGAGAAATCTTCGCGAAATCAGTCATGAAGACCAGCAGCAGCATCGCAAAAGCGGAGATGACGAACTTCCCGGTCACCATGAACGCAATGGCCACAAAGGCCGCCTTCAAGATCGTCCGGCTGATCTTGTTGATGATCCAAGTCAGGATGCGCTGATAGATTGTTCGCCCTTGCTCAACCAGAGCCACAATGTTCGTTAAACCAGGTTCGGTCAGGACAACGCTGGCGGCGCCCTTGGCCACGTCGGTCGCAGTGCTGACGGCGATTCCGACTTCGGCTTGGCGAAGCGCAGGCGCATCGTTGACGCCATCGCCTGTCATGCCCGTCACGTGTCCTGCGGCCTGCAGATGCTTCACAACGATGTATTTATCTTCAGGAAACACCTCGGCAAACCCATCAGCACCAGCCAACAAGTCCACCGCCTTATTGCTGGCTAGAGCGCCCGCAGCCTTCAGGTCCGCAACTCGCCGGATGTTGGGTAAGCCAACGCCCTTGCCGATCTCCAGCGCCACCGGCAGGGCGTCGCCGGTAAGCATCTTTACTGGAACGCCCAAACCCTCGAGTTCAGAGATCAATTGCTTGGCATCCGGCCGTGGCGGATCATACAGCGATACTAAACCGAGCAATGCAGGAGTGCCCGTTTCTGGGCCGCGCGCCACCGCCAGCGTCCGATAGCCCTTCGCCGCCGACGCCGTAACTCGCGCTTCCAACATCTCAATTGCCGGGGACTGGAGCCCGCAGGCCTCGGCGACGGTCCGCATGGCGCCTTTCATCACCCGCAGCCGCTGCCCGTTCTGCTCGACCACAGCTTCAGTGCGCCGGTTTTTCGCATCGAACGGTGCGAAGGAAACAGGCGTCACTTTGGGGAGATTTTCGAAGATGTGCCGTTCCTTTGCCGCGGTAAGGAACGCGAGGTCAATCGGATCCTGATTGGCTTCCTGCGAGGCAAGCGCGCCGGCGAAGAGCACATCGGCTTCCGTCGAGTGTTCCAGTGGGATTACTCCGGTGACGGCGAGTTGGTTCATCGTGATCGTGCCCGTCTTGTCCACGCAGAGAACATTCATCGTTGCCGCGTCCTCCGAGGCGCTAAGGCGCGTGACCAGCACGCCACGCTTCGCCAGTTCCTTCGACCCGACCGCCATAGTGACGGTGAACATGACCGGAAGGGCGACCGGCACCGCGCTCATCAACAAGATGAGCATGAGCGGAACCATCTCGAGCAGCGGCACCCCGCGGATCAACGACAACACAATCACCATGGATAGCAGGGCGCCGACAATAACGAAAAGCCAGCGAACAACCTTGGATACGACCGCTTCGATGTGAAGTTTCGGACGCGCTTTCTGCACGAGTTCCGTGGTGCGGCCAAAGTAAGTCTTGGCTCCGGTTAGTATCACCACGCCGTTTCCTTCGCCCCGCCGCACAACTGACCCCGACGAGAGCACTGCGCCGGGCGCTTTGTTGACGTCTTTCGATTCGCCGGTGAGCGCCGACTCGTCTGCAGTCAACCCTCCTGTGAGGAGTTTCACGTCCGCGGGGATGATGTCGCCGGGCCGCACGCGAACGATGTCGCCGGGGACCAGTTCGCGCGCGGGGATGACTTGCCACTTTCCTTCGCGCCGGACGCGGGCGCTGACCTGCAGCCGTTTCCGCAACGCTTCCACAACGCCGGCCGCTCGTTGCTCCTGCATGAAGCTCAACACCGCGTTGACAACCAGCAGCGCGCCCACCACCGCGAGATCCGAGAATTTCTTGAGCACCGCCGACAGCACCATGATCAGTTCGAGCATCCACGCCGAGATGCCCCAGAATTTCTTGAGGAAATTCAAGACCGGGTGCTCCTTTTTTACGGCCACTTCGTTGTAGCCGTGTTCCTTCCGGCTGGCATCCACCTCTGCGTTGGTGAGCCCGGTGTCAGGGCTCACGTGGAACGTCGCGAGTGTGTCGGGAACCGAGGCAGAGGCGATGTCAGGAGGTTTGGCGTTTGCCAGCTTTGACGGGACTCCCTGGATTTCGGATTTCTCTGCGATTGGCTGCATCTTGAAGATCCTCTGTGGCGTCTACGTAGTTCCTGCGGGCTGCGCTATTTTTTGGGCTCGCCTGACTGCGAATGTTGCGGTTGGCTGCTCGGCACTAATGACAAGTCATCGCTCAAAAAATAGGTAGTAATGGCCGCGCACATTAGAAACAAGCCGACCCAGAAACGCCAATCACGATGAGCACGCCGCCAGTAGGGATTATCGTCGTGATGAACATGCTCGGCATCGTGCCGTCCGGTTACGTTGTGAGTGTGATTATTCTCATGCATCGGCCTACCTCGCCCCCAACCCTGCTCCAAGACCTAATAAATGAGCGTCCAGAAGAACCATCCCGGCGCAACTACATAAGTCTGTCCACGTAGGTCTGCAGCGAGAATGAAGCAGCCGCCAGAACTCGACCCAAGCAACACGCCAATGGGGAACGCCCAATAAGACTGTGTTGCCCACGTTACTCACAGCAACGCTAAACGGCTGCCGCTGCGGCTGATTCGCCCGAGTGCAGCGCCAATTGGCTGGGATGCGTGGTTTCGATGATGTCCTTCGCTTTCGCAACTTCTGCGACCGTTCCGTGGGCAATCAGCAAAAACTGATCTGTCTTGAGGGCCGTTTCGTATTTCACAATACTGTCCTTGGGAATTCCTATGCTGTAGAGACCTGCTCCGAGTGCACTCACTCCTCCTACAACCACCGCGCCTTCTAGCGCTCCCACGATCCATGCAACTACCGGTCCCGCAGCCAAGATCGGACCGAGACCCGGAATCATGAAAAAGGCAGACCCGAACAATAGCCCCCAGAAGCCACCCCAAAACGCACCCATCTTGCCCCAATATTTCATGCGGTCGCCGGTGTTGTAATAGCCCACCGCGTGCTCATCGGTGTGGTACCCCTTCCCGACGATCGACAATTTGCGCAGATCAACTCCACCGCGTTGGAGTTCCTTCACTGCTTGATCCGCCTCCGTATGCGTTGAATACACCGCAACAACTGAATTGTTTGTGGACATTTAGTATCTCCTTAGGTCCTTGCCACCGTGCTGTGGACATTTAGCCAAGTTGAAACCCAAACTATGACAGCGTATTAATGAGGGATACTGTTCTGTATGGGACAGAGCGCGATGAGAATCCATCCGGATAGTGGGAACAGGAGATCATGAATCTTACGGATAATGATTCCATGCCGAGCACCTGACCTGAGAAAAGGAACGCCGATGTCAGCTTATTCGAGTCCGACTGGTCCTTCGGATAGGAAGCCACCCTCCTTCGGGATTGGAAGCTTCCTATTTGCGATTATCTTCACACTGATGGTTTACCTGCTTATTTCCAGCATGATCCGTCACCACTTTTTTAAAGGTGGCCATCCGAACCGTTCCACGACTTCCTCGATTCAGACTCCAAATCACACTCGACTGGACGATCTAACAAGTAGATTTCACTGGATCAGAGGGCAATCCACCCCGTGTGGATGAAGTAAAGAGAAGTCAAAGCGACCACGATCCAAAGAAGAATGCCCTGCGCAAGAGGACCCCAGCCGACATGGCGGAGAGTTGCGCGCGAGATTCCGCTGCCAATCAAAAAGAGCGTTGCGGTAAGGCCGAGCCGCCCCAATTGAAAAAGAGACTTGGAGAATGAAGAGAAGGACGGGAGATAAGTGTTTGCGACTGCGGCTAGGCAGAAAAAGAGGATAAACCAGGGAAAGAGAATCCTGGATTTGCTGCGCTTGAGGGCCGCGGTCGCCAAAGCGAGGGGAACGATCCATAGCGCGCGAGCAAGTTTCACCGTCGTGCCAATTATCAGGGCCTGCGCACCATAGCGCGAGGCTGCTCCGACAACGGAACTGGTGTCATGAATGGCCAGGGCCGCCCACAATCCAAATTGCATTTGCGAGAGATGGAGCAGGTGGCCCAACGGCGGAAAGATCAGCAGGGCCACGGAATTGAGGACAAACACAGTCCCAAGGGACACAGCCATTTCTTCTTCATCCGCGTGGAGAATGGGAGCGATCGCGGCGATGGCGCTTCCGCCACAGATAGCAGTGCCCGCCGTGATGAGATACGAAGAGTTTCCCCGAATCCTCAGAAGTTTGCCGAGGGAAAGTCCAACAACGAGGGCGAAAGTGATTCCCAAGGCGGTATAGATGAACCCGCTGCGGCCCGCCCTGATGACTTCGTGCAGATTCATACCGAAACCAAGCGCCACGACCGAACCCTGAAGGAACCAGCGAGACGCCGTACGGCTTTGCAGCGGGTATGGATTAGAGAGAATCAGGCCGAACAGAATGCCAAGAGTGAGCGCAACAGGTGGAGAGAGAAAACCGCTGAAACATGCAATAAAGATAAGGAGGAAGAAAACCCTGAGCAGAGTTTTGGAAGTGCTGTTCTTAGTTTCCGTCATTGGGGGGAAGAGGATACGGGTATTGCCGCAGAAGCTCGCGGCGGATTTTTGCAGCTAAAGCTTTGCTGAGCGAAGCGGAAGGCGCGTTGCGAAGCCGCGAGATGGTGGATTCGAGACTGGCAAGAAAGGCTACACAGGGTTCGCAACCTTCCAGGTGCTGCTCCATTTGTTCGCAGAGAGAATCATCGAGCTGATCGTCAAGGTAGTTGGAAAGTTCAGCGAACAGGGCCTTGCAAGAAGCAGGACGCTTTTCCGAAGTTGCCGGGGCCGGGTGAGACGAGCTGCCGGTTTTCCCCAGAACAACAGCGCTGCGATTCTGGCGTGCCAATTTTTGACGGACAAACAACCGCGCACGATGGAGCCGCACGCGCACATTTCCCGGGCGAAGGCCCGTGATGTCTCCCACCTCTTCGTCGGTAAGCCCTTCCATATCCCGCAATACGAGAATGATGCGGTACTGCGGTGGGAGTTCTTGAATTACCTCGCGCAGGCGTTTGGCCTGCTGACTGCGAATAGCCAGAATCTCCGGATTGACGGGACCCGCCTCGGCGAGCCGCGCAAGTTCGTGACGATCCGGCATCAACTCGTCGAGAGAAAGGTCCCGCTTGGGCGCAAATTTGCTCTTTCGGCGGCTCATCAAGCAGCGATTCTTGGCGACTTTGTAGAGCCAGACGAGAAGTGCGCGGGGGCTTTCAAATTTCGGCAGGTACGGCAGAGCTTTCACCAGGACTTCCTGCATGGTGTCCTCGGCGTCTTCGCGCTGCCCACAAACCTTCATGCTGAAGGAGAAGACGGTTCCCTGGAGCAACTCCAAAGCCTGTTCGAGGGCCCGAGGATCATTCTTTTCCAGGAGCGCCACAGCTTGTTCGATCTCTTTTCGCATGGACTTTCACCATAGCACACCCGCCCCGGTTTTCGCGGTGACCGGTCACAACCTACTGACAGACTGAGGCTTAGAGAAGATTTGCCAGTTTTTGGATCTTCCAAAATCCGCCGTTGTCTTAGCTGTAACAAATTCTCGTGGATTGCATTTGTTCTGCTGCAGGACGACCAAGAGGAGTTGCAGATGATCACGGCAAAAGTAAATCTGACGCAGGCGTTGAAATCGCAACGGCAGTTCATTGCGGAAACTGGCAGCGGCCATCACATCATTCTGGATGATGCCGCGGGAGCGACCGGTGCAAAGCCAATTGAACTGGTTGCCGTCGCGCTGGCGGGTTGCACGGCCTTTGATGTCGTCACCATGTTGCGACAGAAGCACCACCAGAAGGTGACCGCCTATGAAGTGCACGTGGAAGCGGATCAGGCGGAACGGCCGCCGCAGGTCTTCACGGCGATTCGTCTGCGGCATGTGTTGACGGGATTTGGAATTGATAAGACGGCCGTGGAACAGGCCATTCAGCTCTCCGAAGAAAAGTACTGCTCGGTTGGCGCGATGCTAAAGGAAAAGGCGGCGCTCGAGACGGTGTACGAGATTCACGAAGAAGCTTCAGGCTGGCTGCAATCCTCTCCCAATCCCGAAGGAGTCTCGGCTTGAGGCGTGCTATGAATCCAGGATGGGGTGGAAAGCCGGGACGCTATTTGATAGGCGCGGTGTTTCTGTTTGTAGCAGCCGCGTCGCTGGCATACGCGCAAGAAAGAGCCGTCACGCAACCGCTCACGTTGGAACAAGCGGTGCGCCTGGCACTGCAACAAAATCCGGCGTTTCAAACGAGCACGGACGAAGCGGAAGCTGCTCGCGCACGGTTGAAGCAGGTGCAAGCCGCATGGTATCCGCGATTCGATTTTCACCAAGATTTCATTCGCGGGGACAACCCGGTGTATGTCTTCGGAACCAAGCTGACCCAGCGGCAGTTCTCGACTGCCGATTTTGCGTTGAACAACCTGAACACACCAACTCCCCTGGACAATTTTCAGACGCGCATCGATGGCCAGTGGAGGCTGTTCGATTCGGGACAGACCAGGTTTCACCAGCGCAGCGCGAAACGCCTAGTGACCGCAGCAGATTTTGAATCGGAACAGGCACGGCAGGATTTGATCCTGGAGATCGTAAAGGCTTACTACGGCGTGTTGGTCCTGAAGGAAAACGCGAAGGCCGCGGACGAAGCGGTGAAATCAGCGGAATCCAGCGCGCAACGGATGGAAACAATGCACAAGGCGGGGCTGCTGGTGGATTCGGACCTGTTGAGCGCGAAGGTTTTTGTTTCGCAGATGAAGGACCGGCAAATCCGGGCGCAAAACGATCTGGCGGTGGCGGAGATGCAACTGGCGCGAGAAATGGGAATGGCTCTCGACACGCCGGCGGAACCTTCGGCCACTTTGACCGAGCCGGGAATGCCTGCGAAAACGATTGAGGAGTGGGCGCACATTGCGCTGGAGCAAAGGCCCGGGCTTCGCGCCGCGCAATTGCAAGAGACGGCGATGGGCGACGAAACAAAAGCCGCCAAGGCAGAGTTTGGGCCAAAGATCGGGCTGTTTGGGAGCGCAGAACGCGATGCGATGCCGCTCGGCGGTCCCTCTGGGACGAATTGGACGGCGGGAGCGCGGCTGGAGTTCAACGTGTTCGCTGGCGGTGCGCAAAAAGCCCGCCTTGCGGAAGCCGCAGCAAACGCAAGCAAAGCGAAACATAACGTGGAGTGGTTCCGTTCGGGTGTGCAGTTGGAAGTACGCAAGGCCTATCTGGATGGCAATGCCGCTGCACAGAGGGCGGCGTCGGCGCGCGACGCGGCCGAACAAGCCAAAGAGAGTTTGCGGATTGTGCAGAACCGGTATGAAGCGGGCCTTACAACAGTTACGGAACTATTGCGCGCGCAGACGGCGCAGCTGGATGCAACGACAGGATACCTGGCGGCGCTGCAGGACTGGCAAGTGGCGCGAGCGCAACTGGAGCGCGCAGCGGGCCTCCTGACACCGGAGTCGGCACTGATCACAGGCGGGGGCCGGCCATGAATTTCAAGGGGAGAACGGGAGAAGCGATGCGACAGGGATTGTGGATCGTTCTGATCGTCGTGGGTATGATTGCCGCCGGGTGCGGTGGTGGCATGGAGAACACCCCGCAAAAAGCAGAGGTAGTGCAGGGATTGCGCGTGCAAAAAATGCAGCTGCAAAACGTCGCGAACGAACTCGAAGCGCCAGGGAGTGTGATTGCACAATCCACGGCCCAAGTAGCAGCGAGAACGATGGGCACGGTGCTGCTGGTAGCCGCGCGGGAGGGCGACAACGTAAAACGTGGACAAGTGCTTGCCCAATTGGATGAGCGCGAGTTGTCTGCACACCGCAGCGCAGCGCAAGCAGCTTCGCGAGGCGCACGTGCCGGAGTGGTGCAG